>QWCE01000643.1_pt1 | contig 63030 bp, 57 predicted proteins | sample 1972531 | NCBI WGS metagenome assembly QWCE01 (sample SAMN09866716, study PRJNA288562) | Human gut metagenome isolate term4_stool, whole genome shotgun sequencing...
TCAACGTTTATAAGACTTTTTATATACACGTTGTGTTGTGTTGCTATATACGTTGTGTAGACTTTTCTCAAAATCTTCTCTTTTTGTTGATATTTCAATGTTTATAGGACTTTTTGCATACACGTTGTGTAGCCTAATTATTACTGTATATTAAGCAAGATACCCCTTGGAAGTACCACGACAAAATGTCGTTTTTTACTTCCAGGGAAAATAAAAAAATCAGGTGTTTTCGCACCTAATTTTTTTAAATATGGGGGTAAACCCCCAATCCCCCTTTTTCAAAATTTTGAATTTTTAATTTATTTTTTTCAAATTCTCTTATCAATTCTGTTCCAGACATTTTTATTTTATCTTGATTTTTAAAATCCAAAATTATTTTTCCTTCTTTATTTTTTAAGTCTATCCCATATTTATTTTTCATTTTTTTCGTTCGGGTAATAACATAATTGTTAAAATTTTTTGAAAGTTCTACAAATAAAATATTATTATTTTTTTCTTTAACATCAAGAGTTGTTTCAAAAATATATCCAGAATATTTTGAATTTTTTGGCATTTTGATATATGATTTTTTTTGTTTTATCGGCACATTATTTTCATCTTTTAATATTATCATTTCTCCTTTTTCGTATTTAACTTTATTGATTTCTATTTGATTTAATAAACTTCTTTTTTCAAAATATATCCTTTCATAGTTCTTTGAATCTATACTTATTCCACATACTTTAAATGAACGATTTTCATTTAGTCGATTATTTATTTTTTCATTTATAGCCGATAATATTACTTCACATCTTATTAAAACTTGATTTTTAAAATCTATATTCTTTTTGTTTTCAAAATCATCTATTAAGGATTCTAATAGATCACGATACAATAAGTTTTCTTTGTAATATTCTTTATTATTTAATAACGAAGAAAATATTTCTTTATTGTCATTTTGAATTTGTACATTAGAAATTAATCTTACTTTATTTGAAACTTGGTCAATCATTTTATCAATTTCTTCATATATTTTTTCTACACTATACTCTATCATATTAACCCGTCCATATCTTCAATACGCTTTATTTTTTTATATAAATCTCCAAATTTTTCTTTCTCAGGTACAATAAAGTCTTCTTTTTTGCTATTAAGAATTTTATTTATAAAGCTACTTATATTTTCTGAATTCCTTAAAGAAAGTTCTATATCTTGTAAGCTTGAATTTTCATTTATGGCATACATAATTAAGATTTTAGTTAGTGCGGTGTGTTTTTTTATTTCATCATCATATAGTATCGTATAGTCTTTTTTTAATGAAGAGGTAAGATAATTTTGTATTGTTTGTATAATGACATCTTCTAAATTTTTAAATTTGTGAAATTCTTTTTCATTTCCTTTTTTGAATATTTTAATTATTTCACTGTTTATGTTTGGTGTTTTAATATAAATATACTTCTCTTCTTTGTATACTTTATTTAATTGTTTTTCTAAGTCAATGTTAAGTGATAGCAAACTTAGAAACAATTCTTCTAAATCAGCAAAGTTTTCTTTTGTTATTTTATATATTTTTTCATTTGTGTTTTGATTTTTATATTGGAGTATAAATTTATTTTCTAACTTCATCATATACTCCTTTCAGACTTTTTAGTTTCTTCAATTTTTTTATCATTATTAATATTTTTGTTTAGTCCTACTTCAGTTATATTTGTAGATTTTTTTTCTTTTTGATTAATATATTCGGGTGTATATTTTTCTTTTCTTTCTCCAGATAAGCTAATGAGATATGTTTCTGCTTTTGCTAATTGTTCTTTTAATTCTTTAATATCTTTTGTAATTTGAGCCGCTTGTTCAAATGAATCTGCATAATAATGATCGAGTTCTCTTTCATTTATTTGTAATTTTAAATTTTTAATTTCTTTCAAAGTATTATCTACTTCTTTTTCTACTTCATTTACATTTAAGAAACTTTTTTCTTCCTGATTAACATATTCGGGTGTATATTTTTCTTTTCTTTCTCCAGATAAGCTAACGAGATATGTTTCTGCTTTTGCTAATTGTTCTTTTAATTCTTTAATATCTTTTGTAATTTGAGCCGCTTGTTCAAATGAATCTGCAAAATTATGGTCAAGTTTTCTTTCTTCTATTTCATTTTTTAAGTCTTTAATTTCTTTTAAAGTATTATCTACTTCTTTTTCTACTTCATTTAAGTTTAAGAAACTTTTTTCTTCCTGATTAACATATTCAGGCTTATATTTTTCTTTTTTCTCTACAGATAGATTACTAAGGTATGTTTCTGCTTTTCTTAACTGGTTTTGTAACTCTTTAATATCTTCATAAATTTGATGTGATTGTTCAAATGAATCTGCATGAAAATGATCATGTGACTTCTCTTTTATTTGAAACTTTAAATCTTCAATTTCTTTTAAAGTATTAACTGCTTCTTCCAAAGTATTATCTACTTCTTTTTCTAAATTATTTTCATATTTTACATTTCTATCATCTTTACTAAGTTCATTTATTGTTTTATCAATTTCATCACTTAACAAAGTATATCCATCATTATCCATATATCTAGCATAAACTTCATCTAATAATTTTTTATCTTCAATTCCTTTCTCAAAACCTATTAAGGCTTTTATAAAGGTTTCATAATTATCATTCGCCATTTTTTCTAGATTGTTTTTCATTTCATTAAAATTCATTTTTGTCTCCTTTATTGTTCATTATCTTTGAATTTTATCAACATCAATATTTTTTTCTGGTAGTTTTCTATCTCCAATATCTAATTGTTTATTTAGCTCTGTTAGTCGTAATATTTTTGATTTTAACTCATCTTTTTTATCAAACGGTTTTTTAATTTCTTCTTTAGCAATGATTAATTGCTCTTTTGTATTAGCTAATTTATCATTTAATTGACTTAATTTATCGTTTATTTTTGTAAGCGAGTTATCTAACCTAGTAATATTACCATCTGCACTACTACCTAATTTCCCTGTTAGCTCAGAACTTCCTAGATAAAAAACATGCTCATTCATTATAAAATCATAGTTGATTTTTAAATCTAATCCTCTATACTGTCCTACAACTTTACTTTGATTTAATTTTATTTTTTTTATTTCTTCAAGTAATCTTTCACCCGCTTTCTTTTTATCAGTTATTTTTTCTCCATCTATTGTTATAGATGTAAATGTCTCTTCTCCTTCATTTTTAGGTTCGACTTTCGAAATATCTTCTTTTACTTTTTTTATTCTATCTTCTAGTCTGCTAATTTGTTCTGGGTATGTTTTATATATTTTATCTTCTAACTTATATTGATTTGCATTATAGTTTGCTTCTAACATTTTTAATTTAGTTATAGAGTTGTCTAAGTCCATCTTTTCCTTTATCAAAGGATTACCTGTTGCTAGTGCTTTTATCTCTGCATAATTAAGTGCATTTTCATCAGCATCTTCTGCTACTCTAACGGGTGTTTTGGATGTCATAATTTGTGATATAAACTTTTGCTTATTTTCAATTGTTTGCCACAAATAAGCGTCGAATGTGTTTTCTGTTACATATCTAAATATATTTACCTTATTATTTTCATTTCCTTGACGAACTATTCTTCCTGCTCTTTGTTCAAGATCAGCTGGTCTCCAAGGGACATCTAAATCATGCATTGCTATAAGTTTTGTTTGTACATTTGTCCCCGCACCCATTTTTTGTGTTGATCCTAAAAGTATTCTTACTTTTCCTTGTCTGACTTTTGAAAATAATTTATCTTTTTGTAAATCTGTGTTCGCCTCATGAATAAAAGCAATTTCTTTTTTTGGTATTCCTTTATTAACGAGTTTTTCTCTAATATCATCGTAAAGATTAAACTCTTCTTTATCTCCTGGTGTTGACATATCTAAAAATAATAGTTGAGTAGACTTTTCTTTTTTTGTTTCATTCCAAATTTTAAAGACATTATTAACACAAATATTAACTTTTGAATTTTCATCATCTGGTAACAATGAATTTATAAGCCTTTGATCTAGTGCTAATTTTTTACCATCTGAAGTTATTTTTAGCATATTATCTACTTTAGGATCTACTTCCCTACTACGAACTTTTTCAGCTCTTTCAGATAGACTTTTTAATATTTCCTTTTGACGTTCGCTTGGCTGAGTTTTTATTACCTCAAACTCTGTTTCTGGAACTGGTAATTTTAACATATCTGCGGTTTGTATATCAGCAATTTCTTTAAACATTGCCATTAATTCAGGTAAATTATAGAATTTAGAAAATCTTGTTTTTATTCTATAACCATTACCTTCAGGAGATAATTCAAGTGCAGATTGTGTTTCTCCAAAAGTTGTTGCCCAAGAATCAAAATTACTTAAACCATTCTTTTTTAAAGAGTCATACTGCAAATATCTTTGCATTGTATAAAGTTCTGTCATTGAATTAGAAACTGGAGTCCCTGTTGCAAATACTATTCCTCTTCCTTCTTGCATTTCGTTCATATATCTACACTTCATATACATATCTGAAGATTTCATAGCATTTCCTTTTCCAACTCCTGCTACATTGTTCATTTTTGTATATAAATATAGGTTTTTGTAATTATGTGCTTCATCTACTATTAGATTATCCACACCAAGTTCTTCAAATGTTATAACATCATCTTTTTTAAAATCATCATTTAATTTTTCTAAACTTACTTCTAGTTTCTTCTTTGTTTTTTGGAGTTCTTTAACAGAAAATTTTTGATTTCTGCTATATTTGTATTCTTCAAGAAATTTTACAATCTCATTAATCTGATCTTGAATATGTTTTTCTTGATATTCCTTAGACATTGGTATTTTTTCAAATTGTGAATGTCCTATAATTACTGCATCGTATTCTCCTGTAGCAATTCTTCCAATAAATCTTTTTCTATTTTTAGGCTCAAAGTCTTTTTTATCGGCTACCATTATATTTGCTGATGGATATAGTTGCATAAACTCTCTACCTATTTGAGTAGTCAGATGGTTTGGAACTACAAACAAAGATTTGGTTGATAAACCTAGTTTTTTTGATTCCATACAAGATGCTACCATTTCGTAAGTCTTTCCTGCACCTACTGTATGTGCTAATAGTGTGTTTCCACCATATAATATTCTTGCTATAGCGTTTTTTTGATGTGGTCTAAGAGTTATATCTGTGTTCATACCATCAAAGGTTAAATTTGATCCATCGTATTCACGATTTCTTATTGAATTAAACTTTTCATTATATAGATTTACAAGTCTTTCTCTTCTTTCTTGATCTTTAAAAATCCAGTTTTTAAATTCCTCTTTTAAAAGTTCTTCTTTTTGACTTGCTAACATTGTTTCTTTCTTATTTAATACTGATTTTTTACTACCATCAGGATTTATAATTTGATCACTTACTCTTGTATCTCTGAGATTAAGTATGTTTTCAATAATTTTATATGCATTAACTCTACTAGTTCCATAAGTCATTTCTGCAAGGTCATTGCCAACATCTATACTTTTCCCACTTATATTCCATTGTCCTGTCAATTCTGAATATCTAAGATCGATGTTATACATACTTGTTCTTGATGTTTTCAATGTTTCAAATATAAAGTCCTTGATATCTTCTTTTGGTATCCATGTTGCTCCAAGTCTTACATTAATATCACTTGCTTCTATTTGTTTAGGTAGTACCTTTTCAAGTTCATTTTTTTGATAATTAAGATTTGATATCTCTTGTAGTAAAGCTTCCTTTTTTTCATTATCTTGTTCCGAAAGCATACTATTTACTAATTCAAAACTTTTTATATAGCTATCTAATACTTTTATTTTTTCTCTGATATTACCACTTAAATATTCATCTTTAGCAACATAACCAAATTCTGAAAGTCCTGTTTCACTTAATTTAAAAGGTAAGTTTTGATTAAATGTTAAACTATTGTTAATTGTTTTAAAGTTTTTATCAATATTTAAAAATATTTCTCCCTTTAATTCATTTATTAACTGATTTCTTGTTTTATCGGTTAATTTGCTCATATATTCAAAACTTATATATCCTTTTTGCGATATTGATAAAACTAATGCTTTTAATGAATTATCTACTTTTTCAATAGCTACTGCTTTTCTTATTGTCCTTTTGGTAAATATATCCCCTTTGCTTTTAAAATTATTATCATCATCTAAAACTTCTATAGAAGATATTAATGGAAAGTTGCTATCTTCTCTTAATGCTCTTGTGTTATCTTTGTTATTTACAAATCCATATTTTTTTGAAAAATCATCATATATTTTATTTAATTGATTTTGAGATAATTCTATTTCTTTATCAGAAAAACCATCTTTTTGTGTATTCATGACATTCTTCAAAGCTTTTGTTAATTCTATATAGTTTTTTATTCTATCTTTTTCCTTATCTTTTAATTCTTTTTTTATGAAGATAGAATTTTCCCTAAAGTAAATATCGTTATTAATAACAGTGTATGAAAAGTTTTTTACATCATCAGTAGCAGGTAATGTAATCTCTTCATCTTCTAAGAGTTCAATTTCTTCATATCTTACATTTTTTGAAATTTCCTTACCTGCTTCTTCTAATAAGCTTTTTAATTCTTCATCAATTGATACACAAGCTAAAGTTTTTCCAAATCTACTACTTATTTCTTCCATATTTCCTAAGACTTGGGACGGATTATCAACGAAGTATTTATTGTATGTTAATCCTTTTTTATCTGTATCTAAATGAATCCAGTCTGAATCACGATTAATTACGCTATTTCTTTTCTTTAAAAATATAATATCTGAGGTAACTTCTGTTCCTGCAACTCCTTTAAATGAATTATTAGGAAGTCTTATTGCTCCCAAAAATTCAGCTCTAGCATTAATATATTTTCTAACTGATTCGTCTTTTTTATCCATTGTTCCAGATGATGTTATAAATGCAATTATTCCATCATTTCTCACTTTATCAATTGTTTTTGCAAAGAAATAATCATGAATAAGGAAATTGTCCCTGTTGTATTCTTTGTCATTGACCTTAAAATCTCCAAAAGGTACATTTCCAATAGCAAGATCAAAGAAGTTATTGGAAAAACTTGTATCTTCAAATCCTTTAATTTGAATTTTTGATTTCGGATATAATTGTTTTGCAATTCTACCACTAATTGAATCTAATTCAACCCCATAAAATTTAGATTTACTCATTTTGTCTGGCAGATTTCCAATAAAATTTCCTGTCCCCATAGATGGCTCTAATATATTACCTTTTTCAAATCCCATATCTGAAAGTATTTTATATATATTTTCTATTATTAATCTAGGAGTATAAAAAGCTGTCAGAGTTGATTCTTTAGCTGACTCATATTCATCAGTCGTTAAATTTTCTTTTAGAAAATTTCTTGCTATTTGCCATTGACGCTCTTTTGTTTCATCAAATACATCAGATAATCCTCCCCATCCAACATACTTTGATAGAATTTCTTGAGCATTAGTATCTAAATTTTTTTCACCTTTTTCTATCATATTAAGCATATTAATAGCTTCAATATTTTGGTTTAACCTTTCTCCTGGTGTTAACTTATCTGAAAACAATTCATCTCTTATTTTGAAATTTTCTATCTTTTCTCTATTGGTTGATTTATTTATTTGTTTTTCATTAATTCCAAAGATTTTTTCTAAATCATCTTCTGATTTATATGGAATAACCTCAGAGCCTGTTATCATTCCTCCAAAATATTCGTTATTATCTTTAATAGTAACGGACTTTAAACCGTCACTCATTTCATCAAATTTTGTAATAGTAAACTTTTTATCCTTATATTCAACTTCATCACCAATATGAAATTTAATATTATCTAAATTAGTTTCTTTTTTTTGCCCAGTACCATCGGGAACTTTTATATTTTCATCTGTTCTTAAATTATCTTCATTAGATTTAATTTTTAATTTGTTTTCTTTTAACGTTTTCTCATTTGAAATTATTTTATAATCACTTACTTTAAGCCTTTCGGTATTTGAATACTTAAATTTTTCTAGATTTTTATCCCAATATGCATTAAATCCATAAAGGTCTATATAATTTCCATATACATCTACTGCTGTTTTTATATTATTAATCTTCCAGTATTCATGTTCATTAATTTCTACAATATCTCCAACTTTTATTTCTTGTTTTTTATTTAAACTAGGTACAGTATAGACGTTTTCTTCTTGAGTAGATGATTTTCTTATATAATTAATATTGGATATCTCATTTATCCTATTAATTACATCAGTAGGAAGATTCTTTTCGTAATAGGTTATATCTCTTTCACTAGATATATGAGCTAGTTTTTTATAATCTCTTAATTCAGTATCATAATCTTTTGAATTCCAAACTGTAATACCATTTCCAAAATATGCATATTCTATTTGGTAGTTTTCGTTATTAAGTGTTTGATTTTTCCATTTATCATCTGAGGGCGAATTTATATCATTAATACCTATTTGTTCAACTTTTTCATCATTAACAATATCTTTTTTTAGTTTTTCATCTATATATTTCTTGAATTTATTTTTTACATCAAACTCAAAATTATTTACCCCTTTAATAGACTTCATATCTTCTGGAAGTTGTTTTTGATTTTTAGCTACCTGCCTCATTATATCTGCATATTCTCTTTGGAAAACTCCATGAAAATTTGCTAAGGTTTTATTTTTTAAGGTTTCACGTGCTTTTTTAATTTCTTGGTATAGTAAATCATTTTTTTTAAGTCTATCCAATATAATACTTTCAACATCATTTAACGAATTAACTTTACCATTAGAATATTCACTTATTGCATAGGTATGGTATTTGTTTTCATCAATAAGTTTATCTATTTCATTACTGTTAAAATATGTTTTTCCTTTAAAAAGTGGATATTCTTCATTGTTAATGGTTATGTTAATATCCGTTTTAGTTAAATCAATATTTTCAAATTTTTCTACATTTTCTAAGATAAATACATTTCCTACTTTTACTGCTAATTTTTCTTGTTCGTTTTGTTTCTTTTTATTATTTATATTATTTTCTTTTGCTTTACTTATTGCAATTTTATAAAGTTGATTAAATAGTTCATCTTTAAATTCATTTAAATCTCTAAGATATAGCTGATTTGGTAGCTTATTATAATTGTCAAGTAAGTATTTTACGCTTTTGTAAAATACTTTCTGGTAATGTTCATCTAATATATCAACTTTATAATGTCCAGTATCTACATATATTTCTTGAAATTGCATTACTTTATCAGCTAATTCCATGTTTTTCCCAATTCTATCTTTAATGAATTCTGTTGCATCTTCCCAAGAAATCTGCTTTATTTCTGGGTAGTTCACTATTTTAAAATCTATTCCTATAGATTCATATAGTTTTTTAAATAATTCCTTGTTTGAATAACTACCATCTCCTAAATCTATCCTTAATTTACTTTTAATATTGTTATTTTCTATTAGCTCAAAATAACATTTACTATAATTTGTAGATGTATTCTCAATACTATCAATGCTAATTCCTACTTTGGAAAATTCATCTTTAAATTTCTCAAGTTTTGAGTTTTTGTTTATTTGATCATCAATAATGACTAGCTCATCTAGAATTTTTTCTGTAAGTTTCTTTCCTTTATAATCTTTTACTTCTGAGTTAATTTTTATTGTTTCGTGAAATTCAATCATCCAATAAGGTTGTTCTATTTCTATATTTTTATTTTTTTCCAGATTTATATTTATGTTCTTTTTCTGAAAATAATTACTAGCTTCAGTTGTCAGAATTTTTAATTTTTCATTAAAGTAAACCAAGGTTTTTATATAATTATCCTTATTTATATAACTAGCATTTTTTAGCTTCTCTTTGTTTACTTTATAATTTATGCCAAATTTTGTTAACAACAAATATTTTGAAATTTCTTCTGCCAGTTCTATTTTTTCTACATTTTTCTCCTTAATCTTATCCGTTATATTTTCTTTAATTAATCTATCTACTTGTTCGTAGATTTCTTTTTTAGCATAATCATTTACAGCTATTGTATTTTTTATGAGAGCGTGTTTTATATAATATAATTTTCCTTTCTTTTCTTCCATTTTTCTCCCCTTAAATAATATTACGAATTATCTTATTCGTTAATCTAATTATATTCTATTCGCTATTTTATTTCAAACTGTTTTGTTTTTTATATACGAAGTATGCTTTATAAAAAGTTTATAGCTGTAATAAAAAAAGAGATGCCTTAGAATCTTTAGATTCTAGACATCTCTACTTTATTTTTTTAATTAAAGTCTAACTTATCATTTGTAATGAATATTTGTTTCGCTTTTCTTTTAATTTCTTCAGATTTTTTATCTATTTCTAACCAATAATCAATTTCCTCATTTGTTAATTCATCTTGTGGAAACTCTCTTTTATTTTCTTGTTTAAATTTGTCCAGTTCCTTTTTGGTATAGTCTTTATAGACTTTATTTATTTCCGTAAGCTTTTCAACCAGTTGATCAGAATTTTCAAATTTTGTCATGAGTTTATTGTTCTTTACAATAAACTTTAATTTATCTATTCCAACACTAAAAGCATCTTCTTCTACTATTCTTTGATATGCTTCTTCATACAATAAATAAACTTCTTTATTAATTATTTCATTAATATATTCTTCTAATGTTCCTTCAACAAAGTTTTTCCCAATTCTCCTTAATTTTTCTAACTGTTCAGCTAAGTCTGGATTAGCCTCTTCCATTGTTTCAAAATTATTAATAGAATTTATTAAATCTTCATTCCCTATAATTTTTTCTGTAAAATATTCCCAATTATATGTTTTGTCTTCAATATATTGTTTTGTTTCATCTATCGCTCTATTAAAGTCTACCTTTTCTACAAAATATTCATTCGCTTCATTTTCCAATTCTGAAATCTCCTTTAAGTTATTAGTATCTATTAGTCTACTTTCAATAAAATCATTTAAACTAATCCCAAATACTTTTTCTATTTTTGATAAATCTAATTTTACATTAATATCAAAATTCTCTTTCCAGTAAGTAGTGTTACTAAGTCGATCTAAATAGATGTTTTTTAATATAGTTTCCATAAATTTTACTCCTTTTGTTTTGATACTTACATTATACACACCGTGTATATTTATGTCAAGCACTTACTTTCTATTTTTTTAATTCAATATTGTTTTTGTTTTTTATTGCATATTTTTCTTTATTACTCTTATTTTTACTCTCTGATACATTCTTAAATAGCTTATTTTAATGTTGTTCATATATTTATATACCTAGATGTTTTATAGCTTTTAAAACGCCTTATAATGCGTTATATTGAAATATTTGACTTATCTATACATAACGTGTATAATAATTTTAAGAAAAGAAAGGAGTAAAACAAGAATTAGGTAAATTCTTTAACTATTAAAGTTTAAGTAATTCTTGTTTGTTTGCTATGAACTCAAAACAAGCATTAGATATTATATACAAAACAATCAACAACTCAGAAATAAGAAATGACTTATGTTTGATTGGAGCATATAATTTGAATCTGTATTTAAAAGAATATAATGTATCTCTGGATATGGTGCAAAGAGGAACACACGACCTTGATTTTGATTATTCTAGTATCGATGCAAAAAAATACTTAACAGAAGATCTAATTAAAGAATTAAGAAAGCAAGGATATAACGTTGATTATAAGCTAGTAGATAGAGGAAATTCTTTTACGATAAAGTATAATTTTGAAGGTTACAATGTTCAAATTGATGCTAATTTGAAAAAAGTATTTGCAAAACAAGCAACCATATACTATATGTTAGCAAATAAATTTTCTTCTGTATCATCAGAAACGATATATAGAAGAGCAAAAGATGTATTTGATATTTTTATAATAGGTAAATATCTATTAAAAGATCAGATTTCTCTAAATAAAGTAATAAACGAGTTAGAAAAACACGACAGACAATTGTATGATTTTATGTGTTTTAAAAGTAGTGATAACATAGAAAAGTTAAAACACGCACTAGAAAAATATCAACCTTGCCCTATACCTGATACTAGCATTGATCAAGTTATTTTATATGTAATGGAATGTTCAAAAATACTTCAACAAGAAAAAAATATAAAATTGCGAATGGAGAAAAACAATGATCGTTCTAGAAGAAATGAAGAATTTAAATCGAGATGAACAAGAAATTTATTTATATGAAAGATCACCTGCAATATATTTGAAAAATTCTGACTTTATCATTACAGGATTATCTGCTTTAAATTTGTATGGCTATGTACCTTCGGATTGTAATGGAACTATGGAAGTTGTTCTAGATTTAAATACAGTAGGTAGCTATTTAGTTCCTGTATGGACAAATTGTAAAGATAATAATATTTGCTATATAAACGGTTATAAGGTAGTAACTAAATATCATGCCCTATATGATGCGATAACAACTCAAAGAGATATTAGTAGAAATGATGATGCAATTATTCAATTTTATGAGGAAGGTATTTTAGATGATTTTATACAATATGCAAAAAGTTGGAATATCAATAAGAACTTATTGGATTATGCTTTAGAAATAGTAAGACAATAGAGTTGGACTATTAATTAAAAATCATAATATAAAGGATGTGAAATAGCTGAATTATGGAAAATCAAGATGAAAAGAATAAAGAACAAAAAAAATATAAAACAAGTGAGGCTCAAAGAAGAGCTTCCAGAAATTATAATAGAAGAAACAGAGATTATTTAAGAGTAATGGACTATCGCCGAAAAGGTCTAACATTTTTAGAAAAATATTCTGAGCCTAGAGATATTGTCGAATATTTAATTGTTGTTAACCAACGAAAGAGTGAACTAGAAAAAGAATTGGATATAACAATTGATGAATTTGGAATAAAAGATAATAAATCTAATTTTTAAAACACATTGAGAAATTCGCATAAAACTACTATAATGAATTTCTCAATGTGTTTTTGTATACTATAGAATTGTTGCATTTATACAATCGATAATATCGTGATATAATATTTTTGTCGCAACCACACTGACAAGATCAGGAGGTGAAGAAATTGCAACATTTTATACTTGAAATTTTTATAACTATATTGGGTGGTGTAGTTTGCCACTATATCATCAAATGGTTAGATAGTTATACTAGCGACAACTAGCCAAAATAAAACCGTCAAGAGTTCGCACCTCTTGACGGTTTTTAATTGCAACAACTTTATACTCTTATGCCTTTGATTACATTATACAATCAATCAATAATATTTTCAACCTTAATTGAAATTGTTGTTGATTAAATGTCTTATAATTTTTCATTTATACTTTCCATGAAAAAAATGGTCAGGGCAACGTATGCTTTCTAACCTAGTCTTATTATTAGATTATATATTTTTTCGAAAATTGTCAAGTATTATATTCATGTGTTTTGTATACTGTAAAATATATAATATTTCTGTGATTTATAAAATCATGTTATAATATTTTTGTCGCAACCACACTGACAAGATCAGGAGGTGAAGAAATTGCTAAAATTTGTATTTGAAACTTCTGTAACTATAATAGGAGGTGTAGTTTGCCACTACATTATCAAATGGTTAGATAGTTACAATGGCGACAACTAGCCAAAATAAAATCGTCAGGAGTTTGCCCCTCCTGACGATTTTTAATTGCTAAAATTTATATTCTTATGCCTTTAATTACATTATACAATCAATTAACAATATTTTCAACCTTTGTTGTCATCTTGGCAACACATATTATTAATATGATTATTTCGTTTTATATTTTTTTATAAGATCAAATGCACTATTTAGGTTCTTTACAAAATCAAGGTTTTCTTCATCACCAGTAACATCTGAGTGTGTTCTTTTTATTAATGATATATATTTTTTACGTATCTCTTCAAAACTATCTTCAGGCTTTGCACCTAATATATTATAAGCCATTATAAGTTCAGCATTCATTTTACTTGTGCTTTCTTTCTTATAATTTTGTTCTTGATATCTTTCTTGATTTTGTCGCTCTTCTTTATTGTCTTTTTCCTTTTTCCAGAAATTATTTTTGTTAAATTCATATATTCTTGTTTTTCTCTTTATTTTTGGCACGTAACGTAATAATACTATACCGATTGTAGATGAAACTAAATCGCCACCTTCTTCATCGATTAAAAACATTAATTTAAGTTTCAGTCCTAAAAATAATATACCTATAAATAAAATAAATGTGATATTAAATGCATATGTTAAGATAATATTTTCAAATTCATATCCCATAGGAAATCCTATTATACCCGAACTATCTATAGGAGAAAGTATAGCGTTGGTTAATTTAGTAAATATTCCAAAGTTTAAATGTCCTGTAAATTTAAATAAAGAACTTATACCTGCAAGACAAGCTATTCCAGACGTTGGAATTAATATAATATGAATTGCCAACCATAAATAATAGAAATATCTAAACAATATCTGTTCAATTATAACTCCTAGAATATAGGCAACTAAAAATATGAATATTATTCCTAGTATTTTATCAGTTCCTGCTTTATCATATAGAAAAAAATATATATAACTTACTTCAAAAAACATTGTACAAGCTGGAAGTAGTCCAAATATAAAACAAATACACGCAATAATTATTAAACTTATCATAGCTTACTCCTTTTATTTATAATTATATTTTCGATGTTATAGTAATTATACACGTTGTGTATGTTTTTGTCAAGTAAAAAGAGATAGTTATTCCCTAACTATCTCTTTTTAGAGTTATATATGAATTTTTCCTTATACTCTATTTAATATTTTCCTTTTTCTTTAAAGCAAAAGAACTTAATATTAAAACTGATCCTACTAGTAAGAAGATTAAAGCTCCTTTTGTTCCTGTGTTTGGTGTGTTTTCAGGTACATTATAGTTAGTCCTTTTTACTTTTTTAACTATATCTTCTTTACCATTTTCAGTTTGATTTAGATCAACTATAACATTTTCTCTATCTATCATATATCCATTAGGTGCTTGAATTTCCTTTAAGATATATTTATTATCTTTCGAATTTGTTACTAGCAATTTTTCAAACTTAGTAACTCCATTTCCTGTTGTTTTTTCTATAACAGGAGTATATCCATTAATTTGTGGATATTTAGAAGTATCATTTATATTCTTATCAGTGAAATATGTTTTTTGTAACTCAGTATCAGATTTGTATTTTTCTAGAATTGAATTAGGTACATATAATACATATTTCGCATCTTTTAAGAAATTACCTTTTGAATCTACTTTAGATAATTCAATTGATCCCATTAGATGATTATTAGTTACTGTGACTTTATAATCTGAATTTGAATCTATTTTAACTTTATTATTTGTTATTTTTATTTTTTTGTAGAATTCTGGAGAGTTTTTTTCAAATAATTCATAATCTCCATGTGGTAAATACTTTGAAATTGTTCTACCATTGTTGTCTGTAACTAATGTTTCTATTAATTCTTTACCTTTTCTAATTTCAAAAACTGCATTTTTTAACTTTTTACCATTTGTGCTGACTTTATCAATAATTATTCTGCCTTCTGCTTTTGTATTAGATATTGTCATTTCTTTTAGTGCAATATTTAAAGTTTTATCAAATGAAGTTTTGTTTATTACAAATTTTATCACTTTATTAGATTTTAAATAACCTTGTGGTGCTTTTATTTCTTTAAGATAATATTGTTTCTCTAAGGTTAACTTATCAGCTTCTCCCTCACCATTGGAGTTTATATACAATGTTTTTACTGGTGTAGTTGAGCTTTCAGTTTCATAAATTCCAAATATAGCACCTGTCAATTTTTGTTTGGTTTTAGCATCAACTTTTTTTATTTTTAAAACTCCTGAATCTGGTATAATATCTTTTTCATTTTCAATTACTACGGTTTTTATCCCTGATTCTCCATTTCTTACAGTGAATTCTACAGGATTTATCGCTTTATAACCATCTGGAGTTTCAACTTCTATAGCTCTATATTTACCTTCTTCTAATTCAAGTTCTATTTCACCATTATCTTTAGTATAATCTGTTTTATCGAAGTTATTAGTAATTCCTTGAATTCTAAACTTTACGTTTTTTAATGGTAATCTAGTTTTTGCATCGATTTTTTTCAATTTGACTTTGTTTGGTTGTTTTGGCATATTTTTAGTTTGTCCTGTTAATTTAAATGTTTGAGGAATTAAATAATATGCTACACCTTCCGTTTTAATTATTGTTTGATTTTGTGCTTTTGCTGAACGATAAATTCCTAGATAAGCGTGTGTTCCGCTCCATTTATTATTGAATTGTTTTACTGGGTGTCTATCGTTCATTACTAATAATCCTAAATCTTCTGTTCCTCTTAATGGATTATTTTGATTGTATAAAGCTAATTGTAGTCTTGTATTATAAGTGTATTTAACTTTGCTATTTGAATTAAACAAAGACCATTGACTAAAGTTTGTATTTGGATTGCTGTTTACAACTTCTACTGGAGATGTATCTGATGGCAATTGTACATTTGTGTTTATGTTTAATAAATATTTAGATGATGCTGTTTTATAGTCTGTTACGAAATATTTACTTTCAAATTGACTTAATTTAGATCCAGGGTACGCATAATAATTTGCAACAGATTCTACTATTTGTGATCTCCATTTTTCGTAATATTGTTGTGTTGGAGTGTCTTCAAAATATAATTCTGATATTCTTTCCCCTATTGTGTTTTTATATGGAATACCTATAGTTTTCCCATATTGTGCACACAAATCCCAAACTAACATTTGCGTAAATGCATAGTTTATTTCGCTTGAATGTGTATATGATCCATTTCTAGCAAAATGTATTGATAGTGACAATATTGTCTTTAAGTCATTTTCCCTTGTTGTGTCCAATTGTGCTAACCAACTTTTTGTAGCATCTTTACACAATGGATTTGAGCTATCAGCTACAGGACCATAATCAACACAAAATATATCTTTATTATCTACTTTAGAATATAAAAAATATACTGGATATTTTGATTTACTAGTCGTTGATCCATAAGGAACATATCTAACATCGTATTTTTCAGGATTACTTACTTTCTTAAAACCAATATATCCAATACAATCTGGTCCTGTGTTTTCTGTTGGTTTGATTGGCTCAGCACCTGATACTTGAGGTATAAACGTTGTTATTAATATCGCTACTAATGAAAATATCGCAAATACTTTTTTAAATATTTTATTTTTTAGCATTGTTTTGTCTCCTTTTTATAATACTAACTATTGCTCCGGCTATCACTCCTGATGCTATTGAAAGTACTATCATAAGTTTCTTATCCATTCCAGTTTTATATGGAGTATCCTTTGGCTTTGGTGTAGTTTTTTCTTTTTCCATTACTTTTGGATATATTTCAAACACATCTCCTTTATTTTTTACACTTATAGGTGTTTTAAATTCCAAAATTTTAGAATCTTTTATATATCCTTCTGGTGCTTTTGTTTGATATAGTTGATATTCTCCTTTTTCTAATTCTTTAATAAATTCATTTGTTGAATTAGTAATTAAAAATTTAGCAACTACTTTATCAGTTTTTTTGTCCTTTACTTCCCATTCTCCGTCTTTAAGTTTTTCTCCACTTGGTGTTTTTGCTATAAATTTTATGGTATTTGTTTTATATATTAGCTTCCCTTCTCTTTCATCTTTGTGTGTGTTATTCATTTCTACTTTCTCTATATCTTGCTTTTTAGTTTCATCTTCTAGTTTTTTTGTTTCATCTTGTTTTTCAGACTGTTCGATTTTAATACTATTTTTTTCTTCAATCTGAGTATCTGCATTTGAGATATTTGTGAAAAGCAATGTAGATAATACACACAAAGTTAATATTTTTTTAATCTTCATTTTGTCTCCTTTTATGAATTTTAGATACTATTATTTTAATAATAAAGGCTAAAATTACTAATGTTATTGCGACATTTATTGGGTTTAATAGTTTTATATTTTCTGATACTGTATTGTTTGGCACGTTATTTAATAGCTTAGTATCTGTAGTATCTGTTTGTTTTACTAAACCTGCTTTTATTATTAATCTATGACTATTAACTAGAAATGGAGTACAAGTTACTAATGTTAATTTATTAAAGTTTTCATTTTTTTCATCTTTGTAAATTAAATTACCATCTTCGGGATTTATGACAAACTTTTTATATACTTTATATACAAGTAACTTATCTCCATTGTCTATAAATATTAAGTCATCTTTTTTTAATTTATCTAAGTTTTTAAAGATATTTAAATTAGTTTTTAATGTTCCTCTATGTCCCGTTAATACAATGTTTTTATTTTTATGAGGGTATAAATTAAGTTTAGTTTCTTCTTCTTTTTTTATATTTTCTTTTAAAATTTTGTTATCTACTAAAGATGCTCTAGAAATTAAGACTACTCCTTTATCTAACAAATAATCAAGCTTTCCTTCTTGATCTTTATAGATAGGAATTTCTTCGTTTATACTAGGAATATTTAATATTCCTAGTATATTGTCTTCTTTTTTGTTTCCTTTATAATCATAGTGATTTTTTGTTTCTTTTGTTTTTGATTTTTTTTCTGTTTTTTGTTGTTCTCTAAAGCTTTCTATAGTGACTTTATTATTGTATTTGTTATAAATGTTAAGACAAAGAGGAACTAATAAAACCAATATTCCACAGAATAATATTATTTTAGAAATATATTTTCTTTTCTTGTTGTTTTTTTCCATTTATGCATATTTCTAATAATCTATTTTTCTAGTTTTGCAACTGCTTTCTTTTTGTAAACAAATGAAGTTGTTATTAATGCTGTTCCTATTGCTAAGAATATTAAAGCTCCTTTAGTTCCTGTTCCTGGTACATATTCTTCTTCTAAATAGTTCTTAACAGCAGATAGTTTAACTTCTTCTGTTTTTCCATTTATTGTTACTGCTATTGAATCATTCTTTACGTTGTAACCTTGAGGTGCTTTTACTTCCCATATTTCATAAACATCATATGGTAAATTTTTAAATTCAACTTTTCCATCTTCTTTTGTTGTTACAATTTCATATGGCTTTCCTGTTACAGGATTAGTTACAGCTTGTTTTTCTTGTGCTTCTTTAACACTTTTTACTGCACCTTTTTTAAAGATTTTAAATTGTGCATCTTTTAATGGAGTTGTTCCATTTGATTGTGTTTTTATAAACTCAACTTTTCCATAATGTGGAGATACACATGTTGTGTTTGATTCTTTTTTATGTTCTAAATCAGGATTGTGTCCTTTACCATTGTTATAGATTAAATCGTATGCGTTTGGAATACATACTTTTTCTAATACTTTACCTTTTATTTTCGCGTTTACTGTTACAATAATTTCTTGATTAGCTGTTAATTCTTTGATTACATCTTTAAAGTCTACTGTTAATTTGTTTCCGTTGATTTTTACTAAGTTATCTTTATTAAATGTTTTTGATCCTTGTGTAATAGATTCTACAGATAATAATGTTAGATTATCATTAAGTGTATCTTCCATTCTAAACTTTGTATATTCTCTAATATCTGTTGGTGCTTTCACTTTTAAAAGATATTGGAATGGTGTTTCAACATTTAATTCATATTCATCAACTTGTTCTTTTTTATCATTTAGTATTTTCTTTTCAGGATTTGGTGATTTATAGTTTACTAATTTGTTAAATTCTGTTATTGTAGAATTTTTCATAACAGCTTTATTTTTTTCTTGTGTGATAGTAAATGTATTTTCATTTTTATTTACTTCATATCCTTCTTCTGTTACAGTTTCAATAATTTGATATTTACCTTCTGCCAAATCTTTATATATTACTTTACCATCTGCTTTTGTTGTATATGTTTTTTTATTTTTATCTTGTTCTTGTTTTGAGATTTCTTCCCATTCTTTGACTGTGTTATCATTAGCTATTGTCTTTGGTCTATGCGTTTGACGAAGTTCAAATGTTACATGTTCAAGTGGGGATACTTTATCATCTCCATATTTGATAAATTCAGCAGTATATTGAATTGGTCGATCTTTTGTTGTTATTTTATATAGCTGATTACTTGATACTTTTCCGTCTTTTAAAAGTGGAAATTGAACTTGTGCTGTTTTTCCATCTGTTCTATAATCTAGTAGATATCCTGGAGCTCTTTTTATGTTTTTTACCTGGTATACTCCGTCTTCCTTAATGTTTATAGAACTTTTACCATCTTTTAACGTTACTTTCCCTACTTCTCTAGGAGATATTGTTTGAAGTTTACCACTTTTTAATAAATCTTGTGTTTTGATTACTGAGTAAACTGCTCCATTTGTTTTTGATCCTACTCCTGAATTAACTTCGAGGGTATAGTTGTTTTGGGCATGTGTAACTGTAGATCCCAATAGGATAGCTCCCACTCCCAATAAAGCTACTGTTCTTTTAGCTTTTGATACTATTTTTTTTAAGTCCATTTTGTCTCCTTTATTGTTTATTATTTAAACTATTTCTCACAATTTCTTTTAATTCTTCTGAATTTATGATTTCCCATAGTTCTTCGGCTGATAATACTACGCCTTTTCCTGCTGTTGAATAGTTATTAAGCCAACTTCTAATATCGAACTTAGGCTGATCATTATACCAACTTGTAATTGTTAATGTCTTGTTCCATTTTCCATTTTTTGATGTTGACAGATTTAATAACTTTTCATGAATAATAAAGCTTTGTTCTGTTTCTGTTTTTTTGTCTGTCTTTGTTTCCATTTGTGCTTCCTTTTTAACTAGATTTGATCGTCATTAAAATATTTGTAATTTACATTTGATATACTTTGAGGCTGATAACAAATTAATACCGATCTAACATTATCATCTACCCACGTAGATGAATGACATGTAGATAATACCATGTATCTTCCTGTTCCATATTTTAAGTTTTTGAAGTTATCATCTACATATTTAGAGTTATCAATTATACCTTTTTTCCAATTCTGATATTTTTCTACAGAATTAAAATCAACATCAACGTAATTGAATGTATCTAGTTTATTTAAGTCAAATTCCATATATGCAACTACTATATACTTATTACCTAGTTGTGATTTTTCTGTAAAATATACGTTTCTATGATTGTTATAAAAGTTTACATCACTATACTTTGTAATATCATGGAAAGCATCTTTTCTTCCATATCCTAGATTATGCCCATATATTACAAAGGCATTTTTTGATAAATCATAATCTTTAATAAAAGGTGTTCCTGCTAAAGAATACTTTCCTTTTAAGTCTTTCCTAAAATATCTATCTCCTAATACTACCGATGTGTCAATATTTGAATCGTCTATTTTTAACCATCCAAGATAATTTGAATTTAATTTTAAAAGCTCTGTTTTATTTATAATCGATATCTCACTTTTTTTGTTGCCTTTTGTTTTGTTGCTATTGACACTATTTAAATTTTTAACATAATTTGTTTTTAGACTTTCAGATATATACTCATCATATTTGTAATATCCAAATAACAGTGTAATGAATGTAGCTAATGTAATTGATAATATGATAAGTGTTTTTTTAAGATATTTTTTTAGCATTTTTAAAACTTCTTCTTGCTTTTACTAATAGTACAGTTATAGATGAAGATAAAATTGTAAGGAATGTTATAAACCCTTTATCTATTCCCGTATTATATGGCGTTTTTGCATTTGTTGTACTATTAGCACTATTACTATTTATATTTCTTAAAACATCATTTCCTGAATTTTCAGTCAATTTGTCTTTTTTAGACTGTAAGTCTAACAAATTATTTCCAAGATTTTCTACTTCTTTTTGATATTTTTCTTTATTGTCTTTGGAATCTTGTATTTTGTTTTTTAAATCTTCAATATCTTTTCTTATTTGTTCTGTTTTTTGTTGCTTTTCTTCTTTTTGTTGACCTTCTAAATTTGGTTTTTCTTCAGATGTTGTTTGATCTTCTGAAGTAGAAGAATCATTTGATTTTCTCTTATCATCAGGCTTTGTTTGTTCTTTTTTATCATCTGGTCGTTCTTGTTCTTCATTCTCTTTTGTTATGTTCCCATTTGTTTCTCCTTCCATGTTCCAAAAACCTTGATTAGTTTCTTGAGCAATTTTTTGTTTTTCTAAAAATAGTTCTGAATATTTGATGTTAGGTGGTATTGTCATTACTTTTGCATATCCTTTTTCTAAAAGTTCTAAATTGTACATTTTGGATTCATTCCATACATAAGCAAGAATTCTGCCATACTTATCATTTTTTTGAACATCATATTCTAGTCCTACTTTTTTGCCTTGTAATTTTTCTTTCGTATAATCAGATGCTTTTTTACCTTCTTCTGCGTTCTTGTTTTTATCAGGATGTACCGACTCAGGTGTATCAACACCAATTAGTCTAACTTTTTGTGTTTTTCCATTAATTACACACTCAAAAGTATCTCCATCGATTACACGAGTTACTTCTACTTCTTCTAGTTTTAGCTTATTATTCAAATCTTTTTCTTCTGTATTTTTTTGAAATAGCACAGTATTGAATGTTGAACCATTGCTCTTGTATTTATCAATCTCAAAATTATTTGAATTAGAAGTTGATAATAAAGATGCTAAAACTACTGTTGAAAAAAATAATCTATTTATACTTTATCCCTCCCTATACTAAAAATAGTAAGTATTCCACTGTTTTTTTTCATCAATTAGATCCAAAGCTGTATCAAATACAAAAGAAGAAGTTTTAAACATTCCTTCAAGCTTTTCTTGTGAGATACCAACAAGCGTTGATCTTGCTACACAGGTACTTCGAAATGTCACATCTGAGCAACTTGAGAAGTTCATAAAAAGCGAAAAAATTTGGCAAATACTAAATACTAAGCTTTCAGCTTTATAAAAGATGTCACTAAAATCAAAATCAAATAAAATTGAGTGTACGAAGTTGCAATTTTTAATTTCTGACTCTGATCCAAAAAGATTTGAAACTTTGCACTCAGAAAAAAGACAGGAATCAAAAACGCAATCTTTTAAACATACCTCATTGAATCTGCAGTCTATAAATACACAACTTACAAATTCAATCTTGGTCAAATCAACTTTTTTAAAATCACAACCAACAAAAGTCATGATTTCTAGAGTTTTTTCACAATAAATTTTATCTATGAACTTTTCATAATAAATGCTTTTTAACTTTTCTTCCACTTTTCTTGTTCTCTCCTTTTGCTACACTAATTTTACCATATTAGATTACTTATTACAATACGTTTTTATTATTTTATTAGATATTTTATATTTAAGAGTTCTTCACTTTAGCTTTAAAATTTTATGCAAATGCATATCTGAAATTTGATGTTTTTTCTCTCATAGCTAATCTTTCAAAAAAATTGCCTTTATCTACTTCCTTGTCATTTTCTTTTTTCGCCGAAAAACTTTTCTTTCTGAAAAAATCATCTATAACCTTGTCATACACACGATTTCGATCCGATGAATTCAAATTTAGCATTTTTTCTTCGCAAGTCAACCCAACTTTTTCAATCGAGCTGTACAAAAGGCTTAGTATGTACGACTTAGAATTTATAATTCGATCGAAGTTTTTAAAATAACAGTTTAAAGCATACTCAAAGTGTGCCTTTTCTAGCGACTTAAATTTCTCAAAGTATTTTGAAAAAGGCAAAGAAATTCCTGAAACAACGATATCGCTTTTTGTCTGTAAAGTAATTTTAATAATATTTAACATTTCTTCGTATGCGTTTTTATATGACTCCTCATAAAAATTTATTTGATTTTTAAAATTATCAATCAATCTATCAACGTCATTAAAGTCTAAGTCTTTGATTGATTTATTATTAGTATTAATATAATTAGTATTACTCATATAAGTATTGATTGTGGACACTTCTTGTACTTCTGGAGTGCATTTTTTAAAATTCTGTATTTCAATTTCTGTATCTCTGCAATTTAGATTTTGATTATCCGCTAAATTTTTAGAATCATCTTCACTGCTTTCGATGTTTTCTTTGAATTCGTTTTCTTTTTCAGCTAATACTTTTGCAAAGTTTTTAACATAGATTAGATTAGGTAGTCCCAATCCACGAACTCTTTTTTCAATAAGACCGATTTTTTCAAGATTTTTCATATACTTTACAGTAGAGCCTTTAGAAAAACCGAAGTATTCCTCAATTTCTGTGTTTGTGTATATGATGTATACTTTTCCATCTTTATCAATCCAGGAATTTTTTTGAGATAACGATATTCGATCTAAAAGTGCTGAGTAAAGAATCTTTTCTTCCACGCTCAGTGACTTAAAAATATCTTTAGTAAAAAGAGCTTTCGGCACTCTAAAAAAATTGAAACTTTCAAGGTCTTCTTTTTTAAAATAATCAAAATTAAAATTCATTTTCTTCTCCTATACATTTATACTTTTATATTTATCTATATATCCATTTTTATACTTTTTCACTTTTATATCTTTAAATTTTCCTTTACATGTATGAAAGCTTTGCAAAGCATAATGTCTAAATTCTTCAGCTCTTACAAAATTTTCTTCTATAAAATCATCACATCGAAAGTAATTTTCTTCTTGTCTTTTATCAAAATCATTAAATTTATTAAAATTATTATTCATTACACAATACTCCAAGATTTTAAAAAGGTAATTCTGGCTCAGGCTCAGTGTTTAAGTTATTATCGAAATTATCTATATTTTTTGTATTTGCTGACTCAACAAAATCAAAATGATCTACAATTACATCAGTTGTATAAATTCTTTGTCCTTTCTGGTTTTCATAAGATCCCGTTTGAATGTGACCTGTAATAGCAATTTTATTTCCTTTGTGGAAATATTGTCCAATAACTTCTGCAGTTCTTCCAAAAGCAATGCAATTGATAAAATCTGCAGTTGGTTGATTGTTATTTTCAGCTTCCATTCTTTTTTCTTTAGATAACTTCCTATCTACAGCAACACTAAATCTAGCGTTTGCTAATTGAGTATTCGCTGAATATCTCACCTCAGGGTCTTTTGTCAATCTACCCATCAAACTTATATTATTCATAACTTTTCTCCTTTCAATTTTGTTATACCCACAAAAAACTGAATTTGTGGAAATATGAAAAATATTTTTTAATTAAATGTTATAATTAATTATGTACACGCACTTTAAATTAAATGTAATACAGTCAATTTGTATGTATTAATATTATATGTATATTTTGACTCTGCCAAGGTGGTGCTTAATATTTTTCATGAAAGATTAAAATATCTACGCAAAAATAATAATATTACTCAGAAAACAATTTCTAATTATTTAGGAATTCATATAAACTCATATCAAAAATATGAGCAAGGCACTAGGGAACCTAATTTCGATACTTTATTAAATATAGCAGACTATTTTAATGTATCTATTGACTACTTATTCGCTAGAACAGATAATCCAGAGATTAATCGATAATGTGCGTGTACATTAATCTCTATATCCCTTCTCTCCATTTTTGTTATACCCACAAATTTGGTAATTTTGAAAAATATGGAAATTTTTTTCAAATAATTTTCTTGTTCATTTGTTCCGAACTTTTGTTCTGTTTGTAAATATAGTTTAATTTGTTTTATTTAAAATGTCAATATAAATTTATTAAATTATCTTCAGCTCTGTAATTTAAACAAATTTATCACACTTAATGATATAATTAATTATGTATATTCATAACAAGATGCAATTAATAGCACTTGAGCAAAATCTTATTTTATATAAAAAGCTTTAAATAAGATAAGTGACGTATTAGTCACTTTTAATATATCACGACTTTTCCGTCATGTCAATTAGAATAGAAGGTGCTTTATGAACTTTCAAGAAAGACTTAAATATTTACAAAAAAAAAATAAGGTTACTAAAAAATCTATTGCTGATGCTATAGGCATAAGCGTTAGAAATTATTATAGATACGAAACTGGTGAACAAAATCCTACGTTGCCAATATTAATATTGTTTGCTGATTATTTTGACGTTTCCATTGATTACCTAGTCGGAAGAACGGATAATCCTAAAGTTAACTATTAATCTAATTGGTTTCCTTAGATGCATTTGTATATATTTATATATTTTTATATTAGCGTATTTTTCTATATGTAGATTTTGTTAGAATTACAATATTAAAAAGCCTCCATTACGGAGGCTTTAAACATTTATTATTTTATTAAATTAATCTAACGTAGGATTTTCCAACCAGAAAAATTTATTTTCAAAATGTTCCCTTGTTTTAAACAATTCATTTTTATCAATTTCTTCATATTCTCTAATAAGTTTTTCTTTTCCATTTTCATCAAAACCATATTCTTTTTTTACTAAATCAGCTGTAGAAATATCAAAATATAACCATTCGTTATTTATTTTAACAACATTTAAAACATGATCTGGTTGTCCAGAAGATTTGAAATTTTGAGCCAATACTTTTCTATTAGGTATATTTGCATATCCACAAATATCTTTAAAGATTTCTGCGTATATATCACAAATACCCCTGCCTTGTTTCATATTATTATAAATTCTATCTTTATACCAACCAACATTGTACATATTGTAATCTTTATTCTCATATACCCTATTGTCATATTGAGTATTTTCACATATCCACTTTATTATATATTCTACAGTCTTTTTATCATCCCCATTACCAAATACAACTGCATCTTTAGCAATACCTTTTAATTCTTTATACATAGCTATCCAATCTTCTTTACCAACTATTGAATTAAGATCAAGTCCATATATATCTGGTTGATATTCTTTTTTCCCCTGTTCATTAGGCTTTTTATTATCCTCTGGTGTTGAAGGTTTGTTAGGTTTTTCTGACTTCCCATTATCATCTGGCTTTGTTTGTTCTTCTTGCTTATCTTTATCTTCTGATTCCTCTTGTTTTTTTTGTTCTTCTGGTTCTTTTTTATCATCTGGCTTTAGTGAATCTTTTTTTAATAGTTCTAATATTGTATTCGGAACTGATTTTTCTCCACCTACTATTGTAAAATCTTTATTATTGATTAAACTTTTCAGATTGTTAGATATTGATTTTGATGATGTTAATACAATTGTTGAGTTATTAGTATAGGAATAAGGAATAGCTACTAAGTTATCTGCAAAGTTTTCTCCACTTACAACTGTATACTTATCATTTCCTATTTCTTTTGCTAATTGCAATGATGTATCATATCTATCTCTTCCACTCATTCTGTGAACTTTTGCTACTGTGGAGAATTGTTGTTCAATATTTTTTGATATTGATTTTTCTCCACCTACTATATATACGTTATTAACTTTTGCTCTTTGTTTTTTATTTGTATTAAAGAATTCATTTTTTATTGTTTTATCTATTTCATTGTTTTGTGTAATGATTATTTTACAGTTTAGTTTTTTTGCTAATGATGTAGCTATTAAACTATCAGCAAAGTTTTCTCCACTTACTAATATTATGTTTTCTGCTTGGTAGTTTGTAGATCCTTTTAATAGTTGGTTAACTGTATCGTATCTATCTCTTCCTGCTGAACTTCTTCTTACTTTTATGCCATTGTTTTGTAGTTGTTGAATTACTTTATTTGATACAGATTTTTCTCCACCAAATATCACTACTTCTTTGTATTTTTTTGCTTTTAAATGATTTAATGTTTTTGCGTCTAATTGGTCTGATTTTGTGTAATATATTGGTATATACTTCCCGTTGCTATCTTTGATGTAGTTTGAAGATGCTATTGCATCAGGATATGCTAGATAATTAATCAGATAGCATGTATCTGAGTTTTCATACTCTTTTGATATGTTGATTGCTACATCAAATCTGTCATGTCCACCGATTCTTGCTTCTTTGTATGCAAGTCCATTTGTTGGAATCGTTAGCATTGTTGCTAATGATAATGCAACTGTACATTTAACTAAGTTTTTCTTTAGGTTCATAATTCCCTCCATTAAATATTATTTAATTCTAGTATATCATCATTTGTTAACTATGCAACTATATGCTTTGTCTATGATATACTTTTAATTACACTTATATAATACACGTTGTGTATATTTTTGTCAATAGGTTTTTTAAATTAATATTTTTTTGGAACTGATTAATTTATTATGAACTGCTATATTTCAATTTCTCATAAAAAAATAACAGATAATTGTATATCTGTTATTACTTGTCTAGATAATGTGATCCACATTGAATTATAAATAAATTATTTTCGTTGATTTTAAAAACAATTCTATTTTTCTTATCTATTCGAACGCTCCAATAATCTACTAAGTTACCTGTTAATTTTTCAGGTTTACCTATGCAATCATAGCCATTTCTTGCTATACTTTTGATTAAATTGTTTATTTTTTTTAATGTTTTTTTGTCATTTTGAAAAGATAAATATTCTTCCCACGCTAATTTGTGCCAAGATATATTCATAACTAAAACTCTATTAAATCATGATTTTCGTACTTTCCGTTTTCAATATCTTTTGATCTTTTTTCAAGTATATCTATATTTTGGGGACTATAAAATGGATCTGATTCTATTGTAAATGGAATTTTCCAATCGTTAATAACTTTTTTTATAAATGTATTTATTGCTACCGATGTATTTAAACCTACAGAATTACAAAAATTTTCGAAGTTTTTTTTATCTTCTTCACTAACTCTAACACTTAAATTAGAATACTTATTTTTTTGCATTTTAATCCCTCACTTTCATAAATATATTATAACACGTTATGCGTAATATGTCTTATTTTGTGTTATAATGTAATATATTTTTTTATGTTATTGTTTAATTAAAAATATATTAAACCTAATTGTACTTCAAAATCAATCAACTATAGCATCTAAAGTTGCAAAATCAACCGATTAGATATATAATTAGTGTACATAAGAGATCTATATCTCTTAATAAAAAAATAAAATTAAGATTAAGTCGATGTTCCATGAGAATATCAAAAAAAGGAGTAGCTGGGAACTACTCCTTTTTGTTTTTGTTGATTAATTTATCAAATAATAATTTTAATAAATCAATGCTATCTCAGTTGAAAAAACATAGTAATAGGTATATAATTACGATGTAAAGAGAAATATATGATCTCTTTAAAGGTAAGATTATTAATAATTCGATATTCCATGTGGGTATCAAAAAAAGAGTAGCGGCAACTACTCTTTTTTATTTTTGTTAGTAATCTTCAATAAAATTATTTTTATTAATTCAACTAACAAAGGACAAATCAATTGACCTAAAATAGTCATTAATAATTCTTTTCTCTCCATGCAGGCATCACCTCCTTCTGGAGATAATTTAATGATATATTTTTATCCAATGCAAGTCAAGCAATTCGTTGTTATATATCTACAACACTTTTTATTATGATTTAATAAATCAATGCTATCTCAGTTGAAAAAACATAATAATAGGTATATAATAGCAATGTAAAGAAAAATAGATGATTTCTTTCAAAAATGTAAAATTAGAACTAATTCGGTATTCCATGCGGATATCAAAAAAAAGAGTAGTTACAGCTACTCTTTTTTGTTTTTGTTAGTAATCCTCAATAAAATTATTTTTATTAATTCAACTAACAATCGACAAATCACTTGCCCTAGTATAATCAGAACTAACTCTTTTTTCTCCATACAGATATCACCTCCTTCTGGAGATAATTTAATAATATATTTTCTTAGGATATGAGTCAAACAAATCCATGTTATTTTTCTATATTTATATGTGTATTAATATATTATTGTATTTCTGTATTATTCTATATTGCTATTTTTACATTTATGTGTTATTATATAGATATAGAAAAGTATAGTTTTATATTTTTATATTAATAGAGTTATAGTTCTATGATAATTTAACAGATTTTTAGAGATGAAATGAGATAAAAATGAAGTTAAAATGTAAAAAATGTGGAAACGAAGAATATTTTTATATAAAAGAAAAATTTTCGGGAAAAACTGAACTTGAAGTAGATTCTTTAGGTAAACTGACTGACATGAATGCTGGAGCGTATGATGAGATGGAATGCCATCTTAGAAGTGTGTTTTATTATTGCGAAGAGTGTGACTCAAAAGTAGCTAAAATACCAGAAGATAAAAGATATTAAAATTAATACAAACTAAAAACTAGACTATTATAATACGTAAGTGCTAATATAAAAATCAATTATTAACCATTTAGGCTTTTTCTATTTGTGGTTTATTATACTTTTCTATTTTTGTACTTATGTGTTATTATATAAATATAACAATATAGGAACATATAGTTCTATGGTTATATATTTTTATAGTATTATATTAGTATGTTTGTATATTTGTAGAAAGGAATAAAAATGGAAAGGAATAAAATTATAACAATAGGTAACAACAAAGGTGGGGTAGGGAAGAGTACATTATCTTTACTTTTTTCTTACTTGCTACAAAAGGACAATAAGGTATTATGTATTGATATGGATCAACAATCTAATTTATCTTCAAGCTTAGAACTTACTTTTAAAGTTAATTTAGATAAGGATAAAAACGTATATAATGCTTTAATTAATAATGAGAGTGATAACGTAGAAAAATATATTCAGAGCATAAATGATAATCTTGATATTCTTTGTGGATCTTCTGATATGAGTCATTTTGCTTTTGATATGCAAAAAAAGTATAAATCAGATTCTATGATGTATCTTTTAAGATATCTTTTAAAAGATGTAAAAAACTATTACGACTATATCATCATCGATACTGCTCCTAGTACAGATATTGCTACTCAAAATGCAATTGTTGCTAGTGACTATGTAGTAATAGCTACCCAAACTGTTCCATTAGCTTATAATAGCACGTACGCTTATTTTAAGTTCCTTTTGGATATAAATAGTCGCTACAACGAAAACTTTGAGCTATTGGGTGTTGTAATGTATTTAGTGGGTACTTCTAAAACCGACAAGATATTCTTAGAAAAATATAATGAAGAATTTGAAGATGATTGTTATACTAATTCAATTAAAGCATCTGATCGAGTTAAATCTTGGTCAGTAGAGGGTATTACTGAAAACAAGGCTTATGACAAACAAACTTTAAGTATGTATAAAAAAGTATTAGATGAAACATTAGAAAGAATAGAAAAATATAGTAAATAGGAGATATTATTATGAAGAAGAGAGATTATATGATAGATAAGGAAGAAATTAAGGAAATAGATAAAGACAACATTGATGATTTACATTTAGTGTCAAAAGATTTTTTTGATAAAACTACTCGAACTTTTAAGAGTATGAGGGTTAGTAAAAATGCTCATAAATACCTTTCAGCAAAGGCAACTATAGAAAATAAATATATAGTTGACATACTAGATGAGTTAGTTTTTGAAGATATGAAAAGAGATAAAAACAAGTTAACAGTAGACTTGTATAATAAACTTTCATAATATTAAAAATAAACTGGAATAATAAAACTATTGTTTCAGTTTATTTTGTTTAAATGATAGCAAAGCAAAAATGTGGATAACTTTTTGAATTGGATGATAAAAATAATAATATTTTATCTCTTATTGTTATTATTGTTGTATATATAGTTGTATATATAGTTGTAAATAGTTGTAGGTCGTCTGTAGGCATTGAAAATACTACATTACAAGCATGTAAGTGACGACTTTTTGCTGAGGTAAGAACGACTTTTTGCTGAATAAGTGACGACTTTTCGCTGAGCAAGAACGACTTTTTGCTGAATGAGTGACGACTTTTCGCTGACTAAGAACGACTTTTTGCTGAATGAGTGACGACTTTTCGCTGAGCAAGAACGACTTTTTGCTGAGCAGTTGGAACTCATCAAGTGAAAAGTGAATTTTGTGATAAAATATAAGATAATAGACTGGAGGGAAACATGGAAGAATATAATAATATAAAAAGTTCTGTTAAGTTTAATAATGAATTTAACAAAATACCTCTTCGAAATTTTAATGCTGTAGAATTGAATTTTTTAATGTACTTATGTTCTAAACTAAAAGAAAAAAGAGATACAATTATGGAGATTTCTTTTAAAGATGTAAAAGAGATGACTAAGTATAAAAGAAATAATAAAAATAGATTTATAAAAGATTTACAATCTATGAATAGAAAACTTTTAGATTGCAAATTTTCTGTTGAAACTTCACATGAATTAATTGACTTTGTTTTGTTTACAACTTTTAAAATAAATCCTGAAGAGGGAATATTAACAGTAAGAGTAAATGAAGATTTTATTTTTATGTTAAATGAATTAGAAAAATTTACAAAATTTGAACTAAGTGAATTTGTAGATATCAAAAGTAGTTACGTAAAAGAATGTTATAGAAGATTAAAGCAATTCAAAGATACTGGTTGGTGGTTAGTAACGATAGAGGACTTTAGATATTTATTAGATATTCCAGACTCATATAGAATGTGTGACATTGATAGGCGTGTTTTAGTTCCAATTTATGATGAGTTATCTACTTGTTTTAATAATTTTGAAATTGAAAAAATAAAAGAAGGAAATAAAATTACTAAGTTAAAATTTAAATTTGATAAACAAATTAAATCTATAATGCAGGATGAAGATAATATAGATACAATACTAAATTTTGAAGATGGAATCGAAGAAGAAAATTTAAAGTCTAATTTTTTTGAAAGAAATAAAAAAGATATAGAAAAAAATAAAAAGAAAATATTAAACAAATTAGAAACTGAAACGGAAGAGGACTTCTTTAAAAGATTAAGAAAAGAGAGAATAAAATAAAGTGGATTGTTTAATATAATTTTTTAAATTACAAGAATAATATGAAGGAACTATTACTAAAAAAAAATGATAGTTCTTTTTTTATTTCATAGGGAAAAGAGGAAAAATAATTGTGCGTTATATTTTTAACTATTAAAAAAAGAAAATATTTTAAGCGAAATGTCGTTACAGAATAATAAAAAATTAAAAAATTAATCCAGCAAAATGTCGTTAGTGGTTGATAAAAAAATACAGAAATATTCCTTGAATTATTTTTTTTGTTAAGATGAAAATTGAAAAAAATAATTTACTTTTTGTAAACTAAATCCAAAGTTTGGAATACGTATGAAGAAAGGAGCTATGCCAAAATATACAAAATAATTTAATGTAAAGTTAAAGATAGAATACTTGTAAGATAAATCGGGAAGATATAAATCAATAGATAAAAACATAATTTATCAAATGGTAAACTTTGAAATTGGATAGCAAAATCTAATTCAATAAGATTTGATAATGTATCTAAGAAATTGAAAAACAATAGATAAATATTAAGCAATACAATCTAAGTAATAAATAATACTTAATTCGCAGATTACTGAGCAATTCAATCTTGTGAATGATTTATTTAATAAAAGTAAGTTTTTTTAAGTTTAATTTAGAGATACGAAATATATACGATTATTTATGTTAAATTCTGATTACCTAAAATAATTAAAATAAATATTGACATAAAGTTAGAAAAGGTATACAATTAAAACAATAATACTATAAGTTTTTTAATTATTTTTTAGTTTCATCTAAAAAAATTTAGACTTAGGCTAAATGTTTATAGATTACAACAAGCCTGCAAGAAGCCCCCGACTTTAGTCGTGGGGGAATAGTCAGCATTAAAATCTAAATATATTCAATGAAGGGGAAAACGTATTGAAGTACATAAAAGATGTATCGTATAAAATGTATTCAATTAGTGATTCAAAAGTTATATTGAAAACGTTTAAAGGAAGGTTTTTGATTAAAGGAGAATCAATCTCAAAATACCTAGGAGATATTATTGAATACTTTAAAGAGCCAAGAGAATTGGATGAAGCCATTAATCATTTTGAAAATAAATATTCGAAAGATTCATTAACTAATTTATTAGAATATTTGATTGAAAAGTCTGTACTCGTAAATAATAACAATATTATTTGTGAAAGACATACTATGGAAAGGATAAATTACTTGAAATTATATGATTTAGATTATAAGAATATAGCTTTCAAATTTGCAACAAAGAAAATAGGTATTATCGGTAACAATAATATCACATATTTAATTTTAAAAGAGATAATAGAGCTTGATTTTATTAATGAGATAAATTATTTTAATTGTGAAAAAGATAGAATAATGAATGAAAATTTAGCGACTCTACTAAAAAATAAGAAAGTAGTAATTAATAATGAATTAGATAGCCTTATTTGTAACAGTGATTTTATTATAGTAGCATCAGATTATAATAATTCTTATTTATATAGTGAAGTTAATAAAGTGTGCATTGATAATAGCAAAGAATGGATTAGAATTTTAGTGGATGGTAGCTACAGTGAGGTAGGACCGATTTTTATACCCAATGTAACGTGTTGTTATGAATGTTTGAATTATAGAGCTGAATATAATATTCAAAAAAATGAATCTGCATTTAGCGAATTATATAAAGATAAATATAGAGCAAATAGTTTAAACAATGATTTATTTGAATGCTACTACATAGAAAACATGATTGCTTCGTTTACTGTTTTTGAAACGCTAAAATATTTGTTAGATTTAAAGAGTTTAATAGTAGGAAGTGTTTTGAGAGTAGATTTTTATGATTATGAAATAAAAATAGAAAAAGTTTTTAAAAATTCAAATTGTTTAACTTGTAATAAAGAATAGGAATGGACAATAAAAATGAGTAATGAAGAATATGATAGAGAATTGCTTAGAACTCTTGACTCAGCCAAATGTATTTTTGGAGAAAAGTATGGATTAGCTAATAAAAAATATGTAGCTAAGTTAAGCAAATTGACATTAGGCGACGAAAATAATAGTTTTGAATTTGGAAATATTATTCCTATGTATAAAACTAAAGTATCTAATACAAATAATAAAATATGGGATGGTGGAGGATGCTCATTAGATAAAACAAGAAGTGAAATGAAAGCTTATGGAGAATTTATTGAAAGATATTGTGGGGACTATTTCCTCGATAAAAACGATTTTATATTTGAATCATATTCTAATCTAAAAAAGAATAAAAAATGTTTAAGTTTAAAAGAACTTATTCATTTCGAAGAAAACGCTTACTACAATAATACTATTAGATATCATAAATATAATGATGAATTGCCTATTAGTTGGGTAGAAGGAGTAGATATAGTAAAAGATGAATCTATATTTATACCAGCTCAAAAAGTCTTTTTAAGGATAAAATTAAAACCTACTGAAAAGTTGTATTTACAATGGCTGTCTACGGGATTAGCTTGTGGAAGTAGTTTTGAAATGGCATTATTAGGAGGAATATTTGAGGTTGTTGAAAGGGATTCTTTTATGCTTACATGGCAACTTTGTTTACCGGGGAAAAAAATAATAATTGATAAAATAAGAAATAAAAATTTAAAAAAAATATTTAATCATATAACAAAAAACATTAATGGGAATGATCAATTGTATATTTATGATATTAGTAGAACAGAAGGAATATATACAGTTTGTACTTTTATAAAAAATAATTCAAAAAATTCATTTGGACTTATAGTATCTGCAGCATCTGATATTGATATTGAGAAAGCATTAATTAAATCATTGGAAGAATTATGTATGACACAATCTTTTGCATATGAAAAATGGTTCAATTTAAAAAATGAAAAAAAACAACAGATATTAATAGAAGATGTTGAAAATTTACACAATCATACCTTGTATTATGGTTCTGGGGAAAGAAGCGATATAATAAATTTTATTTCTAAAACAAAGGAAACGATATTATTAAGTTCTATGAAATGTTTTTGTGAAGGAAATGATAAAGATAAGCTTAATTATATAAAAGAGTTATTTAGAAAGATGAACAGATCTATATATGCAGTGGATGTTACTAAAAAAGAAATTAAAAATTTAGGCTTTAGAGTAGTTAAATCTATTATAAGTGATTATAATGATTTAGAAGTATCCCATTCATGCAGGCTAACAAATAATAAAAGACTATTGAAATATAAAGAAGATTATAAAAAACAAATAAATGATGAACCACATCCTTTTCCGTAATTTGGAGGAACAATGAAAAATAAATATGAATTGAAAAATCTTTCAAAGATGTTTCATGAAAATACAAAAAAAATAGAGTCTATAGGTGAATATGATAAAAGAATAGAATATAAAATTTATCCTAATTCTGAAAAGATAAAATTAATTGATTGCAAAAAAGAAATTTTAAAATCTGAATTTATTCAAAATTTAATATATAGAAAATCTATTAGAGAATGGGAAGAAAAAGGGATAAAATTAATAGACTTATCAAATTTATTAAATTTTAGTTTTGGATACAGAGGTAATAATTCTTATGGATTTAGAACTTACGCCAGTGCAGGAGGAAGATATCCAATAGAGGTATACGTACTTATAGAAAATTCTCCGGATTTAAAAAAAGGGATATATCATTACAATTTATTTGAAAATTGTTTAGAATTAATTAAAGAAAGTGATTTTAGTGAAGAAATATATAAATTATATAAAAATCAACCTTTTGAATTAAAAGCTTCATTTTATCTTTTTTTTACAATGGTTTTTAATAGAACTATGGATAAGTATGGTGAAAGAGGATATAGATTTATATATTTAGATGCAGGACATATGCTACAAAATTTAAATCTTGTAGCAACATATTTAGGGTTAGGAGGAGTAGAATTAGGAGCTAGCTCTAAAAGTGATGACTATATAGATAAAATGATAGGACTTAGTAGCGAATTAGAAAATGTGTTTTTAGGAGTAGCAATGGGGTATCCTAAAATATAAAACAGACCTAAATTATGATCATATATATAGGTAAAATTTTTTAAATGGAGGAATAAAATTATGTTAGAAAACAATGAAAACAAAAAAGAAATTGTCGATCTAATTTGGAATGCTGAAAATGATAGCAGTAACCCTAAAGGAGGGGCTTCTACAAATGGAAGCGGTACAGGAGGTTATAGTTGTTGTTGTGGTACTTGCTGTTGTGCAATACTTATAACTAAATGGATTTGTGCAAATTCTTAGATAAACCTGTAAGAATTATAATAAAATGTAAATAAATTCTGTAGATGTAATATTACATCTACAGAATTTATTATGATTTTACAAGAAACATTTACAAGAACACAATGAAAGAGAAAATATTATGAAATTTTTTTTAAGTTTAATATTATCGTTTCCTATTATTTTTATAATTATGTTTTTAGCAAATTTTTTTAAAATAATGGGACATTTAATGATTTATAAAATTTTTTTCAAAGATGATGATTATTTTGTTAATCTTGGATTAGGAAAAGTTTTATATAAAAACAAAAAAACATCAATACATATATTACCTGTATTAAGTCAAGTAAGTTATGGAAACAAATTCAAAAGAGGAACGTTGAAATCTATAGCGACTTATCTTTCAGGAAGTTTAGGTATACTTTTTAATTTTATATTACTAATTCCTCTAATATATGTGGTTAACATGAGACAAGATTTGATATATATAATACATATAGGAATATTGCCATATGTAATTAGGATAATGGCATACTATAATTTATTTTTACTTGTGTGGGATATTATACCTTTTCAGTTACCATATATATATTCAAATGGATATACAAGCAATGGGTATTATTTAGTAGAAGATTTAAGATCTTTAAAAAGAAAGGATACTAAATAAATATGATTAAATTAATGTTAAATTTTTTTGTTCTTTATATTATTTCTTTTTTATCAATTTTATTTCACGAATTAGGACACTGTTTAACATATAAATTTTTATATAATTGTAATGACTGGAATATAGACATAGGGGCAGGAAAAATAATTTTAAGCCTATGGAAGTTTAATATTAAATTAATACCTATAAGGGGGATGGCTTACTTTAATAATAAATATGATGAAACTGAAAAATTGAAGAATTTTTTTGTTTATCTGAACGGACCGTTAATAAATTTATTAATTTCATTAATAATGATATATTTTATAATTAATATGAACAAGAGTCCAAAATCATTTAATAATTTTTATAGAAATATAATTTTTTATACATTTTACCTTAATCTATTTAAAGGTATAGAGAATTTACTGCCAATGAAATATATATTTGGAGAAACAGATGGACTTAAAATTTTAAATATAATAAAAAAACAAACCTAAAACTATGATCATATATATAGGTAAAATATTTTAAATGGAGGAATAAAATTATGTTAGAAAACAATGAAAACAAAAAAGAAATTGTCGATCTAATTTGGAATGTTGAAAATGATAGCAGTAATCCTAAAGGAGGAGCTTCTACAAATGGAAGCGGTACAGGAGGAGATACTTGTTGTTGTGGTCCTTGCGGTTGTGCAATGCTTATAACTAAATGGCTTTGTGGTAATTCAAATTAAAAAGTGGGAAATACTGTAGATAAAGATTTATATCTACAGTATTTCCTTCTATCTTTAAATATAGTTAGTATTATTATGGAGGAAGTATGATAATATTCAATAATTTAATAGTTAATGTAAATTCTAAAAGATTTCAGCCATTCTTATTTAATTTAATATCAGGAAGAAGAAGATTGCTAAGCTCGGAAGAGTTTAGAACTATAAGGAAAGTGTGTTCTAATGAAAAGTTAAAAACTAAAGAAGAAAGAGTTATAATAAATAATTTATTCAATGAAAAACAGTTTATAAGTGATTTTGATAGAAATAAAATAGAACAGAAATTATATGAAGTAGGGGCTTTTTGTAATAATAAAGTTGCAAAAGATTATAGATTTTCTATTGAACTAACAAGATCTTGTAATATGAGCTGTCCTTATTGTTACGTGAAGAATAGATTATCTAAAAATAATATTATGAATAAGAAACATATTGACAGCATATATAAATTTTATACTAAATATGCTGACGAACTAAGAAAAGTTTCAGAAATTCCTTACATTAGAATTACAGGAGGGGAACCTTTAGTAAATGAAGAAAGTACAAATTTAATAGGATATATTTCTCAAAAGTGGCCAAATTCAAAATTGATTTTATTTACAAATGGAGTAAATCTTATTAAATATTTTGATTTATTACCATTAAAAAATTTATTCGAGGTACACATTTCTTTAGATGGTATAAAATCAGTACATATGAAAAGAAGATACTCTTCAACTAATACTGATGAGAAAATATATGATAATATAATATTAGGAATAAAAAAACTAATAGCAAACAAAGTGAATGTTAAAATAAAAACTACTGTAGATAAGTATAATTATTTATTTATAGAAGAATTTAAAGAATTTTTAATTGATAATGAAATTCTCGATTCTCAATATTGTGAATTAATTCTTGGAGTTACCTTAGATTATGGCAATGAATTAGATATTTTAGAATCACATAATAGTAAAGATGATATATCTGATATGAAGAATTATCTAGAGGAGAAAAAAATAGCTTTACCAACATATCCGAGTTTTTCCAATTTATTAAAAATAATTTCAAGACCTAAAAATGAACCATATATACCTAAATGTAGAAGATGTGATACTAGTATACTTTCTAAGTATTATTTTTCATGTAATGGTAAAATATATTTTTGCGATTGTATAAATGAATCAGATGGTATTATAGGAGAATTTTATCCTAACCAAAATATTGAATTTAAGGAAATTAAAAATCTTCAAGATCGAAATGTACTAAAAATTAAAAAATGTAGTAATTGCAAATATAAATTTATCTGCGGAGGCGGATGTTTATTATCTTCTAGAACAAAACATCAAGAAGCATCTTGTGGAATATTTAGTGATGATGAGCTGTTGGATAATTTAGAATTTAATTACGAATGGATAAAATAATAAAAGAGGTAAAATGAAAATTTATAAATTTTGCAAAGAATTTTTTCTTAATCAAAAAAAAAGGATGTTTTTATATATTACTCTAACATTGTTTTCTGTTTTTATAGGGATATTATCACCATATATATTAGGCAACTTTATAGACTATTTAATTAATGGGAAAAGTAAGTATCAAATATATCGTTATTGCGCTATATTTTTTTTAATAAATATTTTGAAAGTTATTAAAAATTACTATATTTCAATATTATCTGTAAAGTTGCAAGCAATAATATCATATTCACTAAATATAAAAGTAATAAAACATGTGCAAGAGATGTCTATATCTTTTGTGAACAAGGAAGATTTAATATACTTAAACCAAAAGATAAATGGAGATTCATATAACCTTATTATATTTTGTTTAAATAGTATTCAAAATTTAATAAGTAATTTTCTAGGAGGGGTACTTCCTTTTATTATACTATTAAAATTAAACAAGAGTATAACTTTAAGTATGTTTTTGTTTATTATAATTTATTGCGTAATTTATTTATCATTAAAGGATAGAATATATAAAGCAGGATTAGAATTTAAAGAGAATCAATCTAAATTTTTTTCGAGTTTATATAAACTGCTAGAATATATAAAATTATTAAAGGTAAATTCAATACATAAAGAATTAAACGATAAAGAGGATATCATTTTCGATAACTTTAAATATATAGCCGTAAAGAGTCAAAAAGCGAATTTCATTTATAACAGTCTTGATGGAATTATATCTATATTTGCACAGATTTCGTTATTTTTTGTTGGAGGATTGCAAGTAATAAAAGGTAGATTTACAATTGGAATGTTCACTATATTTAGTAGTTATTTTAATATGATGTTAAGTTCAACTAGATATTTTTTTTCTTTCGGAGCATCATATCAAACGGCAGTTTCATCTTACGATAGGATAATAAATATATTGAACTTACCAAAAGAGACAAATGGTAAAGAATATATTACAAATATAACAGATATTGAATTAAAAAATCTAAAATTTTCATACGATTATTATGATGCAAATATTATTAATAAAGATATGAAGTTTTTGAATAAAGAAATTATTGATGATTTTTCATATAGTTTTAAGAAAGGGAAAATTTACTCAGTGGTTGGATTGAATGGTACGGGTAAATCCACTTTAATAAGTTTAATTATTGGTTTATATATAGATGAATTTTATGGAGATATATTATACAACAAAAAGGATATAAAAACATTAGACATGAAAAAAATAAGAAAAAATCTAATAGGAGTATCTGAACAAGAGCCAAAATTATTAAACGAAACAATACTATATAATATATGTTATAATGATAATATCAATGATACAGAAATAAAGGATATCGAAAAATATTTTAAATTATTAAATATGTATACTTTTATAAAAAAGAACAAATTATCATTTTTAATTAATGATAATTCATCAAACTTATCAGGAGGAGAAAAACAAAAAATTTCAATTATAAAAGTTTTATATAAAAATCCAGAAATAATGATTTTTGATGAACCAACATCTGCTATGGACTATAAAACAAGAAAAAGATTTATGGATTATATATTGAAAATTAAATACGATAAAATAATTATATGTGTAACACATGATGATAAACTAATATTAAATTCAGATGAAGTAATAGAATTAGGCTGTAACTAAGTATATTATATGAATTCCTTAATATAATATTTAAATTTTGAGTGGGTATGTTAAAAGTTTTGTGTATTGGCTCTTCCTGATAGGTAGTGAGTTGATATTTTTATACACTATGTGCATACTGTTATTCAAGGGTAGTGGTTTTTTGCCATATTCACAATCTAGATGTTCATCTAACTCTGATTTTAACATTTGTTACATTGTGTCGTCTAGAAGATCTTTCAAAACTTCTTGAAGATCTTGTACTGTTTCTGGTTGGTATTCTTCAATTATCATCTTGGATATTTTGTTTAATTTGGTCTCTGGTCTTTTTCTTGGAATTTTAAAATCCTCCTGGTTACTATTATATCAGGAGGATTTTATACGCAGACTATTTCGCAGTCTCATGATTTATTTTTTCATTCTTCAATAGTTGTCAAAGTCTATCCAACCAATAATATCTAGGAAGTTTACGAGCCGTAGATATTATTTGGTTGAGGGTATACCTTTCACATACCTTACGAGTTATTTTGCAGTTTTATAGTTTAATGGATTTTTGCTAATTGCTTCTTCAATTTTTTTATTATTTACATGTGTATATATTTCTGTAGTTCTGCTAGAAGAGTGTCCAAGAATTTCTTGTAAACTTCTAAGATCGATGTTTGAATAGTTATATAGTAAAGTTGCTGATGTATGTCTTAAAGTGTGTACAGCATACTTGGATGCATCTAGTCCTGCTTTTTCAAATGATTTCTTTATTAAACAATAAACACTTTGATCTGTCATTTTTTTTAATTCATTTGCATGATATTTTTTTGTTACAAATAGGTAATCGGATTGTTCATAATTTTTAGGTATATGATTTAAATATTGTTCAATACTATCTTTTGTTATATCATTTAAGTAAATAGTACGTTCTTTTTTCCCTTTTCCCATTACTTTAATTGTATTGTTTCTGATGTTGATTTTTTTTATATTGACTAATTCATTTCTTCTTACTGCACAATTTAAAAACAAGATTACTATACAGAGATTTCTATATTTTAACCAGGTATTTTGGCTTTTATTTCTTTTACTTATTTCAATTTCTCTTGCTAATGTATCGATTAATTGTTTCGCTTCTTCTAATGTTAAATAATTAATTTGTCTTTTTTCTTGTTTTGGAGATTTTGTTAATCTTATTCTGTTTTTTATTTCGTATTTTTCTTCTAGATATGTATAAAATGATTTTATTTGTCTTAATCTAGTAGTAATAGTAGATGGACTATTTTTTTTATCTATTCGAAGATGAGATAGGTATTCATACATATCATTTTTTGAGATCGAGCTATAAAAACTTTCATTAACTTTATCAAATATATTTTTGTACATGCCAATGTTATCTTCAAAAAATGTAATTCTTTTTTTATATGATATCATGTATTTAGTAAAGTCCATAATAGCTATATAATAGTCTGTAACAGTATTAATCGATAGATTTTCAATAGTTAAAATAAAATTAATATATTCCTTAATAAATTTAGGACATTTTGTTAAATCTATTGAAGTATTTCTTTGTTCGTTTATAATTATGTTTTCCATATGTCCCCCTTTTAATATTATATCATAAGTTTACTATTATTGACATAATATTAAACTTTAAAATTATTATTGTTTTATATCTTTCCATAATTCTATAATTATATTTTTTTATGTTTGTATTTGTATATTATGATTATCTCCTACATATATTCGATTATAATTTTAGATTTTAGTTAGTGATACTCAAAGCTACATACAATTTGGTAATTCTGTAGCTGTTCCTGTAATATACAATATTACTATAAACATTTTAAAAATACTATACAAAAATTAAGCCAAGAATAGTCTATAATGCTATCCTTGACTTTTAGTGATATTATTATACCTTTTATTTGAAAAATGCTCGTATAATTGATTTGAGAGCGTATTTTTGTAAGTATTGTAACACAAAATAACTAATAGAATAAATATATATCATCGTTGATTATTTTAAGTATTTCACCACCAATCTCTTTAATTAAATCTACTACCAGTGCATTTCCCTTAGTCCAATCATCAGGAAATGTATTTATTCGCTCTGGATAATCCAAGGTGAAATCCCCCTACACCTGCAAACAAATCAACAACTCTTATTTTTGGATCATTTAAACTCATATTTATCTAGTTTTTTCTTTTTCTATATTGTTTTTATTCATGTTTATGTCTTTTACATGCCAAAATGTATTGCAAAGTTCTTCAGAATTTATTTTTTTTGTCTCTTTTTTAGTATAGTTATATTTAACTTTCCCATTTTCATTTATTAATATTTCAGGCTTATGAATGTTAAACATTATACTTTTTGAATTTGAAACCATAAATAATAATATGTTTTTATTTTTTTCGTATTCTGTAAAACTTGCCTGGTTTGTATTTATATTTAGTATCCAGTCTTTATATTTAGATTGTTCAGGCATCTTTATATTATAGTAAGTTAGATATATTTGATTACCATTTTTATCTACAACAGGTACTTTCTCCAAATTTTGTTTTTCTCCAGTTTTTGTTGGTATTGGGTAATAATTATATCTAGGATACATTTTTGATGATATAATATCTTCTTTGTGAACTAATAATATTTTTCTTTCCATTGTTAATTGCTCCTTGTTATTGTATTCGTTAATATAATTATATCATATTAGATAATTGTTTTGAATTGACAAAACGCCATTTTGCTGATAATATTAGAACAAATAGAGGAGTAAAAAAAGCAATTAATTATGGATAATTTAGAAAAATTTAAAAATGAAAATAAAAAAAGAGTATTAAAAGAAAACGAGATTAGAAAAATTCTTGTTAATAATATACGAAATGAGTGTGCAAATTTGGGTATTAGTGTTGCTGAAATGGAAAGAATTACTGGACTTCCAAATGGAACGATTTCAAGATTTAGAAACTCAATTCCAGGGATAGATAAAGTTTATTGGATATCTCAATTTTTAAATATTTCTATTGATGATCTATTAGGAAATTATATAACTAAAGAAGATGATCTTGATATGCACGTTTCATTAGAATTTAATAAACTAACAGATAATCAGAAAGATTTAGTAATGAATCTAATTTATGAATTTAATAAGGATAGCTATATTTAGCTATCCTTTACTTTATTTGCAAGTTGTATAAAATTAGATCTGTTGAGATTTAATACTTCTACTTCATTATTTCTATGCTTTTTTTTGATTTCAAAAAACTGTTCATTTTCAGGGATAATTATATAGTTATAATTATTTATCTTTGTAAAGTATTCTTCAGGAATGCAGTATGTTACATTCGAGTCCGTATATAATATGCTAGGTGGAGAATCATAAACATATTCTTTACTAACTCTCAAAACTATGTTTTCTTTCTTTGAAGTATCACTTTTGGATATTACTTTAGTATTAATAAATTCAACATCGCTATCATCAGATATATTACAATGTTCTATTTTACTGTCTTTAAAAACACAGCTAACAAATAATGATTGATCAAAGATATTAGAAATTAACATAGAATTAGCTACTTTGGTGTTTATACATTTTGAATTTAAAAAGTCAGAATGTAAGTTTATTGAGTAGTTTTCTAATGTGCAATTCACAAATAACACGTTTTTAAAGCTACTATTTATTAAACAAATATTTTGAAATGTGCAATTTAAAAATACACAATTTTCAAAGGTAGTTTTTTCTATATCTGATGATACATATGTCGTGTTTTTAAAAACTTTATTATTAACATACTCATTTAATAGTTTTAAATTTATTAGTGTTTTATTTGTATTTTCTTCTAAATTCAAACACTCATTGTTAGATTCTTTTTTAAACTTATTAATTATATTTTTGAGCATATAATCAACTCCATTATTATATATTGACATCTAATGCTGTATTTGTTTCTATAATATTATAAAGATACTTTTTAAAATCATTAAAATCTTTTTCTCCTAAGTTTTGTGTCTTTTGAAAAATTAAAACATTATCTCCAGAGTTTTCTTTGTTAATATTTTTATAAAGTTCTTCTTTTGATATGTCCCAGTTTTTGTAGTGTTGTATTAAATTAAATTTATCATTAAAATCTATATATAATGTTATATTTTCATCTTGAATAGCTTTTAATCTTTCCTTGACTGTAGCTGTTCTCATAGATTGAATATTAAACATTACTTCATCGTCTTTATATGTTTGAGTATATTCTGATATTTTTTCTGAAATATCAAGTTCAGGATATGAATTTATAATTTCTGTAAAGATTCTAAATGCTTCTTGACAAATTATATAGTCATCTTCAACTACTACATCATATTGTCTATTAGTATCATAGTTTAGAAATTTCATAAAAAACATATCTACAAACAAATCGCAAAGTTTTTCATCAAATTTAAATACCGATATTATATATACTCTAATTAGTTGTTCCAATTCTTCTCTTTTTGTTGATTTTTTTAGATATAAAATATCATCATTTGATAAATCTATTTTATCTGTGAAGTTGATTTTTACTTGCCCTAAATAAAACAGATACAACATTAATCTAATGTAATATTCTTCATTTTCATCGTGGTTATCATTTAATTTAAACTTATCATAGTATAAAGAAACTTTATATTCCTCTTTTTCTACCATGTCTGGAAATGTTATGTTTATTTCTTTTTGATTTTTTTTAGACCTTTTTTTTGTTGATAAATTAATAAACTTAAAATTCAAAACATTATATACCTGATTTATTACTTTATAATTAAAATCTAAATTATTTGTCAAACAAAACAGCAATTCTCTATTTACTTTCATACTAACCACCTATTACCTTTTTATTAATATCATTAGGCGTTGTTGTTAATAGTTCATACATTTTAGTATTAGTAGGGAAATCATCTTCAAAAGGTAGTATTGTCTTTTGATCGATACAAATTAATCCACTACCTTTTTTTGCATTAGATATATATGTTTGTTGAGATTCTGATATACTTAAAAGTTCAACGAGTTTTACTTTATCAAGTTTTGCTTGATTCATTAATACTATAAATTCAGCGTTGGAAAGCATTGAACGTGCAGAGTCACTATTTAATAAATCTTCAATATTTTGTGTAAGTCCAGTTGGAAATCCATTATATTTACGAGCTCGTTTCCAAATATTTCTTAAAAAATTTGAAGACTTCTCATTATCAAATAATAAATATATTTCATCAACGTAAAACCAAGTTCTGATTTTATCTTTTAAGTTCATAGCTCCATTTCTTAACAATCTGTTCCATATTTGATCCATGATTATATGCATACTTAACGACTTCATTTTAGTGTTATCGCCTAAGTTATTTAATCCATATACAACGAAACGTGCTTTTGGATCGCAATTAGTATGATAATTAAACATGTTTTGTGATCCAGTTGTAAATAATTCAAGTAACATAGCTAGATTTTTAGCTAGATTTTTTTCAAACCCTTGCACTTGATTTAATTTGTCTTTTAAATTACTTAATCTTGGAAAGTATTCATAATTTATTTTTTCATTTTTAAGTTCACATTCTTTTGTATACTCAAACCACTCTTCATATATTTGTCTTATACACTTATCTAGTAAATTTTCTTCAACTAATTCTAATTGATTACCTGTTAATATATCTAAACATCCAACTATAAAGTTTGACTTAGCTGATATATTATCCGTTTTCTTATCTTCATTTAAATCTGAGTAGTTTTCGTTAATATCAAATAAATTGATATGATATTCTGAAGATTGTGATATATCTATATAGTCTCCACCAAGCTCCCTACATAGCTCACGATATTCACCTTCAGGATCTATTACTACTACTTCGTCTTTACTATTTTCAAGCAATATAGAGAGCATTTCTCTTTTAGCTGTAAATGATTTACCTGTTCCTGATTTCCCAAGAATAAAACCATTACCATTCATCGATTTAGCTCTATCAATTACTATTAAAGACTTGTTATTCGAAGGATTTACCCCATAATACTTTCCATGAGGATGCATTACTTTATCTGAGTCAAACGGAATGAACACACTAGATGCTTCAGTAGTTAATGTTCTAAATTGTGGCATTTGATTAATTCCCCAAGGTATTGATGAGTTAAAAGCTGATTCTTGTTGAAATTTTGCTGTTTTTAATTTTACTAATTTACAATAATCTTTTACTTTATCTGATAAGATTTCTAATTCTTCTTTTGTTTTTGATATTATAGTTATTGCTACTAACGTTTTGAACAACTTTTGATCTCTTGTTGTTATATCCTCTAGCATTTCAGCAGTTTCTTCTTTTGCTAGTTTTAGATGTGATGGTATAATTGGCTCGATACCTTTTTGAGTGTATTTATTTGATATATCTACTATTTTTGTTTCAATATCAGAAAGTTTATTTTTAACTAACTTAGCTGATGATATTTGATCTAAAGGCTTATAATTAACTGTCGTTATTATTTGTTCATTAAATGTGTTTAGTCCAACAAAGAAACTAGGATTTAGTGAATTTGGTAAATCATAAATGAAGAATGATTTGCAATACTTTTCGTTGATTCTAAAGTAGTTGGATTTAAAAGAAAGTCTATCTGGTGATATTATATCTTTACTACTTATTCCAAGTTTTTCCGTTTCTTCTAAGTCAATAGATGAAAATTCTTCTATTTCATCAATATTGAATATTGCAAATAGCATTTTTAATCTTTCATACTTATCCATGATATATACATCAGAACTGTATTCTCCACCAACTTGTTTTATATTTCTTTGTACAGTATCTATTATTGTACTAAATTTTCTATTAGCTTCTTCTATTGATTTAGCATTTATTGACACTGTAATTACTTTTTTTCTATCGATGAAGTTAGTTCCTAATTCTAGTTTTTCTAATATCATATCGTTGTATTCTTTTCTTAAATCATCAAGATCATCTCCACACATTTTTATTTCTATGTTTTTCTTAAAATCGATCTCGTCTATTTTAGTATTATTCATTGTGATTTGAATGTTTTCAACGTCAGAAAATGCATTTAAGAATTCACAATATTTTAAAAATATATCTACTTGTCTCTCTTCATCTATTGTAGTAAAAGATATGTCTTTTAATTCTAATGAACAGCTGTATATATCATTATCGTGTTCCATTATTCCATTTTCATAGATTTTTTGATATGGAAGAGAATCTTGTGTATTTTTGTTTTTCGTTGTTTTAAGTAAAGGAATATTATCTAATATCTTTTTCTTTTCTTCATCTATTTTAAAAAGATTTTTAGAGTACTTACTTTCATTAAGAGGTAATAAATTTAATATAATATCTTGCTTAGCGTATTTCAAAGATGAATAGCTGAAATTATTTAAATTAATATCTTCACCTATACAATTTAATATGGAATTGTAGATTATAATATCTTCATCTGTTTTGCAAATACTATCTAAATTTAATTCTGTATTTTCTAGATTTTTATAAAATTCGTCACTTCCTATTCTTGATATATGAAATGTTAATATTGATTTATTTTGATTTTTAATAATTTCATTAATGCTTTCTATATTTACAAGTAGTTTTATTGATTTTATGATTTCATTGTTTTTGTTAATTACTTTATCATCTTGATATGAGATAGAATTATATATATTTGTTAATATTTCTCTCTCATTTTTGATATTTTCAACATGTCCTATAACTGATTCTAACTTTTTTATATAATCATAAAAATCAACCTCATATTCTTTTAGACTTGAATTTTCATTAGAAACCACTAAATAAATGTTTACTACATCACCACTTTTAATTACTGATACCTGTCCATTTCTTTCAACTAATTTTATGATTTCCGTTAGTTCAAGATTTGACACATCATAAAGAAAAATAGAGTTTTTCTTTAATTGTATTTTATTGTTTTTTATCTTTTTTAATTTTAATGAATTTTTGTTTCCCATTTTTCCTCTTTTTCTTTTTTAGTTTCTCTAGTTGTTCTAACTTTTCAACGTATGTGTTTCTAGAATCAATCTGACGATTTCTACTTTGAAACATATACTTTTTTAAATCTTTAAAATATTTTTCTGGTGCAAGTCCATATATTTCTACAAATCCAAATACTACTATTGGTACAGCTAAAAAAACTGAAATTGTAAGTGTAATTGAATTATAGAAATAATCAGTCAATAACATATATGAACTTATTGATATAATAGAACTTATAACTAAGCATATGAATTGCCTTGTTGTAAATGCTTTAAATAGCTTTGGTTTAAATCTTGATATTTCATGTGGCATTTTTAAACTTTGCATACCTTTAACCTCCTATAAATTCAGTAACTAATCTTTGTGATTTAGTAATTAATCCTGCAAAAGATAGTCCAATTATTACTTGTAATATTACACTCCACAACTGATTACTTCCTGTAATTGTAGGAACAGATGCTAATCCTATTTGAAATACTTGCATTAAAAATACTAGTAATAATATAATCGTTGATTGGAATACTACTCCTATATAGCCTTTGAAATATCTTATTCCTCCACTATGTCTTCCATCTAATTGTACTGTGGAAAAAGCTACAGGAAGTCCGAGAGTCCTTACAAGTAACTCAACTAATCTAGATACTGCCTGTGATAATATTATTGATGTAGTTACTATTCGCAACAGTATAAAGATTAAACAACACAAAAAAACCGTTAATAAATCAAAACTTTTAAAAATAGCACCTGCTCCTCTTATTTCATTTCCTTTTTCATCAAACATCGACCAACCTTCTGGATTATTTGGTTTTAAATTACCTACAGTTGTTTTTGGAGGGACAACTTTTAATGTGAAGTTTTTAGGATTATTGTACTCATCAGTCCTAGTTAAATTTCCACTATTATCAAATTTTACTCCTTCTAATGCTTTACTATTTGAACAAGTGATTGAATTTACAAAAAGTTCAAATCTTTCATCAATATTTTTTTCAGAATACGTCATTTGTACTCCATTTCCTGTTGCTTTTTCTATTATTTTTGTACTTAAAGAATCTGAGAGTGCTACAGAACTATTAAATATAGTTGTGCAGTTTGTTATTAACATTATCCCAAATATTAAATACGATATTTGTTTTGTAATAGCTCCTCGAGATAGATTTTCACTCGAGGAGATTTCAACAATGTTAACTATAAAAAAAGCTACAAATAATGTTAGTCCTATTGGTAGAAATATTGAATCAAATATCGAATTAAGAATGTCTATAAACTTTATATCACTATAAACATTTATATTCTTGCCAAGTAAATACTTTAAAAGTTCGAACGGAAATCGAGATCCTAATCCAAATAGATTTCTTAATAAGCCTAACATTATGAAATTAATCCTACCATTTTTAATATTGCTGGTAATGCAAAAAGCATAGCTCCAAATACTCCACTTTTCAAAGCTTTATTTTTATCTAGTGCATTATCTTCAGCATTTGCAACAAACCAAGCAACAACGCTTCCTGCAACAATTACAACACCTAAATACATAGCTCCTGTTATTAATGTTGATACAATTCCTGATGTAACATTGTCAGCATTAACATTTTTGTTTACATTAAATTTTTTAATATTCGCCGCACTAGAAATTGTGCTTGACATAAGTACAGTTGAAAATGCACTTAATTCTACTAATCTTTTTTTAAACTCTTTAATTTTTTTCATTTTTGTCTCCTTTATTGAAATATTATTTTTGGACTGAAATTATCACTAAAATAGAATTCAGTTTTTTCTTTTACATCAAGATTATTATTTTTGAAAATATTTCTTGATTTTTCTTTAATTTTTTCTATTTCCTCATCTAGTAAACAATTTTCTTCTTTGAATAAATCTTCTAAATCATATAGATACTTATCACTATAATCCCCCGTTTGTTTATATAACGGATGACTTTCTAAACTATATTTTTTCCCATAATAAGGATCTATCCCTCTAATTTGTACGATACAATCGTCATTGTTCATTGTTTTCAATTCACTAATAGTCATAAGTTCTCTTTTTGTTTTACTTTCACTTACTGAACCGTTTTTTCCTTTCGTAACGCTACTTACTGTTATTGTTGTACTATCTAAATTTGTAGATATCCATTTAAGGGTATCTCCATCAGAAGATCCTAAAAACAATTGTGAGTCACAATTACCAATTATTGATTTGTATGTATCTTTGTACATAGCTTCTAATTGTGATAAGTTTTGAAGAATTATATTTGAGGAAATTCTATACTTACGCATTGTTGCAAGTAAATTGTCAAAGTTTGGAATTACTCCAACATTAGCAAATTCATCAAATTCAAATTGAACCATTTCATCTAGCATTTTATTCTTTTTAGATTCTGCTTGATGATATAACACTTCAAACAGTTGAGAAAACATCATTGCCGATAGGAAATTATATGTTGTACTTGCCGTAGGTAGTATGCAGTATAGTATAGTTCTCTCTTGTGATATTTTTTCTAGATTTAATGTATCATTTGAGGTTAAATCTCTTATTGCTGGCATAGTAAAAGGAAATAGCCTTGTCTGAGCAGAAATAACAATAGATCTTGCAGTATCTTTAGCTCCAGACTTATAACTTTTGTAGTTTTCTAGAGCAATTGAATATGTGCCTTTTTCTTTTACATTTTTTTCTACTTCTTCAAATAATTTATCTAACAAAGTAGGCTCTCCTGCCTCTTGTGGAAGAGCATATTGTGTTAGTAAATTTACATTGCTAAAGTTTTGATATTTTTCATCGTAGTTTTCTACCAGATAAAAAGCTAAACTACAGAAAAACATTTTTTCTGCTTTATCCCAAAACGGATCTCCACTATGTTTAGATTTTCCATCTGTGTTTTTTATGAATGCATCAATCATCATATACACACCAAGATCATCTCTTATATAGTGAAATGGATTATATTTAAAACTTAATTTCATATCATTTAGATTTAAGATTTTTATTTTATAACCATTGCTTTCTAAAGCTTTTGCTGTGCTTTGAAATAATTCTCCAGACGGGTCTGTTACTACATATGAAGAGTTCATTTGAAGTAAATTAGGCTTAATAAAAAACCTTGATTTACCAGTTCCTGCTCCACCTATAACTAACACATTTGCATTTCTTTTTGTTTTATGCCCATTTAATCCTAGTCTAATACTTTTGGATAATATTATATTTTCTGTACCTGGTTTTTCTTCATAAAAAGAAGATTCGTATGGATAATTGTATTTTTTATTAAACTCTTTTAAATTAGTAAGCCATCTAGATGATCCATGCTCTTCTCCTTCTTTTGTTCTAATTTTCGTTGGTTTAGAATACACATACACTAGTAAGATTAAACTTATGAATAGATAAACAGCTGAAAACTTGCCGACGATATTAATATTAAAGCTTAAATTAAAAGGATTTTCTTTTAATTCACTGAACGCAAAACTTAATTCTTTAGCTGTAACTGGAAAATATTCGTTAGCAAAGTTTGATAAATGTAGTAAGTAGTAAAAATAAAATGCATATAACACGCCTAGATAAATAGCTGTTTTTTTAACTCTTTTTTTAGGTGTAGCCCTATATAAAGGTACTCCTCTTTCTTTCATTTTTACCTATTTTTCTCTCTTTCTTTCTGTTTAAATTCATAATCCATATTCTTTTGATAAAACTCTATTTTTTCTTTTAAAAGATTTTCTTCTCTATAGAGTTTTCTCTTCCCAATTTTCTTAAATCTTTGTATGAAATCGAGATTATAATTTGTATATAGATCCTTAGCAAATATTTCATCGATATTTTCGCTTTGAGTATATAAAATAGCGTCTTCTTCTAGATGTTTTGTAAGTTTTTCAGAGTCTACATTGTATCTTTCTTTTTCTAATATTTTTTTTATTTCATTTAATTTTTCTTGTGATATTTCAATTGTTGAATTTAAACTAAATTTAAAAAATATTTTAGATAGTTTTTCTGAATAATCAATGTCTGTTTCTTTTAATTCTTTTGTGATATATTCTTCTTTGTTTACATCGTACTCTTTGTAAATTGCTCTGTCTTCCAGGAATACTATATAATCACTAGGTTTTTGTGAATTCAGTAATATAAATTTATCTTTAGTTTTCATGTTTATTTTTGCTTTGAATTTATCTAATGCATCATATTTTTTATCAACGCTCCTCTTTATGCTTTCTTTATCAATACCATTTAAAAACTGATCTATGTTTAGTATTTGTGCTTGAGCTACTTCTATTTGATCTTCTGTAAAATACAATGTATATTTATCACTACCAGTTCTTTCAGCAGAATGTATAATATCTTTATTTAGCAGATTAAATAGTTCATATTCATATTGATTAAGTTCAACTTTTATCACATTGTAATTAGTTACTTCTGATATTTTTGATAATTCACTAAAATTCAAGCTTAATTTTCGAGCTAATATATTGTGAATTTCTTTAATTTTAAAAGTATCAGATGATACAAACTTAATATCTGTCGCATTTATCTCCTCGTCAATATTTTTTGAAGATGAATACAAAATGTTATATTTAAGTGCAAGTTTTTTAAATTCTTCAATGTATTCGTTTGGAATTCTAATAGTTTGGGTGTCACGATTTCCATATATTTTTTCGAATTCTTTTTCTGAAACATCACCACGATATTTTTCAACTTCATCTTTATGTTTTGTAAGTGTTATTTCTTTTATTGTTTTTCTAAACATTTCGATTGTAAATACTGCAACAGTTTCGGTTAATCTTCTTGTAAGTTGTAAACTTAGAAACTGTGTGTTTTCAGAAACTTCCTCTCCTATAGTTCGCACTTTTCCCTCCTTTTTTGGTTATTTTTTTAAAATTTTATTGATATCTGCGATTTTGAAGATTTCATGATTTTCTGTACTTTTAGCTATTTCTTTTAAAAGATTTTCTTGTGATATTTCAATATCTGATAACGATACATTCTCTATATCTAAGTTTTTATCGTTGATTTTATCATATTGGATTCGACTTGATACTGCAGATACGTATGCATAGTTTATATTAGCAACATTATTTGAGAACTTAATTTGATATATACTAATTAGATTATTATCTTCTTTTGAATCTTCTGCTAGAAGTAAAGATTTTTGATTTACAGTAAATAAAACAGTGACAGGGTATATCTCATAAGTTACTTTTGCAAAATCTTCTTCTCTATACTTATCATTGCTTAAAGATTTTAATGTTTGGGCTAAATTAGAATCTAATCTCTCTTGAATTTGTTTGTATCCTTGATAGTATTGATTAAACACACAAGAGGCTTTGATTTCTTTTATGTTTTCTGCGTATTTTGGAAGATTTTCAACTTTATATGAATTAATTCGTTTATTTATTTTAAAGCCTGATTTATTCATTAGTGCTTCATCTACTATTGCTCTAACTTCTACTGTCTGTCCACTTTTAAACGGCTGTGGCTGTACAAACTCAAATTTAACAGAATTAAAAAATTCATTGTCTGTTGATTTGTTCTTAATTTCTCCCATTATTTTTGGAGAAACTCCTTTAAAAGATACATCGATCATATTAAAGATATCAATTTCTTTCGCTTGATTTAATCCAGATACTTCAAATTCTCCCTTTTCGTCTAATAAAAGATTATATTTTTTTAATATATTTTTATCGAATGCTATATCAAATCTAACTATATCTCCATTTTTTAAATTAGTTGTTTTTGTAATAGGATTAATTTTTACACTATCAAATAAAGAATTCAATTCTATAAGCTCATATTTGTTATTCTTTTCGTCTAGTTTAAGATTTTTAGTGACTTTTTCTAAAGCGTTGTCTTTATCAAAATCTATTTTTACAAATCCATTGTTTTCTGTTCCTTGTAGATCTATGCTTATAAAGTTTGAGAGATCTCTTTCATCTTTTTGTTTTTTTGTTTCACAACTACTAAGAAATAAACATAATATTAAAATTGAGCTTATCAGAAATACACTTTTAATCTTTTTCATCATCATTTGATTTCTCCACGAGGTTTTCTATTTCCGCAACTGTTTTTCCAGATATAATTTCTAATTTTAGATTATCAATTAGTTCTTTTTTTTGATTGATTAATTTATTCATTTCTGACTCTACTAAAGTTAGCTTATCTTTTAGTTGTGTTTTTTTATCATCATTTCTCTTTATTTTGATTTCAATATTTTTTATCTTTTTTTGAATTATTTCTTTTTTTCTACTCACTTAAATTTTTCTCCAACTCCATTATTTTGTTTTCCCACTCTTTTATATTTTTATCCTCCATTTTTATTTTGTTTTTTAAGTCAAATATTTTTGTTTTCGTTGTTTCTATTAACTCATTAATATTAAACAATTCTTGAGTCTTTTTGTTATTCAGATTATTTGTGTAGGTTTGATTATTTGCTATGTTTTGATTATTATCTACTGTAATTTGATTACTGTTTTCTGTAATAGCCGAATTTTCGGGTTTTTTATTTTCTTTTGCTACTATTACGTTTCGATTATTATCTTTTTCTGAACTTTCAGTATCACGCTCCATTTCTTTTGTAATATCAATATCACTGCTTTCACTTTTTTGATTATTATCTGTTTTTTCGCTTCCATTCTTTTTACTTTCGTTTTGTAAAAGATTTATAAAATCGTCACTTCCTTCAGATTTAACATCATCCTCCTTACTAATACTCATATCTTCATCTTTTTGTTGATTTTCTACAATTTTTTCTTTTGTGTCATTTAAGACTTGTTCGCTTTTCTTACATGATGTAAGTGCAATAACTAAAAGTAATACATATAAAAGCTTTTTTTGATTCTTCAAATTCTACCCCCTTTAATATTATATGTATATAATATCACATAAGCGTATCGAATACAATAATATTATAATATTATAAAAGCAACCATATTTGGTTGCTTTTATCTCTCTATATTTGATATTTCTTTTTGCTTTTTCCTATCAATTCCAGTTATAGCTTGAGAATATATGAAGTTTTCTAGATTTTCATGTTCATTAAAACTATAATATCTACTTAATAATCTATTAAATTCTCCTATTTTTTCTGTTGGAATACTAATAACTCCGTTTCCTTGTTCTATTAATTCTTTGTTTGCTATTAACATAGCTGTTCTTTTATTTCCGTCCCAGAATAATTGCGATTTCATTAGATAAAGCATTAACTTTATACATCTTCTTGTGTTAGGAGTTATTTTATTTATTTCCTCTAAATCTATTATTATTTTTTTTCTATCAGGAATAGGTGGAACATAATCTGTTCCGCCTATACCAACTTTACCATCTCTTAATTTGCCCCATTCTAGAGCTTCATCTTTTGCTACTTCTGAATGTATTTTACAAATATATTCAATACTTAGGTTTTCATCTATAGAGCTTAAAATTTTCTGCCAAGCATGTTTTAAATTCAATATTGTATTAATATCTGCTACGTTAGCATTTTTTAAAGTTAGTTTTTCATATATCGCATAAGTATCTGGAAATGTAATATTAATCCCCTCTAATCTTGCACTTTTCCAAATACTATCTATAATATTCCTTTTTGCCAAAAAGATATTTTCTTTTTGTGACATTTTATATTTATCTCGCATTTTAATCCTCCCCATTTCTTTTTGTTCTTAGAATAATAAACAAAGAAATTACTACTATAAGTATAACAAACAAAACAGATAGATATAATTTTTTATGCGATTTTTTATTATTTTGTGTTTCTTTTATTTTTGTTTTTTGTTGGTTTTGAGGAACTTTTTTTTGCTGTTTTGTTTCTCTATTCCTCTTAGCTTCATTTTCAAATATATTTATATTATCACGTGTATTTGTTTTTTGAGGATCGGTAATTTTAAGTTTTTTAAATCTTTCTTCACGTTCTTTTTTTCCTTTTCCTGTTGGATCTGATATTTCTAATTCAATAATATCTGTTGAGTTGTTTTTTACCTCAAACTCTATTTTTGATAATCTAATTTTATATTTTTTTAAATCTGTTCCAGATTTGGAATATATTTTTTTTATTTTATATTTCCCTACAGGAAGTTTTTCTAGTTTTCCATCCAGAGTAAATTTACTTTCGTATTCAACGTTATTATCTAATTTAGAAAATTCAAAATTTAAAATATCTTCTTGAGGAATATCTATTGTTTTGATTATAAACGTAACATCTCCTAATTGATTTTTTTCATACGCATTATTATCTATTAAGTTGAAACGTAAATTTTTGTCTTGCTTTTTTAACTTTCCATTGCTATCGATGTATCTATAATCAGCATAATCTGTAAGATAATCATGAAGTTTTTCTTCAGAAAAATGAGTTATAAGTTCTTCATAGGTATAACCATTTCCAACTCTTACCCATATATTTCTTTTATTTACTTTTTCTCTAAGATTTATATCGTAGATTTCTCCATTTTTATTTATTGCTACTATTGGAATACTATCTATTGCATCTAAATTACCCCTATTTATTTCTTCATGCGAACAATATGAATTATTAGTTATTGAAAACACAAATATAAATATTAAACATAATATTATCTTTTTCATAAATTTTCTCCTATTTTCTTACTCCAAAATCAATGAATTGCCCTTGATATCGACCATTTACTGGCTTTATTAATCTTTCTGAATACTTTAATGGCACATAATTGAATTCTGAAACATAAAAAGATCCATCTTCATTTACTGCTTCTACAAACATAATGTGACCATAACTACCACCTTGAGTTGAATATGCATATCCAGGCTGAGGTGTTGACTTAATACTATATCCTCTTGCGGATGCTGTTTTTGCCCATATACCACCATCTCCTAATGAATATAGTTTGATTCCACTAACCTCATAAATTCTGTTGTATACATACCATACACATTGTCCTTTTGGTGATGTGTTTCCTGGAAGTATTGTTCCTGAATATTTAGAAAATATCCTTAAATTATCTGGTATTGTTGAATATGTTGATAAATCTGCAACTGTACTAGAGCCTCCTGCTATACTTACTGGCATTTTTAAATTTGGATAAATCTGTGTCCAGTCTGATTTTGCTACATTATTTGCTATTTGAATATTATCTGCTGTCCATTTGAACTTTGTCGGTACATATTTAGGATCTGTGTAATTAAATAAAGAATATCCTAATTCTTTATTATTACTATTTGTTGAACTTCCAATCGACTTTATATCTTGTGCTAAATATACTTCGGCTCCTCTTACTCTTCCAAATCCTATTTGATTATAGTAACCAACTGGTTCAAAATATACATCGATTACATTTCCCTTTACTGCCCCACCAACATCATCTGCCCTATATACTATTTCTTTTCCTGCAAATTGTAGTGGACATCCAGTTAAAGGATATTTGATTAATATATTAGTACCTAGTGGTATTTTCGATTTATCTACTGCTACCGATAGGTTAGGTTGTAATCTTCTACCACTTGCAGACATTGTCCCATATCCTTCACTATCTGCTATTGATGCATCGTAAGCTGTTAATTCAAACTTTCCTATAAAATCTCCTTTGCTACCAGTAAGCATCGATGAAGACAAAGTATTCGCTCCATCTGTTTGCATAATTCCATTTACATCAGATATTGTTGCAACAGATATTGTAGTTTCTAATTTTTTCACTTCTTTTGTGTAAGGTATTTTATTCCCTTTTTCATCAGTAATATATTCGGTTTTCTTCTCAATAATTGTTTTTTCTTTTACATCAATACTATGTGTTTTGTCAAAAAGATACTTAATATATTTTTTTGTAAACTTATATGAATCACTATTGTTATCATTTCTTACGTAAGCAACAGCTATTATTTCTTTTATGTTATTTATATTACCATTTACAACTTCTTTTACAGTCCCTTTTTTTTGTGCTTCTTTAACTTTTGCAAAATACATAGATTGAAATTCTGTCATAAGATCATTACCATAGTCGACATAAGCTTGTATAGAAGTATCATCATCATTTTTATTCTCAAAATGTGGTAGAATAGGAAAATTAGAAATTATATACCCTCCAGCATTTACGACTGTTGTCGCAATAACAACAACTAAAATCACTGGTACTAGTATTCCAGATGCAAGACTTAACAATTTTATAAAAGCCTTGATTATCATTCTAAAGACTTTTTTGATTAATTCTTTCAGATTTTTTTCTGCTTTTAATAAATTATTTCGGTTTATATATCTTGATATTTGTCCGTTTTTAATGTTTTTAACTGTATTAGCAAATCGTTTACTACCATGCCAAAGTTTTTGTCCTTGCTTTTTAGCTGATTTATACACTTTTGGTGATTTTTTTATTACATATTTAGATGACTTTATTCCTGCATTACTTGCATTTTTACCAATGTTAATAAGATCCTTTGCGTTATATATTATACGTTCGGTTGTTTTATCTTCATCAATACTACCTGCTGTAGATGTCAAATACTTCATCGTAGCTTTTTTAATTGTTGTGCTTCTTACATGTCTTTTTTTGTTCAAGTATTTCGATCTTTTTGATAATTTTTTATATTCACTTCTTTTTGCTGTAAGAAACCCAATTACTTCATCAGAAAATCCTTTATTTTTAATGTATTTATTAAATTGTTTATTACTCATTGCCATTAGATCAACTGAATACAAAGCCATTATTTGATTTCTTAACTTTTCTTTATTCTTTAAAGTTTTTTTATATCTAATAGGTCTTGTGTTTACTTTACTTGCAATTGTTTTTGGTTTTTTTATACTACCTCTTTTAAAGTATTTTACTACAGCTGTCATTCCTTTTACTGTACTAATTGTGCAATTTTTTATATGAATAGGAGCATTATATACAGTTGGAATAATATATTTTGCAGGTTCATAAAATGTTTTGAATCTATAGTAGTAGTCAAATCCTTTACTTATATTTTCATCTGATGTTATTGATTTTTCACTTGTAAGCATCATTCTTTGAGTAGCTAATTTTAATGTACTTTTACCTTTTGTCTTAAATCCTTTACTTATATTATAACCTGCTATATATCCATCTTTTGCCCACTTTACAGTTTGACCTCTTGTAATAGACTTTAAATAATCTGTAACGTTAATTTTATATTCAGCATTATGAGAGTATGTTTTACGTTTAAATTGGTCTACTTTTTGATAGTCTTTTTTATACTCAATATGATTGTAATTTGTTATTCTTTTTGATGCTTGTTGAATATAACTTGTGGTTCTATATTTTTCAAAATCTTTTTTATACATATTTGTATATGTGATTTTGGGATTGACATTTTTTATCATCATATAGCGAGGTATTAAATTATCATTCAAATTTTTTCTCCTTTTGTTTGTTTTTAAATCTTCTATTCCTAAAATCTTTAAGAATATTACTCCTTATAAATTTAATTTCACTTTTTGAATAGTCAAAATTCTTTTTAAGTGTACTGATTTCAGATATTTGCTTTTCAATAAATTCAATATTCTTTTCGTAGTTTTTAATAAACTTCATCAGATTTGGATTTAAAAAGTAATCTTCATTATTTTCCTTAATTTTTTCTATCTCTGATTTTAAAATATATTTTTTCTTATTTAGATTATCTAGCTGTTCAGATATTTCCTCACTGTTTTTAATGTTATATGTGACTGAATTAAATAAAGATTCTTCTAAGCTTTTAATAAAGTCTGATTGTTTAAAATCATTTTTTCTTAATCTTCTTTTTTCAGATTCAGTAAGAATTTCAATATTTATTTGTTCGTCACTGTACTTTTTTTCATCATAAGAATACTTATTTACTTTAAATCCTAGTCTATTAAAATTATCTTCATATTTTTTTTCATCTATTTGTATTAAATAATCTAACTCTTTTTTATATAGTTCATCTTCTTCTACAATTTTTTCAAATTCTTCATTTAAATCAACTTCTTCATCAAATATTTCTTTATAATTTAAGGTTAAATATTCTAGTTCTTGTTTATATTGCTCATCTATTTTTATAAGCTCTTCTATTTTTTGATTTAAATCTATATCTTGTGATATACAAAAATATTTTCTCTCATCGTATTCTAATAAATAATTTAATTCTCTGTTTGTTTTTTGATCATTAGCTAATTGTTTTTTTAAAATATCATTAATGAGAATTTTGTTTTTAGTTTTTTGAATTTCTGATTGCAAAGATTTTTTATCTGATCTATTTTTATTTGCAAAGTATTCTTTCAAACCTTCAACTGTTAATTCATCTGATAACTTACTTCCTCTTATAGCTCTTTCTTTTTTCAAAAAAATTTTTCTATATGTTATCGAATTTGGTTTAGCTCTTACTTTGTATCCATTCTTTTTTAAATTTGATATAAAGTCATCATAATTTTTTGAACCTTTTTTTATTTGTTCTATTTCTTCTTTCATTTTTTTCTTCCACGAAAGATTTTTCTTCCTTAATGATGATTCAATTCTAGTTTTAGATTGGCTAGTTTTATTTTTTTCATAATTAGATAAATCTATTACATTTGCTCCTATTTCTTTGCAATATTTATTAGATATATTTACATACTCTTTCCACTGCCCATCATCATTTTTTAATTTATTTAAAGTTGGATCATTTGGATAAGAACAAATTATTATGTGAGTATGAAATTTATCATTGAAATCTTTCATACCTAAATTTTCATCATCAATATTTTTCGGCAAGTGTGATGCAACAAATCCAATATAATTTTCTCCACACATTTCTTTTGCTAGTTTAATTGATGTTTCATGTAATAAATCCCAATCAATATTATCTGTACTCTCTTTATCATATGAATGAACCCAATGTCTCACAAATATAGATTTTTTTCCTAAACTATCAATATCTTTTCCATGATAATTTAAATAATTTTTTCTTGCTCTTTGCATATCACTTAACGCTAATTCTTTATCATCAAAAGTATTAATCCCTTTAAGATATGTTTTAAGATTTCTTTCTGTTTTATTTGAATTTGAAACATACTTTATTAAATTCTTTGAGTCTAGATTTTTATTTTCAGTGACTTGTAAAAACTTTTTCGCAAACTCTAAATCTGATGCAGTAACTACTTTAAATTCTTCAGTAATGTAGTCTAATAGTTTTTGACCTCCTTGATCAGAAAATGAGTCATGTATTTCTGAGATTTTTTTAACTAAAGCCATTATCTATCATTCCCTCTTTAAATTTTTCAGAAAATTTTTCAAAACAATTCACTAAATCTGTATCATAATTTCCTAAAATTTTATTCTCAAGTTCTAAAAAGCTTTCTAAAAAATCTTTAGTAAATATTTTTTTATTTTTTTGAGCTTCGTAATTATTTGCATACAAAACTGTTGCTCTTAATAATTCTGACATTGATCTTTTTTGTTTTTTTGACAACTCGTTTATTTTATTGTATTCACTTTCTGTTAAATAAACTTTAACTATTTCTTTTCTAATTTTTGTAATTTTAATCGCTCCCTTTTGTTTCTCATTTGTTATTTTTATTATATCGTATTCGCTAATTTAATTCTATATTTTTAATGTATTAAATAAAAATTATACACGTTTGTTATATACGTGTGTACACGTTCTTTATATTTTAGTAAAAACACGCTATTATCCTTTGTATTTCAACGTTTATAAGACTTTTTATATACACGTTGTGTTGTGTTGCTATATACGTTGTGTAGACTTTTCTCAAAATCTTCTCTTTTTGT
>QWCE01000656.1_pt1 | contig 62912 bp, 59 predicted proteins | sample 1972531 | NCBI WGS metagenome assembly QWCE01 (sample SAMN09866716, study PRJNA288562) | Human gut metagenome isolate term4_stool, whole genome shotgun sequencing...
TAAATCTCACCGCATACCAAAATGTCGCTCATAAAGCCGGACAAATCTCTGCTTATCAGTTCCTCAAAAATGGACAACAAATTGGAACGGGTGGCAATATAGCCGAGAGGATCTTTCTTGCGCTGCCCATCCGTTCTGAACGGCTCGTTTAAGCGATTTTTGAACGCATTGTAATACTGCCGGAAGAAACGCTCTTGTGTAGAGTAGTCATCCGTCAAATAACCGAGGAGTGTCTGCCAATCCTCAAAGCAGTCATCACAAGTCATACCCGAACGCTCGGCTCTCGCCAAAATAAGGTTTTTCATGAGGTCAATAGCTGTCAATGGCGTACCTCTGTTATTCAGGGACTCAAAAAGAGTGTAAGCCTCCGCGTGACTTCCAACCTCTATCTTGACGAGTACCGCTTTCGATACCTTGCTCTTGATTTCAAGCAGGGTCTTGACTGCATCACCGGACTCTTCAATATCCTGATCTAATCTTTGTAGGAAGTATTTATAGCACTTCGCGATTTTACGATTGCCCCAATTCTTTTCGCGCTTCGCACTTTTGAGCAGACCATTCTCGTACATTACGACATTGAAGTCAGCCTGATTGTGGTTTTGAATTTGAGGACAAAGAATAAGCCCGTTCGATGCGCCTTTGCAAATAATGGACTTTCTAAGAGCAGGAAGCTCGTCCTCATCATCCTCATCCAGCTCATCCTTATGTATCTTGAGCCGGTTGTATATTGCGGTCAGAAGGAGGCAGAGCGTCGTTAAACGCTGCTGTCCATCGACAACCTCAAGCTCCTTTGTTTGGAAAGCATCGGAAGAGTTATCAATGCAAATAATCGAGCCGATAAAATACCCATTGTCGTTTTCGCAAATGTCATCGTATATTGCGGCGTTGGCAAGTGCTGCGACAATAATAGTAAGCAAAAACGCAGGAAGAATCTTCTTGCCGTTTCGGCTTCATACGATCCTTCCTGCGTTTGCAGTATTGTTCAATTCTGATGACCGCCCCGTTTTTCTGGGAGGGTCCATTTTGACATACTTCGGGTTCTTAATCAGAGCAAAAAGCTGTTGATAATGCTTTCCACCCGTGCCTGCTCTGCCTCGACCTAAATGCTTGATGCCTTAAGTACACGTTCAGTGTAGTACGGCGGCAGAGAAATGTACAGGTGGAAACTGCCGCGAGAAAAACTTCTCACAGCATAGTCATTGAAATACGAGGGCGCAATGGCCCTAATCTCAAACGGGAGCGTGACGCTCCTCAAGTACAAACTTAACAACGTGTGCGATCCGAAACGCATTCGGAAACCCCATTAGGGCAGTGCACAAATAACTGAATAATTTTTATATACCACAATATGTTGTAATTGTCAATATAAAAGCATCTAAATACAGAACTAAAAGAGAACGCGGCCAAAAACGTAATACGCATTATCTCCGTATTAAAAGCGTATTACGGAAACAATGCGTATTACGTGCGTATTAAAGGTGTATTGGTTTTTAATAAAGTCTGCCCCTATGTATGTAAACAATTTCTTTTAGGACTTCAGGCTATGAAAAAAACATAATAATCTGATACTATGTTTACTCAGAGGTGACCTTCCCGCCAGTGATTACCCCACTCCGGCGCTATTTATCCGGCTCCTTTTCACAGGCCAGCACCACCACACCGGACAAAACTAAAACGATGCCGACCAATGTCCACAAACCCAAGGTCTCCTGAAACACCGTTACGCCAATGACCGCCGACATTACCGGCTCAATATTAGCTATGATCGCCGCTTTCCCACTTTCCACGGTTTCCAATCCCTTGGTATACAGCGTAAACGGAAGGGCTGTCCCCATGACCATAAGTCCAAGCGCAGCAAGGCCCGTCCGCGGCTCAGCCAACGCCGACAGCAGCGCCGGCCCGTCCGCCAGAAACAGTGAAGCGATCCCGGCAATCAGGAACGTCCAATACGCCATGGTAAACGAATCGCAATACCGCATCCCATAATGGGTGAAGATAGTATAGCCGCCATAGCACAACTCGGAGGCGAGCCCCATCAGCAGGCCCTCCAGTGAAATACCCACGTCGCTGCCCACAATACCGCTGACCAGCGCACAGCCGCACAAAACCAGCAGCATACTGATCAGACCGCTGCCGAGGAAAATGGGCAGGTGGCGCAGCTTGATGTGAAATACCTGCTGCTTGAACATCATGCAAAATACCGTAAACAGGATCGCTGTGCCGCCAAAGCGCAGCGGCATCATGTTCAGCAGCGACACCCCTGCCGCCGTGAGGACCCGATTGAACAGCCCCAAAAAGCCCCAGCAAACAGCTGCCGCAATGACGTATACATATCCAATCGCTTTTTTCATCGTTTTTCCTCTCGTACCTCCCGCTAGATACTGATGCGCAGAATACCGGGATTTCTGGCGATCAGATCCAAACCCTCGTCCTGTATGATGGGCTGGCGGCAGCGGACGGTGAGCTCCAGTTCCAGCACATTGCCTTCCCGCACGGCATCACTGCATTCGATGTGGCCGCCGTGGCTTTTGACGAACTGACGGATGTATTTCTGCATTTCGGGTGTATCCGCGATGCGGACGCTGAGCTCCTGCGCCACAAGGGCGTCGTTGCCCACGGGGAAACGATAGCAGAAGTCGCCCACATGCCTGCGGCCGTGGTGAGGCCCTTGATTGACGAGGAGTTCCGGTCACGGAAGATCACGCCTGCTCCGAGAAAGGAGATGCCGCTGACCACCTGTGTCGCCATACGGCCGGGATCGGAATTACGCCCGGCGATACCCAAGTCCACCAGATCCACAAAACAGTATTTCGACAGGATCATGATAACAGCCGACGTTACGGCGATGATGCAGTGCGTGCGGATTCCGGCGTCCTTCTGGCGTTTGGAACGCTCCAGTCCGATGAGGAAGCCAAACAGCTCCACCACAAGAATACGAATGAGAAATTCAAGGTTGTCGCCGACGGTCAGTACCGCCTCCGGCAGATAATAGGTCAATCCGAATAACATAGCTGCCTCCTGTTTCTGATAAAAAGCATCCAGGGACGAGAACTTTTTTCTCGTCCCTGGATGGTTCTGTCATGATAGACATGTATGCGTCACTTTACACGGTGACAGGCCACAAAGTGGTCCGGCGCCACTTCACGCAGCTCCGGGCTGGAAGCAAAGCATTCTTCCGTGGCATCTGCCCAGCTTTCTGAAAAACACCGCACCTACTCAAGAAAACGGCGCTTTTTAGGGAGGAAAATTTTCTCCTGTTTCGAAATCCCATATAAAACTTTACAGCGACCGCTTTTCTCCGAACAGCCCTAAACGAGAAAATCCCACATCAGATTTTGGACAGCCCCACCATCAAAACGGATTGACAATTCGACAAAATGTGATATAATCCCACTGTCTGAAAAAAATATAAAGTTGTAGCACAGAGGTGTCTGCTCAAGAGCAGATGAAAAGGGAATCCGGTGGGAATCCGGAGCGATGCAGTCACTGTGTACGGGAGCGGCCTTGCAATCCACTGGGAAACCGGGAAGGGCAATGCCGTGATGAACGAAGTCAGGAGACCTGCCTGTGTGTGGAATTTCAAGCCTGCTGCCAACGGGTTGGTTTTCCTACGAACTTATGATCCGATGCGGAGTAGCCGCATGGATGTATATGTAGTAAGAAGCACCGAGGGCGGCTGTGTGAGACACAGCCGCTTTTATATTCTTTCAGAACATTTTTTGAAACGAGGTAGTTCCCCATGAAGAAAGCACTTGCATTTCTCATGGCGGCAGTGATGCTGATGAGCATGCTGACCGCCTGCGGCAACAAGGACGTTGCCGACGACACCAAGGATAACAATGTGTCCACCACCGAGGCCAATCAGGCCACCGTCGACACCAAGGACAACAGCGATGCGCCCACCGCCGATGCTGATCAGGCCGCCGCCGACGAGGTCGCCGCGCTGATCGACGCCATCTACGTGCAGGCGCGCACCGAGGAGACCGACGCCCAGTGTGAGGCTGCCAAGGCCGCTTGGGACGCCCTGACCGACGCCCAGAAGGCACTGGTGGAGGGCGAGGAAGCCAGCCCCGACTATTTCGGTCTGGACACCGGTGACGCGTCCAAGGACGATCCCCGCAACCAGGACGAGATCGGCGAGAAGGAGCTGCTGGTGGTGTCCTTCGGCACCTCCTTCAACGACAGCCGCGTAGCCGACATCAAGAGCATTGAGGACGCCCTGCAGGAGGCCAACCCCGATTGGTCCGTGCGCCGCGCCTTCACCGCTCAGATCATCATCAACCACATCCAGGCCCGTGACGGCGAGAAGATCGACAACATGGAGCAGGCTCTGGAGCGCGCTGTCGCCAACGGCGTGAAGCAGCTGGTGGTGCAGCCCACTCATCTGATGCACGGTGCTGAGTACGACGAGATGTGCGACGCCATCGACAAGGTTCGTGACAAGTTCGAGTCCGTTGAGATCGCCGAGCCTATGCTGGGTGAGGTGGGCAACGACGCCACCATCATCAACGCCGACAAGGAAGCCGTTGCCAAGGCCGTCGTCGCCGCTGCTCTGAGCGAGAGCGGTTACGAGTCCACCGCCGCCGCCAAGGAGGCCGGTGTGGCTTACGTGCTGATGGGTCACGGTACGGCGCACGTGGCGAAGGTCACTTACAGCCAGATGGCCACCCAGATGGACAAGCTGGGCTATGAGAACGTATTCATCGGCACCGTGGAGGGCGAGCCCGAGGATACCTCCTGCGAGGCCGTGATCGCGGCTGTCAAGGAAGCCGGTTACACCACCGTGGTGCTGCGTCCTCTGATGGTCGTGGCGGGTGACCACGCCAACAACGACATGGCCGGTGCGGACGAGGATTCCTGGAAGACCATGTTTGAGGCCGCCGGTTTCACCGTGAACTGCCAGATCTCCGGTCTGGGCCGTATCGCGGACGTGCAGGCTCTCTACGTGGCACACAGCAAGGCTGCCATCGACGCTATCGCGTAACAAGGACTGACTTGGCTCCGGGGCGGTATGCTATCGCCTCGGAGCCTTTTTCAGAGCAAGGAGGATACAAAAAATGAAGAAGTTTCTTTCCTGTCTGCTGGCACTGCTGATGACGGCCTCGCTGCTGGCGGGCTGCGGACAGCAGAAAACAGATGACGATAACGGCGGCGATGTCACCGAGCCCGCGCTGGCGGACGGCGTGTACACCGCGGATTTCAACACCGACAGCAGTATGTTCCACGCCAACGAGACCTGCGACGGCAAGGGCGTGCTGACCGTGAAGGATGGGCAGATGACCATTCACGTCAGCCTCGCCTCCTCCAGCATTGTGAATCTGTTCCCCGGCCTGAAGGAGGACGCACAGAAGGACGGTGCCGTGCTGCTGCAGCCCACCAAGGACACCGTCACCTATCCCGACGGTCTGTCCGAGGAGGTCAACGGCTTTGACATCCCCGTGCCCGCCTTGGACACGGAGTTCGACGTGGCTCTCATCGGCAAGAAGGGCGTGTGGTATGACCACAAGGTTTCCGTCTCCAACCCTGTTCTGAAGGAGAATGACGGCGATGACGCTGCCGCCATCGCATTGGCGGACGGCACTTACACCATTGAGGTAGGCTTTGAGGGCGGCTCCGGTAAGTCCCATGTGCTGACTCCCTGCACCCTGAAGGTGGAGAACGGCGCTGCCACCGCCACTATCGTGTGGAGCAGTGAGAAGTATGACTATATGCTGGTGGGCGGCCAGCGCTATGATGTCCTCACCACCGAGGGCGGCTCCACCTTCGAGATCCCCGTGCGGGCGCTGGATACCCCGCTGACGGTGATCGGCGACACCACCGCCATGAGCACCCCCCATGAGATCGAGTACACCCTGACCTTCGATTCCTCCACCGCCGTGGAGGCTGCCCAGTGAGGCGTTTTCTCGCCGGGTTGCTGGCGGCGCTGATGGTCTTGTCCCTCTGCGCCTGCGGCGCGGCCGACGCCCCCGGCAAAACAGGCGAACAAACCGCCGCCGTGTCGTGGGACGAGCTGGTCTTCGACCGTACCATGCCCCTGCGCTACGCGGAGCAGTTCTCCGTGGAGTACGCCGGGGACAGCTACAAGCGCATCACCATCAACAACGACCGGGTATACCTGCTGGTGGCGGAGGGTGCAGCTGTGCCTGACGGGGTACCTACCGGTGTCACCGTTTTGCAGCAGCCGCTGGACCAGATTTATCTGGTAGCCGCCGCTGCCATGGACTACTTCGACAAGCTGAACGCTATCGACTGCATCACCCTCAGCGGTAAAAAGCAGTCGGACTGGTATATCCAGTGCGCCAAGGACGCCATGGACAGCGGGGCGCTGGTATACGCCGGCAAGTACTCCGAGCCGGATTATGAGCTGATCTTGTCCCAGGGTTGCGATCTGGCGGTGGAAAACACCATGATCTATCACTCTCCGGCGGTGCTGGAGCAACTGGAGCGGCTGGGCATCCCCGTGCTGGTGGAGACCTCCAGCTATGAGACCCTGCCCATGGGCCGGATGGAGTGGATCAAGCTGTACGCAGCGCTGCTGGATAAGGAGGACGAGGCCGAGGCACTATTTAATGAGAAGATGGACAGCGTGGCGGACGTACTGGAGCAGCAGCCCACCGGCAAGACCGTGGCATTTTTCTACATCACCAGCAGCGGCGCTGTAAACGTCCGCAAATCCACGGACTATGTGGCGAAGTGCGTCGCCATCGCCGGCGGCGACTATGTCTCCTTCGACGAATCGGCGGAGGACAACGCTCAGTCCACCATCAATATTCAGATGGAATCCTTCTACCACGGTGCAGTGGACGCCGATGTGCTGATCTACAACAGCATCATCGACGGCGAGCTGCACACGCTGGACGAATTGGTGGCACTGGATCCACTGATGGCCGACTTCAAGGCCGTCAAGAGCGGTAATGTGTGGTGCCTGACCAAAAACTTCTATCAGGAGTCGCTGGAGCTGAGCGATCTCATTCTGGACGTGAACCATGCGTTGAACGACGCGCCGGATACGGCGTTTCATTTTCTGACACGGATGCGGTGAGCATTTTTACATCATAAGGAGGAGCGGCATGAAGAGGACCCGAACACTTCGCATCTGGGGAGGCTTTTTGCTGCTCCTCCTGCTTTTGCTGGCTTTTTTGATTTGGAACATTTTCGCGGGAAGCGTTTCTCTTTCCGCGTCTGAGATATGGCGGATCCTGCTGGGCAGCGACGCGGGCTTTACCCAAAGCCAGATCATCATGAAGATCCGTCTGCCCCGGCTTCTGTCGGCGCTGATCCTGGGCGGGGCGCTGTCCCTGTCCGGCTATCTGCTGCAAACCTTCTTCCACAATCCCATCGCAGGCCCCTTCGTGCTGGGCATCTCCTCCGGCGCAAAGATGACGGTGTGCGTGGCCATGCTGGCGCTGCTGAGCCGTGGCAAGACCACCTCCTCCGCCATTCTCATCGCGGCGGCCTTCGTGGGCGCCATGGTATCCATGGGCTTCGTGCTGCTGATCTCCCAGCGGGTCAAGCGCATGAGCCTGCTGGTGGTCTGCGGCGTGATGATCGGCTATATCTGCTCGGCGCTCACGGATTTTCTCGTGACCTTTGCCGACGATTCCAGCATCGTGAATCTGCACAACTGGTCTCTCGGCTCCTTCTCCGGCATGAGCTGGGACAACGTAAAGACTATGGCCGTTGTCTGCGGCATCACGCTGCTGCTGGCCTTCCTGCTTTCCAAGCCCATCCGGGCGTACCAGTTGGGCGAGGTCTACGCCCAGAATATGGGCGTCCCCCTGCGAGCCTTCCGGACGGCGCTGATTCTGCTGTCCAGCGTGCTGTCCGCCTGCGTCACGGCCTTTGCCGGCCCCATCTCCTTTGTTGGCATCGCAGTGCCGCACCTGATGAAATCCCTGTTCAAATCGGCGGAGCCGCTGTGTATGATCCCTGCCTGCTTTTTAGGCGGCGGCGTGTTCTGCCTGTTCTGCGACCTTATCGCCCGCACCGCCTTTGCCCCCACAGAGGTGAGCATCAGCTCCGTCACGGCGGTATTCGGCGCACCCATCGTGATCTACATGATGATTCACAGAAAGGCGGCGTGAGTATGTCATATCTGGAAACAAAAGACCTGGCCGTGGGCTACCACGGCAAGCCGCTGATCGAGGACATCGCCCTCCATGTGCAGCGGGGCAGGATCGTCACGCTGATAGGCCCCAACGGCTCGGGAAAATCCACCATATTGAAAACCGTCATCGGCCAGCTCTCCAAGGTGTCCGGCACGGTGTTTCTGGATGGAAAGGCCATGGAGGCGCGCAGCCGCAACGAGATTGCCCGGCGCATGGCCATTTTGATGACGGCTCGCATGGAGCCGGAGCTGATGACCTGCCGGGACGTGGTGGGTACCGGCCGCTATCCCTACACAGGCAAACTGGGAATCCTCACATCGGAGGACCGGGCCATTGTGGAGCGCTCCTTGGTGCAGGTAGGCGGGCTGGACTTTGCCGACCGGCCCTTTGCCAACATCAGCGATGGGCAGCGCCAGCGGATCCTGCTGGCCCGGGCCCTGTGTCAGGAGCCGGAGATCATCGTGCTGGACGAGCCCACCAGCTTTCTGGACATCCGCTATAAGCTGGAGCTGCTGACGGTGCTCAAGCGCATGGTGCGGGAAAACGATCTGGCGGTGTTGCTGTCGCTCCACGAGCTGGAGCTGGCAGAGCGCATCTCCGATACCGTGGTGTGCGTGGCGGGCGACAGGATCGACCGCATCGGCACGCCGGAGGAGATCTTCACCCGCGCATATATCGCAAAGCTGTACCGGATGGAGCACGGGAAGTACGACCCCTGCTTCGACAGTCTGGAATTCGTGCCGTAAGGAGTGCCATCATGGAAAAACAGGGTGTTTTTTACGCCGTCAGCGTGGGTCCCGGCGACCCGGAGCTGCTGACCCGGCAAGCCTGCCGGGTACTGGAGGCGTGTGACATTATAGCGGCGCCCCGGATGAAGTCCGGGCGAATGCTTGCGCTGGACATCGCCGCCGGCGCGGTAGATATGCAGGGCAAGACCATTTTGCCGCTGGATTTTACCATGGCGCGAAATGAGGCGGTACGCGAGGATAGCTACCGCGCGGCGGCAGCCGCAATCAAAGCAGAGCTGTCGGTGGGACGGGATGTGGCCATGGTCAATCTGGGCGACGTATCCGTGTACGCCACTGCCTACTATATTCTGGAGCGCATCCGCGATGACGGGTTTGAGACGGTGATGTGTCCCGGTGTCACCAGCTTCTGCGCCGTGGCGGCGCGGCTGGGGCGCAGTCTCACCCGTATGGATGAGCCGCTCCACATTCTGTCGGGCAGCACGGATCTGAACAACGCGCTGGCGCTGCCGGGAACAAAGGTCGTGATGAAATCCGGCAAGGCCATCCACGAGACGGCGGAGGCGTTAAAACGCCACGGCCTGCTGGCAAATGCCGGGATGGTGGCAGACTGCGGACTGGAAACGGAGCAGGTCTACACCGACCTGCGGCAGCTGCCGGAGGAGATCAGCTATTTTGCCACCATTGTGGCGGATTGAGAGGACACTATGCAGAGACGAGTGCCCCGGCTGGTGCTGGCCGGTACCAACAGCGGCTGCGGCAAGACCACCGTCACCTGCGCCGTTTTGCAGGCGCTGATATCGCGGGGTCTGCGGGTAGGCGCGGCAAAATGCGGCCCGGATTACATCGACCCCATGTTCCATAGCCGGGTCATCGGCGCGAAAAGCTCCAATTTGGACAGCTTCTTTTTTGACCGCGACACCATGCGCTATCTTCTGGCGCACAACACGCAGGGCTGCGATGTCACGGTCATCGAGGGCGTCATGGGCTACTATGACGGTCTGGGTCTTACCTCCACCCGAGCCAGCACCTATGCGGCGGCGCGGGAGACCAGCAGCCCTGTGGTGCTGGTGGTCAATGCCCGGGGCGCGGCGCTGTCGGTTCTGGCATCGGTGGAGGGATTTTTGCACTTCGCACCGGATAGCGGCATCCAAGGTGTCATCCTGAACGGATGCAGCGCCATGAGCTACGGCCCGCTGTCCCGGGAGCTGGAAAACCGCCTGGGTGTCCGCGCCTGCGGCTATCTGCCCCGGCTGCCGGAGTGCGCGCTGGAGAGCCGCCATTTGGGACTTATTACTGCGGACGAGGTGGCAGATCTGCAAGAGAAGCTGCGCAAGCTGGCGGCCGTGGCGGAAAAAACGCTGGACTTCGCCGCCCTGCTGGAGATCGCCCGCAGCGCGCCGCCCCTGGACTTTACGCCTCCGGTGCTGCCGGAGGCAGGCGCACCGGTGCGCATCGGCGTGGCCCGTGACCGGGCGTTCTGCTTTTATTATGAGGACAGCCTCGACCTGCTGCGGCAGCTGGGGGCGGAGCTGGTACCCTTCAGCCCGCTGGCGGACGAAAAGCTCCCCGACGGCGTGCAGGGTCTGTACCTGGGCGGCGGCTACCCGGAGCTTTACGCGGCGCGGTTGGAGGAAAACCACACCCTGCGCAGGCAAATCCGAGAGGCTGTCCACACGGGGATGCCCTGTATCGCTGAGTGCGGCGGCTTCATGTATCTGACGCAGGGCATCGCAGGCCGCGCTATGGTGGGCGCGTTGCCGGGGGACTGCTTTGATACGGGGAAGCTGACCCGGTTTGGCTATATCACCGCCACGGCGCGGGAGGACAATCTCCTCTGCCGCGCCGGAGAGCAGGTGCCGATGCATGAATTTCACCACTGGGACACCCCGCAGCCCGGCGATGCTTTTGGGGCGGAAAAGCCCTCCGGAAAGCAGTGGCGCTGTGCGTATGCCACGGACACACTGTACGCGGGTTTCCCTCACTTCCATTTTTACGCCAAGCCTGTCATGGCACAGCGCTTTTTGGCGGCTTGCAGAAAGGAGACACTATGATGGAGCAAATGAAGCCTATGGACATTGAGAAGCGCAGCTTCGCCATCATCACAGAGCTGCTGGGAGACCGGCGGCTTGACCCGGAAAATGAGCTGGTCATCAAACGGGTCATCCACACCACGGCGGATTTTGACTATGTGGATAACTTAGTCTTTTCCGACCACGCGGTGCAAAAGGCCATCGCCGCTCTGCGGGCGGGCTGCGACATCGTGACCGATACCCAAATGGCCAGAGCCGGGATCAATAAGACGATCCTCGCCTCGCTGGGCGGAGAGGTACACTGCTTCATGTCGGACGCGGACGTGGCGGCGGAGGCTAAGGAGCGCGGTGTGACCCGTGCCTTTGTATCCATGGAGCGGGCGGCAGCCCTGCCCAAGCCCTGCATCTTTGCCATCGGCAACGCCCCTACGGCACTTTTTTCGCTGGAGAATCTGATGGAGGCAGACAAGCTCCGCCCCGCCCTCATTATCGGGGTACCGGTGGGCTTTGTGAATGTGGTGGAGAGCAAGGAGCGCATCATCCAGGCCGCCGCCGCGCCCTACATCGTGTCCCGGGGCCGCAAGGGCGGCAGCAACGTGGCGGCAGCCATCTGCAACGCCATGCTCTACCAGATCAGGCGGTAGGTTATGAAGGAATTTATCATACGGGACGGGAAAAAGCTCCGTCTGGGCTACACCACCGGCTCCTGTGCTGCGGCGGCAGCCAAGGCCGCCGCATGGATGCTATTGAGCGGAAGCAAAAAGGAGTCCATCCGCCTGCTGACACCCAAGGGCATGGAGCTGACATTGGCGGTGGAGGACATCTGTCTGTCCCCGGACTGTGTGCGCTGCGCCATCCGGAAGGACAGCGGTGATGACCCGGATATCACCCGTGACACCCTGATCTATGCCGAGGTGCGGAAAACGGAGACGGTTGGCATTGTCATCGACGGCGGACAGGGCGTAGGCCGAGTAACCAAGCCGGGTCTTGACCAGCCGGTGGGGGCGGCGGCCATCAATTCTGTACCCCGCCTGATGATCCGGGAGGCCGTGGAGGAGGTCTGCGGCCTGTTCGGATACACCGGCGGCATGTATGTGGTAATCTCCGCTCCCGACGGCGAGACGCTGGCAAAAAAGACCTTCAATCCCCGGTTGGGCATTGAGGGCGGCATCTCTATCTTAGGCACCACGGGGATCGTAGAGCCTATGAGCGAGCAGGCGCTGGTGGACACCATCCATGTAGAGCTGCGGCAGCGGCGGGAGGGCGGCGCGGATTATGTACTGCTGGCCCCCGGCAACTACGGCGTAGACTATATCAAGGGTGCCATGGGCATCGACCCCGCCACGGCGGTGATGACCTCCAACTTCATCGGCGACGCGCTGGAGATGTGCCGGGAGCTGGACTTCCGAGGGGTGCTGCTCATCGGTCATATCGGCAAGCTGGTAAAGCTGGCGGGCGGTATGTGGAACACCCACTCCCGCTACGGCGACTGCCGCATGGACATCCTGACGGCCTGTGCCGCCGCAGAGGGGCTGCACGGCGGTGCGGCGGCGGAGATGCTCTGCTGCGCCACCTGTGACGACGCCCTGCGGCTGTTGAAGGAGCAGGGACTTTATGACGCAGTGCTGCACCGGCTGGCCGGGCGCATTGACGACATGATGCACTATAAATGCAGTGATATAGAGACGGGAGCCATCCTCTTTTCCAAGGAATATGGCTATCTTTGTGAGACGAAGGGCGCATCCAAGCTGCTGCGCCGGATAAAGGAGGAGTGACAATGGTACATTTTGTGGGAGCGGGCAGCGGCGCTGCCGACCTCATCACCGTCCGAGGCGCCAAGCTGCTGGGCGAGGCCGACGTGGTGATCTACGCCGGCTCACTGGTGAATCCGGCGCTGCTGGACTACACCAAGGAGGGCTGCGAGATCCACGACAGCGCCAAACTGACGCTGGAAGAGGTCATCGCCCTCATCGAGAAAGCGGAGGCGGAGGGAAAGACCACGGTGCGTCTGCACACGGGGGATTCCAGCATCTATGGTGCGGTGCGGGAGCAGTTCGACGAGCTGGAAAAGCGGGACATTGTCTACGATGTCTGCCCCGGCGTAAGCGCCTTCTGCGGCGCAGCGTCCGCGCTGCGGGCGGAGTACACCCTGCCCGATGTGAGCCAGACCGTCATCATCACCCGCGCCCCGGGCCGCACCCCGGTGCCGGAGCGGGAGTCCATCCGCTCGCTGGCGGCCCATCAGGCCACCATGGTGCTGTTTCTCAGTACCTCACTGACCGAACTGCTGCAAGATGAGCTGCTGGCGGGAGGCTATACCGCTGACACCCCGGCGGCGGTGGTCTACAAGGCCACTTGGCCGGAGGAGCATATCTTCCGCTGCACGGTGGGGACACTCCACGAGACGGTGACAGGCAACAGTCTGACCAAGACCTCGCTGATCGTGGTGGGCAACTGTCTGGGCGACACCTATCTGCGCTCGCTGCTGTATCACCCCAACTTTACAACGGAGTTCCGCAAGGGGGCGCAATGAGAGCAGCCATGTTCACTTTCAGCCGCGGTGGCTGCGCCACGGCGCGGCGGATACTGGCGGCGCTGCCGGAGAAGGCATGGATGTGCTATACCATGCCGCGTTTTGAAGAGCCGGGCTTTCTGCCGCTGGACAAGGCGGTATATGGCGCGTGTTTTTCCTCCATGGACGCACTGATCTTTGTGGGGGCCTGCGGCATCGCCGTGCGGGAGATTGCCCCCTATGTCAAAAGCAAAAAAACCGACCCGGCGGTGGTTTGCATCGACGAGGCGGGTCGGTTTGTGATCCCTCTGCTCTCCGGCCATATCGGCGGCGCCAACGCGCTGGCGGTGAAGCTGGCGGAAAAGCTTGGGGGCACGGCGGTGGTCACCACCGCCACCGATGTCCGCGGCAAATTCTCCGTGGACGCATGGGCTGCCCGACACGGCTGCGCCATTTCCGACATGGGGCTTGCCAAGGTGGTGTCGGCGGCGATCTTAGAGGAGGATATCCCCCTTTGCAGCCAGTTTCCTCTGCCCGCCCCCCTGCCGGAGGGTACGTTTGCCGGGGAGAGCGGCCCGCTGGGCGTTTTCATTGGCTGGCGAACAAAGGCACACTTCGCCCGCACCCTGCGGCTTATCCCTCGTGTGCTGCGGGTAGGCATAGGCTGCCGGCGGGGCATCTCCGCCGAGGCGGTGGTGCGCGCAGTGCAGACAGTGTTCGCGGAAAACGGGCTGGACACGGCGGCCATCTGCGGCGTCTGTTCCATCGACCTGAAGCAGGACGAGGCAGGCCTGCTGACCGCCTGTGAGAAAAACAACTGGCCGGTGCATTTTTACACGGCGCAGCAGCTGCGGGATGTGGCGGGTGACTTCACTCCCTCCGACTTCGTCCGCTCCGTTACCGGCGTGGACAATGTCTGTGAGCGGGCGGCGCTGCTGGATGCCGAAAAACTGATCGTACAAAAAACAGCGCGGGACGGCGTGACCGTCGCCGTCGCGGCGGAGCATTGGGAGGTGCGCTTTGGGTAAGGTAATTGTAGTAGGTATCGGGCCGGGCAGCTATGAGGATATGACCATTCGGGCGGATGCCGCCCTGCGGGCGTGTGACGCCATCGTAGGCTACCCGGTGTATGTGGATCTGGTGCGGGATCGCTACCCCGGCAAGGAGCTTCACTCCACCCCCATGACACGGGAGGCCGAGCGCTGCCGGCTGGCGCTGGAGCTGGCGCGCAGCGGTAAGACCGTCGCCATGGTCTGCTCCGGTGACAGCGGCATCTACGGCATGGCGGCGCTGGTCTATGAGCTGCGGGGCGAGGCGCGGGAGCCTGAAATTCAGGTGGTGCCTGGTCTGACGGCGGCTTGCAGCGCCGCAGCGGTGCTGGGTGCGCCGCTGACCCACGACTTCGCGGTCATCAGCCTCAGCGATCGGCTGACGCCGTGGGAAACCATCGAAAAGCGGCTGGACTGCGCGGCGGCGGCGGATCTGACCATCGCCCTGTACAACCCCGCCAGCCACGGTAGACCCGACCACCTGAAGCGAGCTTGCGATATCCTGCTGCGCCGTCTGCCGGGAGAACGGCTGTGCGGCATCGTGCGCAATATTGGCCGTGAGGGGCAGAGCAGCCGCATCCTGACGCTGGCAGAGCTGCGGGAGGCGGAGGTGGATATGTTCTGCACCGTGCTGATCGGCAGCGCCGCCGTCAAAACGGTGGCCGGTCAACTGGTCACACCCAGAGGATACCGCAATGTGTAATATCTGCGTGTTTGCCGGCACCACGGAGGGCCGGGAGCTGGTGGAATTCCTGGCCGGACAGCCGGTGCAGGCTACGGTATGCGTGGCCACGGAGTACGGTGAAACGCTGCTGCCGGAGGCGGAAAACATTACGGTTCTGGCGGGACGCATCCCGGTAGAGGACATCATCCGGATGCTGCAAAGGATGCGGTTCGATCTGGTCATCGACGCTACCCACCCCTATGCCACCTCCATCACCGAGAGCATCTGCACAGCCTGTCGGGAAACGCAGACGGAGTATCTGCGCCTGCTGCGGCAATCCTCCGAACAGACGAAGGATGTGGTCTGCGTGGAGAATGCGGCGGCGGCCGCCGCGTTTCTGGAGAGTACGCGGGGCAATATCCTGCTGACCACCGGCAGTAAGGAGCTGGCGGCATATAGCGGCATCCCCGATTTTGCCCAGCGGGTATACGCCCGGGTGCTGCCCATGGATGCCTCGCTGGAGGCCTGCCGCGCAGCGGGTCTGAAGGCCGCCCATATCATCGCCATGCAGGGGCCTTTCTCCGAGGAGATGGATATGGCCACACTGCGGTTTGCCAACGCCGCATGGATGGTGACCAAGGACGGCGGCGAAGCCGGCGGCTTTCCTGCTAAGGTGTCCGCTGCCCGGAAGGCGGGCGCAGGCCTGGTGGTCATTGGCCGCCCGCCCCAGCGGGAGGGGCTTCCCTTTGCGGCGGTGCTGGATGTGCTGTGTAAGCGGTTCGGCTGCACCGTCCGGCCGCAGGTGCGGATCGTCGGCATCGGCCCCGGCAGCCGGGAGGCTATGACCCGTGAGGTCAGTGAAGCCATTGAGAAGGCGGACTGTCTCATCGGCGCAAAACGGATGCTGGAGGCTGTGGCGCGCCCGGGACAACACACCTGCGACGCCATTGCGCCGCAGGATATTGCGGACTTTATCCGCACCCACCGGGAGTACCGCCGCTTCGCGGTGGTCATGTCCGGGGATACCGGCTTTTTCAGTGGCACGAAAAAGCTGCTGCCGCTGCTGGAGGGCTGCGACACGGCGGTGCTGCCGGGTTTGAGCTCGCTGTCCTATCTGTGCGCCCGGCTCCGAACCTCCTATGAGGATGTCCGGGTGGTGAGTCTCCACGGGCGGCAGCACAACATTCTGCCGGAGGTGCGGGCAGCCAGCCGCCTCTTTGTGCTGGTAGGCGGTGAGCGGGGCATCAACGACCTGTGCCGTAGGCTGACAGAGGGGGATCTGGGTCACGTTTCTGTGTATGTGGGGCAGCGGCTGGGCTACCCGGATGAGCGCATCGTGCGCGGCACGGCGGCGGAGCTGACGGATGGTGTCTATGCCCCTCTGAGCGTGGCGCTTATCGAAAACCCCCATCCCGACGCGGTGGTCACACCGGGTCTGCCGGACGATGCCTTTCTCCGCAGTGCGGAGGGAATGCCCGTGGTACCCATGACCAAAAGTGAGGTGCGGGCGGTGTGCCTTTCCAAGCTGCGGCTGACGGAGCGGAGCGTCTGCTGGGACATCGGCGCCGGTACCGGCTCAGTGTCGGTGGAAATGGCCTTACAGGCAAAGCAAGGGCATGTCTGCGCGGTAGAGCGGCGTGAGGACGCCGCGGCGCTGCTGGGGCAAAACCGTAATCGGTTTGCATTGGAAAACTTGCAGGTGGTCTGCGGCAGCGCGCCGGAGGCCTGCGTCGGTCTGCCAGCCCCCACTCACGCATTCATCGGCGGCAGTGCCGGCAATATGCACGAGATCGTGGCGCTGCTGCTGACAAAAAATCCCCATGTCCGCATCGTGGCCACGGCCGTTTCCCTGGAGTCCGTGGCTGAGCTGACGGACTGCCTGACGGCGTTCCCATTTGCGGAGACGGAGGTGGTGTCCCTGCAGGCAGCGCGGGACAGAAAAGCCGGAGACTACCACCTGATGAGCGGACAGAATCCCATTTATATTTTTACAATGCAGGGCGGAGGAGAAACGGCATGATGTGGTCGCTTGCGGCACTTGTTATCGGCTTTTGCATAGACCTTCTGGTGGGCGACCCTCATGGCTTTCCCCATCCGGTCGTTCTGATTGGAAAATGTATCAGTGTGTTGGAGCGGGGGCTGCGGTGCATATGCCCCAAAACGCCCTCCGGTGAGCGGGCGGCGGGCGCCATCCTGTGGGGCGCGGTGGTCATCGTGTCCACCGCCGTCCCGGCTCTGCTGCTGTGGCTGAGCGGTCTGGTCAGCCCGTGGCTGCGTCTGGCGCTGGAAAGCGTGATGTGCTGGCAGATCTTGGCCGTCAAGTCCCTGCGGGACGAGAGCATGAAGGTCTATGACGCGCTGGAGAGCGGGGATTTGGCCGCCTCCCGCCATGCCGTTTCCATGATCGTGGGGCGGGATACCGACCGGCTGGACGATGCCGCCGTGACCCGTGCCGCCGTGGAAACGGTGGCAGAGAACACCTCCGACGGCGTGGTGGCGCCGCTGCTCTTCCTGGCCATCGGCGGCGCGCCGCTGGGATTTTTCTATAAGGCGGTGAACACCATGGACTCCATGCTGGGGTATGTGGAGCCACCCTATAAGAACATCGGTCTGGTACCCGCCAGGGCGGACGATGTGGTGAATTATATCCCGGCGCGGCTGTCCGCCCTGCTGATGCTGACGGCGGGCGGCCTGATGGGACTGGATATTTCAGCGGGCTGGCGGATCTTCCGCCGCGACCGCCGGAAGCACGCCAGTCCCAACTCGGCGCAGACGGAATCTGTCTGCGCCGGGCTTCTGGGTCTGCGTCTGGCCGGGGATGCGTGGTACCACGGCGTGCTGCACAAAAAAGAGTATATCGGCGACGCATCGCGGGAGATCACCCACGAGGACATCCCCCGTGCGTGCCGCCTGATGACCGTCACAGCGGTTCTCACCCTGCTTTTAAGCTGTGCGGCCAAGCTGCTCTTTGCGCTGTAAAGGAGACATAGATGCTGTATCAAACAGAAAATCAACACGGCGGCGATGTATACGGCGGCGGTATCACGCTGGATTTTTCCGCCAACACCAACCCCCTGGGTACGCCTCCCAGCGTACTGGAGGCGGTGTGCCGGGCTCTGCCCCAGCTGCACCGCTACCCCGACCCCTACTGCCGCCGGCTGGTGCAGGCTATCGCAGGCCATGAGCAGGTGCCGGCGTCCTATATTCTCTGCGGAAACGGCGCGGCAGACCTGATCTACGCATACTGCGCCGCCCTGCGGCCCCGGACGGCGGTGGAGCTTGCCCCCACCTTTATGGAATATAGCTCGGGACTGGCACAGGTGGGCTGCCGCGTAGAGCGGTATTTCCTGCATCAGGCGCAGAATTTCGATCTGGACAAGAGGTTTCTGTCCTTCTTAGAGGAGAAAAAACCGGAGGCGGTATTCCTCTGTAGCCCCAACAACCCTACCGGACGGCTGATTCCGCTCCCGCTGCTGGAGCAGATTCTGCAATACTGCGCGGCACAAGGGGCGCATCTGTTTCTGGACGAGTGCTTTCTCGATCTCACGGAGGACGGCGTCAGCGCCAAGTCCCTTCTGGCAGCGCATCCGGCGCTGCTGCTCCTGAAGGCCTTTACCAAGAGCTACGGCATGGCCGGTTTACGGCTTGGGTACTGCCTGTGCGCCGACAGTGCGCTGCTGCACGAAATGGCGGCCGCGTCCCCGCCGTGGAACGTATCCACACCGGCTCAGAATGCCGGTGTGGCGGCGCTGGCGGAGCGGGACTTCCTGCAAAGGACGCTGTCCCTCGTCCGCCGGGAGCGGCAGTGGCTCACGGATAACCTGACGGCGCTGGGCTTCTGGGTATGCCCGTCCCATGCCAATTACCTGCTGTTCCGCGGGCCGCTGGGGCTGCGGGAGGGTCTGCTGCGGCAGGGTATCGCCATCCGTGGCTGTGGGAATTACAGCGGGCTGGGCGACGGGTGGTATCGCATTGCGGTGCGGCCTCACGGGGAAAATGAAGCATTGATAACGGCCATCCGGCAATTCTGCAAGGAGAAATCACAATGGCAATGAATATTATGATACAGGGAACCATGTCCAATGCGGGAAAGAGCCTGCTGGCGGCGGGACTCTGCCGCGTTTTGAAGCAGGACGGCTACCGCGTAGCGCCGTTCAAGAGCCAGAACATGGCGCTGAACTCCTTCATTACCAAGGACGGCGGCGAGATGGGCCGGGCGCAGGTGGTGCAGGCAGAGGCCGCCGGGATCGAGCCGGATACCCGCATGAATCCCATCCTGCTCAAGCCCACCACCGACGTGGGCAGTCAGGTCATCATCAACGGACAGGTGCGGGGCAATATGCAGGCCATGGAGTACTTCCGCCGCAAGCGGGACTACATCCCCGCTGTGCTGGAGGCCTACAACAGTCTGAACTCAGAGTACGACGTGATCGTCATTGAGGGGGCAGGCAGTCCCGCGGAGATCAATCTCAAGCAGGATGATATCGTCAATATGGGCCTTGCCAAGCTGGTGGACGCGCCGGTGCTGCTGGTAGGCGACATCGACCGGGGCGGCGTGTTCGCCCAGCTCTACGGTACGGTGGCACTGCTGGAGGAGGACGAGCGCCGCCGCATCAAGGGCGTGGTGGTCAACAAATTCCGGGGCGACCGGGCCATTCTGGAGCCGGGACTGAAGACGCTGGAGCAGCTGTGCGGCATCCCGGTGGCGGGGGTCATCCCCTACGCCCATATAGACATCGACGATGAAGACAGCCTGACCGAGCGGTTTGACCGCTCCAAAGAGCGAAAACTCTTGGATATCGCGGTAATCCGTGTGCCGCGCATCTCCAATTTCACGGATTTCAGCCCCTTCGAACATTACGGAAACGTGTCGCTGCGCTATGTGGATCAGGTGAGCGACCTGCACCAGCCGGACATGATCCTGCTGCCGGGTACCAAGAGCACCATTGCCGACCTGCGGTGGCTGCGGCAGTCCGGTCTGGAGGCGTCCATTTTGAAGGCGGCTGACGCCGGCACGCTGGTTTTCGGCATCTGCGGCGGCTATCAGATGCTGGGGCGCACCGTGTCCGACCCGGAGCAGGTGGAGGCCGCCGGTGTCACGGAGATCAACGGTTTGGGCCTGCTGGAGATGGACACCGAATTCCGGGGTGAAAAGGTGCAGACCCAGACGCAAGGCGTCTTTCACGGTGTGGAGGGAATGCTCTCCGGCCTGAACGGACTCGCCTACGAGGGGTACGAGATCCACATGGGCCGCAGTCAGCAGCAGATGCCCGCCCTCACCGGCAGCAGAAACGTATACGGCAGCTATGTCCACGGCATTTTTGACGCGCCGGGCATCACGGATACGATCCTGAAAGCACTGTGCGCCAGAAAGGGCGTGTCCTTTGACGCACTGGCAACCTTTGACGCCTGCGGCTACAAGGAACGGCAGTACGACCTGCTGGCGGACGTGGTACGCGGCGGACTGGATATGTCCTTTGTCTACCGGGTGCTGCGCCGGGAAGTATAACGAAACAAGTTCCAATGGAAAAAGGGGGAGAGACTTGAGCAGGATATTATGCGTGATTGACGGCATGACGGATCCCCACTTTCAGGTGGAGCGATATGGCCATCTGGCGTCCATGGGTTCGGTGCGGTATGTGGATACCTGCGGCGGCTTCCCACCGGAAACACTGCACTGCGTACTGCGCCTGTTGGGGGTAACGGATCTGCCGGTACATCTCCGAGGCTATGTAGAGGCGCTGGGGGCCGGAATCCCCGTCCGGCCCGATGACCTGCTACTGCGGGGCAGCTGCTACACGCTGGATGGAGAGGGCTGCTGTACCATGCCTTGCTGTGCCCCGGCAAAGGTAGAGGATCCTGCATTTACCTATTACCGGCTGGGCGGCTATCAGGCACTGCTGGTATTTCCCCACATGGCGCATACTGTGAATAACATTGTAACGCAGATTCCTTCCGGCGGGCAGCGGGCACTGTGCCCGCAGGGAAGCTTGGTACTGCGCCATGCCTTTGAAAGACTGCTGACGAAAGAACGATGTATGCTTCTGTGGGGACAGTCTGTTCCGGTAGCACTGCCGCCATTTCCCCAGAAGAGCGCCGTGATCTGCGGCAAGGAGTTGGTAAAGGGGATTGCCCGGCTGCTGCACATGGAGCTTTTCCCGGTAAAGGGGGCTACTGGCGATGTGGATACGGATCTGGACGCCAAGACAGAAGCAGCCCTGCGAGCGGCGGAACGCTACCCCTTTGTGCTGCTGCATATCAACGGGGCGGATGAAGCGGCCCATCGCCACGATTCGGCGGAAAAGGAGACTTTCCTGCGCCGGGTCGATGATAGGGTGCTCTCCCGGCTGTTGGCGTCTGAGCATGAGATTGTGGTGGCCTCCGACCACGGAGCTGATCCAGAAAGCGGAGCCCATCTGGGTGGCCCACAGCCTTTTTTTACCAGCCGTTAAATGGTAATAGTCAAAATATGAAGACTGCATAACGGCGGCAAGGCTTAAAATCAAAACCTCTGGCTTATCCGTAATCTCATTAAGATAAGCAATAATCCAGACCGCCGATAGGGCGGTCTGGATTATTTTTGCAAAAAATCAAAAAAAACACTTGACAATTTGATAAAAATCGGAAGCTTCGCCTTGAGAGGAATTTCAAGGAGACCACGCCGATGAGAAACTACCCGAACACCCTGAAAAGAAAGCTTCTGGATACCATATAAGAAACGCATGGGAGGATATCCAGGAGAAACTTCTGGCAGGACGAATCGCGGATTACAGTGAGAAGCTGGAAGCTCTGGGTCAGAAAGCCACAGACTACCTTCCCGCCGAATTGGAGAAATTCAAGGAGGCTACCGGCTATGAGGAATGGCTGGATTTTGACCCGGAAGCTGTCCGGGAAGGACTTGAAAACCCGGACAAATCCCGCATTGATGAAATGCTAGCCTTTGCGGAAAAGGCGGAGCGGGAATATGCCGCCGAGGCGGCAGCCTATGAGCAGACCCCGGCGGATATTGCAGAACAGGCCCGGGCTGTCTACGGGGAGCCGGAGAAAATGACCGTTCTGGTGGTGGAGCCGTTGAAGGAGCCCTATGTAAAACAAATCGACCCCGGCTACAAATCCATGCAGGCGGAAGTCGATGGAACCATCTGGAATGGGCGTTCTTCCTGGGCGGGAACGGGAGGCGGCAGTATCATCCACTCTGTCAACGCTGTGTATATGGCTGTAAACAGAGCTTCCGGGTAAAACAGTGAATCTGTTTCCACCGACATGTTCCTGTCCACCGTTCGCAAGTACACGCGGGCAAAGAAACTGACACCCCGAATGCTCAATGAGCTGATCCAGCGCATTGAGGTACACCAGGCCGAAAGGATTGATGGCGAGTGGGTTCAAAAACTGACCATCTACTACAACTGCATTGGGGCCCTGTTCATCCCGGATACCGATACTCTGCCTACCCCAGATGTGACAGTGAATACCCGCAAGGGCGTATTCGTTACCTACGAACCGGCGCAAAATGAGCAATAAAATAACGAGTATTCTTACAGAATGTCAAATCCTATAAGAACACTCGTTATGGTGCGGGCAACAGGACTCGAACCTGCACGCTTTTGGCAGTGGAACCTAAATCCACCGAGTCTACCAATTCCACCATGCCCGCTTATTTCCGCCGGATGCGCCGCTGTCTGCTTCCCATCCGGCCTTCCGGGTTATCTTAACACGAACATAAGTCATTGTCAATCCGATTCATTTTTCTTTTTTCGCAGTCTGTTTTGCCTATTCTGCCCTGAGAAAACGGCATGTATGGGATTTTATACCGTTTATTTGCCTTTTTATCCTTGACATTCCCTCCCAATGCTAGTAGAATAGATTCGGTATGGTGTACGCTGCGCCGCTTTCCGGGCGCCGCGTTTCATTGATAACCGGCGGTGGAGCCGGGGTATGCGTTTGCGCCTCATGGCGTCTGATTTTGCACAAAAAGTTGCCGGCCGGTGTCTCCGGCTGGCTGTTATGCTTAATTTCACATGGGGATCAATGCGCCACCCCTTCTGCCCTTATTTTTTAAGAAGGAGGTGTGCTGCAAATTTATGGAATGGTATCATTTTCTCATCATCGCCGTTGGCATTCTGGTGGGACTGGGCGTCGGCTTCGGTCTTGGCATCGGTTACCGCAAGAAGGTCGCTGAGCGGGAGATCGGCTCTGCCGAGGCAGAAGCTACCCGTTTGATCAACGAGGCTATCCGTTCCGGTGAAAACCGCAAGAAGGAAATGCTTCTGGAAGCCAAGGACGAAATCCATAAATCTCGCACAGAACACGACAAGGAAGTCAAAGAGCGCCGCGCCGAGCTAAGCAAGCAGGAGCGCCGTCTGGAACAAAAGGAAGCCACTCTGGACAAGAAGACCGAAGCCTTTGAGCGCAAGGAAGAGGAGCTTGCCAAGCGGCTCCAGAAGGTCTCCGAGACTCAGGCACAGGCCGACCAGCTCAAGCAGCAGCAGCTGACGGAGCTGGAAAAGATTTCCGGTCTGACACAGGATCAGGCAAAGGAATTTCTGCTTCACAGCATTGAGGACGAGGTTCGTCACGAAGCCGCCATGAAGATCAAGGAGATCGAGGCGCAGCTGAAGGACGAGGCCGAGGAAAAGGGCCGCGAGATCATCGCCACCGCGATTCAGCGCTGCGCCGCCGATCACGCCGCCGAGACCACCGTCTCCGTGGTCACGCTGCCCAACGACGAGATGAAGGGCCGCATCATCGGCCGGGAAGGCCGGAACATCCGCACACTGGAGACCATTACCGGCGTCGATCTGATCATCGACGATACCCCCGAAACCATCACCGTTTCCAGCTTTGACCCCGTCCGTCGGGAGATTGCCCGGCTGGCACTGGAGAAGCTCATTGTGGACGGACGTATTCATCCCACCCGCATTGAGGACATGGTGGAAAAGGCGCGCAAGGAAGTTGACCGCACCATCCGCGAAGAGGGCGAGCGCGCCTGCTATGAGACCGGCGTTCACAATCTGAACCCCGAGCTGGTCAAGATTCTTGGACGCCAGAAGTACCGTACCTCTTACGGTCAGAACGTTCTGAATCACTCTATTGAGGTTGCCCATATCGCCGGTCTGATGGCCGCGGAGCTTGGCGTGGACGTCGCCATGGCAAAGCGTGCCGGCTTGCTCCATGACCTGGGCAAGTCCATTGACCACGAGGTGGAAGGCAGCCATGTACAGCTGGGCGCCGATCTTGCCCGGAAGTACAAGGAAAACCCCGTCATCGTCAACGCCATCGAAGCCCACCACGGCGACGTGGAACCCAAGACCGTCATTGCGGTTCTGGTGCAGGCAGCCGATGCCATTTCTGCCGCCCGTCCCGGCGCACGGCGTGAGAACGTGGAGAACTATATCCGCCGCCTGCAAAAGCTGGAAGAGCTGACCGGCTCCTATCCCGGTGTTGAAAAGGCCTACGCCATTCAGGCCGGCAGAGAAGTGCGGATCATGGTCAAGCCCGAGGTCGTGACCGAAGACAACATGATCCTTCTGGCGCGGGACGTTGCCAAGAAGATCGAGTCCGAGCTGGAATATCCCGGACAGATCAAGGTCAACGTCATCCGGGAAACCAAAGCCGTGGAATACGCAAAGTAATCAAATCGATCATCCGCCTCCGGAGTTGAACTCCGGAGGCTTTTTTACGTCCGTTTGGGGCTGGCGGCTCTTTTTCCAAAAACAATTTCTAATACTATTTCCTGATTAAAATCTTTGATTTTAATCAGGAAGGCATCGCCTAATGGCGCTGCCAGTTTTGTGATTCATAAGGAAAGAAATCACAAAACAAGTCTCATATGAACTCCTTGCCCTTCGGGCAATTAAAATCTTTTCTAAAGATTTTAATTAGAGTTCAGTATAATTTTTTTGGTTTCTTGTTTTACTTTCCTCTTTACGAACGGGGAAAAGTGGTGTACAATATTCTTATCGTTTATTTGGGGGGTGGGACGTTTGAATTGTTTGAAATGCGGCCGTGAAATTGAGGAGGGGCAGGTTTTCTGCAACGACTGCCTTGTGCAGATGGCAAAGTATCCGGTCAAGCCCGGGACTGCTGTTCAGCTTCCGTCCCGCGGAAGCGCTGCCGTTTCAAAGAAGGTTCATTCCCGCCGCCGCACCAAGGCCGCGCCGGAGGAACAGCTGAAAGCGCTGAAGAAACGCATCCGTATCCTGTCCGCGCTGCTGTCTGTCTGTGTGGTGCTGCTGATCGTTCTTTCCGTCGTCATGCTTCGGTACATGAGCGCAAACCGTCTCCTGCCGGGGCAGAATTACTCCGCCGTTACCACTACTGCGGCCACCGAGGGAAGCTGATGTTTCACGTGAAACATTTTGCTTTTTGCGGGACATAACAGAAAGATAGAGGATGAAAACATGGGGAAAATAATTGCCGTGGTGAATCAGAAGGGCGGCGTGGGAAAAACCACCACCGCCGTTAATCTGACCGCCGCACTGCACGATCTGGGACTGCGCGTTCTTCTGTGCGACTTTGACCCTCAGGCAAATGCCACATCCGGTCTGGGGCTGGACAAGCGCAAATGCAAATACTCCATCTATGACGTGCTCATCAACGACGTTCCGGCGGAGGACGCCATTGTCGCCACGCCCTACGGGGACGTGCTTCCGTCCGCGTCCGATCTGGCGGGCGCTACCGTGGAACTGATCTCCGCCCAGCACCGGGAGCGGCAGCTGGACATGGCGCTGAACGGAATCAAGGAACGCTACGACTTGATCTTCGTGGACTGCCCGCCGTCATTGGAGCTGCTGACGCTGAACGCGCTGTGCGCAGCGGACGGGATTCTGGTGCCGGTGCAGTGTGAATATTTTGCGCTAGAAGGGCTAAGCGATCTTATGGCAACGCTCCGCACGGTAAAGCGCCGTATGAATCCCCGGCTGGAGGTTTTCGGCGTGGCGCTGACCATGTTCGACGGGCGCACGAACTTCTCGGCGCAGGTGTCTCAGGAGGTTCGGCGGCATTTTCCCGGGAAGGTGTTCTCCACGGTCATTCCCCGGAACATCCGGCTGGCGGAAGCGCCCAGCCACGGCGTTCCCATCACCGCCTATGACCGAATCAGCCGGGGAGCCGCCGCCTACCGGGCGATGGCGGAAGAAATTCAGCAAAAGCTGTGAAAGCGGAGAAAGGAGTAAGAATGGCATCACAGAAAGGACTAGGCAAGGGTCTGGGTGCGCTTCTGGGGGATTTCACCGAAGAGCCTCTGGAAAAAAGCGCGTATCAGCTGCTGCCGATCTACAAGGTAGAACCCAACCCCGATCAGCCCCGGCAGGACTTCGACGAGGAAGAATTGCAGGCGCTGGCGGATTCCATCACCGTCCACGGCATCATTCAGCCCCTGACGGTGCGGGAAATGCCCAACGGCTACTATCAGATCATCGCCGGTGAGCGGCGCTGGCGTGCCGCCCGGATGGCGAACCTGAGCGACGTGCCCGCAGTCATCATCGAAGCCGACGACAAGAAGGCCATGGAGCTGGCGCTGATTGAGAACTTGCAGCGTCAGGATCTGAACCCTCTGGAAGAAGCGCTGGGGTATCAGACGCTGATGAACGAGTACGGCCTGACGCAGGAGGAAGCCGCCGGTCGGGTAGGGAAGTCCCGTCCCGCCGTGGCAAATGCTCTGCGGCTGCTGGGGCTGTGTCCCGAGGTGCAGGAGCGCGTCCGCAAGGGCGAGCTGTCCGCCGGTCACGCCCGGGCTATCCTGCAGCTGAAATCTGAAAAGAAGCAGCAGGAAGCCGCGCAGAAGATCGTTGCGTTAGGACTGTCCGTCCGTCAGGCGGAGCTGCTGTGCAAGAACATGAGCAAGGAGCCCGTACCCCAGAAAAAAGAAGTTTTTGCGGTGGACTATGTGGCCGAATGCGAAAAGTCTCTGAGCAAGCACCTTGGCCGGGGCGTCAAAATTGTCAACGGCAAGCGCAAGGGGCGCTTTGAACTGGAATTCTATGGGCAGGAAGATTTGCAGAATCTGCTGGACGCCCTGATGAAAATACAAAAATAAATTTCCGATTTAAGGAGAGGTAAACATCATGCTGGACATCAAGAAAATTAAGGAAAATCCCGACGCCGTCAAGGCCGGTCTGCGGGCAAAGGAAGTGGACTGCGATGCCACCGTCGACCGCATTCTGGAGCTGGACGCAAAGATCCGTACCCTGAAGACCAACACCGAGACCCAGACCGCTCAGAAGAACAAGCTGGCAAAGGAAAACGGCAAGCTTTTCGGCATGAAGAAGAAGGTCGAGAAGGAGGGCAAGGACGTGTCCGAGCTGGACGCCGCCATTGCCGCCAACAACGCCCAGTCCGTGCAGATTGCCGAGGCGATCGAGCAGGAGCTGGCCGAGCTGAAGACCCTCAGCGACGAATACCGCGTCGCCATGCTGAGCCTGCCCAACCTGCCCGACCCCGATCTGAAGCCCGGCGGAAAGGAAAACAACGAGCCGCTGCGCTACTTTGGCGAGCCTCACAAGTTCGATTTCACCCCCAAGCACCATGTTGACCTGTGCGAGGGTCTGGGTCTGATCGACTACGACCGGGGCGTCAAGCTGGCGGGTTCCGGCTTCTGGATGTATAAGGGCATGGGCGCACGTCTGGAATGGGCGCTGCTGAACTACTTCATCGACTGCCACATTGCCGACGGCTACGAGTTCATCCTGCCGCCTCACATGCTGGAGTACCAGTGCGGCGAGACTGCCGGTCAGTTCCCCAAGTTTGCCGATGAGGTCTACAAGATTGCGAATCCCACCGACGACCGCGTCCACTATATGCTGCCCACCGCGGAAGCCGCTCTGTGCTCCATCTACCGGGATGAGATCCTCACCGAAGCCGAGTTGCCCCGGAAGTTCTTCGCCTACACTCCCTGCTTCCGTCGGGAAGCCGGTTCCGGTCACGCCGACGAGCGGGGCATGGTGCGCGGCCACCAGTTCAACAAGGTGGAAATGTTCCAGTTCACCCGCCCCGAGGATTCCGACGCGGCCTTTGAGGAACTGGTGCGCAAGGCCGAGAATCTGGTGAAGGGTCTGGGCTTCCACTTCCGTACCGTGAAGCTGGCCGCCGGCGACTGCTCCGCTTCCATGGCCCGCACCTACGACATTGAAATTCAGATTCCCTCCATGAACGGCTATAAGGAAGTTTCCTCCGTGTCCAACGCCCGGGATTATCAGGCGCGGCGCGGCAACATTCGTTTCCGCCGGGAAGCCACCGGCAAGCCCGAGTTCGTCCACACCCTGAACGGTTCCGGTCTGGCCACCTCCCGTATCTTCCCCGCCATGGTGGAGCAGAACCAGAGAGCCGACGGTTCCGTCGTGGTTCCCGAAGTTCTGCGGAAATACCTGGGCGGCATTGAGGTCATCGAGAAGAAATAAGGTAGAAGCACCATGAAAAATTCCGTGAAAAAGCCCTCCTGGTGGGATGAGTTTGCCGCCTTCGCCATTAAGGGCAACGCCATGGCGCTGGCCGTCGGCACCATCATCGGCGCGGCGTTCTCCACCATCACCAAAAGCCTGACCGATGATATCATCATGCCCATCGTGTCCATCTTCATGGGCGGCATCGATTTTTCCGAAATGAAGATCGTTCTGCCCCGGCTGTTTGGTGAGCCTGTGTTGGACGACGCCGGAAACGTGGTTCTGAACACTCTGAACTATGGCAACTTCATCTCCGCCGTTATCAACTTTCTGATTCTGGCGCTGGTGGTGTTTTTCCTGGTGAAGAGCCTGAACAAGCTGACCGAGCTTGGCAAGAAGAAGGAAGAAGCCGCTCCCGCCGAGCCGCCCAAGCCCAGCAACGAGGAGCTGCTTCTGACCGAGATCCGCGACCTGCTGAAGGAGCAGAAATAAGCCATGGAATACGCGATTGAAAATGAGTACCTGATCGTCACCGTCACCACATGGGGAGCGCAGGTGAAAAGCGTCGTGCGGAAATTTGACGACGTGGAGCACATGTGGCAAGCGGACAAGAGCGTCTGGGGCTACCACGCGCCCATTCTGTTTCCCCACACCGGAAAGGTCGTGGACGATCTTATCGAAACCAAGGGCGAGGTGTATCAGGCGAAGCAGCACGGCTTTGCCCGGCTGATGGAGCATACGCTGGTGCGGCAGACGGAGGACACCATTGTGATGGAACTGCGCAGCAGCGAGGAAACCCTGCGGATTTTCCCTTATGCGTTCCGGCTGGTCTCCACCTTCACGCTGGACGGCGACACCCTGCACCACAAGCTGACGGTGGAAAACTGGGACGCCGACAAGCTGTACTTTGGCATTGGGTACCATCCCGCCTTCACCGTTCCCTTTGACGATGAGCATACGCTGTCGGACTACGAGCTTCGGTTCAGCGAGCCGGAGTCTCCCATCTGCCTGGGCTGTCAGCCGCTTGGGCTGATTCACGGGGATTTCTACACCCTGGGGAACAATATCCGCGCCCTTCCCATCACCCGGGAGCTGTTCGCAAACGACAGCCACTGTATGGTGAATCTCAAATCCCATAAGCTGGGGATTTACGAAAAAGGCACCGGGCGTGGTGTGGTATGTGACATTTCGGAGTTTCCCTACACACTGATCTGGTCGATGCCGGGAGGGGAACCGAGGTTTGTATGCATCGAACCGTGGCACAGCCTTCCCAGTCCGGAGGGTGGCTCCATCCGCTGGGAGGAAAAGCCCGCCGCCGCCATTCTGGACCCGGGCGAAAGCTGGAGCTGTAATTTAAGTACATCCTTCGTAAGATAAGCAATGCCCCCGCTGCTGAAAAGCAGCGGGGGTCATTTTCTGGACTTGTAAATCCGTCTGAGGTCGTCGTCGATCAGGGATTCGATAGGAATACCAAACAGTTTTCCGATATTCAGCATACAAACAGAATCCACGTCGAAGCTCCTGCCGGTTTCCCAATCCCGGATGACCTTGGGGTAAGAGCAGATCAGATTTGCCAGCTCCCAGCGGCTGTAATGGTGCCGTCTGCGGAGGAATCGAAGGTTTTTCCCGAATTGACGGTTGTTCAATACAACGATCATTGTATCACCTCATCGGTAGCAGTATATCCTACTTTTCCATACTTGTCAATATGAAGCCTTACCAAATGGTATAATATCCGCGAGGTGATGGGACATGCGACCGTTAAAAGAGAAAATCAGCATCTCAATAGACAGTGACCTGCTGGAAAAGCTGCGTGAAAAAGCAGACGAGGATTGCCGTCCATTGTCTCAGTATATTAACCTGATTCTGAGAAAGTACATGGAGCAGAAAGAAAAAAAGCAGAAGTAAGGCAGTATACACGCACGAGGTGATATGAGACATGCGACCGTTAAAAGAAAGAATCAGCATCACGATTGACAGTGACCTGCTGGAAAAGCTGCGGGAAAAGTCGGACGAGGATTGCCGCCCGCTGTCACAGTACATTAACCTTGTTCTGAGAAAGCATGTGGAACAGGAAGAAAAAAAGCAAAAGTAAATCCCGCTGCAATATAGCAGCGGGATTTCTACATAGAATCTCAATGAAAAGGAACGCTGTCCACATAGCAGCTGTCCGGACACAAGTCTACCTTGTTGTTCCACACCTCATTACTGTCAACATTAGGGTCAATGTCCCAGCAAACACTGTGGTCTTCGTCCAGGTATACTCTGCGGAAATTGTTCCATTCCCGGAATGGTGCAAACACGGTTCCGGCCTGAAGCAAGGGACGGGCATCGTATAGCCGGATTTCCCCGTTGTCAAAGCTCAGTACCAATGTGAAATCATTTCTGGGGACGACCTTGGTAATTCGCTTACGCCCGGAAGCAAAATACTCTGCCATTTTCCGGTCGTACCCTTTGGACAGATAGAATTCTACACTTTTCCCCATAATCTCACGTCCTATCTTATACTATAGCAGCAATCAATCAAAATGTGTGAACTATCACGTTGGAAACGTGAAAAGCGCTGCCCAGCTATGGCCGGGCAGCACTTTTTTATATATTATTGCTTATTTCACCGGAGAAGAGCTTCTCAGCGTTACGTCGTGATATCCGCCCTCGACGATGGAGACGGAGGATACCAGCGTCAGCTTGGCGTTCTGCTGGAGGTCGGGGATGTTCGTCACGCCTACGTTGCACATGGTGGACTTGACCTTGTACAGGGACGCTTCCACGTTGTCCCGCAGGGGACCGGCGTAGGTGACGTAGGAGTCCACGCCTTCCTCAAAGCTGAGCTTGGCAGAGCCGCCCAGATCGTAGCGCTGCCAGTTCCGGGCGCGGTTGGAGCCTTCGCCCCAGTATTCCTTCATGTACGCACCGTTGACCATGACCTTGTTCGTGGGGCTTTCGTCGAAGCGGGCGAAGTAACGGCCCAGCATCAGGAAGTCCGCGCCCATGGCCAGCGCCAGCGTCATGTGGTAATCGTGGACAATGCCGCCGTCGGAGCAGATGGGCACGTAGATGCCCGTCTCCTTGAAATACTCGTCACGGGCTGCGGCGACCTCGATCAGTGCCGTTGCCTGACCACGGCCAATGCCCTTGGTTTCACGGGTAATGCAGATGGAGCCGCCGCCGATGCCGACCTTCACAAAGTCCGCCCCGGCTTCCGCCAGAAAACGGAATCCGTCCTTATCCACCACGTTGCCGGCGCCGATCTTCACGGTGTCGCCGTAGGTGTCCCGCACCCATTTGATGGTCTTTTCCTGCCAGCAGGTGTAGCCCTCGGAGGAGTCGATCACCAGCACGTCCGCACCGGCCTCCAGCAGGGCGGGAATGCGGGTGGCGTAGTCACGGGTGTTGATGCCCGCGCCTACCAGATAGCGCTTCTTGTTGTCCAGCAGCTCCAGGGGATTGTCCTTGTGGGAGGAGTAGTCCTTCCGGAACACGAAATACAGCAGGTGGTCATTCTCGTCCACGATGGGCAGGCTGTTGAGCTTGTGCTCCCAGATGATGTCATTGGCTTCCTTCAGCGTGGTGTCCGCGGGAGCGGTGACCAGCTTCTGACGGGGGGTCATGAAGTTCTTGACCTTGTCGGTGGGGTCCATACGGCTGACGCGGTAGTCACGGCTGGTGACGATGCCCAGCAGCTTACCGTTGGCGGTGCCGTCCTCGGTGATTGCCACGGTGGAGAAGCCGTTGCGCTGCTTCAGCGCCAGCACGTCGGCGAGGGTAGCTTCCGGGGTCAGATTGGAAGCGGAGGTGACAAAACCGGCCTTATAGCCCTTCACCCGTGCCACCATGGCGGCCTGATTCTCGATGGACTGAGAGCCGTAAATGAAGCTGATGCCGCCCTCCTTTGCCAAGGCGATGGCAAGGGTGTCGTTGGAGACGGACTGCATGACGGCGGACGTCAGCGGCACGTTCAGAGAAATCGCCGGTTCTTCCTTGCCCTTGCGGTACTTGACGAGGGGCGTTTTCAGACTGACATTATTGGGAATGCAGTCTTCCGAGGTGTAGCCGGGAATCAGAAGATACTCGCTGAAGGTGTGGCTGGGTTCCGGGTAGTAATACGCCATTGGTATGACCTCCTATAGTAAAATAGATTGCTTGAATGTATAACTGCACCGCGCAATCCCAAAAAGCAACTGCGCGGTGTTGTCTTACAAAGTTTTTCTGTCCCCCGCGTCCAGAACCTCCACCACTTCCTTGCCGGAGGAGCTGAGGTTCTTGAAATTGCCGAGGATCTCGCTCACGGGGTGGACGATGGCGAAAGTGTGGGGGAACTTGTGGACGATCTGGCTGACCAGTGCCACTTGGGTCTTGTTGACCACGCACAGAAGCACGCTGGTATCCTTGCCGGAGTACATACCCCTGGCTGGGATGAAGGTCGCGGTGTGGTGGAGGCGGTCAATCAGCTCTCTGGAAACCTCCTGGGGGGAATTGGTGATGATCTCAAAGCAGATGGCCTCCCGGCCGGACTTCATCAGCCGGTCGCCCACCGTGGTGGACATGAAGCTATAGAGAATGCACAAAATCACCGGCTCCATCTGGCAGCCGTAGACAAAATAGCTGACGATGGCAATGGCGGAGTTAATGGCGAAGCTCATGCCGAAAAACGGCCGGTTGGGGTGATGCTTATGGACAATGGCGGAAACGAAATCCGTACCGCCGGTATAGGCGCTGGCCTTGATGAGAATGGAGTACACAAAGCCCTGGATTACGCCCGCGACCATGGGACCGAGGATCTTGCTGGTGCCGTTTTCCGTGACGTAGGCGAAGGCGGACAGGTCCACCTTGTCCAGAATCAGCAGTCCCAGAGAGAACGTGACCACGTAGACCATGCTGCGGATGGCCATGGGCTTGCTGACCTCAAAATAGCACCAGATTGCCAGAGGGATATTGATAAACAGGCTCAGATAACCCACGCTAACGCCGGTGACGTACTGGATCATGGTACAGATACCGTTGATACCGGAGGGGGCGAACTGGTTGGGGAAAACAAACAGCTCGTAATTGACAGACGCCAGCAGCGCAATGAAGGCAATGACTAGATATGTCCAGACCTTTTTCATACAGAACTCCTCTGAATCCTACGGCCATTGCCGGGTTCTTAATTTTCGATTCTAGCATAGATTTGTCCACGGGTCAAGGTATAATTCGACGAAATTCGCCTTTCTTGGAAAAACAGGATGGGCGGTTTTTCCGCTTTGGGCGGCGGGTCGGACACACTTTGTCCGATTCTGTTATCTTTCGGTGTCCCTTTCGGGAATTGATTGTATTTCAACAAAAAAGCCTTGTTTTTTCTGTGGAAATGTGATAAAATTTAGGTTGAGAGATTATGCGCAAAAATCGAGCGTTTTCTACTGTTTTTACCTCAAATGAGTTAGAAAGGAGCTGCCCTATGTATTCATCTGCCTATGTGTGGGCAAAGGTTCTGAGCCATATGGAAGAGCGGCTGGGGGCTGTCACCGTTTCGGCATGGTTCGACGATGCCGAGGTGGTGGAGCTGAACGAGAACAATCTGATTCTGTACTCCCCCTCGGATTTCCGCCGGGAGATTATCCGCCGCCGCTGCACCGATTACATTCAGGACGCGCTGAAGGAAGTGTTCAATTCCGACGCGAAGCTGATGGTCTTCGGTGACGAAGAGCTGGACGCCTTCAAACAGAAGGGGAAAAGCGTTTCTTCCATGGACTTCAATCCCCAGTTTACCTTTGACAACTTCGTTGTCGGCCCCTCCAACCGTTTTGCTCACAGCGCAGCCATCGCCGTTTCCAAAACGCCGGGGCAGGTGTACAATCCCCTGTTCCTTTATGGCCCTCCCGGCGTGGGCAAGACCCACCTGCTGTACGCCATTGCCAACGGCATCCGCAAGGAAAATCCCAACGCCAACATCGTCTACATCAAGGGCGATCAATTTACCAACGAGCTGATTGCCGCCATTCAGAACGGCAAAAATATTGAATTCCGCAGCAAATACCGGGAAGCCGACCTGTTTCTGATTGATGACGTGCAGTTCATCGCCGGTAAGGAATCCACCCAGGAAGAATTCTTCCATACCTTCAATAAGCTCTACGAGGAACATAAGCAGATCGTCATGACCTCCGACCGCAAGCCCAGCGATATGCTGACGCTGGAGGACCGGCTGAAGACCCGGTTTGAGTGGGGTCTGCTGGCGGATATCCAGCCGCCGGATTATGAGACCCGTATGGCCATTCTGAAAAACAAGGCAAAAAATCTGGGGCTGAACCTTTCCGACGATGTGTGCAACTATATTGCCATCAACGTCACCAACAACGTCCGGCAGATTGAAGGTACGGTCAAGAAAATTCTGGCTTATCGCGACCTGAACAACATGCCGCTGGATCTTCCCAACATTTCCCGGGCCATCGACGATATGTTCAAGAGCGAGGGCAACGCCCTGCCCACGCCCAGCCTGATCATCAGTCAGGTGTGCAAGTTCTATTCCATTGACGAGGTGCTTCTCCGGGGCACCCAGAAAAACAAGGGTACCGCCGAAGCCCGGCAGATCGCCATGTATCTGATCCGCAAGCTCACCAACCTGAGCCTGCCGGACATCGGCAAGGAATTCGCCCGGGATCACTCGACGGTATTGTACGCCATCCGAAAAGTCGAAGTCGCGCTGAAAAACGGAGACACCACCATGCAGAACAATATCCGGGACATCACCGCGAATATCAATTCCTGCCTGTAAATTTTCTCCACAAGCCCTGTGGAATGTGGAAAACATGATTGTGGATAAGTTGCACCCGGTTTGGGTCTTCACAGGTCCTGTGGAAAAGGGATGAATCATCCACATTGGGCTGTGGATAAAAAAGACTTGCGGCACTAAATAAAAAGGGACTTTTCCACATAAGTTTGTACTACCACTGTTATTACTACCTGAACTTATTGATAGAGAGATATATTGATTAAAATCAGAAAGAAAGGATTTTACCTATGCGTTTTACCTGTGAAAAAAACATGCTGGTCACGGGACTGAACATTGCGGGTCGTACCGTCGCCCAGAAGAGCAGCCTGTCCGTCATCGAAGGAATCCTCTGCAAGGCCGGACAGGGACTGAGCCTGACCGGTTATAATATGGAAACAGCCATTACCTATGAAATCGACGCGGACGTGTCCGACATGGGTCAGTGCATCCTCCCGGCGAAGCTGTTCGGCGATATCATCCGCCGTCTGCCGGAGGGACCGGTGACCGTGGTGGTGGACGAGAACTACAAAGTCTCCATCCGGGCAGGGTACGCTTCCTTTACCATTTCCGCCGAGTCCGCCGAGGATTATCCGGAGCTGCCGGATGTGGGCGACGGCCGGGAAATCTATATCCCGCAGAACAAGCTGAAGGAGCTGATTTCCGGCACCATTTTCGCTGTCAGCGAAAATCAGGGACGGCCAATCCACACCGGCGTGAAATTTGAAGTAACGAATGACGCCATCACCGCCGTAGCCGTGGACGGCTTCCGTCTTGCCCGGCGCACCTTCCACCCGGAGGAGGGCACTGGACGGGAGCTGAATTTCGTGGTTCCCGCCGCCGGATTGAAGGAAGTGGAGAAAATCCTTACGGACGTGGAGGATAACGCGGCCTTTACGCTGGGTACGAAGCACATTCTGTTTCAGGTGGGAAACGCCACGCTGGTATGCCGCCTGCTGGAAGGCGAATTTCTGGACTGGCGGCGGGTGGTGCCTTCCAACTGCCCCATCAAAATGGTGGCAAATGTTGGTGATCTGGCGTCTTCCGTGGAGCGCGTCGGTCTGATCGTGTCCGAAAAGTACAAAAGTCCTGTGCGCTGCATGTTCGGCAATCAGGAGCTGCTGATGCGCACCAGCACCACCATCGGCGCTGCGGAGGATCGCTGCTCTCTGGCCGGGGACGGGCAGGAACTGGAAATCGGCTTCAACGTCCGGTATCTGGCGGAAGCCCTGCGGGTGATCCCCTCGGAGGAGGTCACGCTGGAGCTGACCAACGGGTTAAGCCCCATTGTTCTGACCCCCGTGGACGAGAAGGAAGACTTTGCCTATATGGTGCTGCCGGTCAGAATCAAGAACGGCTAAAAAAGGAGTCGGCTTATGAAGGTAGTCGTCAAAAAGAAGGATAACGCCATTCCCGTGGCAATCACCACGGAGTATATCAAATTACAGGACGCCATGAAGCTGGCGAACGCCGCAGAAACCGGCGGCGAAGCCAAGCTGATGATTCAGGAGGGGCAGATTCTGGTCAACGGCGAGATCTGCCAGATGCGGGGCAAGAAACTGCGCCCCGGCGACCGGTTCGTCTGCAACTCTCAGGCGTACCAGATCATCACCCATGAATCTGAATGAGCTGAAGCTCCGATCTTTCCGAAATTATCAGGAAATCGCGGCACAGTTTGACCCCGGCGTCAACCTGATCGTGGGGGATAACGCCCAGGGAAAAACCAACCTGCTGGAGGCTATATCCTATCTTGGCAGCGGGAAAAGCTTCCGGGCGCAGAAAACTTCGGAAATGGTGCGGTTTCAGGAAGATTTCGGGGAAATCGACGGTTCTGTATTCTCTCAGGAGCGGCAACAGAGCATCCGATGGATTCTGTTTCCCGGCTCCCGTCCCCGGCAGCTGTGGCTGAACGGGGCGAAGAAGAAAACCGCCGGGGAGATCGCCGGGGTGCTGCCTACGGTGCTGTTCTGCCCGGAAGATCTGATGATTCTGAAAATGGGAGCGAGCCAGCGGAGGCGGTTCGGCGATCTGGCGCTGTGCGCCCTCCGGCCGAATTACGACGCGGCCTTGACGGAGTACAACCGGATTCTGGAGCAGAAAAGCCGCATTCTGAAAGATCATTTTGAAAATCCCGGCATTCTGGAAATTCTGCCGGAATACAATACCCGGCTGTGTCAGGTGGGTGCGCTGCTGATCTCCTACCGGGCACGGTTTTACGACAGTCTGGGCAAGGCCGCGGCCAATTACCACAACCAGTTTTCCGGCGGAGCGGAGAATTTTACCCTCAGCTATAAGACCGTCTCCACGGTCATTGACCCCTTCGCCCCTGTCCCGGAACTGACCCAAAACCTTTTAGACCATCTGCAAAGCCACAGCCGGGCGGAGTTGGAAACCGCGCAGTGCCTGACAGGCCCCCACAAGGACGATTTTACCGTGAGCCTGTCCGGCATCGACCTGAAAGCCTACGGCTCTCAGGGTCAGACCCGGACGGCGGCCATCAGCTTAAAGCTTGCCCAGCGGGAGCTGATGGCGCGGGAATGGGGCGAAGAGCCGGTTCTGCTGCTGGACGACGTGCTGTCCGAGCTTGACCCCGGGCGGCAGGACTTTGTATTAAATAAAATTGTCTCCGGACAGGTGTTCATCACCTGCTGCGAACCGGGACGGTTCACCAAACTGGGAAGAACGATTCAGGTAGAAAACGGAAGCATAGTAGATTAAGAGCATATCACGCAGGAGGGCATATATGTCTGACGAAACGAAAGTAACACAGGAATACGGCGCGGAGCAGATTCAGGTTCTGGAGGGTCTGGAAGCGGTGCGGAAAAGACCCGGTATGTATATCGGCTCTACCTCCTCCTCCGGTCTGCACCACCTGGTCTATGAGATCGTGGATAACGCCATTGACGAGGCGCTGGCCGGATACTGTAAGCATATTACCGTGACCATCAATCCCGGCAACTCCATCACCGTCACCGACGACGGCCGTGGTATCCCCGTGGACATTCAGCCACAGACCGGACGTCCGGCTCTGGAGGTCGTGTACACCGTGCTCCATGCCGGCGGTAAATTCGGCGGCGGCGGTTATAAGGTCTCCGGCGGCCTGCACGGCGTGGGCGCGTCCGTCGTCAACGCTCTGAGCGAGTGGCTGCGGGTGCGGGTTCACAAAAACGGCAGCATCTACGAAATGAAATTCGCCCGGGGCAGCATCACCCAGGAAATGCGCATCGTCGGCAAGACCGACAAGACCGGCACGGAGGTCACCTTCCAGCCCGACCCGGAGATGTTCGACAGTCTTGTCTATGACTACGAAGTCCTTCACGAGCGGATGCGGGAGGAAGCCTTCCTGAATGCGGGTCTGACCATCACCATCACCGACGACCGGGACGATGAAAAGCAGATCAGCGAGACCATGTGCTACGAGGGCGGCATCCGGGAGTTTGCTGTCTGGTGCAACCGGAACAAGACGCCATTGTGCGAGGACGTTATCTATATGAGCGGCAGCAAGGGCGACGCTTCCGCCGAGATCGCCGTGCAGTATAACGACGGCTACAACGAATTTCTGCTGTCCTTCGCCAACGACGTGCGCACGCCGGAAGGCGGTATGCACGAGACCGGCTTCAAGACCGCGCTGACCCGTGTTCTCAACGCCTACGGCGTGAAGAACGGCATCATCAAGGGCGACGACAAGGTTTCCGGCGAGGATTGCCGGGAGGGCATCACCGCCATTATTTCCGTCAAGCTCACCGACGCCCAGTTCGAGGGTCAGACCAAGGCCAAGCTGGGCAACGCCTATATCCGTACTCTGGTCGATCAGGTGGTAAACGACCAGCTGACCACCTATTTTGAGGAACACCCCGCCGTTGCCAAGGCCGTGCTGGACAAGGCCATGATGGCCAACCGCGCCCGGGAGGCCGCCCGGAAAGCCCGGGAATCCATCCGCCGCAAGACGGGGCTGGAATCCGGCCAGATGCCCGACAAGCTTCAGGACTGCAACGAGCGGGACGCCAGCCTCTGCGAAATCTACATCGTGGAGGGCGACAGCGCAGCCGGCTCCGCCATTCAGGGGCGTGACTCCCGGTTCCAGGCCATCCTCGCCATGTGGGGTAAGATGCTCAACGTGGAAAAGGCCCGGGCGGATAAGATTTACGGCAACGACAAGCTGTATCCTCTAATCGTGGCGCTGGGCGCGGGCATCGGGGACGAATTCGACATTGAAAAGCTCCGGTATCACAAGGTCATCATCATGGCCGATGCCGATGTGGACGGCGCTCATATCCGCACGCTGCTGCTGACCTTCTTCTTCCGGTATATGCGGCCGCTGATTGAGCACGGCTACGTCTACTCCGCTGTGCCGCCCCTGTACAAGCTGACGAGGGGAAAGAGCGTGAAGGTCGCCTATTCCGACGATGAGCGGGACGCAATCTCCTCCCAGATGCGCAGCGACAACCCCAACGCCAAGATCGACATTTCCCGGTTCAAGGGCCTTGGCGAAATGGACCCCCACGAGCTGTGGGAAACCACCATGGACCCGGAAAAGCGTTCCCTGCGCCGTATTACGCTGGAGGACGCCCGCCGCGCCGACGAGATCTTCACCGTTCTCATGGGCGAACAGGTGGAGCCGAGAAAAGACTGGATCGAGCGGAACGCGAGATACGCAGTCAACATCGACATTTGATATAGCAATCCCGAACTGGAGGTGCGTTTATGGGACATAACCGCAGTTATAAACCCGAGGATATCCGCTTCCCCGACCAGATCATTACAGAGTCCAATCTGGTGGATGAAATGGAGAAATCCTATATTGAATATGCCATGTCCGTCATCGTAGGGCGGGCATTGCCGGACGTCCGGGACGGACTGAAGCCCGTTCACCGCCGGATTCTGTACACCATGTATGAAAGCGGCCTGACCTCCGACAAGCCTTTCAAAAAGTCGGCGACCTGCGTCGGTGACGTGCTGGGTAAGTACCATCCCCACGGCGACGCGTCGGTTTACGACGCCATGGTGCGTCTTGCGCAGGACTTTTCCATGCGGTATCTGCTGGTGGACGGCCACGGCAACTTCGGCTCCGTGGACGGCGATCCCCCTGCGGCTTACCGTTATACCGAAGCCCGTCTGAGCAAAATTTCCAACGAAATGCTCCGGGACATCGACAAGGACACCGTGGACTGGGACCCCAACTTCGACGAGACCCGCAAAGAGCCTCGCGTGCTCCCCTCCCGCTTCCCCAACCTACTGGTCAACGGTTCCTCCGGCATCGCTGTCGGCATGGCGACCAACATCCCGCCCCACAACTTAGCGGAGGTCATCGACGCCTGCGTGTGCGTGCTGGATGACCCGGAAGCGACTCTCGCTGACCTGATGGAGCATATCTCCGGCCCGGACTTCCCTACCGGCGGCATCATCATGGGACGCAGCGGCATCCGCGCGGCCTACGCTACCGGCCGGGGCAAGGTGGTCGTCCGCGCCCGGACGGAATTTGAGGAGCATGGCAAAGACCGGATGCGGATTATCGTCACCGAGCTTCCCTATCAGGTCAATAAGCGTCAGCTCATCAAGAACATTGCCGAGCAGGTGAAGGACAAGCGCCTGGACGGCATTTCCGACCTCCGGGACGAGACCGACCGCAACGGTATGCGTGTGGTCATCGAACTGAAAAAGGACGCCAATCCTCAGGTCGTGCTGAACAATCTGTTCAAGCAGACGGCTTTGCAGTCCAGCTTCGGCATTATCATGCTGGCGCTGGTGGACAACCAGAAGCAGCCGAAAATTCTCTCCCTGCGGCAGATCATTGACGAGTACCTGAAGCATCAGGAAGAAGTCCTCACCCGGCGCACCCGGTATGACCTGAAAAAGGCGCAGGAGCGGGCACATCTGCTGGAAGGTCTGCTCATTGCCCAGGACAACATCGACGAGGTCATCCACATCATCCGCTCGGCTTACGACGACGCCAAGCAGCGCCTGATGGATCGCTTCAAACTGGACGACGTTCAGGCGCAGGCCATTCTGGACATGCGTCTGAAAGCCCTGCAGGGTCTTGACCGGGAAAAGCTCCAGAGCGAGTATGACGAGCTGGAAGAAAAGATCAAGTATTATCTGGAACTGCTGGCGGACGAGAACAAACTCAAGGCGGTTCTGCGCAGCGAGATGATCGAAATTCGGGACAAGTTCGGCGACAAGCGGAAGACCGAGATTCAGGAAATCGAGGACGAGATCGACATCGAAGATCTGATCGAGGAGGAAACCTGCGCCTTCACGCTGTCCAACCAGGGCTACATCAAGAGAATGCCCGTGGACACCTACCGCACCCAGAGCCGTGGCGGCCGGGGCGTCAACGCCCAGAACCTGAAGGAAGAGGATTATGTCAAGAGCCTGACCATTGCGTCTACCCACGACCACATGCTCTTCTTCACCGATCAGGGACGGGTGCATCACCGCAAGGGTTACCAGATTCCCGAGGCAGGCCGCACTGCCCGGGGCACCGCCATTGTCAATGTGCTGCCCCTGAATCCCGGCGAGTCCGTCACCGCCATGGTGATCACCCGGGAGTTTGACGAAAATGAGTTCCTGATGATGGTCACCCGGAAGGGCACCGTCAAGCGTATCCCCTTCGTCTCCCTGAAAACCAACCGCAAGGCGGGCATCCGCGCCATCACCCTGGACGAGGACGACCACCTGATTAACGTCATCCGCACAAACGGCGACGACGACATCGTGCTTGCCACGGCCTTTGGCTACGCCATCTGCTTTAACGAGAACGACGTGCGGTGCATGGGTCGTGACGCGGCGGGCGTTCGCGGTATTATGTTAACCGACGGAGACTATGTAGTCGGCGCGGAGAAGGCCGAGGAGGGCAAGACCCTGCTCACCGTCACCCAGAACGGCTACGGCAAGCGCACCGCTCTGACGGAGTACCTGCGCACCGGCCCCAACGGGGAAAAGCAGGCGCAAAGCCGGGGCGGCAAGGGCCTAAAGAACTACAACATCACCCCCAAGACCGGCAATGTGGCCGGCTGCCGTGTGGTGAGCGAGAGTGACGATGTTATGCTCATCGAAAACGGCGGCGTCATCATCCGCATTCCCGCGTCCTCTATCAACGTCTACAAGCGGGACGTTCAGGGCGTCATCGTCATGCGCATTGACGACGGCAATCAGGTGGTTTCTTTGGAGCGTGTCGAGAAGATGGACGAGGAAGAGACCGGAGAACAGGCATGAAAACCGTGACTCTGTACACTGACGGCGCCTGTTCCGGCAATCCCGGCCCCGGCGGCTGGGGTGCCATTCTGGAATACAACGGCGTGGAAAAGGAGCTTTCCGGCGGGGAAGACAGCACCACCAACAACCGCATGGAGCTGACGGCGGTCATCCGGGGCTTGCAGGCGCTGAAGGAACCCTGCACCGTGGAGCTGTACAGCGACAGCAAGTACGTCATCGACGCGCTGGAGAAAGGCTGGGCGTGGGGCTGGAAAAAGCGCGGCTGGGTCAAATCCGACAAAAAGCCCGCCCTGAATTCCGACCTCTGGGAAATCCTGCTGACCCTGACGCAGAAGCACGACGTGCATTACCACTGGGTCAAGGGACACGCGGAGAACCCGAAGAACAACCGCTGCGACGAGCTGGCAGTCAGCGAGTGGAAAAAGCGTAAATGAAAGATCATCGGGCGGCAAAATTGCCGCCCGATGTTACCATAGGAGGAAAATATGTTTTTATCCATCGGCAACGACATGGCTGTCCGGGACAGGAGCATCATCGGCATTTTTGATCTGGACAACACTTCCACCTCCAAGCGCACCCGGGAGTTTCTGAACCGGGCGGAGCGGGAGGGTGAGGTCATCCCCTGCGACGATCTGCCCAAGTCCTTCATCCTGACGGCGGAATACGGCTTTTCCCGCGTACATCTGACGGCGCTCAACGCCGCAACGCTGGAAAAGCGGTTAAAGTAAAGATTCTAAGGAACCTCTGAATAAATCGTCTGCGGCTGTGACCAGATCTTTTCCGCCCACTCTTCGGTACCGAAAACGGGGAATACACAAAGTATTCCGCCGTTTCCGGTACCTTGATTGGCCGAAAAATCTCTCGCTCACAGCTCTTGCCGATTTAATCAGAGGTTCCTTAACGCAAAAAATGTGCATCTCCCACGGAGATGCACATTTTTTCCAACTTTTTTACTTGGTACCGAAAATCCGGTCGCCGGCGTCGCCCAGACCGGGGACAATGTAGGCGTGCTCGTTGAGCTTCTCGTCAACGGCGGCAAGAAACATTTCCACGTCGGGGTGGGCTTCCTGAACGGCCTTGATGCCCTCGGGGCAGCCGATGATGTTCATCATGATAATGTTCCGGCAGCCGTGCTTTTTCAAGAAATCAATGGCCGCGACGGCGCTTCCGCCGGTGGCCAGCATGGGATCGACCACGTAAACCACCCGGTTGGAGATGTCTTCCGGCAGCTTGCAGTAGTATTCCACAGGCTTGTGGGTCTCAGGGTCGCGGTACAGGCCGATGTGACCGATTTTTGCGGAGGGGATCAGTTCCACCATGTTGTCCACCATGCCGAGGCCGGCGCGAAGGACGGGGACGATGGCCAGCTTCTTGCCGGACAGCATCCGGCACTTGGCAGTGGCGACGGGGGTCTGCACCTCTACCTCCCGGGTGGGCAGGTTGCGGGTGGCCTCATAGCACATCAGACCGGCAATTTCGCCGACCAGCTCGCGGAATTCCTTAACGGAGGTCTTCTTGTTGCGCAGAATGGCCAGCTTATGCTGGATCAGGGGATGATCGAGGACGTGTACGTTTGCCATGATATTTCTCCTTCTATTTACAGGGTTGAATGAATCGGCCCCGGATTTATGAATTTTGCTGTTCCCGCTCGAGACGTTCCCGTTCCGCCTGACTCAGGCGCAGGTAGTTGGGGGTCAGAGCGGCGCCGTCGCCGGTTTCTCCGGCGGCTTGTTTTTGCGCGGCCAGAAGGGCGACGCCTGCGGCGCGCTGGTGCATCCGGTGTTCCGGAGGCATAATGAGGTTGGGGATATCCCCGGAAAGGGTCTTGTAAGTAAGGACGCTGCCGTCCCCCACCAGAAACACAGGTTCCGTCAGGTGTGCAAGTTCCTGCTTCAGCTGCGCCAAGGCAATGGCGCGGTCTTCGGTGATCCTTTTGAGACTGCCGTGGTTGACATAAAACAGCGCGTTATACACCTGGCTCCGCCGGGCGTCCATCACGGGACATACGTAGCCCTGATATGCGCCCAGGGAAAGCGCCATGGCTTCCAGCGTGCTGACGCCGTAGCAGGGCACTTCCCTGCCCCATGCGAAACCCTTTGCGGCGGCGACGCCGATGCGCACACCGGTAAAGGAGCCGGGGCCTGCGGCCACGGCCACCGCGTTTACGTCGTTAACAGTTTTGCCGCATTGATGCAGCAGATTTTCCGCCATGACCATCAGGGTCTGGCTGTGGGTCAGGCCGGTGTTCTGGTAGCTTTCCGCCAGAAGTTTCCCGTCCTCCAGCAGCGCCGCGGAGGCGGCTTTCGCGCTGGTTTCAAAGGCTAAGATCAGCAAGAAAATCCCCTCCCGAAATGGTGATCCGCCGGGTGTTCTCTCCCAGAACGTCGATGGTGACGCTGACCGCGCCTTCCATGGCCTCGGTCACATTCTCGCTCCACTCCACGGCGCATACGCCGCCCCGGTCGAGATAGTCCTCCCAGCCGATGTCAAACAGGTCGTCGGCGGAGGAAAGTCGGTACATATCAAAATGAAACAGAGGGAGCCGCCCGCCAAGATATTCGTTGACGATGGTATAGGTCGGGCTGGTGACGGCTTCCGTGAAGCCAAGCCCACGGGCAAGTCCCCGGGTGAAGGCGGTCTTCCCCGCTCCAAGGTCGCCCCGGTAGGCAAGAACCGTCCCGGCGGGGATGATCTTCCCTATCGCCGCGCCGATTTTTTCCGTTTCCTCCGGGGAGTTTGTGATAAATTCCATGTGAATCTTCCTTATTGATGGGCGTTTTTCAGGGAACATCTGATTAAATCGGCGAGAGCTGGCGGCAGGAGATTTTGGCTCAGCCGAAAGTTCTGGAAGCGGAGGAATACTCTATGTATTTCCCGCTTTCAGAACTGCACGGATGGGGCAAAAGATTCGCCGCCAGCCGAAGACGATTTATTCAGTGTTCCCTTAGCTTCTCCGCCTGATCGGCGGTGGCGAGGGCGTTGATGATCTCGTCTAAGTCACCGTCCATGATCGCGTCAATGCGGTACAGGGTCAGCCCAACCCGATGGTCGGTGACACGGCCCTGTGGGAAATTATAGGTGCGAATGCGCTCGTTGCGCATTCCCGTTCCTACCTGACTGCGGCGCAGACCGGTGACTTCGCTGTCCAGACGCTCCTGCTCCATTTCGTAGAGCTTGCTGGCCAGCATCCGCATACATTTCTCCCGGTTCTGGATCTGGCTCCGCTCCTCCTGACAGGCGACCACGATGCCCGTGGGCTTGTGGATCAGCCGCACGGCGGAGGAGGTTTTGTTGATGTGCTGACCGCCCGCGCCGCTGGAACGGTAGACCTGCATTTCAATGTCGGCGGGGTTGATCTGCACGTCCACTTCCTCCATCTCCGGCAGAACCGCGACGGTTGCGGTGGAGGTGTGGACACGGCCACCGGATTCCGTCTCGGGGACCCGCTGCACACGGTGGACGCCGGACTCATATTTGAGCCTTGAGTATGCGCCCCGGCCGCTGACGATGAAGTCCGCTTCCTTGACGCCCCCAAGCTCCGTTTCGTTCAGGTTCATCAGCTCAATGCTCCAGCCCATTTTCGCGGCGTACATGGAGTACATCCGGAACAGACTGTGGGCAAACAGGGCGCTTTCCTCGCCGCCGACGCCGCCGCGGATCTCCATAATGACGTTTTTTTCGTCATTGGGGTCTTTGGGAAGGAGCAAAATCTGGATTTTTTCGGCAAGGGCCTCCTTCTGCGCCTTGGCAGCGGCGTAGGTTTCCTGACAAAGCTCCTTCATTTCCGGGTCGGTCATCAGCTCCTGAGCGTCCGCCATGTCCTGCTGCGCCTGATTGTAGGCGTGAAAGGCTTCCACAATGGGCTCCAGATCGTTTTTTTCCCGGAGCAGCTTCGCTGCTTTCTGGGGGTCGGCGTAAAAATCCGGCTGCTCGGACTTGGCGGAAAGCTCTTCGTATTTATTGCAGATGGCCTGTAGTTTATCCAGCATATAGCTACTCCATTAAATTTATAATATCGGCAATTCTGGCAGCCGGATACGCATTTTCGACTTTTTTCCAGACATACATCCACCTGGTAAGGGAATGTTATTAGGGAAGCTCTGATGGAATCGGCGAGAGCCGACAGCGAGAGATTTTTCTTTGGCCGAAGGTTTCGAAAGCGGAGGAATACTGTATGTATTTCCCGCTTTTGAAACTGCGCGGATAGAGGAAAAGATCCGCTGCTCGGCCGAAGACGATTTCATCAGAGGTTCCCTACAGGACGGAACACATTTAAGACGCAGCTGGCGGTGTCCGTCAGGGACCTGGTTTCCCGCAGGCGCTGAGCGCCGTCTTTGCCAATGCGGAAAACGTGGGGCGTCATGGAAAGAAGATTTTCCACCTGCTCCCCTTCCACGGTGAAGGTGAACCGGATGGGGACGGATTTCACAAGGGTGAAGCCCGGCACGTCCGGGACGGTGTCCTTGGGTTTTTCGATAAGATGGTCGTAAATGATGGATTTCAGTCCAAGCAGATGGTCTTCCGCCGCCAGAACCTGAAAAAAGTATCCCTCCGGCCGCAGAACACGCTTGAATTCCTCCGGCATGGTCAGGGCAAACAGACTGGTGAGCAAACGGCATGAATGGTCGGCCACGGGAATGTGGGACGCGGTGGCGCAGAGCCACAGGCCGTTCTTGTATTTTCCGGCGGCACAGCGGACAGCCTCCCGGGAGATGTCCATTCCCGTGAGGTGCATTCCAAGCGCCCCGGCCAGCCGTGCGGAGTAATATCCTTCCCCGCAGCCTACGTCCAGAAGCTCGCCGGACGGTCTTATCTCATTTGAGTTAACCGTTAACTCTTTCGCAACAGCGATCAGGGCTTCGGCGATGGGGGCGTAGTACCCCGCTTCCAGAAAGGCGCGGCGGGAAAGCACCTGCTCCCGGGTGTCCCCCGGGTGCAGGGAGTGCTTCTGCTGAACGGTCAGCAGGTTCACATAGCCCTGCCGGGCAATGTCGAAACAGTGATGCCCGGAGCAGACGAGGGATTTGTCAAACGTATTCAGTTTGCTTCCGCAAATTGGGCAAATCAAATCCATTCCGCAACCCTCCACCCTATAGTATACCGCATTTTTGCCGCTACGTCAAATCAAAATTGCGGATATGGGAGCATTGGGACGGAACATAAAAAATGACGGAGGTGGTATGATGCGGCGGTTTCTGGCGGTTCTTGCGGTGCTGAGTCTGCTCGTGATTCCCGTAGACGCGGCGGAGACGACAAAATATGTGGCGCTGACCTTTGACGACGGGCCATCCGGGCGGTATACCCGCCGGCTTCTGGACGGACTGTGGGAGCGGGAGGTGAAGGCCACGTTTCTGCTGTGCGGCTACCGGATCAAGGATTACCCGGACATCACCCAGCGGATTTTCGACGAGGGTCACGAGATCGGCTACCACGGCTACACTCACAAAAACATGAAGGAAATGAGCCGCCGCACGGTGGCGTCCGAAATCATGGACACGCAGGCGCTGCTGCCCGAGGGGTGCGAGCCGGTGTTTCTCCGGCCGCCGGGAGGCTGCTGCAGCGATGCCGTTCGGCAGGTGGCCGAGGCGCGGCAGCTGGCAATCCTCAGCTGGTCGGTAGACCCCCGGGACTGGGCGACCTCCGACACGGCGGCGGTGGAGCGGGCTGTGCTGAAAAACGTGAAGGACGGGGATATTGTCCTGCTCCACGATATGACGGTCAGCTCGGTGCAGGCGGCGCTGGATATTGTGGACGTGCTGAAAGATCAGGGCTACGAAATTGTCACGGTTTCGGAGCTGGTGAAGCTCCGGGGTGTGAACCTGAAGCCGGGAAAGACCTATACCAGTTTTCCAGTGGTGCTGAAATAAAAAATTAGCAGCCATTCCAGAACGGAATGGCTGCGTTCGTGTGAATTACGACGCCTGATTTTCAAAGGCGTTGACCTCGCTGGCGGCTTCCATGGCGAAGTAGGCGCGGAGAATATCCTCAGCCACGGCAGCAAGGGTCGCGCCGTGGGCGGCCTTTTCGCCGTAGACGGCTACGGCGATCTCCGGGTCTTCCATGGGGGCGAAGCAGATGAACGCGCCATGGTCAGAGCCGCCGGAGGAGTGCTGAGCAGTACCGGTCTTGCCGCACACCGCGACGGGGAAGGTGTCCAGATCCTTGGGGCCGCCGAAGTGGGAACGGGCGGTACCCTCGCCTCCCGCGATGACCAGACGCATACCCTCAATATAGGTATTGTAGGTGGTGGAGGCGATTTCCATCTGGCTCATGATCTCGGGAGAATTTTCCTTGATGAGGCTGCTGTAGTCGGAGGCGACCACGCGGCTTAAGAAGGTGGCCTTCATCCGGGTGCCCTTGTTGGCCAGAGTGGAAGCGTAAACGCACAGCTGCAAGGGGCTGAACCGGTTTTCGGCCTGTCCGATGGCGGCCAGAACACGGTCGCCTGCGGTGATCTGGGAGTTGACGCCGGTCTCGCCGTAAGCGGCCTTCTTACTGGCCTCATCGGTGACCCAGCCGACCTTTTCCGTCAGCTCAATGCCGGTAGGAACGCCCAGACCCAGACCATTGGCGGTTTCGTTCAGCATCTCGATGGTCATACGGCTGCCCAACTCATAAAAGAAGTAGTTACACGACACCTCCAGCGCCCGCTGAGCGGTCAACTCGCCGTGGGTCACGCCGGGGTTGGACTTATAGATCAGGCACATGGGAGAGAAGCCCGGGTACTTGGTGAAGACACCCTGATCCCGGATGATCTCGTCGGGGAGGTACAGGTATCTGCCGAAGAACTCACTCTTCGGGTTTGTACTACGGTGCTCCATAGCGGCAATCAGGGTACACATCTTGAAGGTGGAGCCGGGGGCGTAGTTGGCGCCGAAGGCGCGGTTGAAGAAAGGCTTCAAGGGGTCGGCTTCGATCTCCGCCCAGTCCTGGTTCATGGTGGCGAGATTGTAGGTGGGATAGCTGGCACAGGCCAGAATCTCGCCGGTCTTGACCTTCATGACGATGACCGCCGCGCCCTCCGCGTCCAGGCCGTTACTCTCATCCTTGGAGGTGTTCTTCTCCGGGTCGGTCAGCTCCTTCATGATGTTGGCAAGAGAGTCCTCGGCGATGCCCTGAAGCTCCAGATCAATGGTGGTTTCCACGTTGTTTCCGGCGATGGGGGTGTAGACCTCGCCGGTTTTCTGATTCACGCGCCAGAACTGCTCGACGATGGTGCCGTCCTTGGAAACCACGTCCACGCGCTGGCCGTCGATGCCGTGGAGGTATTCCTCAAAAGCTTCCTCAAAGCCGGACTGGCCGATGTAGGCGTCCATGGAGTAGCCTTCCTTCTGGTACTTCTCCCAGTCGTCGTCGTCCATGCCGCCCATGTAGCCTAAGATGTGGGCGGCGTATTTGGTATGGTATTCCCGGACGGTGGAGGATTCCACCATCAGACCGGGGATGTTCAGCTCCAGAATGGCGGACAGATTCTCGTCGGAGATGTCCTGAATAAAGGTGTAGGTAGGCAGCTTGGAAATACCCCGAAGATCAAATTCGTAGCGCATACCGATGACGGCGCGGGCGTCCTCGTCCGACCAGCCCTCGGGAATCTTGTAGCGCTCCCGCAGCTTCTCAATGAGCAGGGGCGCGGTGATGTCCGAGTCCAGCGACCGGTCGACCATGAAGCTCTGGAAGTGGTTCTGCCAGGAGGTGGCAAAATCGTTCAGAGTGTACTCAAAGGGGCGGGTCTTGCTCACGGGGAAATGGTCGTTATAGCTGAGATTCAGCTCCCGGCATTTCTGCACAAGGGAGTAAAGCGCCTCGTTGGTCTGGCCGTAGGACTCGATAACGTAGTGGTTGAACACCAGATTATAGCTGGCCCGGTTGCCCACCAGCTTGTTGCCGTTGCGGTCAAGGATATCGCCCCGGGCGGCACGGACGGTGGTAACGGTGGTGTATTTCGCGATGTTGTCGGTGTTGCCGTTGGTCTTGATGATCTGAAGATCAAAGAGCTTCAAGGCGAACAGCGCCAGAATCGTAATAAACAGAATTAAAAGCAGGATAGCGCGAAATCGGCTTATTCTTTCCATGTGGTTCCTCCAATAAGGCCAATTTTATTGATAAGCGGGTACAGCAGAATCAGGATGCCGAAGCTGTAGCCGGCGGTGATCAGGAAGGAGAACACCCGGTCCCACCGTGTCAGCCCAAGGCCGATGCCCACGACGAACAGACCCATCTCGTAAATTGTCAGCGCGATACCGGCGCAGATGACGATGGAAGCTTTCGTGCGCCGCAGGTAGGCCTGCCGCAGCAGCGTAGCGATGATCCCGACGGCGCATAATAGGCCAATGCAGTAAGGCCCCGGCGCGGAGCCGGAAAAGTAGTAAATGGTGGACGCAAAAAGGACGAACAGACTTCCCACATCCACGCCCTCAATGACCGTGATCAGCAGAATGTACACCACCGGCAGATCGGTGGTCGCACCGAAGATGCTGACGCGGCTCATGATAACGTCCTGAATGGTCAGGAGCAGGATACCCGTCAGCACATACAGCGTCCATTTCAGCATCCGCTGCTTTTGCAGCTGGGTCACGTGGAACAGCCCGGAAAGGCTGTTTTGCCGGGGGTCGGGCTTGAATTCCGACTGTTTGGACAGTTTTCTTCTTGCCATGGCGCGTCCTCAGCCCACGGGGGTGGTCGGTTGGGTGGCGGCGGCGGTTTCGGACGGGGCGGTGGCAGTCTCGGAGCCTGTGGACGTGCCGGGGGTGGTCACGACCTCGGTGGTGTAGGCGGTGATGATGAAGACCTGCTCCAGGGAGTTGATGTCCGCGGCGGGGTCCAGGAGGGCGAATTTGGCAACGCCCGTTTCCTCATAGCCTGCGTCCACCACGGAACCGATGATCAGGCCACGGGGGTACACCGTGGAACCGGAGGTCACCACCTGATCCTTATTGCGGATGATGGAGTCGGAGGGCAGGTAGTTCATTTGGAGCAATGTGTCGTTGCCGCTGGTATAGCCGCCCTTGACCATGCCGTTGTAGCCGGAGGTGGAGATGGTGCCGGAAATTTCCAGCGTGGAGTCCAGAACGGTCTTGACGACGGCGTAGTTGACGCCCACCTCCGTTACCAGACCCACCACTTCGCCGTTGGCGGTGATGGCACACAGATTCTCCCGGATGCCCGCGTTGGTGCCCCGGTTGATGGTGAAGGTGCTCTCCCAGTCCGAGGAGCTCCAGCCGATGATATAGGCGTCCACCAGCTTGTAGTCCTCGTTGGTGGCTTTCAGCTCCAGCAGCTTGCGCAGACGCTCGTTTTCACGGGAAACGGAGTCGGCCTGACGGGCGACGTCCTCCATCTGGGCGATGCGTTCTTCCAGCACCTTGTTTTCCGCGTCCAGAGCCTCGTAGCGGAACATATAGCTGTAGTATTTTTCCGCCGTGTTGGTCAGGGTGGTGCCCGCGGCGCGGAAGGGGGCGAGAACGCCCTGCACGATCACGCTGGGAAGGCTCTGGTTGGAAATGCCGCTGTAGATGGCCAGCGCTGCCGTCAGCAGCGCGGCCACCACCAGAATGATCTTCACTTTGGTACTGAACAGATTTCTCATATGGTATCCTCCATCACTTCCGGCACCGTGCGGCAAAGGGTCTCATACAGCCGGCACACGGGAAGTCCCATTACATTATAATAGTCGCCCTCCAGCTTTTCGCAGAATAGCGCCGCGCCGCCCTGAATGCCGTAAGCACCGGCCTTGTCCATGGGTTCGCCGCTCTGGACGTATTTCTGAATCTCCTTCTCGCTGAGGGGACGGAAATGCAGGCTCGTCACCTCAGTAAAGGTCTCAACCCTGTCCCCAAACAGGATGGTGCAGCCGGTCATCACCTGATGATCCCGCCCGGAGAGAAGCCGGAGCATAGATGCCGCTTCCGCCTCACTGTGGGGCTTGCCCAGCACCTTCCCCTGACAGACCACGATGGTGTCCGCCGCAATGACGATGTCTTCTTCTCCCCGGCTGACGGCCAGCGCCTTCAAACGGCTGACCCGGGCAACCTCGTCAAAGGGCGGCTTTTCCGGGTCCATGGTTTCGTCAATGTCCGCCGCCCGGACGGTGAAGGGAATCCCAAAGAGGGACAGAAGCGCCTTTCGCCGGGGCGAGGCGGAAGCGAGAATGAGCTGCATAAGGTTCTCCTTTCGATGCGGAGGAATTTTATTCCACACCCCGTAAGTACAGTCCCCGGGTACACGCGCCGGGGTCGAGGGGTTCGGGGTTCATGTAATCGTTCAGCACGCGGTCAACTTCCTTGGAATTTTCCGTGGTGAAGTACAGCCGCGTCGCCCATAAGCCCAGCTTGGCAAGATCGTCCTGCCGGTCGAGCCAGCTCAGCTTCTTGCCGTTGAGCAGTACGCTGCGGCAGCTGTCGCCGTCCCGGATGACCGGGAACTCCGCGCCGGTCTTGTCGATCAGGCGGGTGGCTTTCAGATGGCAGGTGCATTCGTTGGTCTTGTTGTGGATGAGGCAGTGCTCCGTCACCATCAGGGGCAGCCGCCCGTAGGCGATCAGCTCGGCGTTCACCGCCTTGCTCATGTCCCGGATCTGGGGCAGGGTCATTTCAAAGCTCACCGTGGCGGAAGCCATTTCCAGAGAACGCATGACGTTCATGGAGGCGGAGTTGAAGATGTTCAGGCCGAAATCCCCGTGAACCCGCATTCCGGCCTCCCGCACGGGGGCGATCAGGCCGAGATTGCCCACCAGCGCGTCCCGGACACCGGCGGCGCGGAGGACTTCCAGGCTCTTTTTGATCCGGGGCAGCTCCCCGTCGTGGACGATTCTGGGCAGCACCGCCGCCACTCGTCCCCGCTGCACCAGCCGGGCGCAAAGCTCCCCGTCGGCGAGCAAGATGTGGATGGGAACGTACAGCAGTGTGGTTTCCAGATCTAAAAGCATGGGGGTCAGCTGCTCCCGGGAGGTGACCTGAATGGTCAGGCCGGGCAGGCCCGAGGGGCCTTTGTATTCCGGAACAGGCTTGGGCTTGCGCAGGGTCTGCTCCTCCCGCCGGGCGCGGATGGCGGTGAGCTGGTTCAGCACGTCCCGGCGCATGGCGTTGATGGCGGAGGCGGAGATGATGAGGCCGGGATCCACCCGGGTGCGCACCTCCACGCACCGGTAGGGCGTGCCGCCGGTTTTGGAGACCCGCTGGGCGAGCATCGCCCCGGTGATGGAGATATTCTGGGCGCGTTCCGGCACGGGGCCGTCGGAGCGGCATGTCCGCCCCTCCGGGTCGGTGGCGATGACGCAGCTGCCGTCCACCGTGACCATGGCCTGAAAGCGGATATCCACAAGGGGGGTCTCCCCTGCTTCGTAGGATTGCCGTGCGGCCTGAAGCCATTTGCCGTCGTCGTCATTCTCCTGCCGCACGCCAAACATTTTGGTATCCACCCTACTTGTATAGTAGCCGTCGGTGAAGCCCTGACGGTTGAAGGCGGCGTACAGGGCGTCCATCATGGGCTTGGTGACGGTCATCTCGTCCAGCGCCTTGCGGTAGACGGCGGTGACGGTGGCCACGTATTCCGCCCGCTTCATCCGGCCTTCCAGCTTCAAAGAGACCACGCCCATTTCCTGCAATTCCCGCAGATAGGGAATCAGGCAGTTGTCCTTCAGACTCAGGGGGTATTTTTCCTGCCAGTGGGTGTAGCCGTAGCTCTGGCGGCAGGGCTGGGCGCAGCGGCCCCGGTTGCCGGAGCGGCCGCCGATCATGGCGGACATGTAGCACTGGCCGGAATAGCACATGCACAGCGCGCCATGGACGAAGACTTCAATTTCAATGGGAGAGTTGGCGCAGATGTAGCGGATTTCCTCCCGGCTCAGCTCCCGGCTGAGAACGACCCGCTTGATGCCCATGGCGGCGCACAGCAGCACGCCGGGCAGAGAATGGACGGTCATCTGGGTGCTGCCGTGGATGGGAACGCCGGGGGCAATCTGACGGCACAGCTGCACCACGCCCAAGTCCTGCACGATAAAGGCATCAATATTATTCTGCGCGGCATAGCGGATCAGCTCCGCCGCCTCGGTCATCTCCCGGTCGGAGACGAGGGTGTTGAGGGTCAGGTGCACCTGCACGCCCCGGACATGGCAGTATTTAATGGCATCCACCAGCGTCTGGGGAGTAAAGTTTTTCGCGCTTTGCCGCGCGTTGAACGCGCCGCAGCCGAGGTAGACGGCGTCGGCGCCGTTCTGAACGGCCGCGCGCAGAGCCTCCATTGACCCGGCGGGCGCCAATAATTCCAGCATAAGCTCTCTCTCCAAAATTCGGTTTCGGGGCAGACCCCCGCACAATAATATATTGTACAGTATAGCACAAAGAAACGAAAAGTTCCACCCCCGAAGGGAGAATTCAAGAAAAATTCAAGGGAACTTCATATTCAGAAGGCGATTCCCGGGGTAAACGCAAGGAAGATTTTCCAGATTCGCCCCAATTCCCCAAAATGTTCAAGAATAATTCAAAAACAACCTATTGACATTTCTGGCACTCTGCGGTATAGTGTGCTTAGCACTCAGAGAGATGGAGTGCTAAAGATAAAGTGAGAAGGAGGGATACGATGGAACTGACAGAGCGGAAAAAGAAGGTTCTGCGGTCGGTGGTGGATTTGTATATCCGCACGGCGGAGCCGGTTGGTTCCAAGGCCATTACCGAGCTGCCGGACATGAAGTATTCCTCCGCGACCATCCGCAACGAAATGGCGGAGCTGACCGCCATGGGTTATCTGGAGCAGCCCCACACCAGCGCGGGCCGCATCCCCTCCGCCGCCGGTTACCGGCTGTACGTTGACGAGCTGATGATGGATTACCGCTTGTCCATTGACGAAACGAAGTCCATCAGCAGCGCCATCGAGGAAAAGATGCAGCGGGTGGATAAAATGGTGGAAAAGGTGGCAAAGCTGGTATCCCAGGCCACCGATCTTCCCGCCATCTCCGCCGCGTCCCGACAGGGCAGCGCCTGCGTCAAGCGGTTCGACCTGATTCTGGCCGGACAGGGAAGCTTCATTCTGGTGCTGATGCTGGGCGGCGAGCAGGTGGTGAACAAGCTCATCAAGCTGCCGGTGAACGTCAGCGAAACGGACTTGAAGCTCCTCAGCGCGGTGCTGAACGCCAGCATGACGGACATTCCCCTTGAGGACTTCACCGCCGAGCTGATGGAAAAGGTCATGCGTTCGGCGGGTGCGGCGGCAAGTCTGGTGCCGGTGATTCTGGACTTCACCCAGGAGACGCTGAAAAACAGCGACTCCACCAGAGTGGCCGTCACCGGTCAGGCAAGACTGTTGAGCCTGCCGGAGTACCGGGACGTGGACAAAGCCCAGCGGGTAATGGATTCCATCGACGAAGAGGCACTGGCAAACCTTCCCGCCGTCATGGAGGGCGCCAACGGTACGAAAGTGCTGGTAGGCCCCGAAAACGTGGCGGATGAGCTCAAGGACACCTCCGTTGTGATGACCAAGTTTGACATCGGCGACGGAATGCAGGGCATGATCGGCGTGGTCGGCCCTACCCGGATGGATTACGCAAAGGTAACGGCGCGCTTAAGCTACTTCGCCGAGAGCCTGAGCAAGATGTTCGGCAAGCCCGAGCAGCCCCAGCAGCCAAAGCTGCCGGAGCCGCCGAAGGAAGAATAGAATCAAACAGGCAGGGCTGGGGAAAATCCCCGGAACCACAAAAAGCGGAGATTTTCCCCCACCCTGCAAATTGACAGGAGGTCACAGACGTGGCAAAGAAGGAAAAAGAAGAAGTAAAGAAGCAGACCCCGGAGGAAACACCTCAGGAACCTGTGGAGGAAACCCCGAAGGAGAAGACTCCCGAGGAACCGAAGCAGAAGGAGATTAGCCCCTGGGAGGAAAAATACAATTCCGAGCATGACGCCCGGCTGCGTCTGGCAGCGGAATATGATAATTTCCGCAAGCGCACCACGAAGGAAAAGGAGCAGTCCTACGGCAACGGCAAGGCCGACGCCGTAACGAAGATGCTTCCCATCTACGACAATCTGGAGCGCGCGCTGAACCAGCCCACGGAAGACGCCGCCTACAAAAAGGGCGTGGAGCTGACCATGACGGAGCTGCTGAAGATCCTGAATGGTCTGGGCGTGGAGGTTTTCGGCGAGGTGGGCGACACCTTCGACCCGAATCTGCACAACGCCGTGATGCATCTGGACAGCGAGGAGCATGACGAAAACGTCATCACCCAGGTGTTCCAGAAGGGCTTCAAAATGGGCGATAAGATCGTCCGGTTCGCCATGGTGCAGGTGGCAAACTAAAAACGTAAACAATTTAGCTTTAATATATTAGGAGGAAAACATTATGTCTAAGATTATCGGTATCGACCTTGGTACTACCAATTCCTGTGTTGCTGTTCTGGAAGGCGGCGAGCCTGTTGTCATCGCCAACGCCGAAGGCAACCGTACTACCCCCTCTGTTGTTGCATTTTCCAAGACCGGCGAGCGTATGGTCGGTCAGGTGGCAAAGCGTCAGGCCGTGACCAACGCTGACCGCACCGTGTCTTCCATCAAGCGTCACATGGGTGAAAATTATCACGTCACCATCGACGGCAAGGGCTACACCCCTCAGGAGATCAGCGCCATGATCCTGCAGAAGCTGAAGGCGGACGCCGAGGCTTATCTGGGTCAGCCGGTCACCGAAGCCGTCATCACCGTCCCCGCTTACTTCTCCGACGCACAGCGTCAGGCGACGAAGGACGCCGGTAAGATCGCGGGTCTTGACGTGAAGCGTATCATCAACGAGCCTACCGCAGCCGCTCTGGCTTACGGCCTCGACAAGGAATCCGAGCAGAAGATCATGGTTTATGACCTTGGCGGCGGCACCTTCGATGTGTCCATTCTGGACATCGGCGACGGCGTCATCGAGGTTCTGGCCACTGCCGGCGACACCCATCTGGGCGGCGACGACTTCGACCAGAGAATCATGGACTATCTGGTTGCCGAATTCAAGAAGGCTGAGGGCATCGATCTGTCGAAGGACAAGGTCGCCATGCAGCGCCTGAAGGAGGCTGCCGAGAAGGCCAAGATTGAGCTGTCCGGCGTGACTTCCACCAACATTAACCTGCCTTATATCACCGCCGACGCCACCGGCCCCAAGCATCTGGACGTGACCCTCACCCGGGCAAAGTTCAACGAGCTGACCGCCGATCTGGTGGAGCGCACCATGAAGCCCGTCCGTCAGGCCATGTCCGACGCGGGTCTGAGCGCTTCCGACATTCAGAAGGTGCTGCTGGTTGGCGGCTCCACCCGTATCCCCGCCGTGCAGGATGCCGTTAAGACCATCACCGGCAAGGAAGGCTTCAAGGGCATCAACCCCGACGAGTGCGTGGCCGTTGGCGCTGCCATTCAGGGCGGCGTGCTCACCGGCGACGTGCAGGATATCCTGCTGCTGGATGTCACTCCTCTGTCCCTCGGCATTGAAACCATGGGCGGCGTGTTCACCCGTCTGATCGACCGGAACACCACAATCCCCACCCACAAGAGCCAGATCTTCTCCACCGCTGCGGACGGCCAGACCTCCGTTGAGGTTCACGTCCTGCAGGGCGAGCGTGAGATGGCTGCCTACAATAAGACGCTGGGTCGCTTCCAGCTCACCGGCATTGCTCCCGCACCCCGGGGCGTGCCTCAGATCGAGGTTTCCTTTGACATCGACGCCAACGGCATCGTGAAGGTCTCCGCAAAGGATCTGGGCACCGGCAAGGAGCAGAACATCTCCATCACCGCTTCCACCAACCTGAGCAAGGAAGACATCGACAAGGCCGTTCACGAGGCTGAGCAGTACGCCGCCGAGGATAAGGCCCGCAAGGACGAAGTGGATACCCACAACGCCGCCGACCAGACCGTCTACCAGACCGAGAAGACCCTGAATGAGCTGGGCGACAAGATCGACGCTTCCGAGAAGGCTTCCATCCAGTCCGCCGTTGACCACCTGAAGGAAGTCAACAAGGGCACCGACATCGAGGCCATCAAGAAGGCCACCGAGGAAGTCCAGCAGGCGTTCTACAAGGTTTCCGAGAAGCTGTATCAGCAGGCGAACCCTCAGGGCGGCGCACAGCCCGGCGGGAACACCCAGAAGCCCGGCGACGACGGTGTCGTTGACGCCGACTACGAGAGTGTTGACTAAATCCGAATGCCTAAGGGGCGGCAAACGCCGCCCCTTCTCGGCATATTTTCCTGAGTTGGCAGTTGAAAGTTGACAGCAGCAAAGGTTGCTGCATTTTATACGAGTTTTTAATAAAACGCTTAAAAGCGTTTTATTAGGCCGCAGGATTGCGGCCAGCGGCCACTGCCGCTAAAAACGAAGTCAATACATTTCTTACCGCCGCCCAGGCGGTCTGCCGTGGAACGGCAGAATAAAATGATGAAATCATTTTATTAAGAAATAGTATTATCCATGGCTGTCAGCTGTCCACTGTCAACTGTGGAAGCTCTGAGTGAGAGATTCCAGATAATGAGGTGAATTGAGTATGGCAGATGCAAAAAGAGATTACTATGAGGTGCTGGGCGTCAGCAAGGACGCCAGCGCCGACGACATAAAGAAGGCCTACCGCAAGGCCGCCATGAAGTACCACCCCGACCGTAACCCCGGCGACAAGACTGCCGAGGAAAAATTCAAGGAGGCCGGGGAAGCCTACGAAGTCCTGTCCGACGCTGACAAGCGCGCGCGGTACGACCAGTACGGTTTTGCCGGAGTTGACCCCAACTTCGGCGCGGGCGGCGCTGGCTACGGCGGCGCAGGCTTTGGCGGTTCCGGATTCGGCGGATTTGACGGCTTCGGCGATCTGGGGGATATTTTCGGCGAGTTCTTCGGCGGCGGCCGCAGCCGTGGCTCCCAGCAGAACGCGTCCCGCCGGGGCGAAAACGTCATGGCACGGCTGGAGCTGACCTTCGAGGAAGCGGCCTTCGGCTGCGAAAAAGAGGTTGCTGCCCAGCGGATTGAGAACTGCCCCAACTGTAAGGGTACGGGCAGCGCCGACGGCGTGATCGAGACGTGCAGCCAGTGCCACGGCACCGGTCAGGTGCGTTCCGTGCAGAACTTCATGGGCATGCAGATGCAGTCCACCACCACCTGTCCCACCTGCGGCGGCCGGGGCAAGGTCATCAAGAATCCCTGCACCACCTGCCGCGGCAAGGGCAAGGTGCGCAAGACCAACCGGGTCAAGGTGAAGATCCCTGCAGGCGTGGATGCCGGACAGAGTGTCCGTGTCCGGGGCGAGGGCTGCGTGGGCGTGGGCGGCGGCCCGAACGGCGACCTGCTGGTGGAAATTTCCATCCGGCGGCACCCGATCTTTACCCGGAACGGGACGGACGTGTTGTGCGAAGTCCCCATCACCTTTACGCAGGCGGCGCTGGGCGCGACCATTCAGGTGCCCACGCTGGACGGCAAGGTGGATTATGAGATTCCCGAAGGCACCCAGACCGGCCGGGAATTCATCCTGCGGGAGAAGGGCATTCCCGAGGTGGGCAACACCCGCCGCCGGGGCAACGAGCGCTTCACGGTGGTGGTAGAGACTCCCACCAGACTGACGAAGGAGCAGAAAGACCTCCTGCGCCAGCTGGACGGAAGCGTGGATCAGTCCCCCAAAAGGAAGAAATTTCTCAACAATCTGAAAGACTTCTTTGGATAAGGGAAGCTCTGAATAAATTGACGAGAGCTGACAGCGAGAGATTTTTCACCAGATGAAGATTTCCAAAGCGGAGAAATACTTTGTGTACCCGCAAGGGGTATGCCGCATCCGTAAGCCGGCTTGCGCCGACAACGGCTGCGCTATATTTCCCGCTTTGGAAACCGCACAACTGGGGAAAAAGATCCGCTGCTCAGCGGAAGACAATTTATTCGGAGTTTCCCTAAGAAAAAAAGGCAGGACAGCCACTTGCGGCTGTCCTGCCTTTTGTGTATAATGGGAGAAGGATTTTCCAAAAAGGAGGCTTCCGCCATGAAACGTGAGGACTACATCAGCTGGGACGAATATTTTATGGGCATCGCCATGCTTGCGGCGAAGCGCAGCAAGGACCCCAACACGCAGGTCGGCGCATGCATCGTCTCGCAGGACAATATCATCATTTCCACCGGCTATAACGGTATGCCCAAGGGCTGTTCCGACGACGAGTACCCATGGGAGCGGGACGGCGACCAGACCAAGTACCCCTACGTCGTCCACGCGGAGCTGAACGCCGTGCTCAACGCCAACGGCCGGGATTTGCGGGGCAGCAAGCTGTATGTGGCGCTGTTTCCCTGCAACGAGTGCGCCAAGGCCATCATCCAGAGCGGCGTAAAGGAGGTCTACTACCTCTCGGACAAATACGCGGACACTCTGGCGACCATGGCGTCCAAGCGGATGATGGATTCCGCCGGTGTCCGGTATATCCAGATGCGCACCGAGATCAAGTCCATCACGCTGGACTTTACCCCGGAGGAAGAGATGCTGTAGGGGGAGAACGGGATGCTGCGACACATTTTGTTTGCGATCAATCTGCTCCGGGCGGTTCCCGCGTACTGCGCCGTGTGCCTTTCCGGGGCGAAGAAGCTGATCTGCGCGGAAACGGAAGGCTATATGTGGTTTCTGGAAACCTATGACGGCGATAATTTCTTTCTGCGCTTTGCCTGGCTCATGTGGCGCTATGACTGCTACCGCAGCCACGTGGTGTTCCGATGCAGTCAGGCTTCCGCCATGTGCAGCTATCTCATAAGGCTGCTTTATCCGCCCAAGAAGGACATGGAGGTGCTGGGGGAGATTGGCAAGGGACTGGTGATCTACCACGGCCACGGAACGGTGATCGCGCCCTACAGCATCGGAAAGAACTTCTCCGTCTATCAGGGTGTCACCATCGGACGAAACGCGAAGCCGGGGCGGGAGATCAACAATCCCATCATTGGCGACAACGTGACGGTCTTCACCAACGCGGTGGTCGCCGGGGGCATTACCATCGGGGACAACGTCACCATCGGCGCGGGTGCCGTGGTGATGAAGGACGTTCCCGCCAACAGCATCGTCATGGGAAATCCCTGCGTCATCCGGGAAAAGCAGCCCTCCGGTGTTTGAGAATACAGATACATACGAAACATCCGGTTGTCACACGACAGCCGGATGTCTACGTGTCATACTGAACTTCAATTAGGGTCTATCTGAAAACCGGAAATATGACCAACAGCGAGGGATTTTTCGTCTGATGAAGCCATTTTTCCACAGGAATACTTTGTGTATTGCAAGGGAAAATGGTGCACAGCAGACGGAAAAGACCCGCTGTTTGGGCGTGTTGACGGTTTTCAGATAGACCCTAAAATCTTTAAAAAAGATTTTAATTGCCCGAAGGGCATGGAGTTCATATGAGACTTGTTTTGTGATTTCTTTCCTTATAAATCCCAAAACAGGCAGCGCCATCAGGCGATGCCTTTCTGATTAAAATAAATATTTTAATCAGAAAATAGTATCAGACCCTTTATTTCAAAAGGCCTTTGGTCTTCTGAAATAAGCGAAAAAGCACGCCGAAGCGTGCTTTTTCTGGTGACCCGCCGGGGATTCGAACCCCGGACCCACTGCTTAAAAGGCAGTTGCTCTGCCAACTGAGCTAGCGGATCAGATTTGGCTGGGATGGCCGGATTTGAACCGACGAATGCCAGAGTCAAAGTCTGGTGCCTTACCGCTTGGCGACATCCCAATGTTGGCGCGGCGCCCTTCGGCCGGACACACAGAGCATTATAACATGCTTTGCACCGTTTGGCAATCCTTTTTTTGCGAATTTTGCGGTTTCATCCGTTCTTTCTTCCCCGATGGCCGCCCCGGAAGATTGGGACTTGAAACCTTCGCCGTTTTGCGCCATAATAACAGCAAATCCAGAATCTGGAGGAACCTTCATGAACATACAAGATTGGACACTGTACTATGACAACTTCGGGCCTTTGTCCTGTCAGGCGCCCTGCACCATGTACAGCGTGCTCTATGACCACGGAAAAATCCCCGACCCCTTCTATGGCACAAACGAGCGGGAGCTGCAATATCTGGCCGAAAAGGACTGCGTCTTTGAATCCGTCTTTTCCGCCCCGCCCGCTCTGCTCACGCGGGAACATATCGAGCTGGTATTTTGTGGGCTTGACACCATCTGCCATATTTACCTGAACGGCACCCTGCTGGGCAAGGTCAAAAATATGCACCGGGAGTACGTCTACGAGGTCAAGCCCCTGCTGACAGCCGGGGAAAACACCCTCCGGCTGGAATTCAAGTCCCCCCGGCGCTACTTCGCCCAACAGCAGCACAAGCACTACCTGTACATGAACGACGGCGACACCCTCCCCGGCGCCGCCCATCTGCGCAAGGCCATGTACCAGTCCGGCTGGGACTGGGGAGTTTCCCATAGTTAAAGATACCACACCAAATATGATGAACCCACGCTTATACACTACCAGCTATAATAAACCGCAAGGACAGCAATTTGATGAT
>QWCE01001520.1_pt1 | contig 62446 bp, 54 predicted proteins | sample 1972531 | NCBI WGS metagenome assembly QWCE01 (sample SAMN09866716, study PRJNA288562) | Human gut metagenome isolate term4_stool, whole genome shotgun sequencing...
AACGCCTTGCTCCATTTCGAACCAAGAAGCTAAGCATATCGTGGCTGATGATACTCTGTGTTACTCGCAGTTGGAAAGTAGGTCGTTGCGGAGTGTGTTTTTATACTACATTTTTATAATTTTCTATATTAATCATTTATTAAATCTTCGTAGTTAATATTAATAAATTTTAATTTAAAGGATTTTTATGAAAAAATTGCTTTTACTACTTATTTTTAGTTTTTCATTTTTATTTGCAGCTGTAAATATAAACACTGCTTCCAAGGAAGAGCTTATGACTCTTAAAGGTATTGGAGAGACTACAGCAGAAGCTATAATAGAATACAGAAAAGAGAATAAATTTACAAAAATAGAAGATATTAAAAATGTAAAAGGCATAGGTGATAAGAAATTTGAATCAATAAAAGAAGATATTGAGGTTAAAGATAGCAAGAAATAACTTTATAAATATTATTATTTTATTAGATAATATCAATTTATAGGCTTTAAAGTCGCATAGACGTTCTAATATAGTGTTAGGGTGTCTATGGTTTTTAGAAATTGTGTCTATAATATAGTTTGAATTTTAAAATACCTAAAAATTTTAAAAAGTCAAAGCCGATATATTTTGCTTTAGATCTCAATATAATTTAATAAAATTTTTGTTATAAATATGATTTTAATAAGATTCTTTTAAGTAGATTACCACCTATCTGTCATTATTTTTTAAATTAATTTTTATGCTTTTTTCAAGTTTGAAGAGATATAATCCCATCATCTAGGTATATCATTTTTAAGGAGGAAACAATGGCAAAACTTTGTGTATTTTCTGAAAATAAAGCAAAATTTAAGGTTTTTAAAGTAGATAGAGATTATAAAGCGGATTTATTGGTTTTTGTTGTTGATAGAGATTATAAAGCAAAGGGTGATGTGCTTTGGTATATGGTAGATAGAGATTATAAAGCTACTTCGACTATCACTTGGGTTGACAGGGATTATAAAGCTGATATAAAAGTCTTTTTTGTTGATAGAGATTATAAAGCTAAATGGAATAAGCCACATAAATATCAAAATATGCTTTGATGCTAACCGACATCGTTATAAAGTATGGATTCAACTGTTGCCAAATCAGATTTTGGTTTGATAACTGCATAAAAATGATATAGGTGCGATTTTCGGACTTATATTTATATTTTTTTTGGAGTGCTTTAAGGTTTTAGCGCGTTTGTTTTTTTGCAATAATCTAAAATAGCGCGAGGCAGTATTTATTTAAAATCATACTAATATTGATAGTATGATTTGTTTTATTTTAATTTTTATAAATTTGTGATTTTGTCTTTCTAGCGTTGCAGTACTGCTGATAATAACAATATTGATAAAAAAAATAATAATAAAAATTGTATATAAGTTTTTAAAATTAATCATGATAGCATTGTAGCATTAATATTGTTTATTTATTTAGATTTAGCTGACATTTGTGCGGTTAAATTTATAAATGACCTGTTTAAATTTAAGCTTAGTTTACACATCTTCAATTTAAGTTTGTCTGCTACTATCAAACCCGATTAATGCTATAAATTTTAAACATAAAGCCATCACTACTTTTGCTAGATAGTGTTTTTATAAACTCCAAATGCATAAGAGTAAGAAATTTTACTAAAATGATGGCTGTTTTTAGTATTAGATGTTTAACTTAAAATTGTTAATTTGTATAAATTTTGATGTGAAATTGAAAATTTGAAGTTAGTTAAATTTAAGTGCAGTTATTTAACTATAATTTACACTGCTTACAGTTAAGTTTGAACGAACTGCTAAATTTAAGCTTAGTTTATATTGAGTGTAGTGACTTAGTTAAAAATGTCTATGCTTGGGCTTATAGATATTTTTTCAAAGGTTTATGTGAGAAAAGAAGAGCTTGCGAATGGATTATAAAATAAGTGGAGACGAGTTGGAGTGCTTAAAGATTTTGTGCGTTGGAGTTGAAAATATAAATAACTTCAAAAATGTTGGATGGATTGTTGATGAAAATACCAAAAATTAAAATCTATGTAATTTTTTGGATATTAACATACAAAATTTAGGAATAGTATTCAAAAGAAAAAACTTATAATGAGTGCAAAGAAATTTTATATACTGCACAAAAAGAAATCATAAAAAAATACAATTTATAAAAGATAAAAAATGACAGATTTAAAAAGGAGATTATTGTGAATTTTGACAAAGATTGGGAAAATTACACAATAGATGATGATGAATTGGAAATTTAGCCTTATGTTTTGCGAAATAACAGCAGTATTTTATTAAAAATAATAATATAGACCTATATAAGGAAAATGACTGGTGTAAAATAAATGAGATTGCCGAAAAAAGAATATTTGATGATAAGGACAAAACAGCAAAATATTAGTAAAATGAATATGTAATTTATTTAGACGAATTAAAATGGATTTTATTCAAAGTGGTAAAAAATTATCAAATTTTACAACACAAGACGTTAATATCTCGAACAATAAATAAAATTTAAAAATACTCTCATCTTAAAAACAAAACTCCAAAACTTTATTTAGTTGACAAACAGCCTGGTACTTGCAATCAATAACTTAAAAATTCTATATCAAGAAACAGACTGTGATTATGGCAAAAATACGGCTCTGTTAATCCTTACCTTATAGAAAATCAAAAAGATAAAGATAAAAACTATTTAACACTTGCCTATACCTCTTAATTTTACTTCTCTATTATTTATTTCTATCTTTACAATTTGGATTACTTTTGCATATGTTAGATTTGATAAAAGCTCTGTATTGTCAGGTAGTTGTTGTGCAAAGAAACGTCTTTCTTGATTTGCATAGATAGATTGTGTATATGCTGTTATTGTCCTTATAAATATATTTTAATGATACTCTCTTTGTGAAGTATATATGCCAAATCGCCATTTAACACTTGGGCTTTTGGATTGCAAATGACTATATTATCACTGTTATCTATTGTTTTATATTATCTTTCGTTGCTACCACTCCATAAATAGTCTTGTGATTTAACATTGACACCTTGATAACTGTTTGTTATTGTAAGACCGCAATTTACCTTATCTATAATTTGGATTAGCTTAACTTCCGATACATAGATAGTTAATAGTAAAATTGTAATTAATGGTGCACATATAAGATATTAGTTCTCTTTCAGATGTAAAAACAAGCGCGTTAATTGCACACGTTATAAATCCAGCAATAGTCGCAGAAATGGTATATGCAATCCAACATCACGCAGACATGCATTATATCAAAACAGATAAATAGCAAAATGATAGTAAAAGTAAATCTACTTCACACAATTCTATAAACAATATTAATGATTTAACTGCTTTTTAAATTTTACTTTATTAAAATTTCAGAAAATTTAAATAAAAAGAAATAAATACGAAAAATTTATTATAGCACTGCTCGCTTTGGCGATAAGTTTATTTGCACTTAATGTAAATAAAGAATGTATTAAAGATTTGAAAAAAGCAGGTAAAGTTAAAAGATGAAATTAATAAAAAAGATACAGATAAAAAAAATCAAAAAAAGACAACAATAAAAAATAAAAAATAATCAAAGATGAAATTTAAATAATAACAGAGAATAATTATTTATTATATAATTTTACTATGTTTAAATTATTTAAAGCGGTATTTATTATTTAAAAGAGATTAAAATTTATGTAATTATAGTGGGGCTTTATAAAAATTTATATTTTAAATTTTTAACTTCAGACTGTATAAAAAAATTTTAATTGAAATTTTTAAATAAATTAAGTGCAAAGTCATCAAAAATTTTGCCTTTTAAGTGTGCTTTGCAAAATTCCACGATAAGTCCGTGATATAACGAAAATACTGAATTTTCATCACTTAAACCAGTTTTTGTATAAATTTTTTCAAAATCCAACGAACTTAAAAATTCTTTTGCTTCATCGTAGCTTTCAAACTCGTATCCAAGAATTCCTAAAATTTTTAAAGCATAGTTATCTACGACCATTTCCGGACGCTCGCAAGCATAGCAAAGTATGCTATCCGCACTTTCAGCGCCTACACCTTTTTGAGAAAGCAGCCATTCTCTGCATACAGAATCTTTAAAATTTTCAAAATCTCCAAAATCAGTTGCAATTGCGGTGCAAAGCATTTGCAAACGTTTTGCTTTCATATTGTAAAATCCGCTTGGTTTTATGAGTTCAGCAAGCTTTTCACGGGGCATGGCAGCAATTTTTTCTAAATTAATCGCATCGTAATTTTTTAAATTGCAAAGAGCAATTTCCACGTTTTGCCACTTTGTATTTTGCGTCAAAATAGCGCCTATCACAACTTCAAAAGTGCCGAAATTTGGCCACCATTGTGCATTTTTCACGCTCGCATTTTCATAAAGAGTAAAAAAAAGATCAGTCATTGTAAGCCTCGTTTATGTATTCTTTATCGTCTATCAGGCGAATTTTAAAGCCGGAAACCGCCTTTCCTTCCAAAATTTCACAAACTACCATTTGAAAAATCGTTTTATAAGTTTTATTTACGTTAAAAGCTTGTTTGCGCCCTGTTATAAAGCCGTTTATTGAAGCTTCGGCGTCCATTCCGATTACTCCTTCTCTAGCTCCTGTCAGCCCCACATCGCATGTAAAAATCGTGCCGTCATTTATGTGTAAATCATCCGTGCCTACGTGTGTATGAGTGCCTAAAATAGCGGAAACTTTGCCTTTATTAGCCCAAAAAAAAGCCATTTTTTCACTTGTCATTTCCGCGTGAAAATCAACTAAAATATTCTCGCTTTCGCACTTTTTTATAGCTTCATCTATCTCATAAAAAGCATTTTTAGCTATATTTAAGCCGATTATTCCTTGCATATTTATTATGCTTAGATTTTTGTCGTCTTTTTTTAGATTTAAAACACCGCGCCCAGGTGCTTCGTAAAGATTATAAGGGCGAATTATTGGAAGTTCGTTCATTAAAGGAATAATGTCTTTTTTGTCAAAGCTGTGATTACCGCCTGTGATTGCGTCTATGCCGCTTTCAAGTATTTCGCCGGAATTTTTGGCGCTAATCCCGAATCCTCCGCTTGCATTTTCGCAGTTTGCCACGATAAAATCAAGACCGAATTTCTCTTTGTAAAATTTAACATTTTTTTTAAGTTCATCTCTTCCAGGAGAGCCTACTACATCGCCTATAAATCCTATTTTCATTTGTTTCCTTTTTTGTTAATATTTAAAAAATTTTATTATCAGTTCAATTAAGTATAAAAAATTTCATTAATAAAAAATCTCTTTATATGCTAAATAAAATTGTTTTGCAGTCCGTCCACTGCGACTTGCTCGGAGCATTGCATATTTTTTTGCTTCATTATGTAAATTTTCGCGTCTTTTTTCAAAATTTTCACGTTCATTTTCATCCGAGTTTTTGACATCATTATAATTTAAATAATTACTGAAATAATTATCCACGATTCGCAGATATTCTTCAAAATTTCCTTGGTAAAAACTAAGTTGCAAGCCGAATCTGTCGCTAAGCGAAATTCGTTCTTCAACAGCGTCTTTATAGTGGATTTCATCGTTGGTAACTTCGATATTTTGGTTGTCTTTCATATATTCGCTTACGATGTGACGGCGATTTGAAGTCGCATACATCAGCACGTTTTTCGGCGCTTTTTGCATACTTCCGTCAAGCAGCGGTTTTAAATGTTTATAACTGTCATCTCCTTGCTCGAAACTTAAATCGTCGCAAAAAATGATGAAATAAAAAGGTTCTCGCCTGATTTCATCCAAAATATCAACCAAATTTTCCAAATCGTCCTTGCCTATTTCAATTACGCGAAGATTTTGTGAGAAAAATTTTGTAAAAACAGCTTTTGCAAGACTTGATTTGCCACATCCGCGTTCGCCCCATAGAAGTGCGTGATTTGCACCGTTTCCTAAGATAAAATTTTCCGTATTCTTTAAAAGTTCCTGCTTTTGAAATTTCAGCCCCACAAGTGCGTTAATATCCACAAAATCAATTTCATCTTTTTCGACAGCTCTTAAATTTTTGTTTTTCGCTCTAAAAACAGCAACCCAATTTTTACTCCAGTCCATGTTTTTTATTTTCCTTTCGTAAATATATCAAAATTTCGGCTAAAACGTCATCATCGTCCTTGCTGCTTGATTTTAAACGCATTTTTTCGCCGTTTGCATATGTTATTAATATATTTTGTTCTGCAGAAGTAATTGATCTGATATTAAGACTGTTTGCCAAAATTTTAATAATCATCAAATCAATAAATTGTTTTGTGTAAATATCGGCTTTACCGAATCTATCTTCAATTTCGCCGAAAATTTCATAAACCTGTGAAACGGTTTCGGCTTTGCTGAGTCTTCTGTAAAGATCGAGTCTCAATCGATCCTCTCGTATAAAATCGCTGTTTAAGAAAGCATTTACGGCAATTTTTAGCTCTACATCCTTATTTTGCGTTTTTTTATTCATCAGTTTATTTATTTCATCTTCAAGCATTTTAAGATAAAGTGAATATCCGATTGCCTCTATATGTCCGCTTTGCGCTTCGCCGATTAAATTTCCGCCGCCTCTTATTTCAAGATCGTGATAAGCAAGCACTGAACCGGAACCTAAAAACGAATTGCTTTCAAGCGCTATAAGACGCTTTATGGCATCTTCATTAAGTGCTGTTTTATCTTCTACCATAAAATAGCAAAACCCTTGTTTTGCGCTTCTGCCAACACGTCCACGCAGTTGGTGAAGATCTGCGATGCCGAATTTATTTGCATTTTCTACAATAATTGTATTTACGTTTGGCATATGAATTCCGCTTTCTACGATACTTGTGCATAGTAAAATTTCATATTCACCTGCTTCAAATTTCAAAATTTCATTTTCTGTAGTTTTTGCGTCAATTTGTGAGTGAAGTATCAAAATTTTAAGATTCGGTACGATTTTTTGTAAATTTTTTCTGCAAGTTTCAATTGTAGCGATATGATTATGCACGAAAAATACTTGTCCGCCACGGCGAATTTCACGCATAATCGCTTCTTTAATGATTTTTTCATCCCGCTCTTTTACGAATGTTCTTACATCAAGTCTATCAAGCGGCGGCGTCGAAAGAACGCTGTAGCTTTTTAAAGAGCTTAAAGCCATATTGAGCGAGCGCGGAATTGGAGTGGCACTCATACTTAAAACGTGTGAAGCGGCGGATTTTGATTTGAGTTTTTCTTTTTGTTTTACACCGAATTTATGCTCTTCGTCAATTATAATAAGCCCCAGATTTGCGACTTCCATGTTTAAAAGCGCGTGAGTTCCTATGATTACGATAGGAATTTTGTCTTTTATTTTTTTTGAAATTTCAGCTTTTTCTTTGGCGCCTGTAAATCTGTCAAGGCGAAAAACCTGAATTTTAAAAGGAGTAAGCCTTTCTTTTAATGTGGCGTAGTGTTGAGCGCTAAGAAGTGTCGTAGGCACGAAAAACAGCGCGGAATAACCGCTTTTGATACATGCAAAAATTGCATTCATCGCAACTTCCGTTTTTCCGAAACCTACATCGCCGCTAATCAGTCTATCCATAACTTTGCCGCTTTTCAGATCGGTAAATATCGCATTTACTGCATTTTGTTGATCTTTTGTGTATTCAAATCCTGCGCTGCTTAAAAATTTTGCGTATTCAGGTGTATTATTTTCTATTACTATACCGCGCACAAGTTCTCTGGCTGCTGCTGTTTGAATGATTTTTGAAGCGATTGCAAAAAGTTTTTCACGCACTTTTTCTTTGATCTTTGCAAAACCGGTTTTACCGAGTTTGTCAAGCGTAGCCACGCCGCTTGCGATGTAGCGATCGATTAAGTTCAAATTCTGCACAGGAAGCAATAATTTATCGCCGCCGAAATATTCCAAAACTACAAATTCGCTTTTTGAGCCAAGAACTTCTATAAGTTCAAGACCTGCAAATTTCGCAACGCCGTAGTTTTCATGTACTACGAAATCGCCTATTTGAAGCTCATCAACAGCAAGTGAGCTTTTTCTGACTCTTTTTTTTGCTTTAAATTTATTAAGAGATATAATTATTTCGTCATTTGAGATAAGATTTACGACTAAGTCTTCACGTAAAATTTTGATATTTGGCGAAATTGAAATGTTCAATTCGTCTATAAGAGCGGAATTTCGCGCTATAAGCGTGATTTGTGCGTCTTTATGAAATTTAAAAAACTCCGCACTTGGTGTTATAACCAAATCTTTGAACTTTTTCGGCTCAGGTAAAATTTCAGCCTGATTTAAAAAATCCAAATTTCGCTCGCTAAAAATTTCGTTTGTGTCGAGTTTGTTTAAACAGATGAAGCTGAAATTTTGCAAATAGTCAATAAATCCGTCAATAAACCAAAAACCGAGGCTGGAAAGATCTTTTATAAGCGCGTCCGAATCGAAATTTGCGATTTTTTCATTTGTGTTTTCAAACTCATCTTTGCTTAAATTCGCTAAAAATGGTGCTATTTCTATTGATTCTATTTCTGCTGGTTCGCTTTTTTGCGTGCTTTCGTCAAAAAATCTTATACTTTCGATTTCATCGTCATTTAATAAAATTCTAATCGGTTTTTCGTAATTCAGAGCGAAAATATCAATAATTTCACCGCGAAAACTGACTTCCCCTTTACTTTGAACGATATCGTTTGCCAAATACCCGATTCTTAAAATTTCATCTTTAAAGTTTGAAATTTCAAGTTTGTCCGCAAATTTCAGATTTAAAAATTTAAGTTGCGATTTTGCCGGAAGTTTATTTAAAATAGTTCTAATCGGTGAAATGATTATTTTTTTATTTTTACATTTATAAAATGCCGAAAGTACAGTGCTTATTGAAATCAATTCATCATAATAACTTCTTAAATCTTCACCGTGTAATGCCCTGAAATCAGGTAAGACAAATGTTTCAAAACCTATAAATTTCAGCACTTGATCTGAAATTTGAGCCTCTTTATCGTTTTCCGTAATTAAAATTTCTTTTGAGTTTTTAGAAAAATATTCGTAAATTTTTGACTGTATCATTTTGCAGAAAGTGCGGCAGCAATGCTCTGCCACGGAATTCTCCTTTCGTTTTGAAAAATATTCGAAAAGCTTTCGGTATTCCAAATTAAAAAGTTGTAAGGATTTAAATTACGTTCCAAAAACAGCACTTCATAATGCAAATGCGGTCCAGTGCTAAGCCCTGTATTACCGCTATATGCGATTAAATCGCCTTTTCGTACAAATTGTCCAAGTGCGACTATAGGCTGATTATAAAGATGAGCATATTTTGTTTTAAATCCAAAATTATGTGTGATAATCACCAAAAAGCCGTATCCTGTACCGGAATCGTCGCTGTATTCCACAAATCCGTCCGCTGTGGCAAATACAGGCGTGCCAAGTTTTGCGCGCAAATCAATTCCCAAATGCTCTTTATAACTGCCAAAAACAGGATGCAATCTATTTCCAAATTCGCTTGTAACTCCTTTAAAATCAAGCGGCATGCCGTTTGGAATGAAGCGCAAAAAATCTTTTTGGATGTTGCTGTCGACTTTTATTTTTTCGGTTTTTTTTTCTACCTTCAACTCATTTTTGGCTTGATTCAAACTTGCGCTTACTTGCAGGCTTGCAAATTTATCATTTGTATTTTCCAGTTCTTTTGAGATATTTTTATTATTTGTAAGAAGATTTGCATTTTGCGCGATTAGTGCTGAATTCTGTTCGTAAAGACTGCGCGCGAGAATTTTTAAATCGTCATTTTGAGTGTATAATTTAAAAACCGCAAATATCAAAACCGAAATCAGCGTAATAATGGAAAAAATCAAAATTTTAGCTTGAAAATTCATCTTTAAAACCATAAAATTTTAAGAAATTTTCTACCAGCATAAATGAACCGAAAACCAAGTAAATTTCATTGTTTTCAAGCCTTTTAAACTTATTGAAATTTATGTTTTGTGCATGTAAAATATCTTCAATTTTTTTGCCTATCAGCTCTCTATTTTCGCTTTTGTATTCAAAAATTTCAACTTTTTTAATTATAGGCTTTAAAATTTTAAAGATGGAAGCCGCGTCTTTGTCCAAAAAAGCATTATAAATAAGCGTTATTTTTTGTCCTGCAAAATGGCCTGCGATCTGTTTTGCGGCAAGTTCGTTGTGTCCGACATCTATAAAGATATTTGGCGCTATCTGTTCCATTCTTCCGTGTATTTTTAAACTTCCGATAGTTTTAAGATTAGGTTCTACGCCCCAAAATTTCGCACCCGCAAATGCAAGAGATAGATTTGAAATTTGAAATTTTGCAAGATTTTGTTTTTTGATGTATTCTGAAATTTCAGCCTTTTCATTGCCGGTTAAAATTTCAGCCGGAAATTTTAACTTTGCATTCTTGTTTTCGGCAATCTCTTTTGCGATTTTTACTGAAATTTCATTCATTTTATCGTTTAAAATCGCATTTTGTGCCATTTTTATAAATTTAGTATGCGAGATTTTTTCGATACTGTCGCCTAAAATCGCCATATGATCAAGTCCTACCGGCGTAAAAAGATTTAGTTTTTTATGAAATTCGCTGGTAGCGTCAAATTCTCCGCCCATTCCTGCTTCAATTACACAATAATCGCACTTTAAAAACAAAATCCACATTAAAAGCGTGGCATATTCAAAATATGAAAGAGAATTTGAAATTTCTTCGCCTAAAATTTCTTGCAAAATTTCGTGCGATTGCTGCAGTTTTTCATCGCTTACATCTTCGCCGTTCAGCCAGAAACGTTCATTGAAACTGAAAATATGAGGGCTTGTGTAATGTCCGACGTTGGCGCCTTTTTGCATAAGCATTTGAGCTAGAAATCTTCCGGTGCTTCCTTTGCCGTTTGTGCCTATGATTTGTGTTACATTTTTAAGAGGCGGGATTTTATTTTTTAAAAAATTAAAAACACGTGGAAAGCGCTCAAAGTCAATCTTTTTATAAAACATCGGCTTTGAGTTTATGTAACTTAAAAAGTCAATCAATTTTTAAGCCCTCTAACGGCAAGCGCTGAGATAAACTCATCAAATGCTTGTTTAGAGGCATTTTCAATAGCGTTATATCTATCCTTGTCACTTATTACACTGTTTGCGTCGCGGACATTTTTGACAAGTTTGCTTACTCTAAAGTCATAATCTCCAACAGTATCGGTGCTGAAAATTTCACCGTCAGACAGTTTTGTTTTGAAATTTAATCTTAAATTCGCGCGGTAGCTTGTTACGTAACCGAATTGATCGTAAGTTAATTCTGTAAAGCTTAAAGATTTTATATTGACAATAATATAGCTATCAGCCGCTTTTTTATCGCTAAATTCGCGCCCAAGACGTTCAACAATGCCTTTTTTTACAGCGTCTTTTATAGCAACCGTATTTTGCGGATCGGTTTTACTCATCAATACGTCCACGTAAATATTTTGCGGCAAAACATTGTGCGTGATTTTTGAAATAGGTCTGTATCCGCAGCCAAGCACGAAAAATAGGATAAATAAAGCTAATATTTTTCTCATTTCACTACCAAATTTACAAGCTTGTTTTTAATATAAATTTCTTTTATAATTTTTTTGTTTTCAAGCCATTTAAGAACTTGCTCTTTCGCGATTTTTAAAATTTCACTTTGGCTTAAATCGCTTGCAACTTCAATTTCGGCACGTTTTTTGCCGTTTACTGTAACGGCCAGCCTAATCTCGTCTTTTTCAAAAACTTCAGGCAAAATTTTAATCGGTGTGAAATTGGCTCTACCGAATAGATTTTCACTAAGTTCGCAAGCGATGTGAGGAACAATCGGATCTAAAAGATTTAATATTATAAAATATCCCTCAGTTAAAATTTGTCTGTTTTCTTGTGCATTAAGTGCATTCAGTGCTTCCATACAAGCAGCGATTAAGGTATTGAAAGCAAATGTTTTTTCATAAACTTCGCTTGATTTTTGAAGTGCTTCATATACTTTAAGTCTTGCATATTTTTCGGCTTTATTAAGTGAGCTTTGATTTATTTTTGGAATTTCACGTGTTTTTTGCACGTTTTGACTTCGCTCATAAAGACGGTTTAAAAATTTATACGCTCCTTCAACGGCACTGTCGTTCCATTCGAGTTCTTTTTGCGGCGGAGCTGCAAAAAGTATAAAAAGGCGCGCCGTATCCGCACCGTATTTTTCTATAATCTCATCCGGATCTACGACATTTCCCTTGCTTTTACTCATTTTTGCGCCATCTTTTAAAACCATTCCTTGCGTTAGCAAATTGGCAAACGGCTCACTATCTCGTAAATATCCAAGATCTCTTAAAACTTTTTGAAAAAATCTCGCATACAGAAGATGAAGTATAGCATGCTCGATTCCGCCGATATATTGATCGACATTCATCCAATAATTAGCACTTTTTTCATCTATGCCTTTTTCTTGCCACATATTTTCATCGCTTGCAAAACGCGCAAAATACCAACTGCTGTCAAAAAAAGTATCAAGAGTATCGGTTTCGCGCTCCGCTTCGGCGCCGCATTTCGGACATGTGCAATGTTTCCACGTAGGATGTTTATCAAGCGGGTTTCCTTTGCCTGTTATTTTTATATCATCAGGTAATTTTACCGGCAAATTTTTTATTTTTTCAGACACAAGACCGCATTTCGGGCATTTTATCATAGGAATCGGTGCACCCCAATATCTTTGACGGCTTATTCCCCAATCGCGAAGTTTGTAATTTGTAACGCGTTTTCCGATTTTTTCTTTTTCGAATTTTTCTATGATTTTCATTTTGGCGTCTTCATTTTCAAGTCCGGAGAATTCGGCCGAATCTATTAAAATTCCGCTTTCTATATAAGGAAGTTTAACATTTTCGCCGTTTTTTGCGCCGATTGATTGAATGATAGGTAGATTAAATTTATGTGCAAACTCGAAATCTCTTTCATCATGCGCAGGAACCGCCATAACAGCGCCTCCACCATATTCTGCTAAAACGAAATTTGCCATCCAGACGGGAATTTTTTTGCCGCTAAGAGGGTGAATTGCAAAAAGATTTAAGAATGCACCGTCTTTATCATTCGCCTGTCTCTCTCTTGGACTTTGATTTAAAATTTTCTTAATTTTATCAGCCGTTTCTTTAGAAATCAAATTTTTTTCCAAAACTGCTTTAACTACAGCGTGTTCTGGTGCAAGAGCTGCATAACTCATACCATAAATTGTATCTGGGCGCGTTGTAAAAACTTTAAAACTTTTTACTCCGCCTAATTTTTTACTGCTCTCATCATCAAATTTAAAATCGAATTCCAAACCGAAACTTTTACCGATCCAATTTTCTTGCATTGTGATAACTTGCGATGGCCAGTGATTTTGCAAATCTTTAAGGCAAGATAAAAGTTCATCCGCGTAAGATGTGATTTTAAGATAATATCCGGGCATCTCTTTTTGCACGACTTCATTGCCGCAACGCCAACATTTTCCATCTTCAACCTGTTCGTTTGCAAGTACGGTTTGATCTTGTTCGCACCAATTTACAACAGCATTTTTTCGGTAAATCAGCCCTTTTTCAAACATTTTTATGAAAAATTCCTGCTCAAATTTTGTATAAATCGGATCTGATGTTGCTAAAATGCGATTTTTAGAAAAGCTAAATCCAAGTCTAAAAAGTTCTTTTGTCATATAATCAATATTGTCATATGTCCATTTTTTAGGGTGAATTTTGTGTTTTATTGCAGCATTTTCGGCAGGCATTCCAAAACTGTCAAAGCCTATCGGTTGAAGTACATTATAGCCTTGCATACGGTAATATCGTGAAATCGCATCGCCTATTGTATAATTTCTGACATGTCCCATATGGATTCTTCCGCTTGGATACGGAAACATTGAAAGAATATATTTTTTTTGCAGATTATAATCTTTTTTCGGTTCAAATATACCCTCTTTATCCCAAATTTCTTGCCATTTTAACTCTAATTTTTTGCTATCATACATTTTATTCCCTTAAAATTCATCTTTCATTTTTGCGGATTCCACGACAATTAAAATAAGCGAAAAAACATTTGCAACCACTGCTCCTATACTTAGAGCAACAACAATAGCAGGAATATGCGAGTTCATTATCATTATGATAAAAGCAGGAATCAAATGTAAATCCGCTACAAGCGAACTTGCAAAAAGCTCGGCTGCAAGTTGGCTTCTAACGCCGATTTTCAACAATGTTGAAATTGCATTTAAGCTTGCTGCGAAAAATAAAAGCATCTCGTTTTGATAATATACAAAGCCTATTAAAGTAGTCAAACCCATAAGCGATAAAAAAACATAAGTCATTCGTCCCCAGTTCATTTTAACCCCTTAAACCGTGCCTTTTTCATACATTGCACGAATTTTTTCTTTTTCTCTTATCTTGCGTTGTTTTTCCGCTAAAAACTCACGGTATTTGTTGACGTTAAATTTAAACCAAATCAAGCTTTGTGCGGCGATAAAAGTTGAACTGAATGTTCCAAATACTATACCTATCATCATTACAAAGCTGAAATTATAAATCATATCTCCACCGAAAAGCAGCAAAATAGCAACACTTATCAAAGTGGTGAACGATGTCAAAATTGTACGCGAAAGTGTCGCTGAAACGGCTTCGTTTATGACGTCGTTTATTTTTGCGAATTTGCTTTCTTTTATGCCTTCTCTTATCCTATCGAATACGATTATTGTATCATTTAACGAGTATCCCAAGATTGTAAGAATGGCGGCTAAAATTTCAAGATTGAAATCTATTTTAAATAAGATTATTGCTCCTATTGTAATTATTACATCGTGAAATTCCGAAAAAATTGCCGCAATTGCAAATCTCCATTCAAATCTCACTGCTATATAAATTAAAATAAGCACCAAAGAAACGGCTACAGCCATAATTCCTTTTTGTTTCAGATCATCTCCTACTTTAGGTCCTACGACATCTACACGTCTAATTTCAAAATTTCCTGTCGGTTTTAAAATTTCATTCATTTTTGCATTCAGATTTTCTTGGACCTTATCATGTGCACTTGAATAGCGGATAACGATTTCCTGGTCGCTTCCAAATTCCGTAACAGCCGCATCTTTTAAAAAATCAACTTTATTTATGGTTTTACGAATTAGCGCTAAATCGGCTTTTTGATCGTATTTTACTTGAATAAGCGTTCCGCCGCTAAAATCGATACCGTAATTAAAACCTTGAAAAAACAGTAAAAACATAGAACCCAACATTAAAATCGCAGAAAACGCAAATGCTGCGTAGCGAAATTTCATAAAATTATAAATTTTGCCTTTATCAAATATTTGCATTATGCTTTCCTCACTTTATAACCGAACCAAAGTCTTGTGCTTCCTTTTTTCAACATTTTATCCATTATAAGTTCAAACATTCCATGTGTTCCTAAAATTGCGGTTATCATGGAAGCTATGATACCGATACTCATAGTAACAGCAAACCCTTTAACAGGACCGGTGCCGTAAGCATAAAGTGCCATTGATGTTATAAGCGTTGTAAGGTTTGAATCAATTATCGCACTCATTGCATTTTCGTAGCCTTTTTCTATACTTTGCTTTATATTTGCGCCGCTCCTTAAAACTTCACGCACACGTTCGTTTATAATTACGTTTGCATCTACGGCCATTCCTACGGTTAGGACAATTCCTGCCATTCCAGGTAATGTTAGAGTAGCTCCAAAAAGCGCCATACAAGCTATCAAAAACAAAATATTTATAACAAGAGCGATATCTGCAAAAATTCCTGCTACACCATAATAAAAAATCATAAAAAGTACAATCAAAACGCTTGCGCCCATTAAGGCCGCCATACTTTGATCTATACTGTCTTGCCCGAGGCTTGGACCTACTGAACGAATTTCACTCATTTTTACAGGAGCCAAAAGTGCGCCGCTTCTAAGCGCAATTGCTACATCGTGAGCTTCTTCGACACTAAATCCCCCGCTTATTTGACCGCTTCCGCCGCCTATTCTTTCATTTATTCTAGGTGCGCTATAAACTTTACCGTCAAGAACTATTGCAAGTCTTTTTCCGACATTTTCTCCAGTGAAATCGCCGAAAATTTTAGCACCTTCGCTATTTAATGTAAAATTTATAATTGGTTGATTTGTTTTTTGATCAAATGCAACTTTTGCATCGGTTAACATTGCTCCGTCTAAAACAGGAATTTCTTTTATGAGGTATTTTACGCTTTCATTTTTTACGTCAGGATATATTACATCTCCATAACTTTTAGCTTCTACCATTGAAATACTTTGAGCTCTGTCCTGGCGAACATCGTCAAGAGCCATCAGTTGCAAGTGAGCCGCTTTTGCAATAAGATCTTTTGCTCGTTGTTCATCTTCTTGCGTCTTGATTCCCGGAAGTTCAACCAGAATATACTCTTTTCCCTGTTTTGCGATAGTAGGTTCGGCAAGACCGAATTGATCCAGTCTGTTTCTTATCGTCTCGACCGCTTGTTCTACTGCATAAGTTTTTGTTGCTTCAATCTCTTTTTCATCTAAGTTGATATGATAATTTTGTGCATTTTTATCAATAACAATGCCTTTCATATCTTTTAAAATCGCTTCAAATTTTGGAGCTTCATCAGGATCAAGTATAGAAAAATCAAAATAATTTTTTTCAATTTTTATATCGTCAAGTAAAAGATCATCTTTTTTAGCCGAATAACTTAGACTTGCTGCGAGAGATTTTATCTTTGAAGTTATAGCTTCATCAACTTCAACTTCCAAAAGCATATGAATTCCGCCTTGCAAATCAAGCCCAAGATTTATTTTATGCCCTTTTTCAAATTGAAAAATTGACGGCATAGAAAATATTACCGAAAAAACGGCTGCTATTAAAAATGCAATCAGCCTGTAAGTTATTTTATTCATCTATTTTTTTCGCTACGAAATTTCTATCCAACTCGACAATAGTGTCATCATTAAGCTTAACTGTGATAAAATCACCTTCTGCGACTTTTACGACTGTGGCTTTAAATCCGCCGTTTGTGACTAATTTATCGCCTTTTGCCAATGCATCGATCATAGCTTTGTGAGCTTTTGCTTGTTTTTGTTGTGGTCTTATAAGCAAAAAGTAAAAGATTGCAAATAAAACAATTAGAGGTAATAATGAGCCTAAAACGCTTCCTTGTTGCATGTTTATCCTTTGTCAAAAATTTAATAACTGATTATTTTACCTTAAATTATATAAATAAAGGCTTTTTTTATTCCATTTTAATTTCAAATTTTTTGATTTTTGCTTTTTTTCAAAATTTTTGGCTTGAATTTTTATCACCTTTTATCGCTATTTATGGGCTTTTGCGCTTATTAAATTCTAAGCGTGAAATATTTTTTTGGACCGGATTTTTTATAGGAATTTTATGGTTTTATTGGGTCAGTTTCAGTCTTATTTATTTCGGTTTTGCTTTTGCTATTCCTCTTGAAATTTTGTTTTTCGGTTTTGCTTATGGCATATTTTTTAGGATTTGCGGACATTTTAAAAATTTAATATTGCGTTCAGTTTTACTGATCGGGTTGGCGTTTTTCCATCCTTTTTCATTTAATTGGTTAAATTTGGAACTTATTTTAATGCCTGGAATTTTTGAACCTGATTTAAGGGGAATTTCAGCCGTTTTTGCAGGAATTTGTGCGTTTTATTATTTTAAGAAATTCAAAATTTTATGGATTTTTGTTTGTCTGATTTTTGCTCTTCAAATTTCACAAAAAAACGCCAATTTTTTACCGTTTGAAATTTCACTTGTAACTACAGAAATTTCTCAGGACGAAATTTGGAATAAAAATAACGCGATTTTAAACGTAAGAGAAAATTTGCGCTTAATAGATGAAATGATTTTTAAAAATAAAAAAGTTATAGTTTTTCCTGAAAGCGCATTCGCTTTTTATCTGAATAATGAAAATTATTTAAGTGAAATTTTAAAGAAAAAAAGTGAGCAAATAACCATAATTGCAGGAGCTGAAGCTTATGAAAACGGTAGAATATACAATTCCGCTTATGTTTTTGACGGCGGTGAAATGAAGCGATACGATAAATTCATACTCGTTCCTTTCGGCGAAGAAATTCCGTTTCCTGATTTTGCCGTAAATTTTATAAATGAACTGTTTTTTGACGGCGCACCGGATTTTGCAAAGGCAAAAAAAATAAGTACATATAGACTTTTCGATCAAAATATTACTAGCGCGATTTGTTATGAAGCTACAAGACCTGAAATTTATCAAAATAATCCGAAATTTGTGATTGCCATTTCAAATAATGCATGGTTTATACCAAGTACGGAACCGTTTTTGCAAAAGACATTGATAAAATATTATGCCACAAAAAGCGGTGCTACCGTATATCACGCTGCAAATTTCAGCAATAGCGAAATTATTACACCAAAAAAAATGTGGATAAAAGAATTTTTTGAAAAGATGAAATTTTGAAATTTTACTAAAAATCAGAGTAAATTAAATTTATAATTTATTTTATGCAAAAATTAATCTTTATCAATGTCATATAATTTTCTGTATTGAAATTTAACTGAGTAATGAAGTGTTTAAACATTTAATTTGCTGAATTTTGTAATTTATAAATACTGCATTGTTATGTATATTTTTCGACTTGCAAGCAATATGTATTGTATTTAGTGGTAGTTCAAATAAACTAAGCTATATCAAATTTTTCAAGCCTGCATTTGAAAAATCATATGAAAGTGCAACTTTTTGTGAGTGTTAATATCGACAAGTCTCGTGTATTAATAAGCGACTTATTTAAAGAAATTTTACAAAATTACATATATTTTATATGAAATTTTGTAAAATTTTTATTTAAAAGTTGATTTAATAATAAAAAAGTGAAATTTTAACCGTAAAGCTAAAATTTCACTAAGAATTAAAGTACTACATAACGAGCAAGTAAGCAAGTAGAAAGTGCTGAAAGTTCGTCAAGTACGCTTTTGCTTATATCTTCATCTACTAGAATTACAGCAAGTGCGTTTCCGTCTTCTCCACGACCCAATCTAAAATCTGCAATATTGATTTTATCTTTTGCCAAAATCGCGCTGACGCTTGCGATAACTCCTGGAACATCGGTATTTTTAAATATTATCATTTTGCCTTTTGGTTTGAAATCTGTTTTAAAACCGTCGATATTTAAAATTCTCTCTTCGTCGTCATTAAAAACGGTTCCGCTGATTGCAGTTACACCTTTATCAGTTGTAATTTTTACACAAACTTTATTTTTGTAGTTATCTTCGTTTAAGATTGCGGATTCTGTTTTGATTCCTTTTTCGTCGGCTGTAAATATCGCATTTACATAATTGACTTTTTCGCCGAATTTTTCTTTAAGTGCTCCATATACAGCAAAAACAAGCATAGAATTTAAGTAATCTACAACTTTTCCATTACCTTCAAGTTTAATAGCTTTTATTTGGTTTTTATCAATTTGAGCTGCCATATAAGCCATTTTTGAAACCAGGTTCATATAAGGTTCAACAAAATTAGGTAAATTATCTGTTTTTATAGGTAAGTTCAGCGCATTTGGATAGCAAAGTCCTCTGGCTGCACTTATTGCTTGCTCAACGGCTTCAGTTGCAATGTTACTTTGAGATTCTATAGTATTTGCGCCAAGGTGCGGCGTGGCAGTTAAATTCTCGAATTCTAAAAGTTCGTTTTGAGTAGCCGGTTCTTTTTCGAAAACATCCATGCCAAGATATGCGATTTTGCCGCTTTTTAAACCATTGATTAAAGCATTTTCATTATAAAGCCCGCCGCGTGCGCAGTTTATAAGTCTAACGCCGTCTTTCATTTTAGCGATTTCTTTATCGCCTATCATTCCTATTGTTTCTTTTGTTTTCGGCGTATGAATAGTTATAAAATCACAAGCTAAAATTTCATCCAGATTTGTAGTGTAGCGCACACCGATATTTGTTGCTTTGCTCGGATCTATGTATGGATCATAAGTTATGACACTCATACCGCATGCTATCGCACGCACCGCTACGCGAGAGCCGATATTTCCGAATCCGATGATTCCAAGAGATTTTTTATAAATTTCGGTTCCGTACCATTTTTCGCGTTTCCATGTATGGTTGAGTTTTAAATCATTGCAAGAGTTTACATATTTACGAGCTGAATTCAGCAAATGGCACATTGTCATTTCTACTGCTGCGATTGTATTTGCAGTAGGTACATTCATTAAAACGATTCCACGCCTTGAACATTCATCTATATCACAGTTGTCTACGCCAACCCCAGCTCTAACAATTGCTTTTAATTTTTTTCCGGCCTGTAAAAAATTTTTATCTACCGGTGTCGGACTTCTTGTGATCGCGACATCGGCATCTCCTACCATATTTAAAAGTTCATTTTTAGAAACGGTTGAAGCATCTATTACTTTTATGTCTTTTTCTTTTTCTAATAATTCATACCCGACTTTATAAATCGGGTCACAAATAATTATTGTCTTCATTTTTACCCCCAAAATTTTTAATTTTCTGAGAGTTGATCTTTTATAAGATCTCCCAGCGTCAATTTTTCATCGCTATTTATTTCATTCAATACTTCGCGTTCTTTTTGTTTTGCAAGTCTTCTTACGCTAAGACGGATACGATTTTTCTTTTCATCAATAAATGCTACTGCAGCTTCAATTTCATCGCCTATTTTAAGAGTGCTTGGATCTATAGAACCCAAATCTTCTTTTCTGATAAGTGCATCTACATTTTCGCCAAGTTCTACAAATATTCCAAAATCTTTAATATCGCGGATTTTACCTGTAACTATATCGCCGCTTGCATGTTTTTTAGCATATTTGCAGATTGGACTTTCTTCTAAATCCTTATGATTTAATGAAATTTTTTGATTTTCTTCATCAATTTTTATAATTTTTACTTTTACGTTATCGCCGATTTTGAATAGATCTTTGCAGCGCATATTTCTATCCCATGAAGCATCTTCATTATGTAAAAGACCCTCCACGTTTTCTATTTTTACAAATGCTCCGAAATTTGTAATTGTAGTAATTGTGCCTTCTGTGATATCGCCGACTTTATATTTTTTCATAAATTCGTCAAACGGTTTTGGAAGTAAATTTTTAAGACTTACTCTTAAACGACGATCATCGCCATTGATTTCTACAACTTCGACATTGATTTCTTGACCTTCTGAGATAAAATCTTTTGGATTTTTAATATTTTTATCCCATGAAATTTCGCTTATATGCAAAAAGCCTTCTATATCATTTCCAAGATCAACAAATGCGCCGTAAGGTTCGATATTTGAAACTGTAACTTGAATAGTATCGCCTACTTCAAGATTATCTTTTATTTCATCCCAAGGATCCGGAAGCGCTGCTTTAATAGATAAAGAAAGATGCCTTTTTTCGTTGTCATAATTTATAACTTTCACAGGCACTTTATCGCCTTCTTTATATAAAGAATTTGGATTTACAGGACCTTTATAACTGATTTCGCTGTAATGAACAAGTCCATCTACGCCACCTACATCTACAAACATACCGTAAGTTGTGATTTTTTTAACTATACCTTCAATTACCTGATCGGTATTTTCAAGCAATTTTGAAATTACCTCTTTTTTTACTTTTCTTTCTTCATCAAAAAGTTTTTTGCGAGAAACGATAATGCTTTGCTCTTCTTTATTTATTTTTATAATTTTTACTTTGTATGTTTTGTTTATTGCTGATTTTCCATCTTTAAAGCCGGCTTGCGAACGAGGCATAAAAAACTCAACATTGTCGGAATTTATACATACAAAACCGCCTTTATTAAACGAAATCACTTTGACATTTAATATGTTTTCAGCATTTTCATCGAAATTTTCAATAAATTCTTTGATTTTTTCTCTTCTGAGCGCTTTTTTATACGACAAAAGCGGTTTGCCACCACGACTTCCGGTGATAACGACATTTATTGTATCGCCAACTTTAAAAAGTAAATCGCCATTTTTATCTGTAATTTCTCCTGCATCAAGTATGCCCTCGGATTTTCGATCAACATCCACAAAAACCTCGTTATCTTTGATATCTACGATTTTACCTGCGATAAGATCACCATCAGTCTTTTTAAAAGACGCCTCTAATAATTCCTCGAAATTTTCTTCCGTAATTTCGTCATTTTGTTGAACTTTTGTTTCGTTCACAGCCATTTTTTTCCTTTTGTTTTATTTATGCCGATAGGCAAATTTCAAGATTTGGAGTATATCTAAATTTTACTTTAATGTGAATTAAGTTTAATAAAATTATAAACATTTTTGCAATTCGGATTTAATAAATTTTTATTTGTTAAGCCTTTTTTAAAATATATGTACTTTTTAAATAAAAGAATAAAAAATAAAGAAAATGTCAGATTTCAAAATTATTTTTAAAATCGGCATAAAATTTTGAGATATTTTTTTGCAAAAAAATAAATTACCGATGCAAACTTGTATTTTAAAACATTGCTTATGATATAAATTTTGCCGGTATTTTTTAGCACATTGTGTTAATTTTTTTTACAACTTTTTTGATTATCCATTCAGGTGTGCTAGCACCTGCTGTAATTCCGCAAATCTCTTTATTTAAAAACCACTCTTTTTTGAGTTCATTTTCATTTTCTATTAAGTATGAGTTTTTACAAAAATTTTGTGAAATAAGTAAAAGTTGTTTTGTATTTGATGAGTTTTTACCGCCTATTATTATCATTACATCCGCCTTTTTTGCGAGCTTTGCTGCGGCTTCCTGATTTTGAAAAGTGGCATTGCAGATTGTGTTGAAAATTCTTAGTTCTTTTGTTGTTGTCATTAAAAATTCGGCTATTTTTGTAAAATTTTCAATTCTTTTTGTAGTTTGAGACACAAGGGCGACTTTGTTTGAAATTTTCAAATTTTTAAGTTCACTCACATCTAGAACTACAAAAACTTTACCTTTTGCATAGGACTTCACACCTTTTACCTCAGGATGATTTTTATCTCCGAATATTACGATGTCGTATCCTTCCGAACTCATTTTTTCTACAATTTGTTGAGGTTTTTTTACAAATGGGCAAGTTGCGTCAATCAACTCTTTGTTTTTGGATTTTAAAATGTCCAAATCGTCTTTTGTAATGCCGTGCGTGCGAATTATAAGTCTTTTTTCATCTGTTATTTCGCTAATATCATTAAGAGTTTTTACGCCGAATTTTTTGTGAAGTCTGTCGATTTCCTCGTTATTATGAATAAGTTCGCCGATTGTTGCGCTATTTTCGGTATTTTCAGCTATTTTGATAGCTCTTTTCACACCGAAGCAGAAGCCGTATTTTTTGGCTAACTCAATCTTCAATATTTGCTCCGATTTGTTTTAAAATTTTTCCGAAATTCGGAAAAGATGTTGCTATACATTCGCTATTTTCAATAATCATACCGCATTTTAAACCTAAAATGGCAAAACTCATAGCAATTCTATGATCGCCGTATGGCGTAATTATAGCAGGTTCCGCTTCACCGCCAGTGATTTTAAACCCGTCTTCAAGCTCGGTTACATTGATACCGCAGCATTTTAATCCTTCACAAATTACCTTTATACGGTCGCTTTCTTTCACTCTAAGTTCTTTTGCGTTTCTTAAAACACTTGTGCCTTTAGCGCACGCAAAAGCTATGGCAAGAGCCGGTGCTTCATCAATCAGCCACGAAATATTTTCGCTTACTTCAACGGCTTTTAAAGGCGCGTAAGAAATTTCAATGTCTCCGATTTGTTCGTAAATTTCGCTTTTTGGAGTGAATTTTATATTTGCTCCCATTTTTCTTAAAACTTCGTAAGCTTCAATTCTTGTTTTATTTAAAAGCATATTTTTTAAAATAATTTTGGAACCAGGAATTATAGTAGCCGCAACTGCGTAATAAAATGCCGAACTTGGATCGTTCGGAATAAAAATTTCAAGCGGATCAAGCGGCTTTGTAAGCGGTTTTACTTTTAGATTCAGTCCGGAAATTTCAATATCAGCGCCCATTTTTTTAAGCATTTTTTCGCTGTGATCTCTGCTAAGTTCAGGTTCGGAATATTCACAACCTTTAGAATTTAAAGCCGCCAGAATAAGAGCTGTTTTAACCTGAGCCGACGCTATTTTGCTTTTAAATTTAAAAAAATCAAGCTTTCCGCCTTGTATGCAAAGCGGCGCCTTATCACCATCCAGGCGTCCGTAAATTTTTGCTCCTACTTTACAAAGCGGCTCACCGACACGTTTCATCGGGCGCTCATTTAAATATTCATCGCCGCTTAACACAAAAAATCCTTCAACACTAGCTAAAAGTCCCATAAAAAGGCGCATCGAAGTGCCTGAATTGCCGCACTCTAAAATGCAGTCGGGCTCAACAATTTTTTTAGGCGCATCTATAAAAACTATTCCTTTTTTTATTTCTATATCTGCTCCGAGTTTTCGCGCTATTTCAAGCGAGTGTTCGGTATCTTCGGCAAATAAAAAATTTTCAATTTTATTTGTGCCGCTGCTTAAAAGCGAAAAAATAACTGCACGATGAGAGATTGATTTATCTGCTGCGATATTTGAAATCGTAGCTTTTAAAGGTTTGCTCTGAGCGAAAATTTTCATCTTAAATTTAATCCTAAATCATTTAGTGCTTTTAAAATTTGAGTTATTTTTGCTTCAATTTGCTCGTCTTCTAGCGTTTTTTCCAAATTTTGAAATGTAAATTTTATAGTCAGACTATAAGAATCTTTTAAATTTTCATCTTTATAAATATCAACCGGTAAAAATTCTTTTAAATCTGAAATTTGTAAATTATTTAACGCGTTTTTAATGACTTCAAATCTCATATTATTTGGCACTACAACACTTAAATCTCGACTTATGCTTGGAAATTTCGAATAATTTTTTGCATTTATTTCATTAAATTTTAAAGCTTTAAAATCAATTTCGCAAACATAAGTTTTAGCCAAATCTCTTTCATTTTCAAACTTAAATCTACCGATAACTCCTACTTTTACGCCATTTTGCCAAATTTCGGCCTGCTCAAAATCATTTAAGAATTTTATGTTTTTATCAGGCAAGACACATGAAAATTTTCCGATAATATTTTGAATAAGCGATGCGAAATATAAAAAATCCACATTTTCAGGTTTTGCTGAGTTCAGTAAGCTCGGTTCGTTTTTTAATCCGCTTGCAATAAAACCGAAACAATCTTTTTCCACGCCTTTTTCATCAAAAATTTTACCGAATTCAAATAGTTTTATTGATTTTTTTGAATTTCTAAGATTTAAGTTTGATGAGTTTAATAAATGATTTATCAAAGTAGGGCGCAAAACGCTAAGTTCCGCATTTATAGGATTTAAAATTTTAACTTCGCACGGTGCAAATCCTAAATTTTTTAATTCTTCTTCATTGTCAAAAATATAATGTACGCATTCAAAAAAGCCTACGTTGGCAGATTTATAGCGAATTTTCTTTGCATTTTCATAATCAAAAAAAGTCTCGTTAAATCTGCAATTTTCAGCAAATACCAGCGGTTTTGAAGCGATATTGTCAATTCCAATAATTCTTACGATTTCTTCACAAATATCGTGAGAATTGCTTATATCGTGGCGAAATGTAGGAATTGTCGCTGTAATTAACTCATTTTCTATATTTACATCTATTCCAAGAGATTTTAAAATTTTTAAAATTTGATTTTTTTCGATTTTAGTGCCAATCATTTCATCAATTTCAGCATTTGTAAAACTTACAATTTTCGGCTCTTTTGTATTTAAAATTTGTTGCGCGCCTGCAAATAATGCGAATTCATCTTTATTTTTCAAAAAAGAAAATAGTAGATTTAGCCCTAAAATCAGATTCGGTTCGCTTCCTCTTGTTGAGCGATAAGTATGCTCGTCGCCTTTTAATTTGCGGTTTTCGCCAAGAGTTTCGGCTATTATTTGCGGATTTGTATAGTTTGCTTCCACAATACAAATTTTACTGTCTTTGTTCGCCTTAAAATCGCTATTTTGATTGATTCCTGCTATGCCTAAAAGTTTATCATCGCAAAAAACAACCAATTCGCCGTTTTCCTGTTTTTTTATATCTATTGAAATTTTGTCTTTATTTGTAATTTTATTAAAATCGTAAGCGCGAAGTAAAACACCGGTGCTGTGTGTCGTATAATTTAGCAAATTTACAAGTTCGTCATTTGATAAAATTTCGGCAAAAGCCAAGCGAAGTTTGTGAGTAAGCGTAATATCAAATCTGTTTTTTATCTCAAATGCTCTGTATATAAAGCTTGCATCTATTTTTTCATCAGCGTGAACTGATAAAATTCTGCCGATTCCAAGAAGTTTTTCTGCTTCTTCAGTGAAATTTTTATTTTTTAACGGTATATTTAAAGCCGCGCTCAAATCTCTTGCTATACCGTAAATACTAAGACAATCGCCTCTATTTGGTGTCAAATCAATATCAATCAGTTCATCGTTAAAAGCCAAATATTCGTTTAAATTTCGTCCAAGAACAAGTTCGCCGATACTGTCATCAAGTACCATTATTCCGTCATTTAATTTTGGAAAACCTAGTTCGCTTGATGAGCAAATCATACCATTGCTTTCTACGCCGCGAAGTTTTGCAGGTTTTATAGTAAGTCCATTAGGCAAAACGGCTCCTATCAAGCTGACCGCTACAAATTGACCTGATTCGACATTTTTTGCACCGCATACTATTTGAAGGCTTTGTGAACCTGTATCAACTTCGCAGACGCTTAAATGATCGCTGTTTTCATGAGCTTTTTTGCTTTTTACATAACCGATTACAACTTTATCGGCGACGGAAAATTTTTTATAACTGTCAACTTCAAGACCGATTGAATTTAGCGCTTTTAAAATTTTATCTGTAGAAATTTCTGTTATATCTATCCATTCGTTTAACCAATTTCTTGTTATTATCATTTAAATTGCTCCAATAATCTGATGTCTCCTTCAAAAAGCGAGCGCAAATCAGGCACACTGTGAAGCAGCATTGCAAATCTTTCAACTCCTAATCCGAATGCGTAGCCGCTTACGTTTTTCCAACCTACCGATTTATATACATTAGGATGAACTACGCCGCTTCCTAAAACTTCAAGCCAGCCTGTATGTGAACATACCCTGCAACCTTTTCCACCGCAAAAAATACAGCTTATATCGACTTCCGCGCTTGGTTCGGTGAATGGAAAAAAACTTGGGCGAAATCTAACCTTGACATCGCCGAACATATAATGCAGAAAATCTTCCAATATATATTTAAGGTTCGCAAAACTGACTTTACTACCTTCTTCTACAACAAGACCTTCTACTTGATGAAACATCGGAGTATGTGTTAAATCCATATCTCTACGAAATACAGCTCCGGGAGAAATCATGCGAATCGGCGGTTTTTTCATTTTTTGCATTGTGCGTATTTGGACCGGGCTTGTTTGTGTGCGGATAAGCATATTTGGAATATTTAAATAAAATGTATCCTGCATATCGCGCGCAGGATGGTATTTTGGCAAGTTTAGCGCCTCAAAATTATGAAAATCATCTTCTATTAAAGGCCCTGATTCGACACTGAAATTTTGAGATACGAAATACTCTACGATTTTATCCATAGTAGCCATTACAGGGTGAATTGCGCCAGAGTTAATCGGCTCATCGAAAAGCGTTACATCAATCGCTTCTTTTTTTAAAAATTCATTTTGTTTTTTTGTTTCAAGTTCCGATTTTTTTTCACTTATAAGGTTATTATAAAGCTCCTTTTTTTCGTTTGCTTTTTTGGCAAATTCTTTTTTTTCATTATTAGGTAAACTTTTAAGTTTGCTAAAGAGTTCGGTAATTTCACCGTTTTTGCCAAATAGTGAAAGACGAATCGCTTCAAGTTCAGCTAAATTTTGCGAGTTTTTTATTTCCTGCTCTAAATCTTTCAAAATTTCGTCCTTAAAAAATAATTTTTGAGTAGGATTGTATTGAAAATTTATTAAAACTCTCATTAAACTAAAAATTTAATAATTTTTAGTTATAATTTTGCCAAAAAATTTTAAGGAGAAAAACGATGAATGTTTTTGAAAAAATAATTAACGGTGAAATTCCTTGCAATAAAGTGCTTGAAAATGATAAATTTCTTGCTTTTCACGATATAAATCCAAAAGCACCGATTCATATTTTGGCAATTCCAAAAAAATGTTATAAAAATTTTCAAGTCACAGATCCTGATATAATGTGCGAGTTTACGAAATTTATACAAGAAGTTGCCGTAAAAATGGGACTTGATAAAAGCGGTTACCGTTTAATTTGTAATTGCGGCGAGAACGCAGGACAGGAAGTTATGCATTTGCATTTTCATATATTAGGCGGTACAAAACTTCCGTGGGAACAAACAGCCGGTCAGGATACAGACGGAAATTTTTAGAATTTTGGAATTTTGCTCAGTCAAAATTCCCTTTTTCGTTAAATTACAATAAAAAATAAGCAAATTTTGAACTTCTTTTATGTAAAATATCAGGTTTAAAATTTTGTAGATAATGATTGTTATGAAAAAAAATTATTATGAAATGGAAGTTTCAAGTAAAAACGCTTCGGAATTATTTAAAAATTTCTCTTTTGAACTCGGTGTAGATGCAATTGAAGAAAAAGAAAATTCTTTTATCATTCGTGATGAAGAAGATTTGCAAAATTTAGAATTTGCATTTATGGAGTTTCAAAAAGCTTTGCAAAAAAAGTTTAATACAAAAATTGATTTGCAAATTTCAAAATCTATCAAAGAAAATGCCGATTGGATTGAGAAATATCAAAAAAGCGTTGAGCCGATTGAAGTCGGTAAATTTTATGTAAGACCAAGCTGGAAAGAATCCAAAAAAGAGCTTATTGACATTATAATAGATCCGGCTATTGCTTTTGGATCCGGACATCACGAAAGTACAAATATGTGTCTTAAATTGATAGACAAATATGCCAAAGACGGTGCTACTGCTCTTGATGTCGGTTGTGGAAGTGGGATTTTAAGCATAGCTTTAAAAAAGATCGGTTTAAAAGTTGCAGCCTGCGATACTGACATACAAGCTGTTGACGCAAGTATAAAAAACGCTCAGAAAAACGGTGTAAAAATAGATAAAATTTGGAATGGAAGTATTGTTAATGCGAATTTGGCGCTTAGAAACATGGACGGAGAAATTCTAAGTGAAAATTTAAATGAAAACAAAAATTTTAATCAAAGTTTTAATAAAGAGTTTGATTTTGTAATAGCAAATATAATCACAGATGTAATTTTGATTTTGCAAAACGAGCTTAAAAACAGTGTTAAAAGTGGTGGAATTTTGATAATTTCCGGTATTTTAGAAAAATACAAAAATAAAATTTTAAATGTATTTTCAGATATGAGCAATTTAGAAATTTTACAAAACGGCGAGTGGGTCAGTTTTGTATTTAAAAAAGGATAAAAATGGATCAAAATAATCAAAACAATAAAAATAACGGCGGTGGAAATAATTTTTTTAACAAAAATCCTATCGGCGCATTTATCATTTTTGCTGTGATTATGATAATAATTTTTAAAGCGATGTCGCCTGAAGGCGGTGGGCTTGGAAGCGAGTTTATGAATTCCGGATCGAATGTCAGAAATGTAAGTTATTCGGAATTAAAAAATGAAATTCAAAATGGCAGCGTATCTATGGTGTCGATCGGTCAAACAAATATCAAAGCTCAATCAAACGGGACAACCTACATAGCAAAAAAAGTATCTGATAATGACCTTGTGAAAATTTTAGATGAGAAAAAAATTCCTTACGGCGCTTATAATGAAAGTAATTTCTTTACGGATATACTTTTCAGCTGGGTAATTCCGCTTGCTATTTTCTTTGGAATTTGGATGTTTCTTGTAAATCGTATGCAAAAAAATGTAAGTGGCGGAATTCTTGGCATAGGCAGCAGTAAAAAACTTGTCAATTCCGAAAAGCCGAAAGTAAAATTTAGTGATGTGGCAGGCGTGGAAGAAGCAAAAGAAGAGGTTAAAGAAATTGTGGATTTTCTTAAAAATCCGGGTCGTTATATAAATTTGGGTGCTAAAATTCCAAAAGGAGTTTTGCTTGTAGGGCCTCCAGGAACCGGTAAAACTTTACTTGCAAAAGCGGTTGCAGGAGAGGCTGACGTGCCGTTTTTTTCAGTAAACGGTTCAAGTTTTATTGAAATGTTTGTAGGCGTTGGCGCAAGTCGTGTTAGAGATCTTTTTGAAACGGCTAAAAAAGAGGCCCCGGCAATTGTATTCATAGATGAAATCGATGCAATCGGTAAAAGTCGTGCAGCAGGCGGTTTTGGCGGCGGAAACGATGAAAGAGAGCAGACATTAAATCAACTTTTGGCTGAGATGGACGGTTTCAGTTCTGATGCAAATCCTGTTATAGTTTTAGCAGCTACAAACCGTCCGGAAGTCCTTGATGCTGCACTTTTAAGACCTGGTAGATTTGATAGACAAGTGCTTGTCGATAAGCCTGATTTTAAAGGACGAATTGAAATTTTAAATGTGCATAGCAAAGATATTAAACTTTCTAAAAGTGTGGATTTGGAAGAAATCGCAAGACTTACTGCAGGACTTGCCGGAGCCGATTTAGCGAATATCATAAATGAAGCTGCGCTTTTAGCAGGAAGAAACGAAAAAAATTATGTTGAACAAAACGATTTGGTTGAAGCCGTAGAGCGCGCAATTGCAGGGCTTGAGAAAAAATCACGCCGCATAAATCCAAAAGAAAAACGAATAGTTGCTTATCATGAATGCGGACACGCGCTTATCAGCGAAACTACAAAAGGAGCTGATAAGGTTACGAAAGTTTCTATAATTCCACGCGGTTTGGCAGCTCTTGGTTATACATTAAATACGCCTGAAGAAAATAAATTTTTGATGCAAAAACACGAGCTTTACGCGATGATCGATGTCTTACTTGGCGGACGTGCAGCCGAAGAGATCTTCATAAAAGAAATTTCAACAGGAGCCAGCAATGATTTGGAACGCGCAACGGATATCGTAAAATCAATGGTTAGTATGTATGGAATGAGTGATTTGGATATTGCGGGACTTATGGTACTTGAAAAGCAAAGAAATATGTTTTTAAACGGTGGTCAAGCGCTTAAAGATTATAGCGATGATATGGCTAAAAAGCTTGATGATTATGTCAAACAAACGCTTGATGAGCGTTATAAAAGTGTCTTGGAAACTTTGCGAACTTACGCAGGTGCAATTGAAGAGATGGTGAAAGCGCTTTACGAAAATGAAACGATCGAGGGCGAAAAAGTGCGTGAAATCATTAAAAATTTTGAGATTAAAAACGGTCTTCCTTCACGTTTGCAACAAGATGATGAAAAAGGCGAGGGCGATTTATGAGTGAGCAGCCGAAAATTGCATATATTTTGCCGAATTTTTTTACGGCCGCGAGCATTTTTCTCGGTATAGTAAGTGCGCTTGCCAGCATTCGAGGCGATTTTGAAAAAGCCATTATTTATATCGTGCTTTCACTTGTTTTTGATGGACTTGACGGACGCGTAGCAAGACTTACGCATACTACCAGCAAATTTGGCGTGGAATTTGACAGTCTTGCTGATGTTATAGCATTTGGTGTTGCGCCTGCTGTGCTTTTTTATTTTGCCGTTGGCAAGCATTTCGGCAGAGTTGGTGTGCTGATTATGGCTATTTATGTAATTTTCGGAGCAATTCGCTTGGCGCGTTTTAATGTAACGACAGGAACTTATGATCCAAGTATGTTTATCGGGCTTCCAATTCCTACGGCTGCGATTACGACAGCATTTTGGGTTGGACTTTACAATGCTTACGATATTTTTAAAAATTATGAAATTTTATATCTTATATGCGTTGCCGGGCTTTCTATTTTAATGGTAAGCAATGTCCGCTATCCAAGTTTTAAAAAATTAAATTTTAAAAAAACATATTTTATTAAAATTTTGGTCGGTTTGGTTATAGTTTTTTCTTTGATATATCTTTATCCGCTTGAAATTTGTGCATTTTTTACCAGCGTATATGTGCTGTATGGCTTGATTCGTGCAAGTTATAATATAATCAATTTAAAATTTAAAAAAGTAAAAAGGACAAAAGATGAATAAAAATAAAATTATAGTTTTTGATACTACCTTAAGAGATGGAGAACAAAGTCCGGGCGCTTCAATGAATACGGCCGAAAAAGTGGAACTTGCAATACAGCTTGAAAAACTTGGTGTTGATGTAATAGAAGCGGGATTCGCAGCTGCCAGTCCTGGTGATTTTGACGCTATAGAGCGTATTTGCGGGGCTGTTTCAAAAATACGAGTTTGCTCTCTTGCAAGAGCTGTTGAAAAAGATATAAAAGCTGCCGGCGAATCAATAAAATCAGCGAAATTTAAGCGTATTCACACATTTATCGCAACAAGCCCAATTCATATGGAGTATAAACTTAAACTTTCACCGGATGATGTAATAAAAAAAGCGATAAATTCTATAAAATATGCAAAAACTTTTTGTGACGATGTTGAATTCAGCTGTGAAGATGCAGGAAGAAGCGAAATATCATTTCTTAAAGAAATTGTGGAAGCAGCTATCAATGCAGGAGCTACAACAATCAATTTGCCGGATACGGTAGGCTATAGACTTCCAAGTGAAATGAGTTATATGATAGGCGAACTTGTAAAATTTGTAGGAGATAGAGCCGTTATTTCATCACATTGTCATGATGATTTAGGAATGTCTGTTGCAAATACTATTGCTTGCATAAAAGCAGGCGCCAGACAGATAGAATGCACGATAAACGGACTTGGTGAAAGGGCAGGAAATACAGCGCTTGAAGAAGTTGTAATGGCTATAAAAACAAGAAGCGATGTTTTTGCACCGCTTTATACGGATATAAATTTTAAAGAAATTTACCATTCAAGTCGTTTGGTTGCCACAATCACAGGAATAGAGCCTCAACCGAATAAAGCAATCGTCGGTAAAAATGCTTTTGCACACGAAAGCGGAATTCATCAGGACGGCGTTTTAAAACATAAAGAAACATATGAAATTATGCGCGCAGAAGATATAGGTTTGGAAGAAAATTCCATTGTTCTTGGCAAACATAGTGGCAGCCATGCTTTTAGAGATAAGTTAGTCAGTCTTGGATATAATTTAAGTGAAGATGAACTTGCTAATGTGTTTGAAAAATTTAAAATTTTAGCCGATGCCAAAAAAGAAATTTTTGATGATGATTTAAGAGAGCTTATGACGGATGAACTTGTTAAAATTCCATGCGCTTTTGAAATTATCGCACTTAGTTCAAGCGAATGCAATAAGGGTCATGCAAGTGCTGCTTTGACTTTAAAACACAATGATGAAATTTTAAAAGATTCAGCTCTTGGAAACGGTGTTGTAGATGCAATTTTTAAAACAATTGACAGAATAAGCGGTATAAAAGGAAATTTAAAAGATTACCAAGTCAGAGCGGTTTCTCAAGGAAAAGATGCGCAAGCGAAAGTAACCGTTAAAGTATTGTTTGAAAATTCATCCACAATAATAGGTCACGGACTTGATACGGATACATTGATGGCTACTGCAAAAGCTTATATAGGCGCATTAAACAGTTATATCAGCATGAAACAATAAAAAATTATGTAATTGCAAAATTTTGCAATTACATAAATAGTTTGAATTTTAAACAAAATATTTTTAAATACCCTTCCCAAATTTTACAAACCTCTTTATATCTCATTCATCATAAAACAAAGCATCAAAACTATGAGATACAGCTCCTTTAAAAAAGATTTTATCATCGTTCTTTCTTAAATATAAAATTTCACCGCTTTTGGGCATTACTTTTACAACGTTTTGTAGATTAAAATTTATAATTCCGGTTATAAAGCATGCAGCCATTCCTGTTCCGCAAGCCAATGTCTCATCTTCCACTCCGCGTTCATAAGTTCTAACTCTTAAAATTTTATCTTTAAAGCTTGCAAAATTTACATTTGCATTATATTTTTTACGTAAATTTATTGCAACTTCTATATTAAAATCATTCAGATCTTTTACAAAAGTAACCAAGTGAGGAACACCTGTATCGTAAAAACTCCATAAAAAACCGTTTTCACTGAAATTTTCAGCTTTTTTAACAGGTTTTGTCAATTCACTTTCAACTATTGCCAGATATTTATTTATTTCGCAAATTTCAGCATTTATAATACCGGCACCGGTTAAAAATTTCATATTTTTATTTGCTATTTTATTTTCATAAGCAAAAAGTGCAGCTGCTCTTGAGCCGTTTCCGCACATATCAGCTTTGCTTCCGTCAGAATTGTAAAAATCCCATGCAAAATCTATTTTGTCATCATTTGAATCTAAAATCAGACTTGATATTTTGTTTGAAATTTCAGATTTATTTTTAATGATTACTATTAAACCATCTGCTCCTATTCCTTTATGACGGTTTTCCGCTTGCGTTATATTTTGAGATTTTTATACTCATTTTTAAGACCTTTTATAAATTTTAAAATTTCGCTTTCCAAATGCTTTAAATCGCTGCTGTTATCAATGACAAAATTTGCCATTTCACGTTTTTTTTCTATATTCATTTGTAAATTTATTCTATTTTTTGCTTCTTCATCATTTAAATGATTTCTTTTTTTTATACGCTCTTTTAAAATTTCATTTTTTGCGTAAACCACTACGACTTTATTAAAATTTTTGTAGTTGTTTGTTTCATAAAACAGTGGAATATCTACAAAATAAGGAAATCCCGAAATTTCAGGTAATTCACAATTTTTATAAATTTCATCTCTGATTTTCGGATGCAAAAAATTTTCTAACATTTCGAGTTTATTTTTATCTTTAAAAACTAAATTTCCAAGCTTTTGGCGCGAAATTTTACCGTTTTCCAAAATTTGCTTTCCAAAAATTTCAGTTATTTTGTCTGTATTTTTTTCTAAAATTTCGTGCGCAATTTTATCGGCATCGATTACGTGAAAACCGTAAAGTTTCAAAAAATTTGCCACCGTGCTTTTTCCTGAACCTATCGTTCCTGTCAGCACAAACGCATTTTGATACATAAAAACCTCAATTTCATTTTTATTTTATACAATTTTAGCTAAAATTGGCTTTTATTTGATTAAAGGATTAAAAATGATAAGCTACAAAGAAGCCGGTGTCGATATCGACGCGGGAAACAGTTTCGTTAATGAAATAAAACCGTTTGTAAAAGATACTTTTACGCCTTTGGTTCTTGGTGGAATCGGTTCTTTCAGCGGAGCTGTGCGTTTGCCTGTCGGATATAAAAATCCTGCAATTTTAGGTGCAACGGACGGTGTCGGTACAAAACTTAGACTTGCGATTGATGCCGGCAAAGTTGATTTTGTAGGACAAGATTTAGTTGCAATGTGTGTAAATGATTTAATTTGCAATTTTGCCGAGCCGATTTTCTTTTTGGATTATTATGCTACAGCAAAGCTTGAAATAGAAACCGCGAAACGCGTAGTAGCAGGAATTGCAAAAGGTTGCAAAATGGCAAATTGCGCTTTAATCGGAGGAGAAACAGCTGAAATGCCTTCTATGTATGAAGGGAAAGATTTTGATTTGGCCGGATTTGCCGTAGGAATTGCCGAAATTGATGAAATTGATCGCACAAAATTTGTAAAAGAAGATGATGTTCTTTTAGCGCTTCCAAGCACAGGACTCCACTCAAACGGTTTTTCTTTGGCAAGAAAAGTTGTAAATGATTTGGGGCTTAAATTTGATGAAAAAATCGGTGAAAAAAGTTTAATTGATACGCTTTTGGAGCCGACAAGAATTTATGTAAAAGATTTCTTAAAATTAAAAAGTCATATTCACGCGCTTGCGCATATTACAGGCGGCGGCTTGATAGAAAATTTACCGCGTGTTTTCAGAGCGGGTCTTGGCGCTAAAATAGAAAAATCAGCAATTAAAACACCTGAAATTTTTAAAATTATCGCAAAAATGGTAGATTCACATGAAATGCAAAGAACTTTCAATAACGGCGTAGGACTTGTCATCGTTACAGGTAAAGATGAAGCGGACTTTATTCTTTCAAACTCTGATGCTTATATAATCGGTGAAGTTTGCAAAGGAGAAGGTGTAAAGATTTTATAACTTTTTCATTTTTTAAGTCTGTAAATTTAGGATAACTTAAACGTTATCCTAAATTTTTAGTGTTTAATTATTTTAATTATTGCATTTGAGCGGAGTTTTTGATTGAAATTTTCGATTGCCTTTTTACGCTCGCTTATCGTATAAGCTTCTATTGCTTTTTGTTGCGCTTCTTCAAAACTTATTTTATTAACGCCGTTTTTAGAATTCACCTTAAACATTTCATAACCCAGTTTTGTTGGAATTATCGGCGAAAAGCCATCAGGCCCTACATTTGATACGACATATCTAAGACTTTCATTCATTTGACTGTTTCTCAACACACCGCTAATTTTTTGTACCCCGTCTGCATTTTTACCGGCTTTTATAGCCGATAAGGCATTTGCATTTTTTGATATATAACGTATTAAATTTACGCTGTCATATGTTGTAAAAAGAGACGGATTTTCGTTGTAAAATTTTTCTACATTTTCAGGAGTAACGCTTTTTGCGACTTCTTTAAAAATTGCCGCGTAAAGTTTTTCTTCTTGTAAAGAATTTCTTACGTTTTCTTTAAATTCGCTCCATGTTCCGCCTTGTTTTTTTATTGAAGCCTGCATTGTATCTACTGAAATTTTATTTTGTGCGGCTATTGCTTTTATACGCTCATTTGTTTCGTAGTCGCTTGTGATAATTCCAAGTCTTTTAATTTCAGCTACTTGAAGTTTATTTTTTATCAGTACTTCTAAGGCATCATTCGGATTTAGTCCGCGCATTTTTATCATTTTGTTTAATTCATAATGTGTGATAGGCTCATTTTCCACTACCGCTACAACGCCGTTTATGACATCGGCATTGGCAAGGCAAAAACCAAAAATTAATGATAGAAAAACAAACTTTTTTTTCATTTTCAACCTTTATTTAAGCTCTTTGATAATATAATACCAAAATTGAAATTATAGCTTTTTTTAGTAAATTTAAAGGAATTTTATATGATTTGTACCAGATTTGCACCGAGTCCGACAGGATATTTACATATCGGAGGACTTAGGACGGCACTTTTTAATTATCTTTATGCGCGCGCTAACGGCGGAAAATTTGTACTTCGCATTGAAGATACTGATTTAAAACGCAATTCGGTTGAAGCTGCAAACGCTATTGTGGAAGCTTTTAAGTGGTGTGGGCTTGATTATGACGGCGAAATCGTTTATCAAAGCAGCCGTTTTGATTTATACAAAAAATATATTCAAAAGCTGCTTGATGAAAATAAGGCTTATAAATGTTATATGAGTAAAGCCGAACTGGATACTCTAAGAGCCGAGCAGGAAGCGCGTAAAGAACGTCCTAAATATGACGGTAGATATAGAGATTTTAATGGTATTCCACCAAAAGGAATTGATCCTGTTATTCGTATAAAAGCCCCACTTTCCGGCACAATTGAGTTTGACGATGGTATAAAAGGCAGTATGAAATTTAACGCTAATGATATTTTGGATGATTTTATAATCGCAAGAAGCGACGGAACACCGACTTATAATTTTACCGTTGTCATTGATGACGCGCTTATGGGAATTACAGATGTTATTCGCGGTGATGATCACCTTTCAAATACTCCAAAACAAATTGTTTTATACAATGCTTTGGGATTTAAAATACCTAAATTTTACCACGTTGCTATGATAAACGGAAGCGACGGACGGAAACTCTCAAAAAGACACGGCGCAACGGATGTTATGGAATATAAACGTATGGGATATTTGCCGGAAGCGCTTTTGAATTTTTTAGTACGACTTGGCTGGAGCCACGGCGATGATGAAATTTTCAGCCTTGACGATATGAAAAAATACTTTGATCCTAACCATATCAGCAAAAGCTCAAGCACTTTTAATCAAAGCAAACTTGAGTGGCTAAATGCCTATTATATCAAAAACTCATCAAATAAAAGGCTCATAAAAGAACTCGAGAATTTCGATATTAACATTGAAAATCACCCTAAAAAAGAGCTTTTAATAGATTCTTTTAAAGAGCGTGCCAAAACGTTGGCGGATATGGCGAAAGGGATAGATTCGCTTTTGTCACGTCCAAAAACTTACGAGCAAAAAGCCTTTAATAAGTTTATAAATGAAAACTCAAAAAACTTGCTTCAAAAATTCAGCGAAATTTTAGACGCGCAAAATTTAAAAGCAAAGGAAATTGAAGAAAAAACCATGCAATTTTTGGAAAAAGAGGGAGAAAAACTTAAAAATTTAGCCCAACCTTTAAGAGTTGCGATTACGGGCACAAGCATAAGCCCTTCTATTTTTGAGGTAATTGAAATTTTAGGCGTAAATGAGATAAAATTAAGAATAGAAAATTTAATAAAAAACAAGGAAAGTTTATGATAAACAAAGAAAAAGCACTTGAATATCACATAGGAGGCAAAACCGCCATACAAATCACAAAGCCTTGCGAAAGTGTGGAAGATCTTTCATTGGCTTACAGTCCTGGCGTTGCCGAACCTTGCAAAGAGATTCATAAAAATAGCGAACTTGCTTACAAATACACAAATAAATCAAATTTGGTAGCTGTTATCAGTAATGGAACCGCCGTTTTAGGACTTGGTAATATCGGAGCACAAGCCGGCAAACCTGTTATGGAAGGCAAAGCGGTATTATTTAAAAAATTTGGGAAAATAGATGCTTTTGATATAGAAATAGACGAAACGGATCCTGATAAATTTATAGAAATCTGCAAAGCGATTGCGCCGACATTTGGCGGTATAAACCTTGAAGATATAAAAGCGCCTGAGTGTTTTTATATAGAAAAAAGATTGAAAGCTGAGACCAAAATTCCGGTTATGCATGACGATCAGCATGGAACGGCTATCATAACATCAGCCGGACTTTTAAATGCCGTTAAAATAAGTGGCAAAAAAATAGAAGATGTCAAGATAGTAGTAAGCGGAAGCGGGGCTGCAGGAATTGCTTGCGCAAGAATGTATAAGACTCTTGGTGCGAAAAATGTAATTATGGTTGATTCTAAAGGCGTAATTTATGAAGGAAGAGAAAATTTAAGCCCTGAAAAAATGGAATTTGCAATAAAAACGGACGCAAGAACCTTAAGCGATGCGATGAAAAATGCCGATATGTTTTTAGGACTTAGCAAAGCAGGTATCGTAAGCAAAGATATGGTAAAAAGTATGGCAAAAAATCCTATAGTTTTTGCTCTTGCAAATCCGGATCCTGAAATCAGCCCAAAAGATGTAAAAGATACAAGAAACGACGCTATTATAGGAACAGGAAGAAGCGACTATCCAAACCAAATCAACAATATTTTAGGATTTCCTTATATTTTCAGGGGTGCGCTTGATGTAAAATCTACAAATATAACTGAAAATATGAAAATGGCTGCGGCAAAAGCCTTGGCAGAGCTTGCAAGAGAGCCTGTCAGTGATAAAGTTAAAAAGATTGTCGGTAATGACAAATTAGAATTCGGTATAAATTATGTGATACCAAATCCTTTTGATGAAAGAGTTTTTTCAAGGGTTGCATTAGCTGTAGCAAAAGCAGCGATTGAGGATGGAGTTGCTTTGATTAAAGACTTTGATCTAAAAAAATACAAAGAGAGATTAGAGGCGGAAAAATGAGCGAAGCGCTGCTTACCGATTTTTATCAACTTACAATGATGCAAGGTTATTTTTTTGAAAAAAAATATGATGTTGCGGTTTTTGATATGTTTTATCGTAAAAATCCATCAAATGGTGGATATGCGATATTTTGCGGTGTCAATGAAGTAGTTGATTATATTAAAAATTTAAGATTTAGCGATGATGATATTAAGTATTTAAAAAGTTTAGGGACTTTTAAAGACGAATTTTTAAATTATTTAAAAACTTTTAAATTTAACGGCGAAATTTATGCCGTTGAAGAAGGAAATATAGTTTTTCCACACGAACCGTTATTACGCGTAAAAGCAAATATTATGGAAGCCCAACTTATTGAGACCGCAATTTTAAACATTTTAAATTTTCAGACGCTGATCGCAACAAAAAGCTCACGTATTTGCAAAGCCGCAAACAACGATTTGGTTATGGAATTCGGACTTAGAAGAGCCCAAGACAGAAGTGCCGGAATTTATGGTGCTAAAGCGGCTGTCATAGGCGGTTGCGGCGGAACGGCAAATGTTTTGGCGGCAAAAATGTTTGGCATAAAACCGCTTGGAACACACTCTCACTCGTGGATTCAAAGTTTTGACAATGAAATAGATGCGTTTAGAGCTTATGCTAAAATGTATCCGAATACCGCACTTTTGCTCGTCGATACATATGATACTTTAAAAAGCGGCATTCCAAACGCCATTAAAGTTTTTAAAGAACTTCGCGCAAACGGACACGAACCGCTTGGAATTCGTATTGATTCGGGCGATTTGGAATACTTGACGAAAATAGCGCGTAAAATGCTTGACGAAGCCGGTTTTAAAAATGCAAAAATTACAGCTTCAAGCGATTTGGACGAATATTCTATAGAACAACTTAAACTTTTCGGCGCTAAGATAGATTCTTGGGGGGTCGGCACTAGACTTATCACATCGCATGACAGTCCAAGTTTAGGTGGTGTTTATAAACTTTCAGGCATTGAACGAAACGGAAATTTTGAACCTAAAATTAAAATTTCAAATGATCCGCGCAAGATAAATAATCCCGGATACAAACAAGTTTATAGACTTTATGATAAGGATAACGGCAAAGCGGTTGCAGATTTGATTACGCTTGCCGATGAAAAAATAGATGAAAGTAAATCGCTTGAAATTTTCCATCCGCTTTATACATATCGCCGAAAGAAAGTTGAAAATTTTACGGCTGAACCTTTACTGAAGCCACTTTTTATAGACGGCAAATTTGTAGGAAACAAACGAAGCGTAATGGAAATCGCAAAATATAGCAAAGAGCAAAAGGCGCTTATTTGGGATGAATATCTAAGAAACATCAATCCGCAAGTTTATAAGGTTGATATGTCAAACAAACTTTGGAATTTGCGCGAAAAATTAATCAATTCACATAAAAATTTTAATTAAAATTCCACTAATCCATCTAAAAATAGGACGTTAAATTTTTAATGTCCTATAAAATTTTTTAATTTTGTACCATATTTTATAATCAAAAAAATTACTTTATAACAGATATTCGGCTTTTTATTTAAATAAACCGGATTTAAAATTGATTGTGTTTATACGATTTTCGGTTTAAAAAATGTGGAAAAATATTATATAATACTTTAAAAAAAGATTGTTAGAAAATTTAAATATAATTGTTTGTTACAAAAATATAATTAAATTTCACAAAAAATTTCAAAGGACGAAGTATGAATACTTTTGGGCGAAAGCTTAGACTTACTACTTTTGGAGAAAGCCACGGCAATGCAATCGGCGGCGTGATTGACGGATTTCCGTCAGGCGTTAAAATAGATGAAAAATTTATTCAAGCCGAACTTGATAAAAGAAAACCGGGTGGAAAATTTGCTACCGCCAGAAAAGAAAATGATAAAGTGCAAATTTTTAGTGGAATTTTTGAAGGCATAAGCATCGGTACGCCGATCGGCTTTGTAATTTTTAATGAAAATCAAAAAAGTAAAGATTATGAAAATATAAAAAATCTTTTTCGTCCAGGACATGCTGATTTCGGATATTTTAAGAAATTCGGAATTAGAGATTACAGGGGTGGTGGAAGAAGTAGCGCTCGCGAAACCGCAGTTCGCGTGGCAGCAGGCGCTTTTGCACAGATTTTGCTTAATGAGTTTGATATTTGTGTGCAAAGTGGAATTTTTAGCATAGGTTCTATAAATAAAAGCGGTGAAATTTCAAATGCAAAAAATTTAAAAATGGATTTTGATTATGCGCAAACCAGTGAAATTTTCTCACTTTTTAAAGAGCTTGAAAATGAAATGAAAAATGAAATTTTAAATACTAAAAATGCCCACGACAGTGTAGGCGGAAGTGTTGTAACACGCGTAAAAAATGTGCCTGCAGGGCTTGGAGAAGTTCTTTATGATAAAATTGATGCGAAAATTGCTTATGCACTAATGGGAATAAATGGCGTAAAAGCCGTAGAAATCGGAGCCGGCGTAAAAGCAAGCGAGATGATTGGAAGTGAAAATAACGATGAAATTTTGCCGTTTGGAAAATTTAAAACAAATCATAGCGGCGGAATTTTGGGCGGCATTACAAATGGCGATGAAATTATTGTAAAAAGCCATTTTAAACCGACACCGTCTATTTTTTTAGCGCAAAATACTATAGATGAAAGCGGAGCTGCCAAAACGCTCAGTTTAAAAGGCAGGCACGATCCTTGTATCGCTGTAAGGGGAAGTGTGGTGGCAACCGCGATGATGAGACTTATTGTAGCCGATATGATGCTTTTAAATCTCGGTTCAACTTTAACATCACTTAAAAAATTTTATCTTTAACCAAAATTTAGCTATAATCTGAACACTATTTTTTGCAAAGGCAAAGATAGTGAAAGGAGACAGAATGAAAGCTTTTACAATGATTGAATTGATCTTTGTGATTGTTATTTTGGGAATTTTGGCTGCTGTTGCTATTCCTAGACTGGCTGCTACCAGAGATGATGCTGAAATCGTAGCAAAATCTCAAACGATAGTTAACGGTATGAGTGAGATAGCAAGTTTTTACATTTCACAAGGTAATTTTGTAAAAGGTCCTAAAGGAGATACCGATATATCACCGATGAGTAATATCGAAAATCCTGTTATGCTTCGCGGAAATGCCTGTGCTACTTTTAAAGTTACCGACAACAACGAGACAAAACTTATAAAAAGTACCGACGGGCTTTGTGCAAACGTTTGGAGTACGGGATCTTTGGCTGCTATAAAAGATACGCCGTTTTCTGATGCTATTATCATTATAGATAACAAGTAAATCCGTTTTTTAGGCACTTTTTTGTGCCTAAAATTATTTTAATATTCCTGCACCATTTATTGCGCTGGATCTATCTTTCGCATAAATTCTTTTACCGTCTATCACATCATATTTCCAAATCGGCGCGTTTGCTTTAAAATCTTCAACAAAATCATTTATCAGAGTAAGTGCTGTTTTTCGTTTCGGACTTATTATAGCGCATACAAATGAACTTTCATGCACGCTTACATCGCCTCTTGAATGAGCAAATTTTATAAAAGCGTCAATTTTTGCGGCTTTTTCCTGCCAATTATCAAGCCAATTTTTAAGAAGCGGTTCATAGATGTCAAAACTAAGTGCACTTATATTATTTTCAGCTCGCACGATACCTACAAAATTTATAAAAGCGCCGCAGTTGCGATTTTTAAACTCATTATACCAACGAGTTAAAATTTCATTCACATTTAGTTTTCCTTCGTAAATTTCCATATCAACCTCCGCAAACAGGCGGTAAAATAGCTATTTTGTCTCCATTTTCAAGTTTGAAATTTTTAGAAAAAACTATTTTGTCATTTACAGCTATGGCTGAGGTTTCAAGCCAAGGCTTTACGTTTTCATCTTTTTGTAAAATTTCTCTTAGCTGTGATAAATTTGATATTTCAAGTTCAATCGGTTCTTTATTTATAGGACCTAAAAATTCTACTTTTACCATTATTCTTTCCTCAAATTTTTTGGTATTTTAACAAAATTTTATATAATAACCAAAAAAATTTTAAGGAAAAAAATGAATATAAATGAAATAAAAACACCTGCTTATGTTTGTGAAAAAGATGCTCTTTTACGAAATTTAGAGCTTTTGAAAAGTGTTGGCGAAACTAGCGGCGCTAAAATTTTATGCGCTTTAAAAGGTTTTGCTTTCAGTCTTGCGATGCCTTATGTCGGGGAATTTTTACGGGGAGCGACGTGCAGCGGGCTTTTTGAAGCGAAATATGCAAACGATTTGATAAAAGGCGGTTTATCTGAAAATATGCAAAAAATGGGCAATAAAAATTATAAAAATATAGAAATCCACACTTACAGCCCGGCTTTTAAAGATGATGATATGGATGAAATTTTGCAAATTTCAAATCATGTAGTTTTTAACTCTTTTTCTCAGTGGAAGAAATTTCGTCAAAAAGCTATTATAAGTGGCGTAAAATGTGGCCTTCGCGTAAATCCGCAAACATCTTTTTCTCCTGTTGAAAATTACAATCCTTGCGGAAAATTCAGTCGTCTTGGAATTACGATTGAAAATTTTAAAAATGCTTTAAATGTTGAGAATTCTTTGCTTGATGGTATTTCAGGACTTCATTTGCACGCGCTTTGCGAGGAAAGCAGCGAACATCTGCAAACTGTTGTGCGTGAGTTTGAAATGCAGTTCGGCGAGTTTATACCGCGTATGAAATGGATAAATTTTGGCGGCGGACACCATATCACAAAAAAAGGTTACAATGTAGAGCTTTTGGTTAAAATTTTAAAAGATTTCAGTCAAAAATGGGGCGTGGAAGTTTATATAGAACCTGGAGAAGCAGTTGGTTGGCAGTGCGGATATTTGGTTGCAAGTGTGCTTGATATAGTGGAAAATGGCGTAAAAATCGCGATTTTGGACACTTCAGCCGAAGCGCATATGCCGGATACCGTTCTTATGCCGTATCGTCCGGCTGTGCGCGACGAAATTTCGTCTTGTGATAAAAAACTTAAAAACGGCGAAATTTTTTCATATCGTTTTGGTGGAAATACCTGTCTTGCTGGCGACATAATAGGACTTGAAAGTGGCGAGCCGCTTTATTGTTTTGAAAAACCTTTAAAAATCGGTGATCGCATTATTTTTGAAGATCAGATACACTATACAATTGTAAAAAATACGACATTTAACGGTATAAAATTACCGGATTTGTATCTCATAGATAAAAACGGCGAAATTTTAGACAGCAAAATTTTTGGTTATGATGAATACAAAAGGCGAAATTAGTGCAGTTTGGCCTTAAATTTTTAATCTTAAATGTAAATTTATGCGCGTTTTTAAAATATTTTATTTTAAAATTCAAGACTTTTTTACTCTCCTAATTTTATACGTATTTTTAAATATCCAATTAGCGCGCATTAAGACATTAAATTTATTTTTTATGCAAGTTTATGATTTTAAATTTATAACTTGTATGACGGCGCATTTCGGTTATTTTTACTTTGTCGACACGGCAAATTTTATAATTTTAATATTTTTGATTTCATATTTTAAAAACGGTAAAATCTTTTGCAAGAAAAAAACGGCTTTTATATTGCCTCTTTTTAAAGCGGATATGAAAAACTGCGAAATTAGACATCATATAAAAATCGCTTATGATAAATTTTGATATAAAGTTTTATTTTTTTAAAACACGCTGTAAAAAAGCAAAATATTTTTTTGCGCCGAAGTATAAAATTTTTTATGACATTTAATTCGCAAATTTTATAAAAACTGATTGTGCAAAATATTTTCGTATCAAAAAATCAGTAAAAAGATAAATGAAGTTAAAAAAATAAGTGCGTAAAAAGTTTAAATTTTAAAATTTTCGTAATTTAAATGCGGAACTATATCTAAATTTTTATAGTTTATAAACTCTTTTTTATTATACTTATAAACTCCTGCGCGTGCTATCATAGCGGCATTATCCGAGCAAAATTTAAGCGGCGCCAGATGCAAGGTCGAGCCGTATTTGTTTGCCAAATTTTCAAGCTTTGTTCTAAGAGCCGAATTGGCACTTGCACCGCCGACGACCGCAAAATTTTGCCATTTTTTCATTTCGTAAATTTTGCTTAATTTATCCATTATATGAGCAATAGCCGTTTTTTGGAAACTTGCAGCTATATTTTCCTGAACGCTTTGTGAAATTTCACCTGCTTTTTCGATTTCCATTCTAACTTGATTTTTTAATCCGGAAAAGCTGTATTCAAGGCGTTTGTCATGTAAAAGCGGAATGGTAAAATTTAGATTTCCATCGCAGTTTTTCGCTAAATTTTCTATAAGCGCACCGCCAGGATAATCAAGTCCAAGCATTTTTGCGACTTTATCAAAGCTTTCGCCGAAACTGTCGTCGCCGGTTTTAGCTAATACAGATATTTTGCCGTTTGCGCTAATATCTAAAACCAAAGTATGCCCTCCGCTGACTAGCAGAACACCAAGCGGAAAAATTTCTTTTTTATCTAAAAAAACTGAAAAAATATGTCCTACAAGATGATTTACGGCAATTAGCGGTTTATTCAGTGATATTGATAGAGCTTTCGCCATGCTTACGCCGCCTATTAGACTTACACTAAGTCCAGGCTCGTTTGTGACGGCAATTGCTGAAATTTCGCTAAAATATGGCTTTATTTTTTCTATCATTTCAGGAAGTGCTTTGGTGTGAAGTCTTGCGGCAAGTTCAGGTACAACTCCGCCAAATTTAGCATGTTTTATCTCTTGTGAAATTTTACTGAAATAGTTAAGTTTTAAACTGTTTTCGTCCATCAAAGCGATTGAGCTGTCATCACAACTGCTTTCTATTCCTAAAATCATAATCTAAGCTCGCTTCTTGCGAAATTTCGCACAATTTTATCTATTTTTATAAGATCTTCCGCATTTTCCGGCGTCAAATCGTTAAATTTTTCTACGGCTTTAAAAATTGTAGATGAAATATCTAAAAATCCGCACTTTCCCTGCAAAAACGCAAAAACTGCAATTTCGTTTGCCGCATTTGTTATAACGCCCAAATCAGGATTTGACAAAACTTCATCTTTAAGTTCGAAAATAGGATATTTTTTAATATCTATCTTTTCAAATTTCAAATTTAAATTTAACAAATCGGCAGGTTTTAAAATTTCGCTTTTTAAATTAGGCAAAATAGCATGAGCGATTGCCAGTTTCATATCCGTGCGACTTAAATGAGCGGCTGTCGAGCCGTCAATAAATTCTATCAAAGCATGTACGCTTGAACTTGGTTCAATTAAAGCGTCCAGATTTTTGCAGCCGTAAAGCCAAAAAGCTTCCAGCATTTCAAAAAGTTTGTTTGCCATTGTAGCGCTATCGATTGTGATTTTTGCGCCCATATTCCAGTTCGGATGTTTTAGAGCGTCAGCGGCTTTTTTTGAGCTTAAATCTTTAATCGGTGTTTTATAAAACGCGCCTCCGCTTGCTGTAATTATCATTTTAGCGGGTTTTGCGCTATTTTCAAGTAAAAATTTAAGACCGAAATGTTCGCTGTCTATTGCACGAATTTTAGAAGTATTCAAAAATTTTCCGCCTACTACCAAACTTTCTTTATTTGAAAGGCATAAAATTTTACCTGAATTTTGAATTTTCAGACTTGGAATAAGTCCTGCAAAACCGACTAATGCATTTATTACGGTTTTACTTTCGCAGCGATTCAGCATTTCGCAAATGCCGTTTTCGCCGCTAAAAATTTTATTGTGTGCTACTTTTGATTTTAATTTTTCATCTTTTATGTAGACAAATTTCGGATGAAATTCCGCGATTTGCGCGTTTAATTTTTTTACATTTTCAGCGCACGCTAAAGCTTCTATTTCAATGTTAAATTTTCGTGCTATTTCAAGGGAGTTTGTGCCTATGCTTCCGGTGGATCCTAAAACTACCATGCATAGACCAAAAGCATCGCTATGGCGCCAAAAAGATAACCGTCTATTCTATCTAAAATTCCGCCATGCCCAGGTAAAATTTCGCCGCTGTCCTTTACGTTTGCAAGACGTTTTAAGTAGCTTTCAAAAAGATCACCGAAAACCCCGAATACGCTCACAACAAGTGTTGTATAAACAATTTCTTTAAAATCTGCATTTGTAAAAATTTTAGCGTATAAAAAGCTGATTATAACCGCGAAAATAAATCCGCCGATAACGCCTTCAAGTGTTTTATTAGGCGAACTTGGGCTAAAATGAATTTTGCCTATGGCTTTTCCTACGAAATAAGCTCCGGAATCAGAGCAGATTACGATTAGAATCATCCATACAAACATCGCAATTCCAAGATCGCTATAAAGTGAAAACATAATAAAAATCGGTACAACCGGATATATAAAAGGCAAAATGATTTTTAAGTTTGAAATTTTAAAATAAGCTTGAATTGAAGCTACAAAAATTAACATAAAAAATGAGAGTTTTACAGCTGCTGAAAACGGCGCTTCAAGTGTAATAAACGGCAATGCCACAAAAAATGCGATTGCAATTAAAACAAAATATTTACTTTCATCGCTGACACCGAAAAGTTTTGCGCTTTCAGAATAAGCGACCGCAAGTATTACGACAAAAAGTACGAAGTTCAGGGCATAAATGTCAAGCCACGCAAGAACCGTAAAGGCTACAAATAGTACTAAGCCTGTTAAAATTTTCTCTCTCATAAAAAACTCCTAAGCCGATAATTATATAAAATTTTCGCTTATTATGGCTTTAAAATTTTTATTGTTTTAAAGTTATTGTAATTTACAAACGCACTTTCAACTACACGTACAAAGCCTCTTTTTGTGTAATCTACATTGAAATTTCCAGGTGTATTTACGCTGAAATTTACGCAAATTTTTGCTGCCATTTCTATGATTTCCGGCGTTAAGTTTTGTTTTGCAGTTTTTACAATGACGTGGGCCCCCGGTATATCTTTTATATGGAACCAGAAATCGTTTTTAGCCGAGTTTTTAAGTATCCATTCGTTGCCGATTTTGTTTTTACCGACACTTATTTTAAATTCTCCTATATAAAAGTTTTGCACGTTTTGGTTGTTTTTTTCTTTTTTTTGTGCGGTTATTTCGTGTTTTGGAAGTAAAATTTCAAGCTCCTGTCCGTTTTTTGCGTTTAAAATCAATGTTTTTAAATTTTGCCAAAATTTAAGCTGTTCGTCTAAATTTTGCCTTTGGATATATAAATTCGCTGCTTTTTGACGAAGTTTTTTAGAAGCCGTAAAAAAATCGTTTGCCGAAATTTTCGGCGGTTTTTCAAAAGAAAACTCAATTTTTTTGTCATTCTTATAAATTGAAATTTTTCTATCAAAATCTTTTAATTTATAAAGGTTTTCAATTAAAATTTCACCTTTGAGTTTAAAATCCGCGGCATTTTTTAAAAGCTCCTCCTCCTTTGGAAGTTCGCATAAATTTTGCGAAAAATTTTCTATTTTTTTATCTACTGATAAAATTTTGGCGGTGCGTAAATTTTCAAATTGTAAATTTTTTATATTGTTAAACTCATTTTCAAAAAAAATATCAAAATTTTCTATTTTTTCTACCGTTTTTTCGCGAATTTCTATACCTGGTAAAAATTTCAGTCTCACACCGACTTTTATATTTCTGAACTCATTTTCAAAATGTCTTAAAGCTTCTAAAATAATGTTATTTTCATCTGTTATTATTACATTTGTAAATCGCCCCGTAAATTCAAAATAAATATGTGAAATAATTTTTTTATAGCTTCCGTTTAAAGTGGCGCAAATATGAAGTATGCGATTGTTTTTTGGAACTTCAACGGCTGAAATTTTAGCCGAAACAAAACGTTTTTCCAAAATCAGATCAAACGGGGCTTTGTAAATTTTATTCGGCGTGAAATTCTCGTTTTTATGTATATTTGAATGAGTTTTTCCAAGATCGAAAAACAGCTCATAATCATCAAAAACTATGTAAAAAAGATTATCTCCGACTCGTTTTATGTTCGAAATTTTATGGAATTTTTGTAAAAATTCCGCTATTTGCAATAAATTTTGATATTTCATAATGAGATTTTAGCGAAATTTTGCTAAAATCATACAAAATTTTAATAAGGAATAAAAATGAAACAGACGATTACGGAAAAAATTTTTAGCGACCATGTTGGCGCGCAGGTTTACGCAGGAGAGATTGTAGAAAGTAAAATCGATATGGTGATAGGAAACGATATCACTACGCCGATTTCAATTCGTCAATTTGAAAAATCCGGCGCAGCGCATTTGGCTAATCCTGACGGCTTTGCAATCGTAATGGACCATTATATTCCGACTAAAGATATTGCAAGTGCAAATCAGGCTAAAATTTCACGCGAATTTGCATATAAGCATAATTTGAAAAATTTTTTCGATGAAAAGGACATGGGAATTGAGCACGCTCTTATACCTGAAAAAGGGCTTGTGGTATCAGGCGATGTAATAATAGGAGCAGATTCTCATACTTGCACTCACGGTGCTTTAGGGGCATTCAGCACAGGTATGGGAAGCACCGATATAGCATATGCGATGATAACCGGTAAAAATTGGTTTAAAGTGCCAAAATCAATAAAAGTCGTGTTAAAAGGACGATTAGGCGAACATATTTACGGAAAAGATCTTATTTTAAAACTAATTTCAATGATCGGTGTTGACGGTGCGCTTTATAAGGCGCTTGAATTTTGCGGAGATATTCAAAATATCGATATGGACAGCCGTTTTTCAATGTGCAATATGGCGATTGAAGCCGGCGCGAAAAGTGGAATAATCGCAGCCGATGAGATAACAAAACAATTTTTTAAAGATAAAAATTTAAGAGCCGAACCGAAATATTTTTATAGCGATGAGGACGCTTTTTATGAGCGCACGGTTGAAATTGATATGAGCGCGCTTGAGCCTATGGTTGCGTATCCGTTTTTACCAAGTAATGGAAAAACAATAACTCAGGCTGTTGCTGATGAATTAAAAATAGACCAGGCATTTATCGGAAGCTGTACAAACGGGCGTTTGAGTGATTTAAGAATTGCTGCTGAAATTTTAAAAGGCAAAAAAGTTGCGAAAAAAACCCGTCTGATAATAACTCCTGCGACGCAAAAAATATATAAAGCTGCCGAACACGAGGGATTAATTGATATTTTTATAGATGCGGGAGCTGTCGTATCAAATCCTACTTGTGGGGCTTGTCTTGGCGGATATATGGGAATTTTAGGAGCAAATGAACGTTGTGTCAGCACTACAAATAGAAATTTTGTAGGTAGAATGGGAGATAGAACCAGCGAAGTTTATCTTGCAAACTCGGCTGTAGTCGCAGCTTCGGCAATTGCAGGCAAAATAACAGATCCTAGAGGATAGTTTTGAAACTTCCGGTTTGCGTGATTTTAAGCGGCGGGAAAAGTTCTCGTTTCGGTTGCGATAAAACTCTTGTAAAATTTAATGAATGTGATACTTTAACGGAGTTTTGCGTGAAGCGATACGGCGAAATTTTTGAAAAAATTTTTGTAAGCGCCAAAAATGATAAATTCGGTGGAAAATTTAGACTTTTACTTGATAAAAGTTCTGAATTTTCACCGATGAATGCACTTTTCAGTATTTTAGAAAATTTTAAAAACGAAAAAGTTTTTATAGTGCCTGCCGATATGCCGCTTGTGGAATTTTCCACAATCTACTCGCTTTATGAAAGTAGCGCAAATGAAAAAATTTGCGTTGCAAAAGAAAGCAAGCGAACACATTTTTTATGCGGATTTTTCAGTAGTGAAATTGCCGATTTAGCATGTTCGCTTGCTAAAAAAAATGAGCATAAAATTGAAAATTTATGCAAAAAAGCAGGATTTAAAAGCGTGGAATTTCAAAATAGCGGGCAATTTTTAAACATAAATTATCAATCCGATTTGTTGAAGGTCAAAATATGAGAAAAATTTTTATCTTGGCTATTTTTTGCGCCGGAATTTTTGCTTTCGATGAAACTGAAATTTATCAAAAAGCGCAAGATTATGAAAATAAAGGTGATTATGAAAATGCGATGAAATTGTATAAGCAAATCGCACAAAATAGATTTCAAAAACCGAAAAATGTCGAAATTTCTACGCAAATTTCTAATGATAGTAAAATTTCAGTCGATAAAGCTTTGCCTCAAAATTCATACAAAATTCTAAGCAAAGACGATGCGGAACACAAAAGCGAATCAAAATATGCACAAGATGATAAATTATTTGATATAAGCGTTTACGAGCCTTTTTATTTTTTGGGAAGCTATGATTTCAGCGATAAAGATGGGCGTAAAAACGGCGAAGTTAAGTTCGGTTTCGGTTTGGAAATGCCGATTGTTTATGATTTATTCGGGCTTAATGAAAAAATCGCATTTGCTTACACGCAAAGGGCGTGGTGGCAAGTCGATCTTGATAGTGCGCCGTTTCGTGAGACAAATTATCAACCTGAAATTTTTATACAAATTCCTTTTGAAAATAGTATAAAATACGTGCAATTAGGCGCTTTGCACGAATCAAACGGAAAAGATGGCGAAGTTAGCCGCAGCTGGAATAAATTATATGCTCAAGCCGCATTTAAAATGTCAAATTTTACATTTACGCCGCGAGTTTGGCGGGCATTTTTAACGGATGACAACAACGATATAAGCGATTATATGGGCTACGGCGAGTTTAATTTCAACTATGAAATTGGCGAGCATGAGCTTCATGCAAAATGGCGAAACAATTTAAAATTTGATGAAAATCGCGGCGCAATCGAGCTTGGCTGGTTTTTTCCGCTTTATGGAAATTTCAAAGGATACGTGCAGTACTTTTCAGGATATGGCGAAAGCTTAGTCGATTATTCAAAAAGTGTAGATAAAATAAGTTTCGGTTTTGCATATAAATAGTAAATTTCATCTATTGTTAAATATGTAAATTTAAACTTATAAATTTATTTTATCCGCGATTTAATGAATTTTTATAAACTGTCTTAAATTTAATTTTTCGAAAATTATCAATTTGTGATTCTGTTTGTTTATAAAAACTTATAAATTTTAGTGATGCTAAAATAAAAAAATATCAAAGTTTATTGTATTAAAAACATGAAATTTATCAACTTGAACTATTCTTTTAAATTGAATAAAATCCGTTGCTCTTTATTCAACTATAAAATTTTGTATAAAATGGGAAAATATTTTAAAAAAAGATTTTCTAATTTTAACGAGAATTTTTATATTTGACTGATTTTAAAAAAATTGATACGTTTTTTAGCCTATTATTTCGAATTCTTATTATAGTGCAACGAATGTGATTAAAATGTCCGGCAAGTTTTTTAAAGTTTTTTAACATAATTTTTTTATCCACACAAATTGATTTTTCCTGATATTTCTAAACGAATAAATAAAAGAGCGTTTTTTTTGAAACTGCCTGTTAATATTGTCATCTTCTCTTTCAATTGCACTCAACATTAAAAACGCGCGCAAAACAATTTAGAAAATTCAAGCTTTTTGTGATTTTTATATTTATATAACTTCACTTTTGTTTGTGTTATAAAATGAAAAGGTTATCATGTGATAATTTAATGTCGGATGGATTAGTGACGGATTTTTTAAGAATTGTGATATTGTTAAATGGTAATATTTGCATTAAATAACGTTTTAATTTGGAATATATTTATAAAATTTACAAAAGTCCTGGTGCTGGTATAAAAGAAATTTTTGAATAATAAAATTTTATTTTATTTTTTAAAAGAGCATGATTGAGTTGAAATTCCCGTCAAATGACGGGAATTTCGTTTTTAAAAAGGATGAGGTTTTTTAAAATTTCAGATTTTTAATATCTTCATCAAGTTTTAAAAGTTCATCGCTCGGCTTGCTTGCTACCGGATATTTGTGTTCTGTGATAACTTCAGGAGTTTCAGGAATTTCGGCAGTTTCGCTGATTTGCATTTTTATTCCGTATTTTGACATTACATTTACGAGCGCTATTTGACCAAGGCGTGAGTTTTCTTTGCATTGACCTGTAATTCTCATAGCTTCTTGTGGCGCGTGAAATCCGTAGCTGTTTTCACTAAATGCAAAATCCCATCGTAAATGCGCTTTTCTATGGAATTTTAATGGTTCAGCCAAAACTTCACTGATTTTTGCTTTTTGTTCGTCTGCAGGAAGTGTTGCAAACTCATCTAATTTTGCAAGTTCGCCTCTTGCATAAGATATGTCTTTTATCAAAGAAAGCAGAGCGTTTTCGCAACCTCTAAGTTCATAAGCGTGGCGGTTTTGTATAAAACTTACGCGGTTTTTCAATTCGTTTTCATTTTGCATATGGCAAGTTTTGCAGCTTGCAGTTATATCTGCTAGCGGGGTTTGAATTGTGTGATTTGTGATTTTTATACTTCCTTCTCTTTTATAAGGCATATGGCAATCAACACAACTTACGCCGCTTCTAGCGTGAATTCCGGCACTACTTAGCTCAGCTTCCGAGTGTTGCATTTTTATGATTTGTGCACCGGTATCTTTGTGAATAAAGTCGAATTTAAAGCTTCCGTCGGCTAATTTTTCATCATAATACTCATCAAACATTTCAATTTTGAAAGGTTTATCTTTGCCCCATTTTGCCCAAGGAAATGTCAATGTGTTGTCTTTGCCTTGGAAATAGTATTCTACGTGACATTGCATACAGACGTAATTTCTCATTTCCGCTCTTGTGCCTTTTATGCCGCTTTTTGCGTCAGCTTCGTATCCGCGCTCCACCATCGCATTTACAAAAGCCGGTCTTGTTACTCGTAAGCTCATATCATCAGGATTATGGCAATCTGCGCAGCTACTTCCTAAATGTGAGCCTTTATACGCATCATCGCCGTGTTTTTCTTTTATTAGTTTCATTACATCAAAATAAGGTATTGAATTCATTTTTGTCCATGCCGCTTTTTTTGCTGCGCCGTTTTCTTTATCTACGTCAAAAAATCCCATCGGTTTATTTGCCGATTCCACAGGATTTTCGCTAAGTTTATAGTCTTTATCAACCATTAAAGCGGTTAAGTGTCCGGTATGACAATTTACACAGGCTCCCGGTTGTCCTTTAAATTTAGGAAGTCCATGTGCGTTTAAATACTCTTTATTGTTTCTCATTGTTTCGATTTGATCTATTTGTGAATAAAAATGAAGTCTAGGTCTTGAATAATCAACCGCAAATGCGTAGCCGTTCCACAATTTCGTAGCTGCAGGCCAACGAATCAATTTGCTGTATGGCAAACTTCCTGCAAAATTTGTTTGGAAAGTGATATCTTTCATCGCAGCAAGTCCGTTGTATTGCGAAGGGAAATTTTTACCCCATTCCTGTATATCAGGATTTGTATCGCTAACTTTATTTAACATCAGCGGATAAGATTTTTCTTCAATTTTTTTGTTGCTGATATCCGCAAAAAGCGCAAATATACCTGCACCTAAAACTACAGCTATTAAAAAGCTGACTAGATATATAAATTTTTTCATCTATTAACTCCTTGATTTTAATAATTATGTGCGTGGCCTGCTTGCTTATGGCAGCTAACGCAACTTAATTCTTCATTTTTGGCAGGTAATTTTAATCTGCCGTCATTTCCTACTGTAGCGACATTTGCACCGCAAATTGAATTTGCCGATACGTCTTTGTGGCAAGAGATACAGTTTTGCTGTACAATCTGTTTGCTCTCTTGTGTCGCTGAAAATGCAACAGGATTATCTTTGAAAGTAAAAGCATATCCGTGATGAAGTCCGCTTTTTGCTTTCATTATCCATTTTGAAAAAAACTCATGCGGAACGTGACATTGATTACAGGTAGCCGCATTTTGATGTCCGCCTCTTTGCCAGCTTTCATATACCTGATTCATCACGTGACAGTTTTTGCAAGCAGCGGGATCGTCGCTGAAATATGAAAAACCTTCGGCATAGACAAAAGTATAAAGTCTATGACCTATAATCACGCCAAAACTGATGATTATAATAAATAAAGCTATGGAAAAAGAGCGTTTTTTGGTCTTTTGCTCTGTTTGCGAGCCGTTTTTATTTTCCAAAAAAACCTCCTAAATTTTAAAATTTTTAATTTTCTGATAAAATTTTGGATTTATCTCAAAAAAATGTCACATTTTTATCAAAACACAGATAATTTTTTGTTGATTTAGGTCAAAATTGATTTAATTTTTATTAAAATTTGGAAATTTCATACCAGCCGTAATTTTCATCATCATTCTGTGAGCTGAAAATTTGGTTAAATTTCATATCGATTTTTAAATTTTGTGCGTTTTTAAACTTATTTGAGTGAAAAAATAAAAAATAATCAATTTGTCTGCAAATTTTGCCGTTCTGTTTTATTTCGCGCAGAAAATTTTCACCGCCTTCAATCATTATAAGCCCATTTTTAAGCTTTTCATATATGTTTTCGCCGATTTCAACGTTTCTATTCGGCACGCTGAAAAGCGGTATTGTTTTATCAAAATTTTGCGAGTGAGAAAAAATAAAAATATTCGGATTTTTTGTGCCGCTTATTAGACGGGTATCAAGTTTCGGGCGATCCGTCCTGACAGTGTTTCCACCTATTATCAGTAAATCACTTATTGCCCTAAGTTTGTGAGAGAAAATACGGCTTTTTTCATTTGAAATAATTCCGCCGCAGGCTACGCCATTTGCAGAAAGCGCCAGTTTAAAAAATACGAATTTACCGTTTTTTTGCCATTTTTTAAAAGGTGAAATTAAAATTTCGGCTTCATTTTTACAAACACCTAATTTTACATTTACGCCATTTTTATTCAAAATATAAGCCCCGCCGGATGCGATTTTGTTTTCGTCTTTTGCGCCTATTACACAATCTTTAAATTTTAAAGCGCTTATCAGATTTGCGCAAGGCGGAGTTTTTCCTGAATGAGAACAAGGCTCCAATGTAACAAAAATTTTACCGCCTTTTAATTTGTCGGCGTGATTTTTAATGATGAAATCATATATGAAATTTGCGTTAAATTCTGTGGCTAAATTTTTTGTATCTTTAAAATTTGAGTTAAAATTTTTATTATAAGAGTTTAAAAATTTTAAAGTGAAATTTCGGTCCGAATTTTCAAGCGCTCTAAAAACAGCTAAAACTTCAGCATGAGCAAAACCGGCTTTTTCATGCGCTTCAATGCTTAAAATTTTTCCGGCATTATCAAGTACAACTGCGCCTACTGCCGGATTAGGATATGTTAAAAGTTGATTTTTCCACGCTTTTTGTAAAGCGAGATTCATATAAAATTCATCTTGCATTTCAGTAAATTCGGTAATTGCGAGAAATTAAATTATTGCGAAGCAATCAATTAAAATTAAATTTTAAGATTACTTCGCCGAGTTTATTTATTTGCTTTTTCTATGTATTCGCCACGAACTGTATCTACGCGGATAACTTCACCTTCAAGTATGTGAAATGGAATTTGCACAACGGCGCCTGTTTCAAGAGTAGCCGGTTTTTTGTTGCTTCCTTGTGTATCGCCGCGAAAATCAGGAGCAGTTTCTATGATTTTGAGTTCTACTACTTGCGGAATTTCAATTCCAATCGCTCTTCCGTTGTGGAAAAGCACATTAACCATCGTTCCATCAAGCATCCATTTTTTATTATCGCCTACTTCTTCATCACTGATTGCGATTTGTTCATAAGTTTCGGTGTCCATAAATTGACAGAATTCGCCGTCATCATAAAGATATTGCATCTCTTTTTCTTCCAAATTAGGCGCTTCGCATTTATCGCCTGCGTGGAAAGTTTTTTCCAAGACTTTACCGTCTATAAAAGATTTTATTTTTACGCGTACAAAAGCGGGACCTTTACCCGGTTTTACGTGTTGGTATTCAACGATTTTATATGGAATGCCATCTATTTCGATTTTTAGACCTTTTTTAAGATCTCCCATTGAGTAAGACATTGTTTCTCCTTAAAAAATAAAGAGCTGATTATATCAAAAAAAACTTTAATCACAAAATTTCTTTTATAATCAGTTCGGGTGAAATTTCGCCGCGAAACGAATTTTTGCCAATTGATGCGATAAATGAAAAACTATCTCCAACTTGCGGTAAAAAGTTGAAATTAAAAAACAGCCCTTCTCTTATTGCGTTATTTTTTTCGATTGCGATTTTAGCGTGATTTTTCTCTTTTCCGATGATTTTTATGTTTTTTACAATCGCATTTTCCAATTTAAAAAGCGGACGCGGATTTTTTTGTCCGTATGGTTCGTAAAATTCCAAAATTTTAAGCATTTCGTTATCAAGTTCGCTTAAATTGAGCTCGCCCAAAATTTCATCGGCAAATGTAAAATTTCCATGATTTACATTGAAGCAGGCATTGTTTATTTTCCTTTTAAACTCACTTAAATTTTGTGGATTTATCACAAGTCCTGCCGCGCCTTTATGCCCGCCAAAACCTTCCAAAAGTTCTTTTTGTGAAGCTATAAGCTCTAAAATGTCAAACTTTCCTATGCTTCTGGCGCTTCCTTTTGCACGATTTGCGTCTTTATCGATACTAAACACAATTGCCGGTTTTTTATAATTTTTTGTAAGTCTGCTGGCAACTATTCCTATTACGCCTTCATGCCAATTTTCGCCCCAAGTTACTAATATATGGTCGTTTTCGTCCACATTTTGCAAGCTTTGTTTATAAAGGATATGTTCTTCTTCTTTGCGCGATCTGTTTATTTTTGTAATTTGATCAAGATAGTAATTCGCTTCTTTTATATTTTTCGAGCACAAAAATTTATAAGACAAACTTGCATCGTCCATTCTGCCTGTAGAGTTTATAAGCGGAGCTATTGTGTAACTTATGTCGTCAAACTCAAATTTTTTCTTAAAATAATGCTCTCTTATGGCTTTAAAGCAGGCGCGCTTCGAGTTGTTAAGCTTTTTTATGCCGAATTTTAAAAGTGCGCGATTTAAATCGCGAAGTTCCATCATATCAGCAATTATAGCAATTATTAAAAGATCCAGAAGCTCTGACATATCATAATTTACATTGCAAATTTCTTTTAAAGCACCGATTAAATACCACGCTACCTGCGCCCCGCAAATTTCTACATTCGGAAACGTGCAGTCATTTTGTTTGGGATTTATTATCGCATAAGCTTTTGGAAGAGTCGGCGGCGGCATATGGTGATCCGTGATTATAAGATCTATTCTTTTTTTGTAGCAGATTTCAGCTGCATCGTTTGCCGAAATTCCATTATCCACCGTGATAATAAGATTTATTCCGTCAAGCTCATTAAGCATTTGCGGATTAAGACCGTATCCATCAGTAAAGCGATTCGGGATTTTAACTATGAAATTTGCACCGAGCTCACTTAAAAAATCATTCATAATTACGCTGCTTACAACGCCGTCTACATCATAATCGCCGATAATCGCTATTTTTTCATTATTGTTTATAGCCTCTTTTATGCGATTTGCGGCTTTATAAGTGTCTTTAAGATCGCTTGGAAGTGGAATTTGCGAAATTTTAGTATGCTTGTCATTTTTAAAGCGAGCCGATAAAATTTCTTTTAACTCTTTTTTACCTACCATTTTTTATAGATGCCTCTATAAAGTTTAAAATTACAGGATTTGGTGAAATCAATCTGCTTGTAAATTCGGGATGAAACTGAACTCCTACAAAAAACGGATGGTTTTTAAGCTCAATAGCTTCAATAAGTCCGTCGCTTTCGCCACTTACTATTAAACCGTTTTTTTCCAGAATTTCGCGATATTTCGGATTTGCTTCATAGCGGTGACGGTGGCGTTCTCTTGTTTTTTTTGTGCCGTAAATTTTGCTTAACAATGTATTAGGTTTGATATTGCAATCATATCCGCCAAGTCGCATAGTTCCTCCTAACGGGCTTTTGTATGTTCTAATCTGTTTTTTACCGTTCGCGTCTATAAAACTGTCTATTAAATAAATCAAAGGTTCTTTTGTATTCGGGTCAAATTCCATTGAATTTGCATCTTTTATATTTAGGATGTTTCGCGCAAATTCTATAATCGCAAGCTGCATTCCAAGGCAAATTCCAAGAAACGGAATTTTATTTATTCTTGCATAATTTATTGCAGTCATTTTGCCATCAATTCCACGTTCGCCAAAGCCGCCGGGGACCAGTACGCCACTTACGTCTTTTAAAATTTTATCGACATTTTCCGAGTTTAATTTTTCGCTGTCAACCCAGTTGATTTTTACTTTTGTATCAAGCGTAGCGCCTGCATGAATTAGCCCTTCAGTTAGACTTTTATAACTTTCTTTAAGATCAAGATATTTTCCTACAAATGCGATTGTAACTTCACTGTTCGGAGCGATTACGCGTTTTACCAAACTATCCCATTTGCTCATATTAGGATTTAGTTTTTTAAGACCTAAATTTTCAGCTATCGGTTCTAAAATATTTTGATTTAAAAAAGTTAGCGGAATTTGATAAATGCTTGCGCTATCCGGACTTTCTATGACACAGTTTTTATCTACGCCGCAACTTATTGCGATTTTATTTTTTAAATCCCTGTTTAGCGGAATTTCGCTTCTGCAAATTATCATATCGGGCGTAATTCCTATTCTTCTTAGTTCGCCTACGCTATGTTGGGTCGGTTTTGTCTTTAATTCACCGGCTACTTTTATATAAGGTACTAATGTAAGATGTATATTCATCGCATTTTTTTTGCCAAGTTCTACTCTCATTGCCCTAATCGCCTCTAAAAACGGCAAACCTTCAATATCTCCTACTGTTCCGCCGATTTCTACGATTAGTATCTCTTGACCTTCGCCAGCTTTTTTTATGCGTCTTACTATTTCTCCTACAATGTGAGGAATAACTTGAATTGTTTTTCCAAGATAATCTCCTCTACGCTCTTTTTCGATAACAGTACTATAAACTCTGCCTGTTGTGAAGTTGTTTTTTTGACTTAAATTTTCATCCAAAAAACGCTCATAATGTCCCAAATCAAGATCCGTTTCAGCTCCATCATCAGTCACAAAAACTTCGCCGTGTTCAAGCGGACTCATGGTTCCAGGATCCACATTTATATAAGGATCCGCTTTTAAAATGCTTACTTTCAACCCCGAGTTTTTAAGAAGCGTAGCGATTGAAGCGGAAGCTATACCTTTTCCAAGCGAGCTTAAAACGCCGCCGGTTATAAAAATATATTTAGTTTCAGACATAATTATTCCTATAAATTTTTTAATCGTTAATTATAACTTTTTTTATGTTATAAATTATTTAATACGGAAATTTTAAAATTTTGCTATTTTAAAAGTTATAAGCTGTATAGCCTATAAATAGAGCTATGGATACATTTAAAGCTGTAAAAATCATTCTATTTATTATAAAATTTAACATATTATAGCATACTTTTTTAAAAATATGTCTAAATTTTAAATTTTATATGACAACATCATTTAAAAAAGTAGCTCTTTTTTTAACTTCTTTGGGTAGATATTTGGCATAAGAGCGATAAGTTTCATTTAAATCCTTATGTCCCATCATTTTGCAACCAACCCACATAGGCTCTTCACCACGACTTAGCATTACAGAAGCAAAAGAGTGGCGAGTGTCGTAAAGCCTACGTTTATTATAGCCAAGTTTTTCTTGCAAATTGTTGAATTTAACTCTAATCATAGAGCGAGACAGCTTAAAAATTTGTTCATCTTTATGGGCATTATTAAGCTTTATAAGCTCTTTATATACTATATCAAGCATATCAATAACTCTATTGCTTGATTTGGTTTTGGGTGAATCAATAACACCTAAATCAGAAAGAGTTTTATTGATGCGAATTTGCCTATTTTTAAAATCAAGATCCGCATAAGTAAGAGCAAAAATCTCCCCAGTTCTAGCACCAGTAAAGAATGCAACAACTAAAAATAATCTAAGCTCTTCATCACCAGCATTCCTAATAAGAGTTAAAATCTCATCAAGACTAAATGGTACAAATTTATCAGTTTCTTGTGGTTCATATTTTTGTTTAAATCTAGGAATAAAAAATGGATTTTTAGAAATTAAATCATTATTAATAGCATAGCGAAACAACATTTTAAAAAAAGAGCAGTATCCACTAATAGAGCTATCCTTTAAGCCCCTATCTTTGCAATACTGCACAAATTCAACACTATGATGCCTTTCAAAATCAGATAGGTAGTAAATATTTTTATTTTCCAAAAAATCACTAACAACATTACTCATCGTACGATAAAAATTAACAGTTTTATCTTTTAAAAACGATTTCTCTTGCAAGACTTTATCAATAACATTATCAAAGCTAAACTCGCTCGTATTTTTTATGGGTGTAGTACTTTCTTCCCCTTTTCTTAGTCTGCGATCAACCTGCTCATCCTCAAGTTCATAATATTCACGCTGAGCCTGTTCTAACTCTGCACGAGAGCCAAGAAACATCTCGTAATTTTGGCGAATATAATTAAAAGCTAGAGCTGATTTTTTAAGACCAGTAGAACGGCGTATTCTAACACCATCTTTTTGGCAATCAACATAAAATCTACCTTTATGAACATATATATTTTTATTTTTTTCTAAATTTTTCATAAAAATATTTTAGCAAAATTTTTTCAATAAAGCCAATAACTACTAACGAATATAAATAAAATCTTAAAAAATAAATTAATATAAAAACTTAATATAATTAAAAAAGAGTAAATTAGTCCTTTGAAGCTTAAATACCAATATATAGAGATTTAAAAAATTAAAATAATAAAAAATAAGCTAAATTTAGCCTAAGTTTTACAAAATGTCCCAATAAATAGAATTTTTATATTAAGTTTAATATAGTTAAAAACAGATTAAATTACGATAAATAGGCAAGAAAAAGCATTAAGCAAAAATTAGTTTAAAAGTTTAAGTTTTTACAAAATGTCCCAACCC
>QWCE01002077.1_pt1 | contig 62388 bp, 56 predicted proteins | sample 1972531 | NCBI WGS metagenome assembly QWCE01 (sample SAMN09866716, study PRJNA288562) | Human gut metagenome isolate term4_stool, whole genome shotgun sequencing...
GATATTGTTCAATTTTCAAGGTCCTGTGAGCGCCTCAGCCTTTCGGCTGACGACTTGATTATTTTATCACAGAAGTGATTTTTTGTCAAGCTCTTTTTTCGAAGCCGTCGAACTTTCTGAACTTGGAGCGTCTCGAAACCTCTCAAATCTCTTTGGTGTTTCTTGACGTCTATTGGTTCTTTTCTTCGGCTTCTTGCTGAGGCTTCGGAAGTCATTCTTTTGTCTCAGCGCTTGGCGCTCAAGTATAGTACCATACCCCCGGAGAAATGTCAACACTTTTTTGCAAGTTTTTTCAAAAAACTTCAAGTTTCTGCTTGCGGGCAGAAAACCGAACCTCTCCGAGACGGCCAAGGCCGTCTCGGCTCCCCTTTTGCAAGGGGAGCTTGCAGTTTTGAGTGGGGTGTTATATTATATAATTACATTATAAGGCAGAGGAGGCCCCTGACCATGATCCTGACGGTCAACATCGGCAACACACACATCACCATCGCCGGCTACGAGCACGACGCGCTGCAATTCAGCGGGCGGCTCCACTCCGACACAGCAGCGACCATTGATGAATACGCCATGAATCTGCTGAATCTGCTTTCCTTATATCACGTCGAGCCGGAGCGGATTGAGGGCGGCATTCTGGGCAGTGTGGTGCCCGCGCTGACAGGCCGGGTGCTGGCGGCGCTGCGGATGCTCTCTTCTGCCCACATCCTGACCGTCGGGCCGGGGCTGAAAAGCGGCATCAAGCTGCGGCTCGACAATCCTGCCCAACTGGGCGCCGAACTGCTCTGCGGTGCGGTAGCGGCGCTGGCCGAGGGACCCGGCCCGCTGGCTGTCATTTCCGCCGACACTGCCATCTCCATCATGGCCGTCAACGAGAAGCAGGAGCTGGTGGGCGGCGTCATTATGCCCGGCCCGCAGCTTTCACTGGCGGCGCTGGTACAGAAGACCGCCCAGCTGCCCCAGATCGACCTTTCCGCACCGGCGGCCCCCTCCATTCTGGGCAAGAACACCGCCGCCTGTTTGCAGAACGGTTTTGTGCTGGGCACCGCCGGGCTGCTGGATGGCTTGGCCGAGCGGTTCCGCGCCGAGCTTGGCCCCGACCTGAAGTTCTACGCCACCGGCAACCTGCCCCGCCCCATCCGCGAGGCATGCCGCACCACCAACATCCTCTACCGCGAAACCCTCATTACAGATGGTCTGTACCGCATCTGGCTGAAGAATAAAAAGGGGTAAGCGGGGCCGTGCTGTTCGAATCCTCCCGGTCGCAAATTTAACGGTAGTCCTCTTGGTAGACATTCCTATGAGCCTAGGAACCGCGGGCTAAGCAACAGCCCACCGGGCTGATTGCTTACGGCACTTCGTGCCGCCGCCCTGTTCGAATCCTCCCGGAAGCAAAAAATCCCAGTACACATTTGTGTACTGGGATTTTTATGCGACCGGGAGGATTCGAACCTCTGGCCTTCCGGGTCGGAGCCGAACGCTCTATCCAGCTGAGCTACGATCGCACATGCCTGAACGAATTCAGTATAAGGTAGTATAGCACAGCTGCCCCAAAAATGCAAATAGAAATCTTCACCTCATTTTTCATTCGTTCTGCCGTTCCGCAAAATTTCACCCGGCTTTTGGCGGTTCCCATCTTGCAAAAGCGCCGTCGGGCTTTATAATAGAGCTTGTGCCCCGGTGTGCGCGGGCATGGTTTAGGATTTGAAAAAGGGATCATCAACTATGAAATCGAACACCCAAACGCTGACGGAAGGGCCTCTGGCCAAGCAGATTCTTCTGGTCAGTCTCCCGCTGGCGCTTTCCAACCTCTTGCAGGTGCTGTTCAACATGTCGGACGTGGCCGTGGTAGGCCGGTTCGCTGGCTCTACGGCGCTGGGCGCGGTGGGCTCCACCAGCATCTTCGTCACCCTGTTCACCGGCTTCCTCATCGGCCTGAGCAACGGCATCAACGTGCTGGTGGCCCGCTTTTACGGGGCCAAGCACGGCGACGACGTCCGGTGCACGGTCCACTCAGCGCTGGTGGTCAGCTTCATTGCCGGTGTGGTGCTGCTGGGCATCGGGCTGCTGGGTTCCCCCGCCCTGCTCCGGCTCCTGAACACCAAGGACGACCTGCTCCCCGGCGCCATCCTCTACCTGCGGGTCTACTTCCTCGGTATGCCGGCGCTGGCGCTCTACAACTTCGGCAACGCCATCTTCAGCGCCATTGGCGACACAAAAAAACCGCTATACTTTCTGAGCATCGCTGGCGTTTTGAACATCCTGCTCAACCTCTTCTTCGTCATTGTCTGCAAGCTGGACGTAGCGGGCGTGGCGCTGGCCAGCGCCATCTCCCAGTGCGTCTCGGCGGGGCTCATCCTCCACGCCCTGACCAAGGTGCAGGACTGCTACGCCCTCGATTTCAAACAGGCCAAGCTCGACCCCGCCATGACCAAAAGCATCCTTGCTCTCGGTCTGCCCGCCGGGTTCCAGAACGCCATCTTCGCCATCGCGAACCTCTTCATTCAGGCGGGCGTCAACTCCTTCGACACCCTCATGGTCAAGGGCAACTCCGCCGCCGCCAACGCCGACAACCTCATCTACGACTGCATGGCCGCCTTCTACATGGCCTGCGCCAGCTTCATGAGCCAGAACTACGGCGCGGGCAAGCCCGACCGCGTGAAGAAGAGCTACTTCATCGCACTGGCCTACTCTTTTAGCGTAGGTCTGCTGCTGGGCGGCAGCCTGTTCCTGTTCGGGCGGCAGTTCCTCGCCCTGTTCACCACGGAAGCCGCCGTTATCGACGCAGGCATGAAGCGCGTGGGCGTCATGGGCCTTGCCTACTGCATCTCCGCCTTTATGGACTGCACCATTGCCGCCTCCCGCGGCCTTGGCAAGACTGTCGTGCCTACCATCATCGTCATCCTCGGCTCCTGTGTGTTCCGGGTGATCTGGGTGTACACCATCTTTGCCCACTTCCACACCATCCCGTCCCTCTACCTGCTCTACCCCTGCTCGTGGATCCTGACTGCCTTCGCAGAGATCCTCTACTTCGTCCACTGCTACAAGGACGCCATGAAGATCTTCAAGGTGTCCGTCCCCGCTTCGCTGTAACATTTCAAAGATCAATAAAAGGCAGATGCCGTATCGCGCGGCATCTGCCTTTTTGCTTTTCTGTTACACTTTGATCTCTCCCGCCAGCACCCGCTTATAGTCCTCGTAGTTGCGGGCCAGCAGGGCGGGCGTATCCAGCCCATAGGGGCACTTGGCCTTGCACTGGTTGCAGTGCAGACAGTTCTCGATCTTCTTCATTTTGGCCTGTCCCTCCGGGCTCAGGTAGGCCGCAGCGGGCGACCGGCGCAGGAGGAGGCTCATGCGGGCGCAGCTGTTGATCTCGATGCCCACCGGGCAGGGCATACAGTAGCCGCAGCCCCGGCAGAACTCGCCGCGCAGCTCGGCGCGGTCCTTCTCGATGACGGCCCGCAGTTCCTCGTTCATCCGAGGCGGGGCGTCGATATAGGAGAGGAACTCGTCCAGCTCCGTTTCCCGCTGCACGCCCCAGATGGGCAGGACGTTGTCGTACTGGGCCTCAAAGGCGTAGGCGGCGGCGCTGTTGGTGATGAGGCCGCCGGACAGGCCCTTCATCGCGATGAAGCCGACATTCTTTGCTCGGCACAGCTCCACCAGCTCCAATTCCTGCTCGCCGGAAATGTAGCTGAACGGGAACTGCAGCGTCTCGTACAGGCCGCTCTCGATGGCCTCCTTCGCCACGGTCAGGCGGTGGTTGGTCAGGCCGATGTGGCGGATCATTCCCTTTTCCTTGGCCTCCAGCGCGGCTTCATACAGGCCGGAGCCGTCGCCGGGCTTGGGGCAGAAGGCGGGGTTGTGGAACTGGTACAGGTCGATGTACTCGGTGCGCAGGTTCCGGAGGGAGGTGTGCAGGTCCTCCCAGAAATCCTCTGCGTTCTGGGCGGCGGTCTTGGTAGCAATATAGACCTCGCTGCGGATGCCCTCGAAGGCCTCGCCCAGCTTCACTTCGCTGTCGGTGTAGGCGCGGGCGGTGTCGAAGAAGCGGATGCCAGCCTTGTAGGCCTTGCGGGCCAGATGCACCGCGTCTTCCTGTGAGATGCGCTGGATGGGCAGCGCACCGAAACCGTTTTTGTTCACGGTGATGCCGGTGGTGCCAAGAGTGACCATGTCCTTCATAAGAAACCTCCTGTTTCCGAATGACTCTCTTCCGCTATTATAAAGCAAAGGGCCGACGGTGGCAATGCCCCGCCGGCTCTTTTGCTTGGCCGTTTATTCGTAATCGTGGTTCAGGAACATGGCCTTGATGACAACGACCTCGTCATACTCGTCCTGATCGACCTGAACATCGGCGTTCAGCTCTTTCAGGCGGTTCTTAACGGCGTCCAGCGCCTCCGGCACGGTGACGGCGCGGCCCTCTTCAATGGCGTCCATCATCCGCTTGAGCACCACCGGGTGTGCGTAATAGCTGGGCACCGGGAAAGCCCCATTCGGGTAGGTCTTGACGTAATCCGCCGCAGCCTGTTCCGCCTTTTCGGCCCGCTTCATGATGGAGTTGTGGTTGTTGCGGGCCGTGGGCAGCATATTGTAGCTGGAAAAGAGGAAGATGGCCGCAAAGCCGAACAGCGCAAAATAGATGCCGTAGTTGCCCACATGGTTGGTGATGGCGTACAGGCCGTAAGCCGCCGCCACGATGCCAAAAATGAAGATGGCCAGCGCGACGTAGCGGTACACGGGCTTGCTCTTGAGCTGGGCACGCTTGCGGCGCTCGGCGGCGCTCAGCTCGTCCGAGACGGCGGGCTTTGCCTCCAAGAACTCCTTTGCCCTGCGCAGCACGGTCAGGCTGTGTTCGGCGTCCTTGGTCAGCTCCGGCAGCTTGCGGGCGGCCTTTTCTGCGGCCTGTTTTGCCACGGCCTGTTCGCCCGCCGCGCTCAGCAGCTTGATCTGCGGCTGCTCCTTGGCGAGGACATCCAGCAGGGCGTCCACGTCCCGCTCATCCTTGAAGTTGCACTGCTTCTGCTTGCCGCCGTCGTACTCCACCACGAGGTAGGCCATGGAGGCGAACATTCCCTTGCCGGTAAAGCCGCCTTGGCTCATGGCCACCCGCTTGAAGACGCGGGTAATGCTGCCGTAGGGCAGATAATAGCGGCGGTCGATGTAGAAGCTGTTGAGGTAAAGCGCCTTTTTGCCCACGCCGCAGGGGCCGATCTTCTTACAGGCTTTTTTATCGGCTTCCAGCTCGTCGGCGTTGAGCTTCGCCAGACCCAGTTGTGCAGGTTTGAACAGCATAGTGTATCCCTCTTTTGTTTTGTTTGATCCCATTGTCCCACTGTATCCAAAAAATTGCAAGAGCCTTTTCCAAACCTTTGCCAAAAGAAAACCGGCCGCTGGGATGGGCAGCGGCCGGTTTGGAAGTTACAGGGGGTTATGCCGCCATGAATGGGTTATGCGGCTTTCTTCGCAGTGGTCTTCTTCGTAGCATGGAGGAAGATGGCCAGCATTGCGATCGCAAAGATGATACCGATGGGGTATGCCAGTGCGGTGTTGTAAATGGTGGCACCTTCTGCCGTCTTGCTGTTGAGCAGACCGCCCAAGCACTCAGGAGCCAGCACGAAGTAGGTGCAGGACACAGCGCTCATGAAGGTTGCAGGAACAGCGGTGATCCAGTAGTTCTTCTTCTCCTTGAACAGGTACATGGAAGCGGCCCACAGAACGATCATAGCGAGGGTCTGGTTGGTCCAGCTGAAGTAACGCCAGATGACGGTGTAGTTGATGAAGCCCAGTGCGTTGCCGATGCCAAGGAAGGCACCAACGCCCAGAACGGGGATGCAGAGCTTCAAGCGGTTTGCGTAGCTGTCCTGATCGAGCTTCAGCCAGTCGGCCAGAGTCAGACGAGCGGAACGGAACGCGGTATCGCCGGAGGTGACGGGGCAGATGACGACGCCGATCATGGCCAGCGCAATGCCGATACCGCCCATGGTCTTGGAGCAGACATCATAGATGGCGGCGGACTGGCCTTCTGCCAGAGCGGCGGCCAGACCGGTGTTCAGACCACCGGTGACCTCATACAGAGAGCAGCCAGCAGCGGCCCAGATCAGAGCGATGATGCCCTCACAGACCATGGCACCGTAGAAGACGAAGTGGCCCTGCTTCTCGCTCTTCATGCAGCGTGCCATCAGAGGCGACTGAGTGGAGTGGAAGCCGGAAATAGCGCCGCAGGCGACGGTGATGAACATGAAGCTCCAGATCGGGGTGCCCGACGGGTGCATGCTGCCGAAATGATCCCACAGTTCGGGGATGGTGTAAGCGGGGTTGGTGAAGATACCGAAGATAACGCCCACAGCCATGATGATCAGGCAGATGCCGAACACGGGGTAGATCTTACCGATGATGGCGTCAATGGAAATGAAAGTCGCGATGAAGTAGTAGACCAGAATGATGATCAGCCAGAACAGGGTGGTGGTGAGCACGCCGCTCATGCCACTGTTCTTGCACAGGGTCACGATCAGGCCGGCAGGGCCGACTGCGAACACGGTACCGACCATGATCAGCAGCACGACGGAGAACACACGCATGATGTTCTGCATCACGGGTCCCAGATACTTACCGGTAACCTCAGCGATGGAAGCGCCTTCATTGCGCTCGCTCATCATACCGGAGAAGTAATCGTGGACACCACCTGCAAAGATGGTACCAAAGGTGATCCACAGGAACACCACGGGGCCCCACAGAGCACCCTGCAGTGCACCGAAGATGGGGCCGAGGCCCGCAATGTTCAGCAGCTGGACGAGGAACAGCTTCCACTGGGGCATCACGACGTAGTCAACGCCATCGTTGATGCGCACAGCAGGAGTTTCACGGTCGTCCGGTCCAAACGTGTTGTCAACGATCTTGCCATAGACAAAATAGCCGATGATCAGGAGCGCCAGACAGAGTAAGAAACTAATCATACCAGAAACCTCCTTTTAAGATCCACGCCCGGCCCCATTCTGCCGTGCGCGGTCATTTCTGGCCTTATGTTAACACACTCTTCATAATTCGTGTAATATCTTTCGAGAATGGCCCTCATATCAAAAAGTATATGGCAAAGATTCCTTTTGCTGTCCAGAAAATATTTTTTGTCGTTCGTTCGGCAAATCTTCTTCACCTCAAACGTTCCCGATCCCGTTTTTTTCAACCAAAGTTGCTCCTTCCAAACTTTTGGGGCGTTTTTTGTGCACTTTGACCGGTTTTGTACTTTTTGCACTATTTTCCGTGATTTTTCTGCACAAATCGACGAGAGTTTCCGCAAAACAAACGAAGGGGCTGTTGCATCGGCTCCCTCCGGCATCGCACAAGCGATGTCGGAAGGAGTGATGCAGCAGCCCTTCGTATGAATGGGTCATGAAATTGAACTGTCGATCCAGCTTATGCAGCCTTGTTCGCAGCCGTTTTCTTGGTGGCGTGGATGAAGAGCGCCAGCATAGCCGCTGCGAAGATGATGCCGATGGGGTATGCCACCGCCGTGTTGTAGATGGTAGCGCCCTCTGCCGTCTTGCTGTTGAGCAGACCGCCCAAGCACTCCGGCGCCAGCACAAAGTAGGTGGAAGACACCGCGCTCATGAAGGTCGCGGGCACTGCGGTGATCCAGTAGTTCTTCTTCTCCTTGAACAGATACATGGAAGCGGCCCACAGAACGATCATGGCGAGGGTCTGGTTGGTCCAGCTGAAGTAACGCCAGATGACAGTGTAGTTGATGAAGCCCAGTGCGTTGCCGATGCCAAGGAAAGCACCAACGCCCAGAACGGGGATGCAGAGCTTCAGGCGGTTCGCGTAGCTGTCCTGATCGATCTTGAGCCAGTCGGCCAGAGTCAGACGAGCGGAACGGAAGGCCGTATCGCCGGAGGTGATGGGGCAGACCACAACGCCGATCATGGCCAGCGCAATGCCGACACCGCCCATGGTCTTGGAGCAGACATCGTAGATGGCCTTGGACTGGCCCATGGCCAGCGCAGCGGCCAGACCGGTGTTCTTGCCGCCGACGACCTCGTACAGGGAGCAGCCAGCAGCGGCCCAGATCAGAGCGATGATGCCCTCACAGACCATAGCACCGTAGAAGACGAAGTGGCCCTGCTTCTCGCTCTTCATGCAGCGCGCCATCAGAGGCGACTGAGTGGAGTGGAAGCCAGAGATCGCGCCGCAGGCGACGGTGATGAACATGAAGCTCCAGATCGGGGTGCCCGACGGGTGCATACTGCCGAAGTGCTCCCAGATCTCCGGGATGGTGTAAGCAGAATTGGTGAAAATACCGAAGATGACGCCGATGGCCATGATGATCAGGCAGATGCCGAAGATGGGGTAGATCTTGCCGATGACCGCGTCAATGGAGATAAAGGTCGCGATGAAGTAGTAGGCCAGAATGATGATCAGCCAGAACAACAGCGACGTCAGCACGCCGGAAGCACCGCTCTGGTTGCACAGCTCGACGATCAGGCCCGCAGGGCCGACGGCGAAGACGGTGCCGACCATGATCAGCAGCACCACGGAGAACACGCGCATGATGTTCTGCATCACGGGGCCTAAGTATTTGCCGGTGATCTCGGCGATGGAAGCGCCGTCGTTGCGCTCACTCATCATGCCGGAGAAGTAGTCGTGGACGCCACCTGCAAAGATGGTGCCGAAGGTGATCCACAGGAAGACCACCGGCCCCCACAGAGCACCCTGCATTGCGCCGAAGATGGGGCCGAGGCCCGCAATGTTCAGCAGCTGGACGAGGAACAGCTTCCACTGGGGCATCACAACGTAGTCCACGCCATCGTTGATCCGCACCGCAGGGGTCTCGCGGTCGTCCGGGCCAAAGGTATTGTCCACGATCTTACCGTAGACGAAGTAGCCCACGATCAAAACCGCCAGACAGAGCAAGAAACTAATCATACCAGAAACCTCCTTTTTCCGGTGCTGTCCGCAGCCCCATTCCGCCGCCGGGCAGCCCCAAATCTCTGGTCTCATGTTAACATATTTTTCATCATCTGCACAATATTTTTCCAGCATAGGGCCATATTGGATTTTATATAGCTATTAAGAATTTTTACCGTTTCTAGGTTTGTTTTTCGACCGATTATCAGCAAAAAAGAAACGAAGCGGGAAATCTCGCTTCGTTTCTTTGCCACATTTCTCTATTTTTAACGATTCCGGTCGATGAAATCTTATCCGGTTCTTAACCGGGCGGAACTCATTTCACGGTCTGGGCCGCCTGTTTCTGGAGCAGATCGACAAATGCCTGTTCCTCGGCGCGCAGACTGCCCTTGTCCGGATAGACCAGAACATCCCGCATCCGCTGGCGCTGGGCCGGGCACTTTCTCAGCACCAGATGGTACTGCTCCAGCGCCTTGCGGGGCATGGGCGACGCCCACATGTAAGCCGTGGGCAGACGCTGCAAGATCGAGAACTGGCTGCACCGCTCGTACACATGGATGCGCCGGGCCTGATTCACATGCCAGCGCACGCCGTCGCCGCCCTCCTCGCCGGGCAGTTGGAAGTCGTCGTGCAGGATCTCCATATACTGATTCAGCTCCGCAAGGTCGTGCACCTCGTGCTTTGCCAGCGGGCCATCCCGGTTGGTCAGGAGCTGGTACTCGAAATCCATCACCGGTTCCATCTTCAGCCCCCGCCGGGCGCTAGGTGGCATGGGGCAGCATCACCCGCAGTTCGGCGCAGCGCGCCTGCTCCTCCTCCACGCTCCGGCTCAGCAGATCCACATCTTCCAACACCCGCTCGGCCTGTTCGATGAACCGCCGTCCCTGCTCGGTGGGGATCATGCCGGTGGACGAGCGCTCAAAGATCCGGATCTTGTACTCTTCCTCCAAGTTTTTCAGCGCCTTGCTGATGTTGGGCTGGGCCGCATACAGCTGCTTTGCCGCGGCGCTGACCGAGCCCCACTGCATGATCGCAACCAGATACCGCAATTCTGTAATGTTCAAGCTCTTCTCTCCTTTTGGCATCGTATCCTATCTGTTCATTATTGTATCAGCCCCGCCGACGCGCTGTCAAGTTGACGGCGGCACATCGACGTTTTATAATAAGAAAAAGGAGTTTTTGCTATGGAGTTCTACCACGTTCTGCGCATCGACGAGCAGTTATACGGCTGCGAAGAGCTGTCGGAGGGCCAGCCCGTCTGCTGCGATGTCTTATTGGAGGATGCCGCCGGACAGCGGCGGGTCCTCGCCTACCCGGACGCCGAACTCACCCGCCTTGGCATCAACGAAGGCGACGCCGTCCGGCTCGAACACCACACCCTGACCAAATGTTAAAGGAGCGCTTATGCACAGCCTGTATTTTACCCGCCACGGCGAGACCGTCTGGAACGTCGAAAACAAGATCTGCGGCATGACCGACAGCCCGCTGACCGCCCGCGGCCGGGAACAGGCCGCCGCACTGGGGGCCCATGTCCGGGACAGCGGGGTGCACATCGACGAGATCCTGTACTCTCCCCTCTCCCGCGCCGCCGACACCGCCAAAGCCATCGCTGCGGCCACCGGCATCCCCGCCCGGCCGGAGCCCCGGCTGCGGGAGCAGTGCTTCGGCCGCTACGAGGGCACCCCTCGCGACGGTGCCGAGTTCAAAATTTCCAAGACCCACTTTGCCGACCGCTATTCCGGCGGCGAAAGCATGCTGCAATTGGCCCAGCGCATCTACGATCTGCTGGACGAACTCAAAGCCGACGAGGGCAAGACCTACCTTCTCGTCGCCCACAACGGCATCGCCCGCGTCGTGCGCTCCTACTTCTGCGATATGACCAATGAGGAGTACGCCGCCTTCGGCATCAAAAACTGCGAGTTCGTGGAGTACACATTCGAATAACGAGAAAGGCCGCCGGCACCCGGCGGCCTTTCTCGTTACTTTTTACTCTGTGTGACGGTAATGGAACTTTTTATCCTTGGTCACGAACATATACACGCTGACGGCCAGCGCGGCAAGCTCGGCGGCGGTGATGGCCAGCCAGATGCCGTCGATGCCCCAAAGCGCGGGCAGGACGAGGACCGCCGCCACTTGGAACAGCAGGGTGCGCAGGAAGGAGATCAGCGCACTGGTCACGCCATCGCCCAGCGCCGTGAAGAAGGACGACGCATAGACGTTGAACCCCATGATGAGGAAGCTCAGGCCGTACAAGCGGAAGGCGCGGGTGGTCAGGACCAGCAGCTCAGCGTCATAGCCAACGAAGATGCCGGCCACATAAGGGATGACGAACATGGAGCCGATGGTCAGGAAAACGGCCACCACGCCGATGAGCCGGAAGCTCATGGAGTAGAGGTTGTGGACCTCTTTCCGGTTGCGGGCACCGTAGTGGTAGCTGATGATGGGGGCGCTGCCGACGGCATAGCCGACGAACACCGCCACGAACAGGAAGGACGCATACATGATGACGCCGTAAGCCGCCACGCCGTTTTCGCCCGCAAAGCGGAGCAGCTGATAGTTATAGAGGATGTTGACCAGCGACATTGAGAGGTTGGTCATCAGCTCGGAAGAGCCGTTGACACAGGCGTTCATCAGGACACGGCGGTTGAACTTGGTCTTGCTGAGGTGCAGCCGGCTCGTGTTGTTCCGGTTCACAAAATAAAACACCGGCAGCAGACCGCCGACGATCTGGCTGATAAAGGTCGCGATGGCCGCACCCTCGACGCCCCAGTGGAGCGCGCCGACCAGAACGACGTCCAGCACCATATTGGTGCAGCCCGCGCCCACCGTAAAGGCAAAGCCGAGGTGCGGCTTTTCGGCGGTAACGAAAAAGCTCTGGAACATATTCTGCAAAATAAAGGTGGGCAGAGAGATCAGCAGGATGCGGCCATACCGCAGCGCGTAGTCCAGCATCTCCCCCTTTGCGCCCAGCAGCGCAGCCACCGGCTCAATGATGAGCAGACCGATGACCGTGAAGACGATGCCCGCAACGAGGGCCGCGATCAGGAACAGGCTGAAAAATTCATCGGCCTTCTTGTTGTCGCCCTCGCCCAGCGTGATGCCTACAATGGCCGAGCCGCCGGTACCCAGCATGAAGCCGACCGTGCCGATCAGCATCGGCAGCGGCATGATGAGGTTGACCGCAGCAAAAGCCGTTTTGCCCACAAAGTTCGAGACGCACAGGCCGTCCACGATGCCGTAGATCGAGGTGAACAGCATGGTACCGATGCAGGGCAGCACGAACCGGACCAGCCGGGAATAGGTAAAGTGGTCGGACAATTGAATGGGTTGCTTTGGCATGAGTTCTCCTTCTTACATCATCCCGCCGGGGCGCCAGCCGGTGCAGTAGCGGGCATAGTCGCGGTCAGCCTGTTTGACGTAAAGGACGTATTCTTCTTTGCCTTCCTTATTTTTCATCTGGCGGACCTTGGTGGGCAGACTCTGGCGCTGGAGCAGCTCCAGCTCGTCGTTCAGCTCCTCCTCGTTGTCAAAGGTGTCCAGCTTGGTCCAGTGGGTCGCAAAGAGCCAGAATTTTGCAAGGTTGTCACTCATCTTCGGTCTCCTTCTCCGGCGCGTCCTGCGGGGCGGTCAGCCGGTAAAACGGTGCGATGGCGTTGGCGTCGCCGTGGCGCACGATGGAATAGGTAATGTCGCAATAAGGCTGGATGGCGGTGCTCTTCTCGACGGTGGAGATGAGCAGCACCTGCAATTGCAGACGGCGGAACAGCTCCATCATGGGGCGGATGCGGTCGCTGGTCATCTTGCTGAAAGCCTCGTCCAGCAGGACAAGGCGGATGCTGTTTTCGCTCTTTTGGTAGATCTGCAGCAGCGAGGCACAGATGGCCACATAGAAGGGGGCCTGATTCTCGCCGCCGGAGGAATCGCGGCTGACGCGGGAGAGATACGCTTGCTGGCCGGAGACCGTGTTCGTCACCTTGATGTCGTAATCCAGATAGGTGCGGTAATCCACATAGTCCGACAAGGTCGCGCCGGAGGTGGTGCGGCCCTCCTGCCGGGCGCGGGTGTTCTCGTCCACATCAGCCATGATCTTTTCCATCAACTCGTCCACCTGCCGCTCGTAGACCGGGTCAGCGGTGGCGGCAAGGTTGTCCAGCGAGTCGGTGTCGGTCATCTGCTGGTTGCCTTTGTCCACGATGACCTGATAGAACGCGGCCAGCTGCGGGTCGCGGCTGGGTTCCAGCTCGAAGCGGTAGACCTCTTCGCCGTAGGTCAGCTGCTCCATCACCTTGTTCAGCTCCCGGAACTGGCGGCGGGCGTTGAAGATGTCGTCCTTCATTCGGAAGAGGATGTCCTTGCGGAAGCGGTCCTTGCAGTCCCGCTGAGCCTGTTCCAAGCGGGCGGCGTAGCGCTCAAGGTCGATGCGGACAAGGCTCTCGTGCTGGGCGCGGTACTGCTCCACCCCGGCAAGGCCCAGCGGATAATCGCAGACGTAGCGCTCGTTGTACTCCTTCTGGGCGGGCTCCAGCGTCGTGGACAGATAACTTTGCAGCGCGTCGTCCAGCTTGGTCTGGGCCTTTTCGGCGGTCTGCGCCGCTGCGCGGGCCGTCCGCCCGCCGGTCATCAGGCCCTTTTTGCGCTCCTGCGCCAAGGGTTCCAGCAGCGGGTATTTCCCGAAGAATGCCTCTGCGGCAGCGGTGCTCTGGCGGGCCGTTTCCACGGCCTTGGTCTGCTCCGCCTCGCAGGAAGCCAGCTGCTTTTCACAGACGCGGATATCGCCGCCCACCTGCTCCACCGCCTTGCGGGCGGCTTCCCATGCGGCTTCGCGGGCCTCTTCCTCTTTGTACAGCTCTTGCAGCAGCGGGTTCTCGCGGCAGTCGGCCAGCTTCTGTTCCTGCGCGGTGTAGTCGGCCTTGGCGGCGTCCAGCGCGGCGCGGCTGGCCCACAGGCCCGCCAGTTGTTCCAGCGCGTGGGTGCGCAGGACGTTCTGATACTGGTCGTAGGCCGCTTTCAGCTGCTTTTCGGTCTGGGCAGCCTCGCGGCGGCGCTCACCGAGGGCGGCCAGCTCCTCTTCCAGCGCACCGGCGCGGGCCCGGCGGGCGTCGAGGCCGATATACCGCTGGGGCTTGCGCAGACGCTCCAAGCGGAACGGATGATGCCGGAGCAGGTCGCGGGTGGCGCTGTCCGGGTAATTTTCAAGGGTGTCCGGCGTATCGCAGCAGACGATGCGGCGGAGGATGGTGTCGGCGTACTGGGCCGCCAGCGGGTTTTCGCTCTCCACCTGCGCGGCAAGGCTGTCGGCAGGGGGCGTATCGGCCCGGCGGTTCGCGCTGCGGATGCCCGGCGTGTCCAGCAGACTGATGGGCCCCACCCGCTCACCCAGCGCCACAAAGGCGCTCTTGGCGGCGGCGTAGTGGTTCGGCGGCACAAGGATATCGAACCGGCGGTCGCCGAGGCAAGCTTCCACACAGTCCTGCCAGCTCTCGTCCGCGACGCTGAGCAGCTCGCAGAAGATCTTCGCATCCGGGGTCATGCCGCGGCTCTTGAGCTCGGCGTTCACGGCGTCCCGCACCTTGGTGGCAGCGTCGCCGTGGGGGTAGACCCATTTGCCGCCGGAGACTGCGTCCAGCTCGGCCCGCTTTTCCTCCTGCCCACGGGCAAGGTCGGCGGCGGACTGCCGCGCGGCGAAATACTGTTCTTCCAGCGGCTTTTCCAGCTTGTCGAGGGCGGCGGTCAGGTCGGGCAGACGGTCTTCAGTCAGGCTGACCGGCCAGAGCGCTTTTTCGACGGCGAAGCCGCTGCGGTTCAGCACGGTCAGCAGGTTCGTGACGGTGTCGGCAGTCTGCTCCAGACCGCTCACCTTCCGGCTGGCGGCGTCCAGTGCGCTCTTTTTGCGGGCCAGCTCCTCGGTCATGGCGTCCAGCGCGCGGCCTTCGCCGCTGGCGGAGGCCGCCCCGTGGGCAGCCAGATAGGAGCGGCGGGCCTCGGCTTCGGCATTCTTGGCCGTCTCATAGGCGGCATTCAGCTCGGCCATCTGGCGGCGTCCGGCGTCGAGATGCCCCTGCCAGACTTCGTGCTCCCCGGCGTCCGCTTCGGCGCGGGCCAGCAGGGCCGCACCCCGGTTCACGAGGGCATCCGTCTCCTTGGCCGAGGCTTCCCGGCCGTATCCCACGATCTGTTCCAGTGCGGCGGCGCGGGTCTGCGCCTCGGCAAGGACGGCGTGGAGATTTTCCAGCTCCACCCGGTCGCCCTGTAAAGCGTCGAGGTCCAGTTCCGGCTGGGGCAGGATGTATTGATACAAAAACTCCCGGAAATTCGGGATCTCGTCCATGCTGGTGCCCATCTGGAACACTTCATTGAACTTTTTGCCCAGCGGACTGGCGGCGCGGCCAATGCCCAGTGCACGGCAGATGCGGTCCCGCGCTTCGCTGGGGCTGCGGGTATAGGAGAGCCGGCCCACGGCGGGCTTGAAATCCTCCTTGGTGCTGGGGGCACCGGTGCGCGGGTCGATGAAGGGCAGCTTTTCCAGCGTGATGCCGTCCTCGGAGATGTACCACGTCTGGTCGCCGGGATGGAGTTCCTGCATAGGCCCTTCAGACTCCACCCGGACTGCGATGACGAAGTTCGTTCGCTTGACGCTGTCCCAGAATTCCGCGCCGATGTAGGCCACGGTGCGACCGGGGCGGCGGTAAGCGTTCTCGCCGCGCTGCTTGGCGTGGACCGAGCCCTGCAACGTGCGGCCGCTCTTCTTGTTGCCGAGGGCGTTGAAGTTCCGGTTGGTGGTCAGGCAGTAGCGGATGGCGTCGAGGATGGTGGTCTTGCCCACGGCGTTGACGCCGATCATATAGGTCAGGCGGGCACAGTCGAAGGTGACGTTTTCAAAGTTGTGCCAGTTGATGAGCTTCAGGCGTTTCAGTTCGATCATTCTTCGTCCTCCGTGCCGGATTCGCCCTCCGGGCGTTCATACAAGGCAAGCTCGCTGCGGGTGCGGCTGCTCTCGGCTGCGGCATCGGCAAGGTCGGCGTCCGGCAGGGCCAGCAGCACCGTCGGGAAGACCTCGATCCGGCTGTCGAGACCGGTCAACCGCCCCACCGGGCGGGCCAGATTGTACCGGCGCAGGGTGCGCAGCAGCTTTTCAAGGGTGAGCTGGTCCAGCCGCCGGGGCAGGTTCATCTTCTGCAGTTCCGCCTGAACCTCCTCCACCGTCACCAGCACCTGATCGGCGCTGGCGGCGAGGCTCTCCCGCTTTTGAAGATAGAGCAGCCGCAGCACCAGCAGCAGGATGCTCTCGTATTTCAGCAGCCGGGCCTGACTGCCCTCATGCTCGTTGACGAGGGCCGCGGCCTGTAAGGGGGCTGGGTAGAGCAGCACCGCATAGCCCAGCGGCGCGAAGACGGCCCGCACCTCGTTCAGGTGGTCCTGCACGTAGAGATATTTCGACCGCTGGTCCTCCACCCCGCCCAGCAGGAAGCAGTGGTTGAGCAGATAGTTTGCGGTCTCTTCCAGTAGTTTATTCGTTTCGGCCATGGGGCTCCTCCTTGCGGGGCGTCAGGATGAATTCTTCAAACCGGAAGCCGCCCCGTTCGACCCAGTTTCCGGTGAGTTCAATGTCATAATCGCGCCGGGGCGACTGCGAGTAGGTGTGCAGCCCGATGATGCGGGCAAAGTCGTCCGGGTATTCGGCGGCGAGGGTGGAAGCCGGGACGGCCCTGCGGGCGGCCAGCGCCTGTTTGGCCAGCAGGGCCACGTTCTCCTCCGTCACGGCCATCCGGGCGTAATCCAGCAGAAGCTTCTGCTCTTTTTGCAGCTGCGCCGGGTCCAGCGCCGAGGTCTCCACCGGCTTGAGCGGCGTTTCGCTGCGGGGCGCGGCGGGCGGGTAGAGCGGCTTTTCGCCGAAGACCTGCACGGGGTAGAGGTGGAGCCGCTTTGCCACCGGGCCGTCGTCCGGCTCAAAGAGCTGGTCGGGTGTTTTGATCTCCTCGGCATAGCGGCGGAGCAGCGTGGTGACGCTGCCCTGCGCCGAGCGGTCGCTCAGCAGCAAGAACTGCGCCCGCTGCACCGCCCGCTTGCGGTAGCGGATGTGGCTCGCGTCGATCTGCTTCATCAGGTCGCTCATCTCTTCCAGCGCATCCCGCTGTTTCTGGATCAGGGCACGGACGGCGGGGGCCGCCTCGTTGGGGGCACAGCGCTCCACGCGGGCGTAATCCAGCGCCAACTGGGGCAGGAAGTTCGCCTCGCACTCGTCCAGCCCCTCTTCGAGGTAGGCGCGGTAATTGAAGAGGTTGTCGCTGGTCTTAAAGCGGTGGTAAGCCGCCGCCACCACCTTTTCCTCATACTGGTCAAACAGCTCCAGCACCTCCTGCGGGGTGCGGTTGCGGGTGAGCCGGTCGATGTAATGGCCGATGGAGGCATTCAGCGCCCGGAGGGACTTGTTCAGCGCGTCGAGGTCGGACGCCACCTCCCGCAGCACGTTCTCGTAAGGACTATTCTCCTCCCCGATGCCGCGCAGCAGCTGCCACGCTTTGTAGAGCTTCCCGGTGTAGGTAACGACGCGGGGGTTCAGGATCTCCTCCAGCGCTTCCAGCAGAGGGGTCACCTCCGGCTGGAACGCCAGCGCCTGTTCCTCCTCGTAGCTGCCGGGCTGCTCTTCCAGCCAGCCGGTGCGCCGCAGCCGGAGCAGGAAGCCCAGCGCCAGCAGATGCGGGTCGCGGGTGGGCTGCTCGGCCTCGTCCCCGGCGTCGTCAGCGTCCAGCGCCAGCGGCTTTGCCAGCGCCGCAAAATAATCCTCCGCGCGGGAGACGGCCTCGGCGCGGGAGATGCTGTAATCTGCCGTGTGGCGGCACTCCTCCCACAGCAGCAGGAGCAGCTCCGCATAAAAGGCCCGGTTCGGCCCCGCCAGCGGGCGGAACAAACGCGGGCTGACCAGTTCAAACAGCTGCATCAAAAAATCCTTTCTTTCGCAAAAATCCGTTTTTATTGTACCACAAATCCCCGGCTTTGTCACAAAAGGGCAGCAAAAAACACCGCGCCCGGCGGGCACGGTGTTTTTTGGGGGCGTTATTGCGCGATCCTTTCTGTATGCAGCACCAATAAGCGACAATGGTTTCGGAATTTCGTCTTGAATTTACACAATTTCACCACGATTTTGTGGTATTCTACCTGTAAAGAATTGGAAACGATGTTCTCCTTTACTCCCTTGAACAGGCAGACCATGCTCCCTGAATCACACAACAGCCCCCCGGAATGCAGGACTCCGGGGGGCTTCGTGTTTTGTTTCGAAGATCTTACAGCTCCTGATAGGCGCTCATCATGGCGGGGATGAACTGCTTTTTGCGGCTGACGACGCCGGGCAGGATCCAGCTTCCATCCTCGGCGGGCTGGATCTCGAAGCCGTCGGACAGCACTTCGGCGGCGTAGCGGCCGGTGCAGATGACGACGCTCTCCTCCTTCGGCACATCGGTCAGCAGCATGTACAAGTCCTCGACATTCTGCTTGTTGCGGGCCTCTTCGAGGTAGGGCTTGAGCAGAGCTTCCGCCGCCAGCAGGTTCTTGCGGGTCATGTAGCTGCCCTGCGCCACGCCGAAGCGGATATCGCCGCACATGAACACCTTGAAGTCCTGCAGGAAGACCTCTTCGGGCGTCTTGCCGTCGAGTTTTTCACCGGCTTCGAACATTTCGGTGGAAAACTCGTCGATGTCCACGCCTGCGATCTTGGCCAGCCGCTTGGCGGTGGCTTCATCGACGGGGGTGCAGGTGGGGCTGCGGAAGGCCAGCGTATCCGAAAGGATGGCCGCCAGCAGCAGCCCGGCAATCTGGGGCCGGATCTCAACGCCGTTTTCATCGTACATCTGGGTGATGATGGTGGCGGTGCAGCCCACGGGCTGATTGCGGAAATAGACCGGGCCGCTGGTCTCCAAGCTGCCGATGCGGTGGTGGTCGATGATCTCCAAGATCTCGGCCTGATCGAAGCCTTCCACGGCCTGTGTGGCCTCGTTGTGATCCACCAGAATGATGCGGCGCTTGCGCAGTGCGATCACGTTCCGGCGGCTGACCATGCCGCAGTACTTGCCCTCCTCGTCGAGGATGGGGAAATAGCGGTGGCGCACCTTGGCCATAACCCGCATCACGTCCGCCACCGGGGTGACGAGGGTGAACTTCATGATATCTTCGCGGGTCATATAATAGGAGATGGGGGCGCACTGGCTCATCAGCTTGCCGGCGGCGTAGGTATCGCAGGGGGCCGTCATGATGGCGACGCCCATTTCCTCGGCAATGCGCCGGATGGTGTGGCCCACCTTGGCACCGTTGCAGAGGATGAGGAGGGAGGCCTCCTTCTCAATGGCGCAGAGCTGGCTTTCGTAGCGGTTGGTCAGGATGACGATGTCGCCCTTTTCCACGTTGCTTTCCAGCATTTCGGGGGTGGCGGTGCCGATCTTGATGTGGCCGGTGGTGCAGACGGCGTTCTCGTCGCCCACCACCATCGTGCCGCCCAGCGTTTCAAGAATGTTCTTGTAGCTGGTCTTGCTGCTGGCAAGGACGCCGGTATCAAAGACGTCCATGTTGGCGGTGGCAATGTCCTTCACTGTGATAATGCCCTCCAGCTCATTGTCGGCGCTGGTGACGGGCAGGGTGTCGATCTGCTGGTCACGCATGATCTCCCACGCCTTGCGCAGGCTGGTGGAGCCGGGGATGCCGGGCATTTCGCGGTAATCCACATCCCGGATCTTGGGGTTGACGTCGGTGCACATCCGGGGCGGCGTGACGCCGAACTTTTTCAGGACGAACTCGGTCTCCTGATTCATCTTTCCCGCGCGGCGGGGTTCGCAGACGAGGTCGGTGGTCTTATTTTTCAGCTCCGCATACGCAATGGCGGAGCAGATAGAGTCGGTGTCCGGGTTGCGGTGCCCGATGACCACGACTTTGTGGGCTGCCTTTGGCATAGGTGTTTCCCCTCTCTATGGATCGTATCATTTGCCTTCTCTCTCCTGCGCCGGGCGCAGAAGTCCGGTTCCATTTTAACACATCCCACCGCAGTGGTAAAGGCTCCCAAACCCACTTTGTCCCTTAAAAATCCGCAAGGTTCTTGGATACAACAGCTTCACTGCCGACAGTTTTCGCTTTTGCTTGACACCCCCGCCAAAAACCGCTATGCTAGAGGAAATAAAATTTGAACGTTCGCCGCTTTTGGAGGGTCCCCATGAAAAAGCAACCACATATCCGCATCCTTGCCGCCGCGCTGACGCTGGCGTTCTGCATCCTCGGCAGCAGCTCTGCCCTTGCCGCACCGGCTGCCACGCCCACCACCCGGCCCGAAAAGGAGGTCGTGGAACCGAACGACACCACCCAGACCTCGCTGGATTACTTGGAGTTCCTGCTGCGCGTCGGCGGGCCCTTCCGGTTCCAAGAAGCCGCCATCAAGCACCCGGCGGATGACGCGGACGCCGGCCCCGCCGAAGGGGCCGTGGCGACGCTGACCATCTACAGCCAGACCACCAACAACACCGAACCCATCGACATCTCCGGCCACAGCTTCGTGGCGGTGCGGAATGTCTCCGACCACGCCATCGAAGTGGGCGGGCAGGAGATCGCGCCGGGCACCGGCGTGACCATCGGCACCCGCGCCAACCGCCCGGAGCATGAGGGCATCTGGTACAATTTGGAGGGCTACTACTGCTACTACATCTCCGCCTTCTACCCGAACCTCTACTCCATGCAGGTCTCGCTAGACGAAGACGGGCTGGCCGTTCTCAACCAGAACCTGACCACCGCCGACCACTGGTCCACCGCCTTCAACTGCGCCTCCTTTGCGGCGGGGCTGTGGAACTCCGTCTGCTCCGACCACCTCTCGGCGGGCACGCCCCACTCCCCCAAGGGCCTGAAGGCGTCCATCCGCTCCTACGGCGGCAAGCTCCGCTACAATGAGTCGGTGCCCTACGACTACATCGTCTCCTACGGCACCGCCCGCACCCCCAGCGCGGATTATTCCTGATTTTTCCGCTTTCTGCGAAAATGTTGGATACATCATCTTGATTTTCCCCCACTTCCGCGTTATGCTTATGCCAAGGATATTCCGGAACAACAGGAGGAACTCATGTCAACCACCACATCATCCAAGCCGCTGTTTACCCGCCAGCAGCTCATCGCGCTGCTGCTGCCGCTCATTGCCGAACAGGCCCTCAGCGTGACCATCGGTCTGGCCGATACGCTGATGGTCTCTTCCGTCGGCGAAGCCGCCGTTTCGGGCGTCAGCCTTGTGGACTCCTTCAACGTGCTGATGATCCAGCTGCTGAGCGCACTGGCCACCGGCGGCGCCGTCGTCGCCAGCCAGTACATCGGCCATCGGGAGCCAAAAAACGCCAAGGCCGCAGCGGCGCAGATCCTGTTCATCATGATCTCGCTCAGCGTCGTGGTCGCCGCCGTGGTCGCGGTAGGCCGCCACGGCATCCTGCGGGGCATCTTCGGCTCCATTGACGCCGACGTGATGACCTACGCCGAGACCTACTTCCTGCTCTCGGCGCTGAGCTACCCCTTCATCGGTGTGTACAACGCGGGCGCGGCCCTGTTCCGCGCACAGGGCAACAGCAAGATCAGTATGCTTTCCAGCCTTGTGATGAACGTGGTGAACATCGGCGGCAACGCGGTTTTGATCTACCACTTCCATATGGGCGTCATGGGCGCGGCGCTGGCCAGCCTTGTTTCCCGCATGATCGCGTGCTTCGCGGTCATCTACCTGCTGGAAAAGCCCTCCTGTATGCTCCGCATCGACCGCCTTGCCGACCTCAAGCCCGACCTCTCCCTCATCCGCCGCATCCTGCGGGTGGGCATCCCGGCCGGTATTGAAAACGGCATGTTCCAGATCGGCAAGCTGTCGGTCTCCAGCCTGACGTCCACCCTCGGCACCGCCGCCATCGCGGCCAACGCAGTGGCGGGCAACATCACCACCTTCCTGAACATCCCGGCCAACGCGGTGGGCATGGCGGTGCTCACCGTCATCGGCCAGTGCCTCGGCGCAGGCGAGAAGGAACAGGCCAGCCACTACGCCCGCCGCCTGATGCTGGTGGCCTATGCGGGCGCATGGGTCATGAACCTGTCCGCCTTCTTCTTCCTGAACGGCATCGCGCTGTCGTGGTTCCACCTCTCGGCGGAGTCTGCCGCCATGGCGATGCAGGTGATGCGCTGGTTCAACGTCATCTCCCTGTTCATCTGGCCGGCCAGCTTCACCCTGCCCAACATCCTCCGCGCAGCGGGCGACGCCACCTTCACCATGACGGTGAGCGTCTTCTCCATGTGGGTGTTCCGTGTCGCCTTCTGCTACCTGATGGTCCTCGGCTTCCATCAGACCCACCTACTCAGCATCTGGGGCGGTATGTTCCTTGACTGGGTGTTCCGTTCCCTCTTCTTTGCCATCCGCTTCTCAAAAGGAAGCTGGCTCGAAAAAAAGGTCATCTGATTGATCGGGAGGTTCTTCATGAAACACAAACTTGCAGCACTCTTCCTCGCGGCGGCGCTCTTCTGCACCCTGCTCGCGGGCTGCGCCCCCACCCCCGATGTGCCGGGGCCCAACGGCGGCTCGTCGTCCTCCGGCGGCACGAACAATGGCGGGAACTCGGAGAGCGAGGATAATAACAACGGCGGGAACACCGCGACAAAGCTCCAGCCAAAGGCTTATATGGAAGCTTACAATGTTTCTTATATTACTTCCAAAATCATCTCTAAAAACCCGTATGTCGCAAATTACGTTTTCTCCGTTGTAAACCCGAACAAGAATTACAGCCTTTCTTCCGTCAAAATCAGCATCGATCTGACAGACAACAACGGAAAGCCACTGACGGATTACACAACGATTCAGTCGATTGCGCCGGGCGACACCGTTCGCTTTGCATATTCCGCTTCCTACTCCGTCCCCGTGCATATCGATAGCTGTCGCGTTGATACGGTTCTTTCTTCCTACTTCAAAACACCTGAAACCGAATCGGACGGTACGCCGAAGATGGCCAAATCCAGTGATATTACAGTAGTCCGCGCGAAAGAAACCAAGACTTCCTCCCAATTCGACTACAACATTATCAACGGAACCGCACTCAACACCAGCCATTATCCTTGCAAGGTCAAGGTTTCGCTGCTCCTGAAAAAGAACGGTCAAACCGTTTATGCAACTTGGGTCAATTCTCCTTCGGATGTTCTTGCCAACGGCACTTTCCCCGTTACAATTTATGCACCCAAAAATATCGACTACGACTCATTTGACCTGATTGCCATCCCTTGTTAAGCAAAAATTCTCCGCCGCCGCGAAAACGGCAGTATTTTGTTGCAAGAAAATGCACTTCTGAATCGTATGATCTTACGAAGGCCCTTTCATCCCTCAGCCCGCACAAATTTTTCATGGATTTTTTAGCAATCTTGTCGGGTTTGGGGCTTGCTTTTGCACCCCGACAAGCGTATAATGATACGCTGCTAAGAACTTTAAGGGCCATTCGCCCCCAACTCCAAGAAAAGGAAGTGTGTTCCATGCGAAGCTGGTTTTCCCGCCATCCCATCTGGTTCATGGCGTTTTATCTTGTGTTTTATCTCTCGGTGTTCCACTGGCTCGAAGTCAACATCACCGTGCCCGAAGTCTGGGTCCACTGCCGGCTGGACGATCTGATCCCCTTCTGCAAATATGCGGTCATCCCCTATTTTGCATGGTTCGTCTGGATCCCGTTCACCCTGTTCTATCTGCTGTGGAAAGCGCCCCGCGCCGACTTCTGGCGGCTCTGTCTCCCCCTGTTCGCGGGCATGACCATCGCGCTGGCAGTGTATGTCGTCGTCCCCAATGGGTTGGATCTCCGCCCTTACCGCGTGTACGGCTCGGACTTCTTCGCCCGGACGGTGCGCCAGCTCTATGCCACCGACACGGCCACCAACGTCTGCCCTTCCATCCACGTCTTCAACTCGGTGACGCTGATGATGGCTTACTACCGCAGCCGCGTCTTTGACGAGCCCCGCCGCCGCTGGATGCGCCCGGCCGCCGCCGTGCTCTGCGTGTCCATCATCGCCTCCACCGTACTGCTCAAGCAGCACAGCTGCATTGACGTCGTGCTGGGCATCCTGCTGGCACTGGTGCTGGACAGCGCCGCTTCCTCGCTGGAGCGCAGCGAATACCGTCTGCTCCAGCGTTCCTGAAACGCAAAAATCCCTCTGCCGCAGCAAAACGGCAGAGGGATTTTTTTGCCTAAAACAGATCTTCCGGCAGACAGATATCGTGTTTGGGGACTTTTTTCCACGAAAAATCGGCGGTGAGGCTTTCCGGCGTGCGGGGGGCCGGTTCCTCCTGCAAGCCGTAGGCGTAGGCCAGCTTGCCGACGATCTCCGCCGCCGTATAGCGGGCGCGGAGGTTCTCAAGGCTCTGGTCACCGTCCCGCTTGGAGAGCCGCCGCCCGTCCGGGGCCAGCAGCAGCGGGCAGTGAGCAAAGCGGGGGGCTTTTAATCCCAGCAGCCGGTAAAGGTAGAGCTGCCGGGCTGTAGAGGAGAGCAGGTCTGCTCCCCGCACGACCTCGGTGACGCCCATCCGGGCATCGTCCACAACGACGGCCAATTGGTAAGCGAATACGCCGTCGGCGCGGCGAAGGTAGAAGTCACCGCAGTCCCGCAGCAGGTTCTCGCTGTGGGGGCCCATGCAGCCATCCGTGAAGGAGACGACCTCATCGGGCACCTTCAGACGGTAGGCGGGGGCTTTTGCCTTCCGCTTTTCCGCGACCTCGGCGGGGGTCAGGCTCCGGCAGGTGCCGGGGTAGATGACGTTGCCATCCGAGGTGTGGGGCGCACTGGCCGCATGGAGCTGGGCTCGGGAGCAAAAGCAGGGGTAAACGAGGCCCTGCGCCGCCAGCTTTTCGTAGCTGGCGGTGTAGATATCCGCGCACTCGCTCTGGTAATAGGGGCCGTGGGAGCCGCCGTGGCTACCGCCCTCGTCCCAGTAAAGGCCCAGCCACGCAAGATCCTCTTCCAGCAGGTCGGCGTACTTGCGGGGGCAGCGCTCGGCGTCAAGGTCCTCGATGCGGAGGACGATGCGCCCGCCCTCATGCTTGGTGCTCAGCCACGCCAGCAGACTGCACGCGAGATTGCCCAGATGCAGCCGCCCGCTGGGGCTGGGGGCAAACCGCCCAACGACGGCGCTCACAGGCCCAGCTTCCACTCGCCATCCTTCGGCTGGGAGATGGGGGTGTTATAGAACTCGGCCACAGCCTTTGCCATGTACTCGGCGTCGATGCAGCTTGCCGTCTCCATGGAGGAGTGCATCGCCAGCTGTGCCAGACCGATATCGACCATGGGGATCAGGATCTGATGCCCCAGCAGGTTGCCCAGCGTGGAGCCGCCGGGAACGTCCGCGCGGTTGGACGCCGCCTGAACAGGGACGCCCGCCTTCTGGCAGATGGCGCTGAAAGCAGAACCGGTGAAACCGCTGGTGGTGTAGGTCTGGCGGGCATTGTATTTCAGCAGCACGCCGCCGCCCAGCGTAACGGGGTGGGCGGGGTCGCTCTTTTCGGGGTGATTGGGATGGGTGGCGTGGCCGTTGTCGGCACTGAGCAGCAAGCTGTTGGTGCAGGCGCGGATGCTCTGCTCGCGGGTGACGCCGAGCTTCTCCTCAACGCGGGCCAGCACATTGGCCATCAGAGTGCCCTGTGCGCCCTGACGGCTGGAGGAACCGACTTCCTCGTTGTCGAACATGACCCACATGTCACCGCGGCCGTCTTCCTTGCCCTCGCCCTGCAAAAAGCCCCACAGGGTCGTGTAGGCGCACTCCAAGTCGTCGATGCGGCCGGACATGAAGTATTCGCCCTTCAAGCCCACACGCTCGGCCTGTTCACGGGTGCAGAGCACGAGGTCGGAGTCGAGGATGTCCTCGCCCTTGACCCCGGCCTCCTCGGCCAGAACTTCACGCAGGGTGGTGCCCGCAGCGCCGAAGATAGGCTGCAGATCCACCTGCGGGTTGTAGTTCTTGCCCTTGTTCACCTCGTGGTCGAAGTGGATGCAGACGTTGGGGATGCAGGCCAGCGCGCGGTCCGGGTGGACGAGGATGCTCTTGACGCCCTCCTCGGTCCGGACGAGGATGCGGCCCGCCACGCTCAGGGGGCGGTCGATCCAACTGGGCATGATCATGCCGCCGTAGCCCTCCGTCTCAGCGCGGGCAAAGACGGCATCCTTGCCGCCGTCCAGCTCCTTGATCTTCCACGTGGGGGAGTCGCTGTGGCTGGCCGTGACATGCCAGCCGGTCAGCGTGCCCTTGGGCATCCGCCATGCCAGCACGGCAGAGCCGTTGCGGGTGGTGTAGTATTTGCCGCCGGGCACCAACTCCCATGCGGCGGTCTCCGGGCGGTTCTCGTAGCCGTTGGCCTCCAAGATCTCCACCGCTGCAGCCGTGGAGTGGAAGGCGCTGACGCCCTTGTTCAGAAAGTCAAACAGACCTTCGATCTCGAATTTCTGCATTTTTGTCGTCTCCTATCTTTCACTATGTCCTGCAAAATCTCTCCGCCCGCAGTGCAGACGGAGAGATTCGTTTTTCCTGTTGCATTATACTACATCCTGCCGAAAAAGGGAAGCAATTCAGACCGTCGCGCACTGTTCGAGCTGTTCCTCCAGCAGCCGCCGGGCCTGTGCCGCCTGTAAGCCGCAGACCAGCTGCAAGCGCTGCCCCTCCTGCACAAGGCCCTTGTGGGGCATGGACAGCAGGGCCGCCGTGTCCAGAAGGCTTGTGTCCTCCACTGTGACGCGCAGCCGGGTGAAGCAGTTGTCCACCGTGCGGATGTTGTCCGGCCCGCCCAGCGCTTCGATCAGCCGCTGGACGTCCGCCGGGTCGATCTCCTTTTCCGTCTGCTCCGGCTCCTGTGTGCGGCCGGGCGTGGGCAGGTCCAGCGCCCGGATGACCACAGTGAAAACGACGAAGTAGACCGCGATCTCGGCCAGACCCAGCAGATAGAGCAGGGCCGCGCGGCTGGTCTGCCCCGGCGCAGCGCTCAGGTTGAAGACCAGTGACCCCAGCAGGTTGGAGGTGAACGCCCGGACATGGAGGGCGTTCAGCAGAACCATGAACCCGCCGGTGATGGCCGCATGGAGCACCCAGAGCACCGGCGAGACGAAGCAGAAGAGAAAGTCCACCGGCTCGGTGATGGACGCCAGCGAGGCCGTGACCGCCAGCGGCAGGATGGCCGCCGCCGTCTGCTTCCGGCGCTCCTTCCGGGCTGTGAAGATAAAGGCCGCCGCGATGCCGAGGTAGCCGAAGGTCTTGGTAAAGCCGGTGTACATCCAGACAATGTTCCCGGTGAGCAGCAATCCGTTGGAATACTCGGCCATGGTCACGGTATAGGCCCCGGTGTAAGTCACCGAGCCCACCGTCACCGAGCCGCCCAGCGCCGAGAACTGGAAGGGCATATAGATGAGGTGGTGCAGCCCGGTGGGGATGAGCAGCCGCTCCAAAAAGCCGTACAGGAAAACGCCCAGCTCCCCGGACGCCGCGATCCACCTCGTGATGGCGTGGATGCCCTGCTGCAGCGGGGGCCAGACGAAGCAGACCGCCAGCCCGAAGGCCGCAGCAAAGGCCGCGATGCACAAAAATGCCCATCGCAGCCCGGAATACACCTGCGTGATCAGCCCTTTGAACTGCTTTTCATAACTGTGGTTGAAAATGTACGCCGCCGCAAAGCCCAGCAGGACGCCGCCCGCCACGCCGGTGTCCATCACCTGAATGCCGAGGATGGTGGTCTGGCCCGTGGCGGCAAGACCGGTCAGGCCGTCGGGCTGGGCAAGGCGGCCCAGCGCATCCAGCGCGGTGTGGTTGGCCGTGAGGAAGATGAGATAAGCCATGAAGGAGAGCAGCGCGGCCTCCTGCTTTTCGGTGCGGGTGCGCAGGGCGGCGATGCCCACGCACAGAATGGCGCTGAGGTTGTTGATGAGAACCATCATCCCGTTGTACAGCACCTCGCCCACCAGCCGGATGGGGGGCCAGTTCAGCGCCGGGCAGAGCTGGCGCAGCGGGCCGCTGGTAAGAAGCGCACCCACCACCAACAGCAGCCCCGCCGCCGTCAGGTAGGACAGCGGCGCCAAAAGCGCCTGCGAAAAACGCTCCAGCTTTTGCAGGAGTTTCTGCATTCGTTTGTCCCCCTTTCCGGCACCGCACACCGCCGCATCCATTTTATTTTATGACTGAATTATACGAGCCAGCGCAAAAATTGTCAATCCTGCCCGAAGGCAAAAAATGGGGACGAAGTTTGTGCAATTTGTACAGGGAAGGTTGAAAATCGTCCTGCACACGCCAATTGACAACCGCCCGGCGGCACAGTATACTAGAGCTGTACCCCAGAGATTTCCCCGGTCTTCCACCGGGAACCGATAAAAGGAGGTCTTCTCTATGACTCGCAACCGTATCCTTTCCCTGCTGGTGTGCGCGGCCCTGCTCGCCGGTCTGCTGGCGGGCTGCACGTCCACTTCCGGCAGCTCCTCGGCTTCGGCCAGCGGCGACGCCGCTTCCAGCGAAAGCATCCCCGCCTCCACCGCACAGGCGGACACCGGCAAGCTGACCCCGAATCTGGACGAGGACGAGAACTCCATCTTCTCCATCCAGAACACCGAAGCCGCCTTTGCCCCCTGCCTCGGCTGGGGCCCCGGCGTTTCGGGCTGCTCGCTGAAATCGGTCATCGCGGCAGCTTCCCTGCTGGGCTGGGCGGAGAGCGGCAACCTCGCCATGCGCTCCACCGACGCCATTCAGGACGCCTACACCACATGGTTCAATGACCTCAGCGCCGACGACCAAGCCAGCTTTGCCGACGCATGGCCCCTTATCAAGGAGGATGCCAACACCCTGCTGACCGACAAGGCCAGCATGGAGGGCCGCATCTCCGACGCGGGCCTGAACGCCAAAAAGCTGCCCGGCTGTTCCAAGGAGAACTGGAACGCTTTGCAGAAGGTCGTGGATGCGCTGGTGCCGCAGTCCAGCGAATATTAAGTTTTGCTCTAAAAAAAAAAAAAATTGAGTCCCGACGAATGTCGGGACTCAATTTTTTTAAATCTTTTTGAGGGTGTACTTCCGGGTGCCCATGCCGATCTTCTCGGCCTGTTCCAGCGTCGCCTTCCATTCAATGTTGGGGTTGGAGTCCTTAAAGTTGTCGTGGTGGCAGTTCCAGCCCGGCGTTGCAAGGTTCTGGCTCAGTTGGCTGTTGGGCAGCGGCTGGGCGGCAAGGCACGCATCCGCGCACGCCTGATCCAGCGCCACCGGGTCGAAAGAGGCGAAGATGCCGATATCCGGCAGGATGGGTGCATCGTTCTCGCCGTGGCAGTCGCAGTTGGGGCTGACGTCCTGCACGAGGCTGATGTGGAAGGTGGGGCGGTCATAGCAGACGGCAGCGGCGTACTCGGCCATCTTGCGGTCCAGCATCTCGTTGGCGTTGTCGCACTGGGCATAGATAGCGTCGAAGTTGCACGCACCGATGCAGCGGCCGCAGCCCTTGCACTTATCCTGATCGATGACGGCCTTGTTCTGCTCGTTGTAGCGGATGGCGTCCGAGCCGCACTCCTTGGCGCAGCGGTGGCAGCCGCGGCACAGGCTCTCCTGCACTGCCGGGTGGCCGGAAGCGTGCTGCTCCATCTTGCCCGCGCGGGAACCGCAGCCCATGCCGATGTTCTTGATGGTGCCGCCGAAGCCGGTGGACTCGTGGCCCTTGAAATGGGTCAGGCTGATAAAGATATCGGCGTCCATGATGGCGCGGCCGATCTTGGCGGTCTTGCAGTATTCGCCATTTGGCACCGGCACCTCGACCTCATCGGTGCCGCGCAGACCGTCGCCGATCAGGATCTGACAGCCGGTGGTCATGGGCCAGAAGCCGTTCTCCTGCGCACAGGTCAGGTGCTCCAGCGCATTCTTGCGGCTGCCCGGATACAGGGTGTTGCAGTCGGTCAGGAAGGGCAGACCGCCCTGCTCCTTGCACAGGTCGGCCACGACCTTGGCGTAGTTGGGGCGCAGGTAAGCCAGATTGCCCATTTCACCGAAGTGCATCTTGATGGCGACGAACCTGCCGTCCATGTCAATGTTCCTGATGCCCGCCGCAAGGCAGAGGCGACGCAGCTTCTCGGTCAGGCTGGTGCCCACCGGACAGCGGAAATCCGTAAAGTAAACAGTCGATGCTTCCATAAGTACTTTCCTTCCTTTTGAACGTGCGGTGATGTTTGGTACTCTCTTTTTTCTTTCTGTGTTTATGCAATGGCGCTGATGGCCGCAACGGCGAGGACGACAAGGCCCAGCACGATGCGGTACAAGCCGAAGAACTTGAAATTATGGCGCTTGACATAATCCATCAGGAAGCGGATCGCGGCCAAGCTGACCACAAAGGCCACCGCACAGCCCACCACGAGGACTGCAATCTCGGTGCCGGTGATGGCCACGCCGGACAGCGCGAACTTGACCACTTTGAGCAGAGAGGCACCGGCCATGACCGGGATGGCCAGATAGAAGGTGAACTCCGCCACACAGGCGCGGGAAAGGCCCAGCAGCAAGCCGCCCACGATGGTCGCGCCGGAGCGGGAGGTGCCGGGAATGATGGCCAGCATCTGCCACACGCCGATGAGGAAGGCTTCCTTATAGGTGATCTGCTCCAAGCGGGCCACATGGGGCGCGGTGCGGCGGTTTTCCACCACGATGAAGAGGACGCCGTACAAGATCAGCATGGCGGCAACGGTGATGTAGTTGTAGAAGCGGGCCTCGAACCAGTCGTCCAGCGGGCTGATGACCAGCACCGGCAGGGTGGCGGCCACCACCTTGAACCAGAGCTGCCAGACCTCCGGCTTGGAGGTCACGCGGCCGTGCCGCAGCCCGAAGGGCCAGAGCTTGTTCCAGAACAGGACCACCACCGCGAGGATGGCACCCAGCTGGATGACCACGCGGAACATGGACATGAACTCTTCACTTGCATTGAACTTGATGAGCTGCTCCACAAGGATCATATGACCGGTGGACGAGATGGGCAGCCACTCGGTGATGCCCTCCACAACGCCCATCAGGATGGCTTTCAGAATTTCAAAAAACATCGATTTCCTCCCAGCCCGGCGCACAGGGGCACGCCGGTTTTTTGTCGTTTTCAGCTTCGCCTTTCAGTATACCATATTATGCGGCCCGGCGCACGAGAAATCCCAAAATTTTACCTTCATCTGCGCTTGGAAATATGCTATACTGGAACCACCGAACCGGCAGTGTATAAAGCTGCCTCCGGCGCATTCTGAAATAACGAGGTATGACGTATGAATATTCTGGTCATCGGCTGCGATCAGGTAGGGGCCGCACTGGTTCGCGACTTGGAGCGCATCGGGCACGACATCTCCCTCATCGAGAAGGACTCCGAACAGCTCAAGCGGCTGGACAGCTTCGACGATTACAGCTTTGGCGGCACCGCGCTGGTGGGCGACCCCACCGACCCGGATGTGCTCAAGCAGGGCGGCGTGGAGAACTGCGACGCTGTGGCCGCCGTGAGCGAGGACGACTCGGTGAATCTGATGGCGGCCCAGATCGCCAAGAGCATCTTCCAGCGCGAGAAGGTCATCTGCCGCGTTTCGGACCCGCATTTGCAGGTGCTGTACCACAAGGCTTATGGGCTGGAGACCATCTGCCCCACCATCCTCACGGAACAGGCCGTGTTCCGCGCCCTCTCGAAGTAAACTCAACGTATAAAGGAGCCTCTCTATGAAAATTTGTATTGCCGGCGGCGGGCGTGTGGGGCGGTATCTGGCCCAGAGTCTGCTGGCCAACCACCACTCCGTCGTCATCATTGAGCCCATCGAGGCGCAGTGTCGAATGCTGGCCGACCAGCTCGACATCCCGGTGATCTGCGGCGACTCCATCAGCATGGACATCCTGCGCACCGCCGATGCGGCCAGCTGCGACGCCTTTGTGGCCGTGACCGGCTCGGACGAGGACAACCTCATTGCGTGCCAGCTCGCGAAGCGGGAGTTCGGCGTAGACCGCACCGTAGCCCGCGCCTCCAACCCCAAGAACCGGGAGCTGCTCCACACCCTCGGCGTGGACACCGTGGTCTGCGGCACCGACAACCTCAGCCACATCTTAGAGCGGGAGATCGAGACGGACACCATCCGTCAGCTGCTTTCGCTGGGGGGCGGCACCGCCAGCCTGAATGAGATCCTGCTGCCGGAAAACTTCGCCTTTGCAGGCAAAGCCATCATGGACATTCCCATCCCCGGCAACGCCATCTTGGTCAGCGTCACCCGCGACACCGAGCTCATCATCCCCCACGGCAACACCGTCCTGCTGCCGTGGGACCGCATCCTGCTGCTGACGCAGGACGACACCCTCCACCTGCTGACCGAGGCTTGGGGCCTCAGCGGCAAGTGACCGAAGGGGAACTGCGCCGCACCGCACTGGTCATCCCTCCCAAGGGGCGCGCCGTCCTTTCCATCTGGGCTGCTGCGGTGGGCTTGTTCCTTGCGCCCTTCGCCTTCTGGCAGGGCATCGCCGCCGGGGTGGTGTTCTGTCTGCTCTGGGCGGGGCTGGTGGCCCTGCTGCGGGCGCGGGCGTGCAGCTACGCCGCGGTACTGGGAGCACAGACGCTGACCATCTATGTCGGCATCGTCTTCCCGGTGCGGCGGGTGGTGCCCCGCCGGGCCGTGACCGGCATCCAGCAGCTCCGCTCGCCGCTGCTGCGGCTGGCGGGAGTCACCGTGCTGGTCATCTCAGCGCCGGGCGCACGGGTGCTGGTGCCCGCCGTTCCGGCGGCTCAGGCCGCAGCGCTGGCCTATGCCCTTGCGGAGGATGCCCCATGCCGATGACCGAAAAGCATCTGCACCCCTTTGCGGCCCTCCAGATCTTCCGCAAAACGCTGGTGCTCTACCTTGTGCCGCTGGTCAACGTGCTGTTTGAGCGCAACTGGGAGGCCCTGCGTGCCGCGCTGCGGCAGGACATCGTCCTGTTTTTGCTGGTCTGCGGCGTGAGCTGGGTCATCCTCCGCGCAAGCAGCTGGTCGCTGGACGAAAACGGCACCCTCTGCCTCCACTGGAAGCTGCTGTTCCGGTTCGACCGGACGGTGCGCGGGGCCTCTCTGGCGGCGCTGACCATCGAGCGGCCCTTCTATTTCCGCTTGGCCGGGGCCAGCCGGGTCACCCTTTACCCCATGGGCGAACCGAAAAAGCGCACCCTGACCCTCTGCCTGACCAAAGGCGATGCCGCACAGCTGGCCGACCAGTTGCTGCCGGTGGAAGCCCCCAGCCTCCACCGGCCCAAGGGCGGCGAGCGGGCCGCGCTGGGCTTGCTGGGGGCCAACGGCCTTTCGACGCTGGCCCTCTTCCTGCTGGCCATCCGGCAGAGCCGGCAGGGCCCTGACCGCTACGAGCTGGCCTTTGCGCAGATCAACTTTCTGGCCGGGCTGGCGGCGCGGTGGCTGCCCACTGGTGCCGCATGGCTGCTGGCCTTTGCGGGCTTTCTGCTGGGGCTGAGCCTGATCCGCAGCTTCGTCCAGACCGTCCACTACGAAGTCTGGCACACCGCCGACCAGATCGGCAGCAGCGGCGGCTGGCTCGACCGGTTCGAGATCCGGGTGAAGACGGCCGAGATCAGCTACGCGGACGTCCGGCTCTCCCCCTTTGCGCGGCTGCTGCGGCGCTGGCCCGTCTTTGTCACGGCGGGAGGCTGCTCGCCGGAGCTGCCCCTCTTCGTCTACCGTTCCGGGGAGGAAGCGCTTTTCCGCGAGCTGCTGCCGGAGTTTCGGATGCCGCCGGACCTTCTGGCCCGCACCGAACAGCGGAGCCTCATCTTTTTAGCACCGGCCGGCATCCCCTTCGCCCTCTGCGCCCTGCTCACCCTCCTCTCGGTCTACACCCTGCCCAGCCTGACCGTGACCCTGCTGTTCCCCACCGTCTTCTTTGCGGCGGGGCTGGCGGGCGGCATGATGGGCTACCGGCGGGAGGGGGTCTGGCTGCGGGACGGGCAGCTGACCCTGCGGCGGCAGCGGGGCATCTACCTGCACAGCATCTGCGTCTTCCACCCGGACCTCTGCCTGACGGCAAACCAGTCGCCGTGGGCTGCCAATGTAGACCGCACCAACCTGACCTTCGCCTTTCCCGGCCGGGTCAAGCTGACCGTCCGCAGCGTGCCGTGGCGGGACGCGCAAAAATGTTTTGAATTTTTAGAAAATCCTCTCAGGCGCTGACGCGCCAGCTCCCCCAGAGGGGGAGCTTTTTCGAGGGCTTTGGATGTTTTCAAAAAGGAGTCTTTCTCTGTGATAAAAACGATCTTGTTTGATTTGGACGGCACCCTGCTGAACACCATCGACGACCTTGCCGACGCGGGCAACTGGGTCTGCGCACAGCATGGCTGGCCGACGTTCTCCGTTGAGCAGTTCAAGCATATGGTGGGCAACGGCATCCCAAAGCTGGTGGAGCGCTTTTCCCCTGCCGAGGCCCGCACGCCGGAACAGCTGGCCGCCACGCTGGCCGAGTTCACGGCCCGGTACGACGCCCACAAGGAGGACAAAACCGCCCCATACCCCGGCATCCCGGAGCTGGTAGACGCGCTGAACGCTGCGGGCATCCAGACCGCCGTCTTCTCCAACAAAGCAGACCCTCTGTGCGGAAAGATCATCGAACACTACTTCGGTGCCGGGAAGTTCGCCCTCGTCCGGGGCAGCAGACCGAATGTGCCCACCAAGCCCGACCCCACCGGCGTTTATGCCCTGATGGCCGACCTCGGTGCCAAGCCGGAAACCACCCTCTTTGTGGGCGACAGCGATGTGGACATCCTGACCGGCCACAACGCCGGACTGCCCGCCATGGGGGCGCTGTGGGGCTTCCGGGGCGAAGCAGAGCTCACTGCCGCCGGGGCCGATGCGCTGGCGGCCACGCCGATGGACATTTTTACCTACGCAAAAAAACTCTGACGTCAAAAAGCGGCTCTTCCTCTTTGCGGGAAGGGCCGCTTTTTCCGACACACGTTTGTTTTCACATTGTTTACGGGGAGTTCATTGCATTACGGACCGTTCTTTTTTATAATTTGATCCAAATTTGAAATTGATTTGGAGGTTTTTGCATGGCAACCGAAAAGAAAGCTTCCCCCAACGTTGAGAGCCGCCTTCGCCATAACATCCTGAAAATGCCGCAGGAGGTCTATCAGGCCAGCGGAATCGTCATCAACGGGCGGCGGCTGAAGAGTTTTGTCTTCACCACCGACCTCGCCATCATCCGCAACTGCGACGCTGACGCGGTGTTCGCGGTCTACCCCTTCACCCCGCAGCAAGCCATCAGCGATGCCATCATCAAGGCATCCTACATCCCGGTGTTCTGCGGCGTGGGCGGCGGCACCACCCACGGCGTGCGCACCCTGAACCTCGCCCGCGATGTCGAGAGCCAAGGCGCGATGGGCGTAGTCCTGAACTCCCCCATCTCGGACCTGAATCTGCTGGCCGTTTCGCGGGTGGTGGATATCCCGGTCATCATCACAGTGACCAAAGAGGACACCAATATCCGCTCCCGCATCGAGGCCGGGGCTTCCATCCTGAATGTGGCGTGCAGCACCGACACGCCCCGCATCGTGAAAAAGATCCGGGACGAATTTCCCGATGTGCCCATCATCGCCAGCGGCGGCAAGACCGGCGAGACCATTTCGGCCACCATCGCCGCCGGGGCCAACGCCATCACCTACACCCCGCCGTCCCCGGCCATCCTGTTCAAGGAAATGATGGAAAAGTACAGGGAATGAAGAAAAGCGGTTCGATTCCTCGTACGGGTTGCATAAAAAAATCCTCGATCCCTCCTACGGCAGTCTCGCCCCGTAGGCATTCCTAAATCGCTAGGACCCGCGGGCTAAGCAACAGCCCACTGGGCTGATTGCTTACGGTGCTTCGCACCGCCGCCCTGTTCGATTCCCGTACGGGTCAAATAAAAAAGCTCTCAAGCATTTTGCTTGAGAGCTTTTATGACCCGTACGGGAATCGAACCCATGTTACAGCCGTGAAAGGGCCGTGTCTTAACCGCTTGACCAACGGGCCTTATAAATACAGAGCTTCGCTATGAACCGAATGCTCTAGCCAACTGAGCTATGCCGCCATATTTTGTTTGCGCACTTGAACGGTGCTTTATTATTATATCCAGACGCAGACCATTTGTCAACAGATATTTTCAAAAAAATCAAAATTTTTTCAAAGCTCTTTTTTCCACGCAAAAATGCTCCACCGTCTGCATCTGCAAGCGGTGGAGCATTTTCAACATTTTAGGAAACTGCCGTGGAAAAATCAGGCCTTCTTGTGGGTCGGGACCATGACCTCAAGGCCGCCCATGTAGGGCTGCAGCACCTTGGGGATGGTCACGGTGCCGTCGGCCTGCAGGTGGTTCTCCAAGAATGCGATCAGCATACGCGGAGGCGCCACGCAGGTGTTGTTCAGGGTATGGGCCAGATAGGTCTTGCCGTCCTTGCCCTTGATGCGGATGTGCAGACGGCGGGCCTGTGCGTCGCCCAGATTGGAGCAGGAGCAGACCTCGAAATACTTCTGCTGGCGGGGGCTCCAAGCCTCGATGTCGCAGCTCTTCACCTTCAGGTCTGCCAGATCACCGGAGCAGCAGTTCAACTGGCGGACGGGGATCTCCATGCTGCGGAACAGCTCAACGGAGTTCTTCCAGAGCTTCTCGTACCAATCGGCGCTCTCTTCGGGGCGGCAGACGACGATCATCTCCTGCTTCTCGAACTGGTGGATGCGGTAGATGCCGCGCTCCTCGATGCCGTGGGCGCCCTTCTCCTTGCGGAAGCAGGGGCTGTAGGAAGTCAGGGTCAGGGGCATCTGGCTCTCGTCGAGGGTCTGGTCGATGAAGCGGCCGATCATGGTGTGCTCGCTGGTGCCGATCAGGTACAGATCCTCGCCCTCGATCTTGTACATCATGGCGTCCATCTCCGGGAAGGACATGACGCCCTGCACCACGTTGCCGTGCATCATGAAGGGCGGGATCACATAGGTGAAGCCCTTGTTGATCATGAAGTCACGGGCATAGGCCAGAACAGCCTCGTGCAGACGGGCGATGTTGCCCAGCAGATAGTAGAAGCCGTTGCCCGCCACGCGGCCGGCAGCGTCCATGTCGATGCCGTCGAAGCTCTCCATGATCTCGGTGTGGTACGGGATGGGGAAATCGGGCACAACCGGCTCGCCGAAGCGCTGTGCCTCGACATTGTAGCTGTCATCGGGGCCGATGGGCACGCTGGGGTCGATCATCTGGGGGATGGTGTACATGATCTCCTGAATGCGTGCGGAAAGCTCGGCCTCCTCGGCCTCCAGCTCTGCCATCTTGTCGGCGTCGGCCTTGACGGCGGCGTTGTTGGCGTCGATCTGCTTCTGCAGCTCCGCCTTCTGGGCCTCGTCGGTGCACTTCTTCAACTGGCCGAACAGGGGGCCGTTGGCCTTGCTCAGCTTGTTGCGGGCAGCCTTGAGGGACTCGACTTCCTTCAGGCACTCACGGTACTTGGCATCCTTTTCGATGACCTCGTCCACGAGCGGGAGCTTTGCGTCTTGGAACTTCTTCTTGATGTTTTCCTTGACCGCGTCCGGGTTGTCACGGACAAATTTGATATCAAGCATGATTTACTCTCCTTACTCTATTTCATTCGCGCGGGGTGCGGCCCCGTGCCGTTCAAAGGCGGAAGCCCGCCTTGGATCGCGTTATTGTTGGTACTTGCCCAGCAGGTTCGCAAAGGCCTTCAGCTGCTCGTCCGAGTAGAAATGCACGGTGAGCTTGCCTTTGCCGCCGTGGTAGGCGACATTGACTTCGCTGCCCAGCACTTCCTTCAGGCTCTCCTCCACTTCCACGGGAAGGGTGTCAATGGGGGCAGACTCTGCCGGGGCCTTGGGGGGCTTCGCCAACTTCTTGCACAGGGCCTCGGCCTGACGCACATTCAGGTCGTTGTCGGCGATCATCTGGGCCGCCTGTTCCTGCAATTCCGCTGTGGGCAGACTCAGGATCACCTTGGCGTGGCCGGTCGTGATGAAGCCGCCCTTGAGCAGCTCCAGCACGTTTTCCGGCAGGTTCAGCAGCCGTAGACTGTTGGCCAGCGCGCTGCGGCTCTTGCCCAGTTTCCGCGCCGCCTGTTCCTGCGTCAGGTCGCACCGGGCCATCAGCTCATGGATGCCCACTGCCTCTTCCACCGGGTCCAGATCCTCGCGCTGAAGGTTTTCCACCAGTGCCAGCTCCATCGCCTGTTCGTCGGTCACATCCTTGACGACGACGGGGGCCTCGGTCAGGCCCGCCATCCGGCACGCACGCCAGCGGCGTTCACCCGCCACGATGAGATAGCCGCCCGCAGCCTTGGGCCGCACCGCGATGGGCTGGATCAGCCCGTGCTCCGCGATGCTGGCGGCCAGCTCGCCCAGCGCCTCATCGTCGAAGGTCTTGCGGGGCTGGCCGGGGTCCGGCTCGATCTCCCGCAGGGGCAGAGTTTCGACTTTGTTATCAGACTCAAAGCTGGGGGAAACGTCCTCAAACAGACTTTCCAATCCCCGGCCAAGGCCTCCTCGTTTCTTTGCCATGTTCTCCCTCTACCCTTCTGCTCAAACTTCTTCCAGCGCGTTTTTCTTCTCAGCGGGTGCGCTGGCCGCCTTGGTGCGCCGCTTGGCGGGCTCGTGGGGGCGGTTGTTCTTCACGAACTCAATGGCGAGGTCCATATAGGCCTCGCTGCCCTTGCCCTTCGGCTCATAAAAATTGATAGGCTGGCCGTAGCTGGGCGCTTCCGAAATGCGGATCGTGCGCGGGATCGTCGTTTTATAGACCTTCGCGCCGAAATATTTCTTGACCTGATCCACGACCTGCATCGTCAGGTTCAGCCGCCCGGAGAACATCGTGAAGACCACGCCCTCGATGTCGAGGTAGGGGTTATACTTCTTGCGGATGGTCTTCAGGGTGCTGATCAGTTCCGACAGACCCTCCAGCGCATAATACTCGCACTGGATGGGGATGAGCACGCTGTCACAGGCGCACAGGCCGTTCAGCGTGAGCAGATCAAGGCTGGGAGGGCAATCCACAAAGATGAAGTCGTAGTCCTTCTGCACCTCGGCCAGCGCCTTGCGCAGCCGACTCTCGCGGCCGGGCAGGTCGATCATCTCAAGGCTCGCACCGGCCAGCCGGGTGTTGGAGCCGATGACGTCGGTGCGGAACTCGGTGTGCCGGACCGCCTCGCGGGCGCTCGCCTCGCCGATCAGCATTTCATAAGTACCCAGCTCCACGCTCCGCTTCGGGATGCCGTAGCCGGTGGTGGTGTTGCCCTGCGGGTCCAGATCCACGATCAGCACCTTTTTGCCCAGCGCCGCAACGCAGGACGACAGGTTTACGGCGGTGGTCGTCTTACCGACGCCGCCTTTTTGGTTTGCAACTGCAACTATTTTTGCCACGCGCGTTTTCTTCCTCTCAGGAAAACTTATTTGTTCCACGTGGAACATTCGAGGTCGGGCTGCCGTTTTCCCGTCTGCAAGCCCCTTTATTCTTTAGTATAGCACATCAGCGCGGCTTTTTGAACCCGATTCTTCATAATTTTACGCAAAAGCAGGATTTCTTTCGCAGTTTTTTCTGATTTTGCTCCCGGATTGTTCCATGTGGAACAGCAAAGAGGGGCGATCTCCCCTACTTCTGCGCAGCGGCGGTGGGGATGCGGACGGTATATTCGATATAGCCGTCCCGCTCTTCGCGGTGGGCGGTGGCGGGCACGCCGTTGTCCGTCATCAGGCGGATGGCGTGGTCGATGGTGTTCACGAAGATGCGGACGTCTTTGACCATGGAGATATGGTGCTTGCCCTGCGCTGTGGCGTTGAGGAGCTGGTCGATGTAAAGGTCGGTGGCGCGGGCGTTCATCTTCCGCTTGGCGATCATGATGAGGGCTTCGCTGCGGCGGTTTTCAGGCAAGCGCAGCACTGCCCGCGCGTGGCGCTCGGTCAGGCCGTTGTCCAAAATGAACTGCCGCTGGTCGAGCGTCAATTGCAGCAGCCGCAGCTTGTTGGCCAAGGTGGGCTGGGCCATCCCCAGCCGCTTGGCCGCTTCGGCTTGGGTGCAGTCCCACAGGACCATGACATCCCGCAGCCCCTGCGCCTGTTCAAAGGGGTTCAGGTCGGCCCGCTGCAAGTTTTCCAGCAGCCCCAGCGCCGCCGTGCGGTGATCCGAATAATCGCAGAGGATGGAGGGGATGGTGCTCATCTTGGCCAGCTTACAGGCCCGGAGACGCCGCTCCCCCGCGACCAGTTCGTAGCCGTTTTCCGTCTTCCGCACCGTGATGGGCTGCAGCAGGCCGTTTTCCCGGATGCTCTGGGCGAGGCCCGCCAGCTCCGCTTCGTCAAAGCTGGTCCGCGCCTGATAGGGCGAGGGATGGATGTCGTCCACCGGGAGAAGAAAGATCTTCCCGGCTGATTTTTTGCGTTCAAACATAATGTGACTCCTTTCACCAAAGGTTGCGTTTGTTTTCAACCATTTCTCAGGAAAAGGTGGAAAACTGCACTGTTCCATCCCCAGTGTACCAGAAAATAAAACACCCCGCCAGAAGTTTCGTTCGGCAGGGTGTTTCATATTTCTTTCGTTGCAGCGTTATTTTAGTGGACTTTTTGCGATTTTGCCGCCATTTCTGGGGTAGGCTGTCGGAGTTTGCGAAATCTTTTTGCAGAGGATGAGGGTGCGGGTGTCGCCGCCCGGCAGGTGGAGGGTGCGGGTCTCCTTGTACTCGCCACCCAGCTTCTTGATGGCACCGCGGGCAGCGTTCAACTCCTCCTCGCCGGAGGCGCCTTTCATGGCGAGAAAGCTGCCCCCGACCTTGACCAGCGGCAGACAATACTCCGCCAGCATGGGCAGCGCCGCCACAGCGCGGGCCGAGGCCAGATCAAACTGCTCCCGCCAGACCTTGCGGGCTGCTTCCTCGGCGCGCTCCTTGGCGAACTCCACGCCGGTCAGGCCCAGTTGGCCGCACGCATATTTCAAAAATTCCACACGTTTGCCGGTGGGTTCCATCAAGGTCAGCTCCAGTTCCGGCTTGTAGATCTTGGTCACGATGCCGGGAAAGCCCGCGCCCGCGCCGACGTCCACCATCTTCCCCGCCACTTCGGGCTGGGAGGCAAAGAGCAGACTGTCAAGGAAGTGCTTGTCCTCGATGCCCTCCGGGTCGGTAATGGCGGTCAGGTTGACCTTCTGGTTGTACTCCACAAGGATCTCGGCAAAGGCGTCCAACTGGTCGAGCTGGGTGCCGGTCAGAGAAATGTTCCATGTGGAACACTTTTGTTCCAATCTGTTTTTGTCGATCATTTTGATTCTCCCGTCAGTTTCACGTAAATCGGTTCATGGTGCACGGCGGGAAGATACACTTCCAGCACTTCCTTCGTCCGCAGCTTCAGCGAAGAGGTATTGATGCAGGGGTGGCATCCCAGAAACTCGCCCTTGACCACATCTTCGTCCATGAGAAGCTGAACATGGTTCTCCGGGTCATTGGCAAGGCCCATGATGGAAGAGGAACCCGGCGTACAGTCGAGGTACTGCTCCATATCCTCCGGCGAAGCAAAGCTCAGGCGGGCAATGCCGAGCTGATGGGAAAGCTCCTTCGTTTTGAAGGGCTTATCCCCCGGCATCATCAGCAGATAAAAGTTCGTCTTCTGCCGGTTGCAGAGGAAGAGGTTCTTGCAGACCGTCGCGCCGAGGCAGTCGTCGATGACCTTGCAATCCTCCATTGTGTCAGCTTTCATAAAGGCATGGTCGGTGCGCCAGTATTCCATGCCGAGCTTATCCAGCAGGTCGTAGGTGCGCACCTCTTTTTCCAGCCGCCCGGTGCAGTCGTGGGGGCGGCCCTTATAAAGCGTCAGTTCCATTGCATCGTCCCTTTATCAAGTATTGTTCTCGGCTGGCGTTTTCGCGGCCAGTGCAATGCTCAGCTGGGCGACATCCGAGGGCGAAACGCCGGGGATGCGGCCCGCTTGCCCAAGGTTCTTGGGGCGGATGCGGGCCAGCTTTTCGCGGGCTTCCAGCGTCAGGCCGGTCAGGTTCTCGTAGACGAAATTCTCCGGGATCAGCGTCTTTTCGTGGCGGGCCACGTCGCGGATCATCCGGTCCTGCCGGGCAATGTAGCCCGCGTACTTGATCTCCGTTTCCAGCCGCTCGGCCAGCATCGGGGTGACCCCCTCTCCCCAGCCGATCAGACCGGCGATGAGCGGGTAGCTGATCTCCGGGCGGCGGAGCAGCTCTTCCGCAATGCCGCCCTCTGCTGCCGGGGCAAGGCCCGCTGCTTCCATGGCGGCCCGCAGGTCAGCGGTACGGAGGTGCGTCTCGTGCAGACGGCGGCGCTCCGCGTCCAAAACGGCCTGTGTCTGCTGGTACTTGGCCCAGCGGTCGTCCTGCACCAGCCCGTATTCCCGGCCGATGGGAGTCAGCCGCTGGTCGGCGTTGTCCTGCCGCAGGGTCAGGCGGTATTCGCTCCGGCTGGTCATCATCCGGTAAGGGTCCATAACGCCCTTGGTCACGAGATCATCCACCAAGGTGCCGAGGTAGCTGGTGTGGCGGGGCAGGATGAGCTGGTCTTCGCCCAGCGCATTGCGGGCGGCGTTCAGGCCCGCCAGCAGACCCTGCGCAGCGGCTTCCTCGTAGCCGGAGGTGCCGTTGAACTGCCCGGCTCCATACAGGCCGCGAACCTGCTTGCTTTCCAGCGTAGCCTCCAAGCTGGTGGGGTCCACGCAGTCGTACTCGATGGCGTAGGCCGGGCGCATGATCTCGATGTTCTCGAACCCCTTGATGCTCCGGTAGAAAGCGTTCTGCACATCCTCCGGCAAGCTGCTGGACGCGCCCTGCAGGTACATCTCTTCGGTGTTCTCGCCGCAGGGCTCCACAAAGATGGGGTGGCGCTCCTTCCCCGCAAAGCGGACGACCTTATCCTCGATGGACGGGCAGTACCGTGGGCCGACGCCCTCGATCATGCCGCCGTAAAGCGGGCTGCGCTGGATATTGTCCAGAATGATCTTGTGGGTCTCCGGGTTGGTGTAGGCGATCCAGCACTCCACCTTGTTGTGCATGGGGGCATCGGTCATGAAGCTGAAGGGCTGCAATTCGTTGTCCGGGTCGCCGGGCTGGCATTCCAGCTTCGAAAAATCAATGCTCCGGCGGTGGACACGGGCCGGGGTGCCGGTCTTGAACCGGCGCAGGGGCAGACCAGCCGCTTTCAGGCTCTCGGTCAGTGCGTTGGCCGCGTGCATCCCGTCCGGGCCGGAAGCATACCACGCATCACCCACAAAAATTTTGCCACCGAGGTTGGTGCCTGTAGCAATGACCACGCACTTGGCTCCGTACTCGCCGTTCAACTGGGTGACAACGCCCTTCACGTGGCCGTCTTCCACCTCGATGGAAACCACTTCCGCCTGATGGATGGCAAGGCCGGGCGTCAGTTCCAGCGCGTGCTTCATATATTCGTGGTAACGTTTGCGGTCGGTCTGGACCCGCAGGGCATGGACTGCCGGGCCCTTGCCCTTGTTCAGCATCCGGCTTTGCAGGTAGGTGGCATCCGCCGCCAGACCCATCACGCCGCCGAGTGCATCCAATTCACGTACCAGCGTTCCTTTTGCCGTTCCGCCAATGCTGGGATTGCAGGGCATATTGCCGATGGCATCCAAGCTCATGGTAAAAACAGCCGTCTTTGCTCCCAGTGCGGCCGCCGCATGGGCCGCTTCAATGCCCGCATGGCCCGCTCCGATCACGATGACGTCATAATCTCCCAAATGATTCACGTTTGTTTCCCTCTATTTTACAGTTGCTCTCAAACGGTTACTTTCCCACACAAAAGCGTTCAAATACTTCGTTGATGACGGCCTCCGACGCATTTTCGCCGGTCAGGTCGCAGAGGGCATCCAGCGCGTCGTCCACACAGACGGACACGGCGTCCAGCCCGAACCCACCGGCGGCGGCATCCAGCGCCCCGGCAACGGCCTCCCGCGCACGGGTGGCGGCAGCCAGCTGCCGCTGGCCCGAAAGGCTGGCGGCGTGGGGGTCGATCTGGTTTGTGCCCAGCAGCCGCGCCACCGCCGAGGAGATCAGCTTCCGGGTCCCCTCCTCTTGGCAGCAGACCGGCAGCACCATCGCGAAATAGGGTGCGATGATCTCCGCGTCGAACTGGGTCGGCTTGTCCTCTTTGTTGATGAGGGCAATGGCCGGGCGTCCGGCGCATTTCCGGGCCAGCTCAAAGTCCTCGCGGGTCAGCGGCGCAGAGCCGTCGAACACCGCCAGCACCAGCCCCGCCTCGTCCAGCTTCTTCCAACTGCGGCGGATGCCCTCGGCCTCGATGAGGTCTTCGGTGTCCCGCAGACCGGCGGTGTCGAAGAGGTTCAGCCGGATGTCCCCCAGCCGCACCGCCTGTTCCACCACATCGCGGGTCGTGCCCGCCACCGGGGTGACGATGGCTCGGTCGAATCCGGCCAGCAGGTTCAGCAGGGTGGATTTTCCCGCGTTGGGCCGGCCCACGATGGCGCAGTCCACGCCCTCCCGCAGAACGGCCCCGGCGTCGTAGTTTTGGATGAGGATGTCCAGCTCGTCCTTCACGCCGCCCAGCACGGTCTGCAAATGGGCTTCGTCCAGTTCGGGGACATCCTCTTCGGGGAAGTCCACCCACGCGGCCAGATGAGCCTGTAAGGCGGTCAGGGCCTCTTTTTCTGCCGCGATCTTCTTGGCCAGCGCACCGCCCAGCGACGCATTGGCCAGCGCGGCGCCCTGCCGCCCATCCGCCGAGATAATGTCCATGACGGCCTCGGCCTGTGTCAGGCTGAGCTTGCCGTTTAGGAAAGCGCGGCGAGTGTACTCACCGGGGGCCGCAGGGGCCGCCCCCGCTTCGATACAGCTTTCCACCAGCCGCCGCGCCACCGCGCTGCCGCCGTGGCAGGAAAGCTCCACCACGTCCTCGCCGGTGTAGCTGTGGGGTGCCCGGAAGAAGAGGGCCACCCCCTCGTCAAAGGCGTCCTCCCCTTCCAGAAATTTTCCGAACAACGCGGTGTAGCCTTTGGCGTCCTCCACCCGCTTGTTCGGGTTCGCAGGGCGGAACACCCGCGCCGCCACCGCATAGCTCTCCGGCCCCGAAAGGCGCACGACGGCGATGCCGCCCGCCCCCGGTGCGGTCGCGATGGCCGCAATGGTCATATTCTGCATCTGTGTTCCCTCCCCATTCAGCGCCCGGCTTGCCCGCCGGTGCGGGAATATTTCTGTTTAGCGGTATACATCCACTTTTTATTATAACACGTGTGCCGCGAAAAAGATAGAATCAGCCCCCACTCCGGCACAAAAAATGCCCCTTTCCGGCAGTTTTCCACCAGAAAGGAGCAGAATGGTTGAAAATTCAGTGATCAGATCTCGATCTTGCCAAAGTTGAAATCGGCGAAATCATCCACGCGCTCGGTGCGCTTGGGTGCCACAGGGGCGGCATTCTCAGCGTCACGGGGGGCGTAGGTGCGCTCCGGCACGCTGGACGTGCGGGGGCCGCGGCTGCCCGACGGACGGGAGCCGCCACGGCTGCCGCCGCGATAGCCGCTGCGCTCACCGTTCCGATTGCCGCTGCGGGAACCACCGCGATAACCGCCATTGTTCCGGCGGCCATTGCCGCGGGGGCGGCGCTCGCCGTAGGTGTTGTCGGTCTGTGCATCGGGGGCGGTGGAGTAGATGACCACACGGCGGTCACGGCCCTCGCCCTTGCTCTCGCTGCGGACACCCTCCATCTTGCCGATGGCGGAGTGGATGATGCGGCGCTCGTAGGGGTTCATGGGCTCCATCGCAAAGCTGCGGCCGGTCTTGCGGACCTTGGCGCCGATGCGCTGTGCCAGTGCAGTCAGGTCGCTCTCGCGCTTGTCGCGGTAGCCGGCCACATCCAGACCCAGCTTGATGTAGTCGCCTTCCAGACGGTTGGCCACGAGGCTTGCCAGATAGGACAAGCTCTCCATGGTCTCGCCGCGGCGGCCGATCAGGGCACCCAGCTTCTCGCCATCCAGACGGATGATGGTCGCCTCGCCCTTCTGCACGGCGCTGAAGGTCACGTCGCTGACACCCATCAGGGTGATGACTTCCTTCAGGTAGTCCACAGCGGCCTTGACCTTGTTGTTCTCTTCGATGTTGATGGGAACTTCGACCTCTTCGGCCTCCTCTGCAGGAGCAGCCGTCTCTTCGGCCGGAGCAGCAGCTTCCTCCACCGGAGCAGCGGGCTGCTCCGCGGCGGGAGCATCCTCGGCCGGGGCGGGAGCCGCCGCTTCTTCAGCAGGTGCTTCCACCTTTTCCTCTGCAGCGGGTGCCGGGGCCTCCTCCACAATGGGGGCGGCGGGGACATCGGGTTCTTCCACGCTGACACGCACCTTGGCGGGGGTCAGCTTCAGGCCCAGAAAGCCCGTCTTCTGGGGCATTTCCAGCACCTCATAGCTCACATTCAGATCCTCAGCCTGCACACCCAGCAGGGCGCAGGCCTTTGCGCGGGCTTCATCAACCGTCTTGCCGGTTGCTTCCTGAGTACGGATCATAACCGTTATTCCTCCTCTTTCTTGTTCAGCTCGCTCAGCGGAACGGTGCGCTCGTCCTTATAGCGCTCTTCATCCAGCTTGCGGGCATATTCGAGACGGCGCTTGTTCATCTCGCTGGCAGAGATGTTCTTCTCAACGGTCTGGCCGGTCTTTTCGTCGATGACCTTGATGGTGGTGTTCTTCACACCGCGCTTCTGCTCCTTCTTACGGGCAGCCATTTCAGCCAAGACTTCTTCCTTCATCTTTTCGGGATCGTAGATCTTCTTCATGAAGATGCTCTGCACGGTCATCAGGATGTTGGAGACGACATAGTACAGGGAGAATGCGCAGGGAACGGTGAAGCAGAAGAACAGGTACATCAGCGGCATCATATACATGGTCAGCTTCATGCTGCCCTGCATCTGCTGGCCGGAGGCCTTCATGCTGATGTGGGTGGAGATGAACATGGTCACAATGGCCAGAATGGGGAGGATCAGCAGGGGCAGGTTCTCTGCGGCCAAGCTGTACTGGGGCACACGGGTCAGATCGATGCCAAAGAAGTCCATGTGCTGACCGAACTCGGTGATGGTGCTGACCTGCTCCGGGGTGAAGCAGCTGGTCACGGTGCTCTCGCCCGCGATGACCTGCGCGATGATGTTGGTATCGCGGGTCACCGTGGTAAAGCTAACGCCGAGGGCGGTCAGAGCCTCACCGGCGGCGGTCAGCGCATCGGCGCCGATGTGGAAGATGCGCTGCAGCGGGCGGTACACAACTTCGATAACGCCGAACATGACGAGGAAGTTGACGAGCATCGGCATACAGCCGGCGGTGGGCTTGTAGCCCTGCTCCTGCAGCTTCATCAGCTCTTCCTGCTGCTTATCGGGCTTATCGCGGTACTTTTTCTGGATGTCGGCGATCATGGGCTGGAACGCGGACATCTTGGCCATGCTCTTCTGCTGGTTGAGCTGGAGCGGGATCTTGATGACCGTGATCAGCAGGGTGAACAGGATGATGTCCCAGCCGTAGTTCGGGATCAGCTTGTAGATCCACTCCATAACGTAGCCGAGAGGCCAGCCGAGGATGTATAAAGGATTCATATCTTCGTCCATTCTGCCCCGCCTGTGGTGCGGGACGTTGAATTTTTATGCGAAGGACACACCGCCCACAGTACGGTGCGTCACAAGAAGCAAATAGGAAAGAAATAAACCTCTCAGTCTCGCTGCGCTCGACAGCTCCCCTAATAGGGGAGCCCTTGGCAAAACCGGAAACTCCATCTTGCTGCCAAAGCCTCCCCTACAAGGGGAGGTGGCATTGCGGAGCAATGACGGAGAGGTTGTACGAAGGATCCGTTTTTCAAGAGCCGCTCGTGTGTCTTTTGGAAAAGAGCTTTGCCGGGGAAAGCTTCCGCTCCGGGCTGACCCATTTCCCTTTTGGCGGCACCGGGTCATACCCCCAGCGGCCCAGCGGGTTGCAGCGGGCGACCCGCCATGCGCCCAGCAGCAGGCCCTTGCAGCAGCCGTGGGTCTGGATGGACTCCAGCGTGTACTGGCTGCACGAGGGGGTGAAGCGGCAGTTGCGGCCAAGGCCGGGGCTGATAAAGCGCTGATAAAGTCGGATGGGCACGCACAGCGCGTTCCGGGCGAACTGCGAAAGGCTCATTCCTTCGCCTTTGCCGCAGCTTTGCGGGCGGGCGGGACGGTGGCGGGGGCCTTTGCGCCCGGCTGCTTTGCCTTATCCGGCAGACCGGCCTGTGCAAAGAGCTTGGCCACCACTTCGCTGAGCTGCCAGCTCTTGAGATGCGGGGTGATGCCGCGGGCCACGAAGATCAGGTCGTAGCCGCCGATGTTATGATCCAGATGCTCGTCGATGGCGGCCTTCATCACGCGGCGGGCGCGGTTGCGCTGGACGGCGTGGCCGATCTTTTTGGTGGCCGTCAGGCCCACGCGGGTCTTCTTGCCGCGGGTCTTGAGCACATACAAGACCAGCGCCGGGTTCACATAGGACTTGCCGCGGGCATACACGCGGCCATATTCGCTGTTGCGGCGGATGGGACGATAGCGCACTCCTTCGGCGCCTCCTTTTCAGGTAAAGTCCGAACATTTGCCAGAAAAGCAAAGTTCAAAATTCAGTATAGCAAAAAAGCGCCGACATGAAAAGCCTGTCCGGACGTTTTTTGTGCCAAATCTTCGGTTTATTTTTTAGTCAAACCGCGCGGAAATAAAAAAATAAGGCCGCCAATCCAATATCAGCAGCCTTTTTGCGCATGTTCAATTCTGCGCCGGATCCTTCGCTCAACGCTTGCTGGATCAGACGGTCAGGCTCTTGCGGCCCTTTGCACGGCGAGCATTGATGACCTTGCGGCCGTTCTTGGTGCTCATGCGGGTCAGAAAGCCATGAACTTCCTTGCGCTGATTGCAATTCAACAGTATATCGCACACTATCCCCTTCTGTCAAGCATTTTTTTCGCTTTCCAGCAAACTTTTTTCAAAATCGGGTGTGAAAAATCTTTCAACTTTTTCACCCTTCCCCCGTGGAAAACTTTTCTTTCACCATATCTTGTGGCTATTTTTTCTCTTGGACACAAGCCGCGCGGAGGTGCGAAGGTGCGTCTTTTCTTATGTATTATAAATTACATTATAGAATATAGACGCAGGGAGATTTTTGTGGTATACTAACCTAGTATCAGCAGCATTGTTGAAAACTTCAATGGAGTGGATGTTTTATGGATTCTTTCAAGGACGTTTTAGAGGCCGCACAGGCGTACTGCAAAACGCAGATGGCCGAGCCGACCTATAATCTCTATATCGATGGCCTTGAGCCCATCAGCTTTGAGGACTCAAGCCACATCACCCTCTCGGTGCGGAACGACTTCATCTGCAAGATCGTGACGGACCGCTACCTTGGCTTGCTCAAGGAAGCCTTCAAGACCGTGCTGGGCTTTGACGTGGACATCACCCTCGTGGTGCCCAGCACCCCGCCGCATGAAGTCGTGCTGGCCCAGCAGTACGAGGCGAACCCCGCCTCCCCGCAGGGCAACTACGAATTCACCTTCGAAAACTTCATCAAGGGCCCGTCCAACCAGTTTGCGTTTGCTGCGGCGCAGGCGGTGGCGGCCAACCCCTCCGGAGCCTACAACCCGCTGTTCATTTACGGCGGTTCCGGTCTGGGCAAGACCCATCTGCTGACGGCCATCCAGACCGAGATCAAGCGCACCCACCCCGATTTCGTCATCATGTACGTGACCTGTGAGCAGTTCACCAACGAGCTGATCGCCGCCATCCGCGCGGGCAGCACCGAGGACTTCCGCATGAAGTACCGCGTGGCCGACCTGCTGCTGGTGGACGATATCCAGTTTATCGCGGGCAAGGAGTCCACGCAGGAGGAGTTCTTCCACACCTTCAACTCCCTGCACGATGCCCACAAGCAGATCGTCATCGCCTCCGACCGCCCCGCCAAGGAGATTAAGAGCCTTGAAGAGCGTCTGCGCACCCGTTTCGAGTGGGGCCTGACCGCCGATGTCCAGCCGCCGGATTTCGAGACCCGCGTGGCCATCGTCAAGCGCAAGGCCGAGCTGCTCCACCTTGACCTGCCCGAAGATGTGGCAGAGTTCATCGCCAATCACCTGAAGAACAACATCCGCCAGCTGGAAGGCGCCGTCAAGAAGTTGAACGCCTACTACATGCTGGAGGGCATCCAGCCTGTCATCAGCGTGGCGCAGAATGCCATCAAGGACATCCTGAACGAGACCCAGCCGGTGCCCGTCACCATCGAGAAGATCGTGGGCGAAGTGTCCCGCACCTTCAACGTCTCCCCCGCCGACATTCGCGGCACCAAGCGGAATGCCAACGTCGCCTCGGCCCGCCGCGTCGCCATCTACATCCTGCGCGAAGTCACCGGCATGAGCATGGAAGAGATCGGCCGCGAGTTCTCCGGCCGTGACCACTCCACCATCGTCTACTCCCTGAAGACCATGGAGCGGGACATGAAGAACGACCAGCATCTGCGGGAGACCGTCAGCGACATCATCAAAAACGTGAAGGCATAACCCCCTTCCGGGGAGGAAAAGTCATACTCATTCAGAGGCGTGACCCCAAAATATAGGAGAAAATCGGGCATTTCCGTGGAAACTGGAACAAGATGTTGTGGGAAGCGGGCGAATCTTTCCACTCTTTCCACAGAGTTTTCAACATTCAACACCCACAATCCACATCGCCTGTGGAAAGAACCTACGAACCACACGATTCAACAATTCCTTCACACCGGATCCACAATCCCGTGGAAAACCCCAGCCCGGCATGATTCCAACAACTTTCCGACTTTTCAACATCTTCCCCACCCCCTACTACGGTTACTACAACAAGTTCAATATACATCAGGCGATTCTGCATCCAGATCCATGGGCAAAGCACCTGAAAACCGGAATCCAAACAAAGGAGAGACAATAGATTGAACATTATCTGCGATAAGACCCTGTTGAGCGCTGCGATCGATGGCGTTTCCAAAGCCGTCACCCTCCGCTCCACCATCCCCGTGCTGGAAGGCATTTTGCTGAAAGCCGAAGGTTTTCAACTGACTTTGACCGGCTACGACCTTGAAATGGGCATCGTGACCACCATTGAAGCCAACGTCAAGGAGCCCGGCGAGATCGTGCTGAACGCAAAGCTGCTCAGCAGCATGGTCAGCCGGATGCCCTCCGGCCAGATCACGATCCAGTCTGCTGACAACGGCAAGACCACCATCCAGAGCGGCGTCGCCCAGTTCGAGATCCAATCCATGTCGGCCACCGATTTCCCCGAACTGCCCAACACCGGCGCCGAAGAGACCCTGACCATCCAGACCGGCGTGCTGCGGGATATCATCGACCGTACCCTGTACGCCGTCAGTCAGGACGAAAGAAAACCTGCGCACACCGGTGAATTATTCGAGATCCTGCCCGATAAGATGACCGTCGTTGCGCTGGACGGCTACCGTCTGGCCATCGTCGAGCGCCCCATCAAGGCCGTGAAGGATATCCGGATCATCGTGCCCAGCAAGACCATGAACGAAGTATCGCACCTGCTGGCCAACGACGACGAAGAGCTGGTCCACATCTGCGCCAACCGCCGCTATGTCGTCTTCATGACGGCGGGCTACACCATCATGAGCCGCCTGATCGAGGGCGAATTCCTCAACTATCACAACGTCATCCCGGACGGCAGCCGCACCCGCGTGACGCTGGATACCAAGGAGTTCATCGAGACCATTGAGCGCGCTTCTCTGATTATTACAGAGCGTTTAAAAAATCCCCTCCGCATCAGTTTTACTGCGGGTAAAGTCGTCGTCCGCTGCCAGACCAACCTTGGCCGAGTGGTGGATGAATTCAACGCCCAGTGCGAAGGCGACGATGTGGAGATCGGCTTCAACAACCGCTACCTGCTGGATGCGCTGCGCAACGCCCGCACCGAGCAGGTCCGGTTGGAGATCAGCGGCCCTCTGAGTCCGGTCAAGGTCCTGCCCGCCGAGGGCAGCGACTTCCTGTATCTGGTCCTGCCCGTCCGTTTCAAGAACGATTGAGAGGCGTAATATGCAAAAAATTCTCATCCATACGGAATTTATCAAGCTGGATGCCCTGCTGAAATACGCGGGTCTGTGTGAGACCGGGGGCGAAGCCAAGGAGCTGGTGCAGGGTGGTGCCGTCAAGGTAAACGGCGAAGTCTGCACCATGCGGGGCAAAAAGTGCCGCGCGGGCGACGTCATTGAGCTGGACGGCCAGAGCGTGACCGTGGGGCAGGGCCAGTAAACCATGCGTCTGCTCTCACTGGAAGTCCAAAATTATCGCAACATCGCGTCGGCCAGCCTGACGCCGGGCCGGGAGCTGACCGTCATCTGCGGCAACAACGGCCAAGGCAAGACGAACCTTTTGGAGGCCATCTGGCTGCTGACCGGCGGCAAAAGCTTCCGGGGCGGCAAGGATGCCGAACTGGTGCGGCGGGGCGAATCCTTCGCCGTGCTGGAAGCGTCTACCCTGAGCGCACAGCACCCGGAAGAACTCCTGCTGGAAGAGCCTGAAGAAGAGCGCCGCATTCGGATGACCATCGGTACGCCGGACTCCTCCCGGCCGGGGCGGAACGCCTCGGTGAACGGGGCACCGCCCAAGCGGGCATCGGCGCTGGCGGGCAGCTTTCCGGCGGTGGTCTTCGATCCCGGCCATCTGAGCCTTGTCAAAGGGGCGCCGGAAGGGCGGCGGAAGTTTCTGGACGCGGCACTCTGCCAGCTCTACCCCGGCTACCTGACGGTCTACCGCCGCTACATCCGGGCGTTGCAGCAGAAAAACGCGCTGCTTCGCCGTTCTGCAGCGGGTCCAGAACGTCCCTACGCTGAAAAAGTGGCCCTGCTGGAAGTGCTCAATGCGGAGCTTGCCGTGCAGGGCGAGGCCATCCAGTGAGCGGCTGGGCCCCCTTGCGTGCAGCAATTATGCCGAGCTCTCCCATGGGGCGGAGCGGATGGAGCTGCACTATGCTGCCCAGTTTGAGCCGGGCGGTCTGGCCGACCTGCTCCGTGCCCGCCAGAGCGAGGAGCTTCGGGCCGGGCAGAGCCTCTGCGGCCCCCACCGGGAGGACATCGAGCTGCTGCTCGATGGGCAGCCCGCCAAAGTGTTTGCCAGCCAAGGACAGCAGAGGAGCGTGGTCCTGAGCCTGAAAATGGCGGAAGCTGCGGCTGCAGCAGCCATTACCGGCGAGCACCCGGTGCTGCTGCTGGACGATGTGCTCAGCGAGCTGGACGATGGCCGCAAGCAGTATCTGCTGACCCGGATGCGGGAAAAGCAGACCTTCGTCACCAGCTGCGACGACACCGCCTTCCTGAAAACGGACGGCGAAGTCTACCGCATGAACGGCGGTGTGCTGACCAAGGCTTGAACTGGCAGACGAACGCCACCCCTGCTAACAAATGGAGATAATACGAAATGTATATTCACTTGGGGCGCGACTATGTTCTGAACGATCGGGACATCATCGGAATCTTCAATCTGGAGACCACCACCATCTCCCCCCGTGGGCGCGAGTTTCTGAACTACGCCCAGAAGAACGGGGCCGTGGTCAGCCTTTCGGAAGAGCTGCCCCAGTGTTATGTGTTAGCGGACGCCCCGGTGGATACGGTGTATCTTTCGGAGCTGTCCAGCGCCGCGATGAAACGGCGCGCTGAACAAACCATCCAATAAAATTTTACGATAGAAAATCAAAAAGGGAGAAAGGATATGGCAGAGGAAATCATCACCAGCACCAACGTGGAAACTGCGACGGACCACGAGTACAACGCCAGTGAGATTCAGGTCCTGAAGGGCTTGGAAGCGGTGCGCAAGCGCCCCGGCATGTATATCGGTTCCACCGGCGAGCGCGGACTGCATCATCTGGTCTACGAGATCGTGGACAACGCCATCGACGAGGCCTTGGCCGGTTACTGCAACCACATCGAGGTCAAGATCTTAAAGGACAACATCATTCAGGTCACGGATAACGGCCGCGGCATCCCCGTGGACATTCAGGCCGATACCGGTCTGCCCGCCGTCACCGTCGTTTACACCATCCTCCACGCCGGCGGCAAGTTCGGCGGCGAGAACTCCGGCTACAAGGTGGCCGGCGGTCTGCACGGCGTCGGCGCGTCCGTCGTCAACGCCTGTTCCGAGTGGCTGACCGTCGATGTCCGCCGGGACGGCCACGAGTATGAGCAGACCTTCCGCCGCGGCGACCCGGACGGCCCGCTGAAGTGCATCGGCACTGTGGAGCCGGGCGTCACCGGCACCCGTGTCACCTTCAAGCCAGACCCGGAGATGTTCAAGGACACCACCGTCTACAACTTTGAGACGCTGGAAAAGCGTCTGCGGGAGGAAAGCTTCCTGAACGCGGGCGTCAAGATCACCCTGACCGACGAGCGGGAACTCTACACCCCCGTTCTGGAGGATGGGCAGGAGGGCGACCCCTGCTACCGCACCGAGGTCATGTGCTATGAGGGCGGCATCAAGAGCTTTGTCACCTACCTGAACGAAAAGCGCAACCTCGAAGTGCTCCACCCCAACGTCATCTACCTCAAGGGCCAGACTGACCGCGGCATGGCGGAGATCGCGCTGCAGTACAATTCCAGCTACAACGAGCTGGTGCTGAGTTTTGCCAACAATGTCAACACCCCCGACGGCGGCACCCATGAAGAGGGCTTCCGCACCAGCCTGACCCGCGTGTTCAACGATTACGGCCGCAGCCACGGTCTGCTGAAGGATAAGGACGAGAACCTTTCTGGCTCCGATGTCCGCGAGGGCCTGATCTGCGTCATCTCCGTGAAATTGCAGGAGGCCGAATTCGAGGGTCAGACCAAGGCGAAGCTCGGCAATACCGAGATCCGCACCCTCGTCTCCAACATGGTCTACACCAAGCTGATGGAGTTCTTCGAGGAGAATCCCGGCGTGGCCAAGGCCATCTTTGAAAAGGCCACACAGGCCGCCCGCGCCCGCGCTGCCGCCAAGAAGGCCCGTGAGCTGGTCCGCCGCAAGAGCGCGCTGGAGACCAGCCGGATGCCCGGCAAGCTGGCGGACTGCCGCGAAAAAGACCCCTCCCGCACCGAAATTTTCATCGTCGAGGGCGATTCTGCAGGCGGCTCGGCCAAGATGGGCCGTGACTCGGCCATTCAGGCCATCCTCCCCCTGTGGGGCAAGATGCTCAATGTCGAAAAGGCCCGTGCCGACCGCATTTACGGCAACGATAAGCTGATGCCCGTCGTGCTGGCACTGGGCTGCGGCATCGGTGAAGAATTTGATATCACCAAACTGCGGTACGACAAAGTGTTCATCATGGCTGATGCCGATGTGGATGGTTCTCACATCTGCACCCTGATGCTGACCTTCTTCTTCCGCTATATGCGTCCCCTCATCGAGCAGGGCCATGTCTATGTTGCCCAGCCGCCCCTGTTCAAGGTGCAGAAAGGCAACACCATCAAGTACGCTTACAACGACGCCGAAATGGCCGTGCTCTCGCAGGAAATGCCGGGTGCAAAGGTCAACCGCTATAAGGGCCTTGGTGAGATGAACCCGGAGCAGCTCTGGGAGACCACCATGAACCCCGATAACCGCGTCATCGTGCAGATCACCATTGAGGACGCCGAGAAGGCCGACGAAGCCTTCACCATCCTGATGGGCGATCAGGTCGAGCCCCGCCGCCGCTTTATTGAGGCAAATGCTCAATATGCAAAATTGGATGTCTGATCCTTGACCAAAAGCATAACACTTGATCTCTCTGCCAAGGGCTCCCCTACGAGGGGAGCTGGCTGCGAAGCAGACTGAGAGGTTTATCCTACGGAGGAAAAAATGGAAGAAGATTTTGTGATGATACCGGGCAGCGGTACCAAAAAGATCATCCGCGACGTCAAGAAGGAGATCGAGACGGCGTTTCTGGATTACTCCATGTCGGTCATCGTGTCCCGTGCTCTGCCCGATGTGCGCGATGGTCTGAAACCGGTCCACCGCCGCATTCTTTATACCATGCACGAGCGCGGCAACGACCCCAGCCATCCCTACCGCAAGTCGGCGGATACCGTCGGTGCAGTGCTGGGCTCCTACCACCCCCACGGCGACGCATCCGTTTACGACGCCATGGTCCGTCTGGCACAGGATTTCTCCCTGCGCTACCCGCTGGTGGACGGCCAAGGTAACTTCGGTTCCGTCGATGGCGACCCCCCGGCTGCTTACCGTTACACCGAGGCCCGCATGAGCCGGATGGCCGTCGAGATGCTGACCGATATCGACAAGAACACGATAGACTGGGACCCTAACTTCGATGAAACGAAGAAGGAACCCAGCGTCCTGCCCTGCCGCTTCCCGAACCTGCTGGTCAACGGCAGTCAGGGCATCGCAGTCGGCATGGCCACCAACATCCCGCCCCACAACCTGAGCGAGGTCATCGACGGCTGCGTGGCCTATATCGAGAACCCGGACATCGACCTGCCCGGCCTGATGGAATATATCAAAGGCCCGGACTTCCCCACCGCCGGCATCATCATGGGCCGCAGCGGCATCCGCGCCGCCTACGCCACCGGCCGCGGCAAGATCACCCTGCGCGGCCGCGCCACCATTGAGGAGAAGAAGAACGGCCGCGCCCAGATCATCGTCACCGAGATCCCCTACATGGTGAACAAGGCCCGCCTGATCGAGAACATCGCAGACCTCGTGAAGGAAAAGCGGATCGAGGGCATCAGCGACCTGAACGATGAGACCAACCGCAAGGGAATGCGCATCGTCATCGATGTGCGCAAGGACGCGAACCCGCAGGTGGTGCTGAACCAGCTCTATCAGTACACCCAGCTTCAGGATACCGTCGGCGTCATCATGCTGGCCATCGACCACAAGGTGCCGAAGGTGCTGACCCTGAAGCAGATGATCCAGAAATACGTGGAGTTCCAAGACGAAGTGGTCCGCCGCCGCACCCAGTACGACCTGAAGAAGGCACAGGAGCGCGCCCACATCCTCGAAGGCTTGAAGAAGGCCACCGACATCGTGGATGAACTGATCGCCACCATCCGCGCCTGCAAGGGCGGCATGGCCGAGGCCAAGGCTGCCATCATGGAACAGTTCGGCTTCGATGACCCGCAGGCCGACGCCATCGTGAAATTACAGCTGGGCCGTCTGGCTGGTCTGGAGATCCTCAAGATCGAGGAAGAACTGGGTACCCTGCAGGCGAAGATCCGCGATTGGGAGGACATCCTCGCCAACGACGCCCGCGTGCTGGAGATCGTCAAGAACGAGCTGCTGGATATGAAGAAGCGCTTCGGTGACGAGCGCCGCACCGAGATCGAGACCGTCAACGGCGAAGTGGACATCGAAGACCTCATTGCCGAGGAACAGTGCGTTTACACCCTGACCGAGGCCGGTTATATCAAGCGCCAGCTCAAGGCCACTTATCAGGCCCAGAAGCGCGGCGGCCGCGGCATTTCCGGCATGACCCGCAAGGAAGAGGACATCGTGCAGGAGATGTTCGTCGGCTCCACCCACGATTATGTCCTGTTCGTCACCAACCGGGGCCGGATGTTCCGCCTCAAGGGTTACACCATCGCCGAGGGCAGCCGCACCAGCAAGGGCACCAACATCGTGAACCTGCTCCAGTTGGCCGAGGGCGAAAAGGTCACCAATATGCTCTGCTACCCCAAGGATGAGGACAATAAGGGCGGCTTCGTCACCATGGTCACCAAGCAGGGCCTGATCAAGCGCACTCCGCTGGAACAGTATGCCAATATCCGCAAGTCCGGCCTGATCGGCATTGCCCTGAACGAGGGCGACGCGCTGGCATGGACCCGCCTGACCACCGGCCACGATATGCTCATCGTTGCCACCCGCAACGGTCAGGCCATCCGCTTCAACGAAGAGGACGCCCGCCCCATGGGCCGCAGCGGCCACGGCGTGCGTGCCATCAAGCTGGCCGAGGGGGATGAAGTCGTTGGCGTCTGCATCTGCCGCGAGGGTGCCACCATCCTGACCGTGACCGAAAACGGCAAGGGCCGCCGGTCCGAGATCGACACCTACCGCATCACGGCCCGCGGCGGCAAGGGCATCCGCAACTACGATGCCTCCAAGGATAAGGTGTCTGCCGTTAAGATCGTCGATGATGTGGATGATATCCTGCTGAGCAGTCAGGAGGGCATCATCATCCGCCTCCACGCCGATTCCATCCCGGTCCAGAGCCGCTACGGCTCCGGTGTCCGGGTCATGCGTCTGGGCGAGAACGATAAGGTCATGGTCCTTGCCCGCACCGACCACGACGACGAAGCCCAGACCGAGACCGTCGAGGTCGAGGAGGGCGACGAGCCCACCGCCGAGCAGCTGGCCGCCATGGAAGCCGCCGATGAGGCTTCGGCTGCGGAGACCCCGGAAGCGGACAGCAGCGAGGACTGATTTGAAATAACACCTCTCAGGCCGCGTTTTGGTGCGAGTACCACGCCCATAACGCATGGAGTCAGTTTGTAAAAAAATGACCCGGAATCGGACGTGCACGCGCACCGATTCCGGGTTTTGTTAGCCGCACCAAATCCGGTCAAATTCAGGAGGCGTATTCAGTATGGAATGGAGTTTCTTGTTCTTCTTCAACAGCGCACTGCTGGGCGTGGGTCTGGCGATGGATGCGTTTTCGGTCTCGATGGCAAATGGTCTGCACGATCCCAGAATGTCGATGAAGCGGATGTGCATCATCGCGGGCACCTTCGGCCTGTTTCAGGCGGTCATGCCCATGACGGGCTGGGTCTGCGTCCACACCGTCGTAGAGCTGTTCTCATCCTTTGAGACATTCATTCCGTGGATCGCCCTCATCCTGCTGGCCTACATCGGCGGAAAGATGCTGATGGAGGGCATCAAGGGCGAGGAGACCGAGGAAGCCGCCGCGCTCAGCGCCGGTGCCCTTTTTGTGCAGGGCGTCGCCACCAGCATCGACGCCCTCTCCGTGGGCTTCACCATTTCGGAGTACGGCTGGGTCATGGCACTGGTGGCTTCCCTCATCATCGCGACGGTCACCTTCTTTATCTGCATGGCCGGTCTGCACATCGGCAAAAAGTTCGGCACCAAGCTGGCCGGAAAAGCCTCCATTCTGGGCGGTATCATCCTCATCGGCATCGGTCTGGAAATTTTCCTGACCGGCATCTTCGGCTAAAACGTTTTCTGGTGCCCTTGCGGAAAAACAGCTGCATTTTCGGCGGTTTCTCTAAGAAATTTGGGGGCGGCTTGGCAAAGCTGCTGTGTTTTTTGCCGCTTCGTGCGCAAATTCCGCACCTTCAGCGAATGAGCAAAGATTCTTTACTGAAATTTCGTACAAAGAAACGCTGTGCGGTCTGATTTTTGCAAAAAATCCTCTTGCCAAACCCTTGGAGTTCTGGTATTCTCAAGCCAGAAACCAACTTACCGGACAAAGGTTTGATAAGTTGAGATACCAGATCATTTAAGGGAGGTACCGAATATGGCAAGCATGAGCCGTAGAGTTTTCCTGAAATGCGCCGGCGCTGCTGCGCTGGCTGTTACCGCATCCGGCATCTTCGCAGGGTGTTCCGAGGAGGGCGGCGGATCGAAAGACACCGTGTATGGCGTCAATGAGACCGTCCAGATCAATGGCGTGAATGTGAAGCTGTTGGGCTATCGCATGGATCCGATTTCGGGCATGGTCGGGAACTATGCAGGAAAAACGTTCATCACCGTGTACATCGGGCTGGATAATCAGTCGGAGCAGACGGTCAAGATGGGAAATACCACGGAGACCAAACTGGCCGAGGTGCTGGAGGCAATCTATAAAAACCAGTATGAGACGCTGGGCAAGAGCGATTTCAAGATGACGTCGGACAGCGGCAAGATCGGCCATGCGGAGATCGGTTATCTGACGGACGAGACCGGTCTGAAGACCTACGGTGTGCGGGATAACCTGCAGCCGAAGCAGACGGGCTGCATCAAGATCCATGCGATCGTTCCGAGCAACTGGGAGCAGATCGGCATCCAGTATACGCCGTACTTTGCCCCGAACGAGACCCGCAGCTTTGTGCTGAACCGCGCCAATCAACTTAAATAAACGATAAAATTTCCGCGCTCTTCCCCCAAGGGCGAACGTTCTCCGATAAGCAAAAGACCAGCGCCGCAGAGTATCTCACCCTGCGGCGCTGGTCTTTTTTGGCGTTCCACGTGGAACATTTATTTTTCGGGTTCAAAATAGTCGGCGTATTCCTCGGTCAGCTTGCTGCCCAGCCGACGGATGCCGCCGTAGAGGTGGCGCTCCACCAGCGGCTCAAAGGCCGCAAGGTCGCACCGCTCGATGGCCTCAATGAGGTTCGTATGGTCCGCGATCACCTCGGCCAGCCCGCCGCTGGTCATGGTGTCCAGCATCCGGAAGCGGCTGTAGTCGGCGTGAGCGCTCTGCAAGGTGCGCCAGAGGTACATCTTGCCCATAGCCGCGAACCATGTCTCGTGGAGCAGCCGGTCGGCCTCATACAGGCGGTTGAAGTCCGGGTGCTCGGCGTGGGCCAGCTCCTCGTAGGCGGCGGCCCGCTTCCGGATCAGCGCCCGCTGCTCCGGGGTGCACTTGGGCGAAAAATCCCGCAGGACGCGGGCTTCCACGGCTGTGCGCTCATAGATCAGCTCCTCCACGATCTCCCGGTTCAGCCGGGTGACGGTGGTACCTTTGTAGGGCACGATCTTCACCAGCCCGTTTTCCTGCAACCGCTGCAAGACCACCCGGATGAGGGAACGCGGTGCCCCGAACCGGGCGCAGAGCGGGTTTTCGCTCAGCAAGCTGCCGGGGCGGATGGTCAGGTCGATGATCTCCCGCTCCAGCACTTCATAAATTTCGGCATCCGCCTTGTATGTTTGTTGTTCCATAGCATTTACCCGATGTTCCATGGTTCCTCATTCGGCTTTTCCAGCCGGAATTCCATCTGCTGCCCCGTTTCCGGGTGCAGGAATTGCAGCCGCGCACTTTGCAGGGCGATGTTCCCCTTGAACCGGCTGCCGTATTTGCCGTCACCCCAGAGCGGATGCTTCCGGGAGGCGAACTGCACCCGGATCTGATGGGTCCGCCCGGTGTGGAGGGTGATGTCCGCAAGGCTCAGGGCCCCATTTGTGGCCGTGATGCGGTATTCCAGCACCGCTTCCCGCACCCCTTTGCGGGGGCGGCTGACCGGGAAGACCCTCCCCTTCCGGCTGTCCTTGAAGAGATAGTCCCGCAGAGTCCCCGCTTCGGGCAGGGATTCATCCGGTGCTCCCGCAAGGACGGCGCGGTATTGCTTTACGAAGACCGGTGCGGCGGGGGTGTGCTTCGTGGGTTCGGCCCGGCCGTCCAGCACGGCGTAGGCGTCCTGACTTTCGGTGATCTGCCGGGTCAGGGCCGCTGCGGCGTTCGGCGTCTTGGCCAGCACCATCAGCCCGGAAACGCCGATGTCCAGCCGGTGCACCACCCCCACATAGGCGTCCGGCTTGCCCCAGAGGGTCCGCAGCGCGTCGGGCAGACCCGTTTCACTGGAAAGACCCGCCGGTTTGTTCACGACTGCAAGGGCCGCATCTTCGTAGACGATCACAGTTTGCCCTCGTCCAGCAGGGCCTTGAGCTTCAGCACGCCCGCAATGGTCTTGCCGTCCTTGATCTCACCGCTCAGGACCATTTCGTAGGCCTTTTGCAGCGGCACGCGGTCGGGGGTCAGGAACTCGTCCGCATCAAGGTGCATGTGGGTCTTCGTCAGGCCGGTGGCGACCCATGTGTAGATGACCTCGGTATCGTAGCCGACGGTGGGGTAAAATTCCCCCAGCGAGGTGTAGTGCTCTGCCGTCAGGCCGCACTCCTCCTCCAGCTCCCGCTTGGCGGCTTCGAAGGGGTCCTCCCCTTGCTCCAGCTTGCCGGCGGGCAGCTCCCACAGCTCCTGCTGCATGGCGTAGCGGAACTGGCGGACCATGCAGATGGTGCCGTCCTCAAAATAGGGCACGATGCAGGCCCCGCCGTGGTGGTGGACCACCTCGCGGGTGGCGGTCTTTCCATTCTCCAGCAGGGCGGTATCCTTGGTCAAGGTGACCACCCGGCCCTCGAAGATCACCTCACTGGTCAGTTTCTTCTCAAAATGTGCTGCGTCCATCGTTTCTGCGTCCTTTCTGAGCGGGCCGAAAACGTTCCGGACCCGGAAAATCCATTGGTTCCAGTTTACGGCATCTCCTGTATGATTGTCAATTCAAAATTAAGGAAAAGTTAAGAAAAATCCGCTGATCCCGCCAAAAACTTAAAATTCTGCAAGAAAAATCTCACCAAAAACACAAGAGTAAAAAACAGCCAAAAAATTTCTTGAATTTTTGTTGTGTTTTGCCAGTCGGTTTGCGTTTACTTTAAGGGCGGAATTTGCTATTATAGTATACGAGCAATAGTGCCTTTATGGGGTTCTCCGGCCCCGCCGGGGCGCATATTGCCCCGCGCAAAAGGTACCAAATTCTGAACAATGGAGGAAGAAAAATGCCTAGAGCAAAGCAAACCATGGATGGCAATACCGCTGCCGCTCATGTA
>QWCE01000650.1_pt1 | contig 62371 bp, 56 predicted proteins | sample 1972531 | NCBI WGS metagenome assembly QWCE01 (sample SAMN09866716, study PRJNA288562) | Human gut metagenome isolate term4_stool, whole genome shotgun sequencing...
CAGTTCCTGAAGTTTCATCTTTATTAACTTCATCATCTTTAACAATAGTACCGTCTAGTTTCTTTGTTTGATAGATGTGGTGTTCTTGGAATGAACCCTTTTTAGCTACTTCTGTTTTTTGATAAATATATGTTACTTCTAACTTTTTACCATTTACATAGTTTCCTGTTTTTTCAGCACCTTTTGAATCAAATTTAACTCCTAGTTCTGCAGATTCATCATTTGTTGCTTTTACTTCTGTAAGAGTGTAACCATCTCTATCGATCTTAGATGTTTTGTAGGAATCTTCGTCAATACCCTTTGTTTCATCTTTATTAACAGTATCATCTGTAGTTAAAACATTTCCCTTTTCATCTACTGTTTGATAAATATGGTGTTCTTGGAATTTTCCGCTTTTTATATCTCTTACATAGATATAAGTTACTTCTTTAGTTTTGCCAGGTTCGTAGTTACCACGAGCAACAGCTCCATCTTTATTATATACTGGGTTCTCTACTAGATTATCTGTATCAACTTTTACAAATTTAAAATCCTCAATTTCGTTTTTGTTTGTAAAGTATGTGTCGTAGTCGTAACCTTCAGTCTTGTTTGAATGAAGAGTGAATGTCTTATCTTCTTGAAGAACTCCATCTACCTTTGTGTAGTAAACGTGATGTTCTTTGAAATAACCGATTTTATCTCCTTGTGCTTCAGTATCTCCCACTGTTGTCACGATATCATTATACATAAAATGTTGTCGAGCACCACCATAAAGAATACCTTTTGAAATTATATTATTTCCAGTTTGACTAGGTGCTGCTGTAGATTTAACTATAACTACATATGGATCTTCAATAAAATCACTTGGTAATTTATCATCATTCTGATCTGCAAAAACCAGCTCTATACCATTATCTCTAAATTTATATCTGTATATTGGATCATCATAATTTACTGCAGGATTTTCAATAATTGCATCTGGCAATTTTTCACCTGACTTCAACTTGTGGATAGTTATTTTAGTGTTATCTTCGGTATATTTTACATCTGATTGCCTTCCAGTTTCTGGATCAACACCATCGATAAAGACAGCTACCTTATTTGCACTCCAATCATCACTAGTAGATGTACCAATAATTTTTGAATCAGGATTTATATAAAATACTTGTGTATATTCACCAGTTTCAGGATTGAATTCAGTAAATTGGCTCATACCATTAAGGTTCTCGCCAGTGTAATATGTTTCGCCATATTGAACATTAATATTATGTTCATCTACTGTATCACCTACTTTAATAGATATTTTTTCTTTAGGTGAATTATTAGGAACTTTTGTCTTATCGATATAAGCAAAACCCTTCACAGATACTACTACATTTCTTTGATCATTGATGTTTTCGTTGAAAGTGTATTTGATAGTGCTCCTATCAGTTCTAATACCATCAGCAACAACTTTTCCATCAATTTCTATTGGATATTCATTTTCGTGATCCGGTTCGATACCTTTTAAAGATAGGTTCTCTGAAAGATCAATTGTAAAGTAATCTCCTTCAATAGTACCCTTTGGAGATGTAAAAAATATTTCCCAACCAATTGCTTCACCATTGTCTGGTTTTACTGTTCCTTTTGTTTCATGCCCTTCTTCTGTTAAGGCTACATATTTGCTTTGAACATCGTTAGATATGTCTTTTGGTTCTCTATTTTCATCAGCAGGTGCTGCTACAGCTTCTGGCTTAGGTTCATCAGATATTTCTAATGCTTTTGCATCAGTATTATCTTCTTTATTATCTTTTTCATCATCTTCTTCCTGAAGAGCGTTGTATTCGTCTAAAGTTAAAAGCTTCTTTTCAGTTTCTTCACTGCTTTCTTCTTTTTCGCTTGCTGGTTCTTCTTTAGCTTCATCTTCAGAAGGACTTTCTTGAAGTTCTTCAGCTAAAACTACATCGTTAGTTTCTTTAATTTCGTCTTCTTTAAGATCTTGATTTAAAGCTTCATTTTCAGATTCAGATTTTTCAACATTCTCAACTTCTTTTGTAGGTTCTTCTTCTACAGGAGCTTCTTCACTAGCAGGAGATGCTTCTTCTTTATTTTCTTCTTCAGTTTCTTCTTCTTGTTCTGGGTTTGCTTCTTCTTCTGCTACTGGTTCGTTGATAGCTTCATCAGCTAGGGATACAGTAGGGGATACTAGCATTGCATAGCCTAGTACGCATGATACAAGACCTATAGATAACTTTCTAGTGCCATACCTTGGTTTTCTGTTAGCTGATTTTTGTTTTTTATTTTCAATTATTTCTTTAAATTTATCCAAAATAAATTCCTCCGATTTAAATTCGTCTAATCGTATTTTTATTAATAATTAATACTATCTCATTATACTAAATAAAGACTAGGTTTCAATTTATTTGAAATGTAAAATAAATTTAAAATTAGTGTTAAGACAATAAACACTGTATTAACAAGGATTGTAAGACTTTGTTAAAAATTTGTTTTCTGATATTATAAACTAAAATTTTATGAATAATCATTTATACTTATTAATAATATGTAATATTAATTAGTCTAAGTTTTTATAATAGTAGAATTATATTAAGGATAAATTCAAGTTGTTAATTTTACTATTATACGTTAATACAACTACACTAGAAGTGGCAGTATAATAAGAATAAATAACACATATTAATGGTAGTTTCTGGATTGGAGGAGTGATGATTTTATATTTTTCTGGCACGGGCAATAGTGAATATCTAGCAAAATTATTGGCTGATGACCTTGACGATGAGATTGTGGATTTGTTTTCTTATATAAAAGATGGGAAGAAAGGGGAGTTTATTTCAGAAAAACCATTTGTCCTTGTTTCTCCGACTTATTCCTGGAGAATACCTAGATTTTTATCTGAATATTTGCTTACTTGTGATTTTAAGGGGTCTAGGGATTTTTATGTGGTGATAAATTTTGGTGATTCTTGTGGCAATGCCTATAAGTTTATAAAAGAAGACATAGAAAAACTCGACCTTAATTTTAGGGGCCTATATGGGATTAGAATGCCCGAAAATTATCTTATGCTTTTCGATATAGATGGGGACGATGTTAATAGAAAAATAATTGCTGATTCTATAAATAAAATAGGAAGTATTGCAAAATACATAAAGAATAATGAAGATTTTCCAAAAGAAAAAGTAGGTCTTGTTGGTAAATTTCAGTCGGCAGTTATTAACCCTATATTTTTCAAATTCATAACTAAGGATAAGAAATTTTATGCGAGTGATAAGTGTGTTAGTTGTGGGATTTGTGAGAAAGTTTGTGTTTTAAATAATATTAGCTATAAGGAAGGCAGACCTATTTGGCATGGAAATTGTACTCATTGTTCAGCTTGTATATCAAAATGTCCAAAAGGAGCAATAGAGTATGGGAAGAAAACTGTGGGCAAGACCAGGTATTTACTAGAACATATTGTAAAAATTGATAATTAGGAGGGATTTGTGAGAAAAATAAAAGTTGCCTTTATATGTGTCCACAATTCGTGCAGGAGTCAGATTGCAGAGGCTTTGACCAAGAAATTAGCTTCTGATGTATTTGAAGTTTATTCTGCAGGGACTATGATAAAAGATCAGATAAACCAGGATGCTGTAAGGCTAGTAAAAGAAATTTACCATATAGATATGGAAAAATCTCAATATTCCAAACTAATTTCTGATATACCTGAAATTGACATTGGAATTACAATGGGATGCGATGTGGTTTGTCCACAATTTTTTGCTAAATATAGGGAAGACTGGGGACTTGATGACCCAACAGGAAAATCAGATGAGGAATTTATAAAGATTATAGATGAAATTTATGAAAAAATTATAAACTTAAAAGAAAGAGCCAAGGAGGGTGAGTTTGATTTACTAAGATAAGATAGGACTTATCAAGGATTAAAAACTGAGAGTAATGCCCAGTTTTTAATCATCATACTTTGATATAAACTTACTTTTATTTATCAATTTTTGTTGGTCTTGATTGATTTATGAGTAACTGGGTATTATAATAAAGAAATTTTTCTATTTCAAATACAAAAGATTTCAACAAAAAAGGAGTATATATGAAATTATTAGATTTTTCAGATAAAGATCAAGAAAATATTAATAATGGACTTTCAACAGCGGAAATAACTGACAAGGAAGCTGCTCAAAAGATTTTGGACCTCGTGCCAGACGGATTGATAGAAAAAATTCCCTTTTTTGTAAAAAGTAATTCAACTACGAAGACTATTGAAAGAATTGCTAACGACTTGGACAGAGTTTTATTAGGCAATAAGCCTGATAATCTAGCGGAAAGAGAGCGTAAAGAACGAAGAGAATAATTACTCACATCTTTGACGGAAAATGGCAAAAATAATATAAAATAATTTATGAACAAGCTAGGATTACTTCCTATTTTTGCTAGTAAGTTTTTAATAACATTTTTGGGTAATATTATAGTAGAAGCAAAAGAAAGGATTTTTATGAGAAAAGAAATTAAAAGAGAATGGGATTTTGAACTTTATTTCAAACCTGATTGTCCATTTTGCCTTAAGGTTTTAAACTATTTTAGGGAAAATGACATTATAAAATACCCATCATATAATATCGAAGATGAGACTAGTGGATATGAAAATCAGGATAAGTTATTCGAAGCTGGCGGAAAGGTTCAAGTGCCTTGTATGGTAATTGCCGGCAAGGCTATGTATGAATCTGATGATATCATAGCTTATGCAAAGGAAAATTTCTTAGAAAAAGCCAAAGAAAACAAGGCTAAGAGAGAAGAATCAAAATAGAAAAATAATTTATAATTACAAAGGCGGTAAAAGTCTTCTGAGACAAATATACCGCCTTTGTATTTTTTATAATATCTTTATTTGAAAATTTGTGGGAGGTCTATTTAAATTTAATAGGGTTTGAATAGACTTTCACTTCTTCACCGTTAATATTGATAGATTTTATAGTTTTTCTTATGTTTGTATTTTCATTATCAACTAGGGCTTCTTTTAAGTTAAGGACTGGTTCTATACAACAATCAGCACCTTTAAAAATTTCCATCCATTCATCTCTAGTTTTTTCTTTAAAAATCTCTCTTAAAATTGCCTTCTTTTCTAGAAAATCTTGACAAACGCATCCTTTCTCAATCCATTCTTCCTTATCTATTATTTTACAAAATCTTTCGAAAAATTTAGGCTCGAGAGCGCCTAGACTCAGATATTTATTATCCTTTGTTTCATAAAAATCATAAAGAGAGCCACCGTTAAGAAAATCGGCTTCCCTTTCTGGATTTATTCCATTCATCATAGCGCCAGCACCTGCCATAGCATTAAAAGGGATTACGCTATCAAGGATTGAAATGTCTATATATGTGCCTTCACCTGTTGCGTTTCTTTTATTTAGTGCGGCAAGAATACCTATAACAGAGTTTTGAGCAGAGGCAATATCTGCAATTTGCATCCCATAGAGGACAGGACCAGTAGATTTTCTGCCAGAATAGCTCATAAGACCTGATAGGGCAAGATAATTTATATCATGACCTGCTTTATCTTTATATGGTCCGTCTTGACCGTAGCCAGTTAAGCTTAAATATATTATGTCGTCTTTAATGGCCTTGATATCTTCATAAGAAAGACCGAATTTAGCCATTACACCTGGTCTAAATTGTTCTATTATACAGTTGTATCCTTCTTCTTTTATAAGTCTTACTATTTCTTTTTTACCTGATTCTTCTTTTAAATTTAGAAAAATTTCTTTTTTTCTATTATTTAGCCAAGCCCTATTTGCTGATAGACCTTTTTTGGTTTTGGGACCTGATTCTAAAACGAGATCTGTCCTAGCTGGTGCTGAAATTTTTAAAACATCAGCGCCCATTTCAGCAAGCATCCATGTGGCGTATGGTCCCGGAAGTAGGGTTGTAAAATCTAAAATTTTCAAATTTTCTAACAATTTCATAATTACCTCTTTTCTCTACATTAATAATTTACCCATAAGTCACCTATTTAAATATCTGGTAAAATAATATTACGACAATTGATTTGTGGTATTTTGATGGAGGATTTATGGAATACTTAATAATTCTAATGTTTTTAGGCTTTGCAATTTTCAATCTAAGAGAAAGTAAGGATAAGAAAATCAGAATAACTATAAAACCTATTTATAATAGTATATTACTCGCAACTGGGATTTTTTATTTAGTTTTAACTTATAAAGTAGGCAAGGGAATAGAATCTTGTATCGCTGCAATTTCTGCTTTATTTTATCTTTACACATTAACATATTGCCAAGGCATTGGTAAAGATGGATTTTATGTCTTACTCGCAAAATCAGGTATTAGGAAAATTTCTTTTGCTGATATTAAGAATATTAAAATTGACCAAGAAAACTATAAGCTTGAGATATACTCAGATTCTAACATATATAAACAAGCCTATAAAAAAGAGGATTTTGGAAAAGTCCTCGAATTAATAGATAATTTTAGATAAGAAAATCGCCCCAGAAGGAGCGATTTTTTAATAGGAGAATATACCTGTTGATATTAAAAATAGGATAAACATGATTATTGGTAAGAAATATTTGGTCATTACTACAAATAGTTTTTTTCTAGAAAATTTCTTGCCTCCATGCTCAACTTCCTCAATAATCCACTCTGGTTTCATTATCCAACCGATGAAGATAGATGATAATAAAGCTATCAGAGGCATCATGAAACTATTTGAAATATAGTCCATTATGTCTAGAAGTTGACCTGTAGAACCATTTGGTAGTGAGACTTCTACGTAGAATTTGCTGTAGCCTAGGGCGATTACCGCTGTCGCTATCAAATAAACTACGGATAGTACAAGTGTAGTTGATTTTCTATTTGTACCTAGCATTTCTATAGTATTTGCAACGATTGATTCAAGTACAGATATACATGATGTTAGTGCTGCAAAACCAGCTAGTATAAAAAATACTAGTCCTATTAATCTACCAGCTGCACCCATTTGGAAAAATACCTTTGGCAAGGAAATAAACATAAGACCTGGTCCAGCTGACATTCCATCAACGCCCAAAAATACATATACAGCAGGGATTATCATTACCCCTGCAAGTAAGGCTACAAAAGTATCCATAGATTCAATAACTGATACTGATTTTGCAAGGTCTACATCTTTTTTTACATAAGAACCATAAGTAATCATAATTCCCATTGATACGCTTAAGGAGAAAAATAATTGGCTCATAGCATCTAGGGCGATTTGCAAAAATCTACCTAATGTCATTCCTGTAAAGTCTGGTTTTAGATAAACAGCAAGTCCCTCAAGACCTGTTCTTACTTCACCACTATCTCCACTTGATTTTAGAGTGAGGGAGAAAATTGCAATTCCAAATACCATGACCAAGAGAACTGGCATAATTATTTTTGAAACTCTTTCTATTCCTTTTTCAACTCCACCAAAAACTATAAGAGCTGTTAAAACCATAAAGATTAGGCTAGCATATACAGAAGTGTTTGATGAAATGAAGTTAGAAAAGCAAGTGTCATCTGCTGCAATACTAACTTGTCCTGTTAAAAAATATTTTATGTAATTTAAAATCCATCCGCCTATAACTGCGTAGTAAGTCATGATTATAACAGGTACAAAAAAGGTAAAGATGCCCAAAAATTTCCATTTAGGATTCATTGACTGATAGGCATAGATAGCACTTTTACCGGTTTTACGTCCTATAGCAAGGTCTGTGGTAAGTAGGGCAAAGCCAACAGTAAAAATCAAAATTAAATATATAATAAGGAAAACTCCGCCTCCGTCTTTGGCAGCTAGATATGGGAAGCGCCAAAGGTTACCTACACCTACTGCAGAGCCAGCTGCAGCAAAGATAAAACCAAGTTGACCCGTAAATCCTTTGTTTTCTTTCATAAAAGTTCCTCTCTTTTTCTAAATTAATAGTTTTATCATACCACCAAAATTAATAATTAAAACTTTTTTTTTATTTTTTTTCATAATTTTTGTGGTAATATATATTTAAGGACATTAAGATACTTATAAATTATTACATAGAATGAGGTTATTAGATGAAAATAGCAGTAAGCGCTTGTCTACTTGGGATAAACTATAAATATAACGGTGGGAATAATTACTCAGAGAAATTAGAAAAATTATTAAAAAAGCACGAGATAATACCTATTTGTCCTGAAGTTTTGGGAGGTCTTCCTATTCCGAGAGATCCTTCTGAGATCGTAAATGGTGAGGTTTTAACAAATAAGGGAAAATCAGTTGATAAAGAGTTTAGAAATGGGGCAAAAAAAGCTTTAAAGATTGTAAAAGAAAGTGGAGCAGAACTTGTTGTCTTGCAGTCTAGAAGTCCTTCATGTGGTCTAGGGAAAATCTACGACGGTTCTTTTACAGGTAGATTAGTATACGGTGATGGTGTTTTTGTAAAATTATTAAAAGACGAGGGGATAAAGGTGGTAGATGTGGGTGATTTTATAAAAGAGCAAAAAAGCTAGTTATCTATTACAAAAATTAACTAAAAATATCTGAAAATATTTTATGGGTATTTTCCCATTTCTAAAGTTTATGAAGATTATTAATTGTGAAAATCTCCCTATTAAGTACAATTATTTTAAGAAGTGAATTTCAAATTACCAATGAGGAGTTTTTATGATAAATGACCTAGGCAAGGTTGCTCAAGAAACTATTGATGCAATCAACGAAAAAATCCAAAATCTATCTACATTAAATATAATAGTTGCTGGTAAAACAGGCGTCGGCAAATCTACCTTAATCAATGCTGTTTTTAAGGATGAACTAGCTGAAACAGGCATGGGTAGACCGGTTACAGACCATATGAGAAAAATTACAAAAAAAGATATTCCTTTAGCAATATATGATACAAGGGGATTTGAGCTTGGAAAAGACGTCCAGGAAGATGTGAAAAAAGAAGTCTTTGCTACAATTAATAAGGGGCTAGCAACCAAAGATATAAATAAGGCTATTCATTGTATCTGGTATTGTATAAATACAGCTTCAAATAGGATAGAACCAGAAGAAATAGAGTGGCTAAAAGAATTATCTAGGGAAAATCAACTCACTGAAGTGCCAATAATAGTTGTTTTGACCCAGTCAATTTCAAAGAAAAATGCTGAAAAAATGCGTCAAATGATTCTTGACGAAAACCTTGACATTATTCAAGTTATCCCAGTTCTTGCCAAGGATTTTGAGATAGAAAATGTGGGAGTAGTGAAATCTTTTGGTCTCGATAAGTTAATAGAAGTGATGGGTGAAGCCTTACCAGAAGAATTAATTGACACTCTCCAAAACGTACAGATAGCGAGTCTTTCCGAAAAAAAACGCCGAGCCTCTAAGGTCGTAGCCACAGCAGCTTTAGCAGCTACTGGCCAAGGGGCGGCACCAATACCCTTTGCAGACGCAGCGCTACTCATCCCAACTCAAGTAGGAATGATTGCATCTATTACAGTGATATTTGGTTTTGATGTGAATAAATCTGTAATCACAGCTCTCTTATCATCCACTTTAGGTTCTGGAGGAGCGACAATACTAGGAAGGACAGTAGTTGCAAATATTCTAAAATTAGTACCAGCAGCAGGATCTATAGCTGGCGGAGCAATCTCAGCTGGCACTGCAGGAGTCATCACAGCAGCCTTGGGAGGAGCCTATATAGCCTTTATGGAACTTGTCTATAAGGGGGAAATGAACATAGAAGATTTATCCAGTAAGAAAGGCAAAGAAACTCTTAGCAAAATTTTTAAGGAAAAACTAAAACTAGGCAAGAAAAATTTTGAGTCTATCATGGATAAAAATAACGAAGAATAATAAAAAATCGTTTAGACGAAAGCTTGGGCGATTTTTCTACGAGTACCACCTATATTTTGAAGTTTTGGGTATAAATAATTATAAATAATAAATAGGAAGGCAAAAAAATGACTAAACAAATAGCAATCCAAGATACTTACGGAGAGAGATTTCAATATTGTTGGGGATGCGGTCCAAAAAATGAAGCAGGTCTTCATATAAAATCCTACCCAACAGAAGATGGCAAAAAAGTTATAACACGAGTAAAACCAGGCAAAGCCTTTACAGGTGGAGTTCCAAATAATTTATTTGGGGGAATGATAGCCATGATATTTGATTGTCACGGCACAGCAAGTGCTGCATTTTTCAAACACCATGCTAAGGGTCTAGAATTTACTGAAGATACAGTTATAGAAAGATTTATCACAGCCCACCTAGAAGTGGACTTCAAAAAGCCAACACCAATGGACGAAGAAGTAGAAGTCGTAGCAAGTCTAGAAGAACTCGGAGATAGAAAAGCTGTAGTAAATATGGTTTTAACTTGTAAAGGTGAAGTAAGAGCAAAGGCTAAAATGGTTGCAGTCGCAGTTAAGGATAATATGTAAAAAATTATTCAATGTAGTATAAATAAAAATCAAATTTTTCTAGAAATCTTCATTCATCAATTTGCATGAAGATTTTTATTTTTATTAATTTTGATAAAAAATTAACGTATAAGGCGGGGAAAATGTTAACATAATAAAATTAATAGCAAAATTTTATATTTATTAAAGAATGCCCAATTTTTCCTATTTACAAAAAGTAATTTCCATCATATAATATGATGAGAATGGTGTGAAAATTACAAATTATAATTTTGCTACATAACCAAATTAATAATTATAGATTTAAATCAGGAGTTTTTATGAAGACCAAAAAATACTTTGGGAAGTTAATAGGGGGATTGTCTTTTATTATATATCTAATATTTGCTTTCTTTTTATATAAGTACAATATCTTACCTATTAAATATAGGGTTTTATTATTAGTCATTTTGCCCGTAATTTTATTATGTTATCTATATTTATCTAGCAAAGATAAAATCAAGAAAACTGGCAATATTATATTTTCGATAATTTTAATTATTATATCTATATCGGAAATAATATTCATCTCTTTTGCAAATTCATCCATCAAAACCATAAATGAGATTAGTAAAAAAGATAATAGCCTAATGACAGAGATGTCCTATATAGTTAGGAAAGACTCGCCATATAAAAGCCTTGAGGACATCAAGGAAGCTAGCCTATCTATAGCAGAGACAGAGGAGTCTGAAACAATAGACGAAGTTCTTAGAAAATACAAAAAAGAATTTGACACTGACATTGCCACAAACAAATATATCGACTATCTTTCACTAGGCAAAAGTCTATTAAGAGGCAAGGAAGAGGTCATGCTTCTCAATGAAGGATTTAGGTCCTTGATAGAAGAAAGTGAAGAAAACTTCAGCCAAGATACCAGGAAAATCGGCTCTGTTTTGGTAGAAAATAAGAAAAAAGAAAGTGAAGATGACAAGGAAGTAGTAGCTCAAAACGAATCCTTCAATGTCTATATATCAGGTATAGACACCTACGGGTCTTTATCAAATGTATCAAGGTCAGATGTAAACCTAGTTATAAGTGTAAACCCTGTAAAAGGCAAGGTTCTTATCACCACTATACCAAGGGATTCCTACGTAGACATACCAGGAAAAGGCATGGACAAACTAACCCACGCAGGACTATTTGGAGTAGACTCTTCGATACAAACAATCGAAAATCTCCTAAATATAAATATAGACTACTACGGCAAGGTCAACTTTACTACCCTTACAGAGTTAATAGATGTATTAGGTGGTATAGATGTGGAAAATCCTAGAGCGTTCTCAGCTGAAGGATACAACTTTGTCCAGGGAACCAATCACCTTGACGGAGCAGCTTCTTTAGTGTTTGCTAGAGACAGATACCACCAGGCAGAAGGAGACTTCGATAGGGGCAGAAACCACACTAGGATCATAGCAGCTATCATAAATAAGATGCTAAGACCAGAGATGCTTTTAAACTTCAACAACATCTCCCAAGTAGCCCTTAAATCTGTCAACACTGACATGCCTTACGAAAAAATGATAGAGCTAGTCAATAAGCAAATAGACTCAGGCAAAAAATGGGAAATCCAAAGCCAATCCCTAGAAGGATCTGGCACTATGGACTTAAAATCCGCCCTCATGCCAGAGGCCAAACTATATATGATGGTAGTAAATGAAGAGTCACTAGCCAAGGTAGAGAAAAAGATAAAAGATAACAACAAATAAGGAATGAAAATGGGACAAACAACAATCATACTGATGATTTTGACAATAATATCAAAAATATTCGGTTTTGTAAGAGAATCAGTCATGGCTGCTGTCATAGGAGCTGGTGATATAAAGTCGATTTATGTCACTGCAACAACTATCCCAGATATAATGACCTACACAGTAATAGTGGGAATTGTAGCTGCATATATACCAGTATATACAAAGGTAAGGGCTGAAAAAGGGGAAAGTGAAGCTCGCGACTTCACATCAAATCTACTAAATATCCTTATGATTTATGGGGCGATAATATTTGGGGTAATACTAGTTTTTGCAGGTCCAATATCAAAAATTTTTTCACCCAAACTTACTGGTGACGCCTTGGCTCTGGCCAAAGATTTTACAAGGATAATGGCAATTTCTATATTTACTTTCCTCTATTCCGCAGTTATAAGAGGATTTTTGAATGCCAAAGGCAACTTCATTGATCCAGTTATACCAGGGATTATTGTAAATATATTTGTCATTGGATCTACAATACTTACAGGTATTTTTGATAAACCCTATATATTAATAATAGGGACTCTCATAGGTATCATAGTTCAATTTGCACGCTATCCTTATGTTAGCCATAAATTAGGCTATCGTCATAAAAAGTTTGTGGATTTCGATAATCCTTATATAAAATACATGCTAGCAATGATGGTTCCCATAATAGTTTCAAGTGCAGCTAATAAAATTTCTATCTTAGTAGATAAATCTATGGCATCGGCATATTTGGGGATAGATTCAGTAGCAAAAATATTTTATACAGAAAATATGTTAGACTTCATTGTAGAAGTATTTACAATAAATATAGCTACAATTACACTTCCACAAATAGCAAAACTCGCAAATAGCGGCCATATTTCTAAAATGAAAGAAAAAACTTCGTCGACCCTAGTACTAACTATGGCTTTAGTCATACCAGCAACTCTAGGAATGATGACCCTAGCAAATCCAATCATAAGATTAATCTATGAAAGAAATGCATTTAGTCCAGCTGATACTAGTATAGTATCATCCTTATTAATATCATATGGACCATACATAGTGATTATTTCAATACTAAAAATATTCTCAAATGCTTTCTATGCAGTAGGGGATTCAAAAACTCCCCTGTCGGTAATATTGTCACAACAGTTAATAAATATAATACTAAATATACTTTTAGTTAAAGTTATAGGCATAGATGGGATTGCACTTGCTACAAGTATATCAACACTTATAGGAAGTGTATGTTTATTAGTAGCATACTACAAGAAATTCGGAAAAGCAGAAACGAATGAGCATATAATATCCATAATAAAAATAAGCATTTCATCAACGATTATGGTATTATGTACAAGGATTTTGAATATGTATTTCTCAAAAATTACAAGCTTTGGGATAAGTTTATTTATTTCTGTTATAGCAGGAGGAATCATATATCTAGTTATGATATTTATACTTAAAATACCTGAATTATATATATTACTAAAGAATATTCAAAAAAGGAAAAAAGAATGAATGTATACCTACCCATTAAAAGATTTATAGATTTATTTTTATCGATAATATTGATTATAATATTGTCTCCTTTATTCTTAATTATAGCATTGTTGATAAAAATAGATAGCCCGGGGCCTATATTGTATAAGCAGTTAAGAACTGGAAAAAATGAAAATGATTTTACAGTTCTTAAGTTTAGATCAATGTCTGCTAGTAATGATGTGTATGATTTTTCTACAAAGGATAGGATTACAAAGGTTGGTCGAATAATCAGAAAAACGTCACTAGATGAATTGCCGCAATTATTTAATATCATAAAAGGAGATATGTCCTTTATTGGACCTAGACCTTGGTTACCCATTCTTAATGATTACTACACTGATTATCAAAAAAGAAGATTCTATGTGAGACCTGGAATTACAGGTATTGCTCAAGTTTATGGCAGGAAAGATTTAAACATTATAAGAAGGATAGATTTAGATGTCAAGTATGTTGAAAATGTAAGTTTTATACTAGACATGAAGATTGTTTTAAGGACAATAAAGGTTGTCCTAAATAGTTCAGATAATACAAGGAATAACTACACCATTGAGGATGAACTTGCAGATTTAAAATTAAACTACATGAACACTGTATCTAGGACGTAATTAGGGAGAGATAGTGACAAAACAAACAAATAATATTTTTAAAAAGCAACATATATTAGTAGTATCTCAATATTTTTATCCAGAAAATTTTCGTATAAACGATATCTGTCTTGAATGGAAACGAAGAGGATATGAAGTTACTGTAGTAACAGGTTTACCTAATTATCCTGAAGGTAAGGTTTATCCAGGATATGGACTTACCAAGAGAAGAAAAGAAATATGGAATGGAATCAATATTATTAGAATACCTCTTATTCCAAGAGGAAATACTAAAATTGGTTTGATGCTAAATTATTTATCATTTATGATTACTGGTTTTTTTGCTGGTAAACTTCTTAAAATTGATCCTGACTATATTTTTTCTTTTGAAACATCTCCAATGACTCAAGTAATTACTGGGATAAGTTTTGCAAAAAAATTGAAAGTACCACATTATTTATATGTACAAGATCTATGGCCTGAGAGTGTTCAAGTTGTAACGGGAATAAATAGCCCTATTATAATCAACCCCTTAAATAAGATGGTGGATTATATTTACCGTAATTCAGATGAAATTTTTACAACAAGCAATAGTTTTGCAGAAGCGATTATTAATAGGAAGATTAAAGTTGATAGAAAAAAAGTTCATTATCGGCCTCAGTATGCTGAAGAATTTTATAAACCTATAGATTCTACGAGGCATCCATTGATTCCCGATAATGATAACTTTAAAATCATATTTACAGGAAATATAGGTGAAGCACAAGGCTTAGAGATTTTACCTAAAACTGCTAATATTTTAAAGAATAAAAATATAGAATTTATAATCGTGGGTGATGGGAGATATAAATCCAAATTAATTGAAATCATACAAAGATATGAAGTTGAAGAAAAATTTATTTTGATTTCTAGACAAAAACCTGATGAAATACCAGGTATGCTAGCAGCATGTGACATTGCATTTTTGTCTTTTGATAATAATGATTTATGGAAAATGTGTATTCCAGCCAAATTACAGAGTTATATGGCTTGTGGTATGCCGATTTTAGCGTCAGCAGAAGGCGAAACCAAGAGAATAATAGAAGAATCAAGGTGTGGGATAGCTACACCTCTTGGCGATGAAGAAAAATTAAGTGAAGCAATAGTTAGCATGATGGATAAAGACTTAACTAAATTTGGTGAAAGAAGTTATAAATACTTTGTAGATAATTTTGAAAAAAAGATGTTAATGGATAAGATTGAGCCTATCTTTAACTTTTAAGTGTATATAATATATTTTGATATATCGGAAATATAATTTGGTATTTTTACCCTTATTTTCAAAGCTCTTTATGTAAAATCTTAAAAATTTTATAGCTAATAAACGAATGGACAATAAAAATGAATAAAAATAATAGCTTAAAAATTAACATATTATTTCAAACAATATATCAGATACTAGAAATATTAATACCCTTGATAACAGCACCATACTTGTCTAGGGTATTAGGGGCATCGCAACTTGGAGTTTTTTCATATACATCTTCAATTGTTGCTTACTTCTCTTTATTTGCAATGCTTGGAATAATGAACTATGGGACAAAGTCAATTTCATTTGTTAGTAGTGATGAAGAAGAAATTAATACTGTTTTTACAGAAGTTTATTCATTACAATTTATAACATGTTTGATTGCTATAATTAGTTATGTTATATATTTATTATATTTTTGCAGTGACAATGTAATTATATCATTAATACAAATTTTAACTTTAGTATCTTGTATTTTAAATATAAATTGGCTTTTTTTTGGATTGGAAAAATTCAAAATAACAGTTTCAAGAAATATAGTTATTAGGTTTCTAACAGTAATTAGTATATTTATTTTTGTAAAGCAGCCAACTGATTTATGGAAATATGTATTGATAATGCTCAGTAGTTCGTGTTTAAGTCAAATTGTATTATGGTTTTACTTACGAAATTATGTAAACTTTACTAGAGTGAAATTTAAGAATGTGCTAAAGCGCTTGAAGCCTAATATAATGCTATTTATACCACTGCTGGCTATGTCAATATATCATATCATGGATAAAACCATGCTTGGTTTTTTCTGTGAATATGATCAAAGTGGTTATTATTACAACGCAGATAAAATTGTCAATATAACTGTAAACGTAATAGCAGGTTTCAGTACTGTTTTGTTACCAAGGATTACTATGTTGATTGGTAATAATAAGATAGAAGAAGCTAATAATTTATTTTGCACATCTTTGGAAGCTACAGTATTTTTGGGAAGTGCTATGGCTTTTGGAATTGCATCTATTGCTAAAGAATTTATTCCATTATTTTTTGGTAATGGATATGAAGATAGTGTTATAGTAACCATACTTCTATCACCTGTATTGATTATTAAAGCCTTTTCGTTTACTGCAAGGTATCAATATTTAGTACCAAACAACAAAGAGAAGGATTTTATAGTATCTGTTTTAATTGGCGCATTTATAAATATAATATTTAATGTCATTTTTATACCCAAATTAGGAGCAATGGGAGCTGTTTTAGGAACAATTATTGCCGAATTATGTGCATGTATATGGCAATTTATAGTTATAAACAAATATATCGAATTAAGAGAAACTATACTTAGATGTCTAACGTATACAGTTTTAGGAGTATTGATGCTAATAGTTATAAGAATTGTATCATTTGTTCTACCAAATAATGTGATTATGAAGATATTTGTAGAAATTCTGATAGGTATAGTGTTTTACCTGATATCATGTGTATTTGTGTGGAAAAAGAATAATAATAGAATGATTTTAAGTATCTTTAATTCTATTCCGATTTTAGAAAAAATAGAAAATAAATTTAAAATTATATTAAAAGAAAGGTAATAAAATGGATGTAGCGAAAAAATTTAGAGAGATTTTATCAGTAATATCCCCTAAGTTAAACACAAGAGTTTGTTATTTGGTTAAATTTAAGAAAAGGTTAGATCTAAAAAACCCAAAGACATTAAATGAGAAAATTCTTTGGTTAAAATTTAATACTTATTGGAATAATGAATTAGTAAAACAGTGCGCAGATAAGTACAAGGTGAGAGACTATATAGACAAAAAAAACCTATCCTGTTTATTACCAAATTTATTAGATGTATACGAAAATCCAGAAAATATTGATTGGAATAGTTTACCAGAAAAATTCGCCATAAAGTTGAATGTAGGATGCGGAAAGAATATTATTGTTAATAAAAAAGAGAATTTAGATATAAATGAAACAATATCTACATTAAATGAATGGATGAAAGATGAGTACTGGAAAGGTTACTCGGAAATGCAATATAAGGATGTGAAACCATATATATTAATTGAAGAATACCTTGGTGGACCTAATGGTGAGCCACCTTTAGACTATAAGTTTTATTGCATGAATGGTAAAGCAAGCTATGTTATGGTATGTGATAGAGAAGATCAAAATAATGTTAAATATTTTTATTTTGATAGAGAATGGAATATGATGCCGTTTACTAAAGATGCAATCAATTATCCTAACACTTACGTGAAAAAACCTATAAATATCAAGGATGCTTTTGATGTTGCAGAACTTTTATCAAAAGACTTTCCATTTGTAAGGACAGATTTGTATATAACAAATGATAAAATATATTTTGGAGAATTAACTTTCACTCCTTCAGCAGGTATGGACCATGCACGTATGTATGAAACGGATTTATATTTAGGAAATTTATTGGTATTAAATTGAGATTAAAATATATAAAAGTTATTTAAAAAAGAGGTGAACTATGAAAGTAGCAATTTTAGGTGCAGGTAACGCTGGATGTGCAGCTGCAGCAGATTTAACAATAAAGGGTCATGAAGTTACGCTTATAAAAACTTCTCATGCCATGCATGATGATAATTTCCATTATTTGCAAGAAAATAATGGAAGAATGGTTTTAAATGAATTTGGAGAAATTTCTGAAACGAATATAAGCAAAGTAACAAGAAATATAGAAGAGATAACAAATAATGAAATTGTGATAATATTTATTCAGACAAATTATCACAAAGATCTTATTAGTAGAATTTCAAAATATTTAAGAGATAATCAGATTGTATTAATAAATCCAGGCTACTTATCGAGTGCATATTTTTTAGAATACTGCAACAAAGACATAATAATGGCAGAAGCACAAAGTTCTTTCTTAGATGGTAGAATTATAGAGAATGGCTACTTTAAAGTTGGATTTAGGAATGTAAGAAATCCTATTGGAATATACCCATTAGAGAGAAAGAAAGAAGCTATAGAAAAACTGGATAAATTGGGTGAAAGATTTGTTTACTTAGAATCTGTCATTGAAGCGGCCCTCCATAATCCTAATATGATAGTTCATACAGTAGGGGCTACAATGAGTATTCCTAGGATAGAAATAGCTAAACATGACTTCTGGATGTATCACGAAGCGTTCACGAGAGAGAATACACATACTTGGAAAATACTGGAAAAACTTGATAATGAAAAAATGAACGTATTAGAAAAGCTAGGATTCGAAAGGTTGAGTTACCTAGATGCATGTAAATATAGAAACTCATTAGATGATGATATTGATGCTAAGGAAGTATTTTTAGACTACGCAGCAATGGAAACTAGTGTTAAAGGTCCGGATAAAGTTGATTCAAGGTTTATATCCGAAGATGTACCGCAAGGCCTTGTTATGCTAGAGTCCTTGGGTCGAGTATTGGAGGTAGAAACACCTATTGCAACAAGTTTAATTGAAATTGCCTCAGCTGCATTGGGGCGTGATTTAAGATGTAATGGCCGAAGTGTTGAGGATTTAGGTTTTAATAATATAAAGAAAATAATAGGGAACAGTAATAAATAGGTTATTAAAAAATATTTGAAAATCTAAAAAATATTATTATAAAAAAATATGAAATTATTTATTTTAACCTTTTGAATGTATTTATATAATATTTTTATTAAAACATTTATGGTTAATATATTTAAACGGTGGATTATGAGAATTTTAATGATTAATGTTGTTAGTGGTATAAAAAGTACAGGACGTATTTGCACAGACTTAGCTGGTGAACTAATATCAGAAGGACATGAAGTAAAGATTATATATGGACGAGAACATACACCGAAACCCTTTGATGAAATAAGCTATAAGTTTTCCAATAAATTAGAAACAGCAGTTCATGTGCTTAAATCCAGGATATATGATGGATCAGGGTTCGGAAATTATTTTTCGACAAAAAGAGTTATTGATTTTATAGAAAATTTTAATCCAGATATTATTCATTTACACAATTTACATGGGTATTATATAAATATCGAATTACTTTTTGAATATTTAAAAGAAAATAATAAAAAAGTTATTTGGACATTACATGATATGTGGGCTCTAACAGGTCACACCCCATACTGTGATACTATAGACTGTGATAAATGGATAGAGGGATGTTTCAATTGCCCTTTGAAAAATGAGTACCCTAAAACTTTTTTTGACAATTCAAGAAAAAATTGGATTAAGAAAAAAAAGCTATTTAATGATATACCCAATTTAGTTATAGTAACACCATCTGAATGGTTGCACAATCAGGTTAAAAAATCTTATTTAAGTAATTATAGAACATATGTAATAAACAATGGTATAGATACTAATGTATTTAGACATACTAAAAGTGACTTTAAAGATAGATATCAAATTAAAGATAAAACATTATTACTTGGAGTTGCAACAGCTTGGGATAAAAATAAAGGATTATATGATTTTTATGAACTGTCAAAAATATTGAGCGATGAATACAGGATAGTTTTAGTGGGATTAAGTGACGAGCAATTGAATAACACTCCACAAAATATTATTGGCATAAAAAAAACCAATAGTATTGATGAATTGGTAAGAATTTATTCGGAATCTGATTATTTATTGAATCTGTCATATTGTGAAAATTATCCTACTATAAATATTGAAGCAATGGCTTGTGGCGCGAGCGTTCTAACTTACAGTACTGGTGGTAGTCCTGAAATAGTACGCAAATATGGAGGGATAATAGTTGAAAAAGGAGACATTATGAATGTAAAAAATAAAATAGAGTTTTACAAAGATAATAAACCTAAATCGACATTTAATAAAGTAGAGAATGATAAAAAGTATATGATTAGTAAGTATATAGAATTATATAATGAATTGGTGGATTAATGAGAATAACAAATATTTGCCTTCTAGCTCCAGTGACTGATGGATGGAATTATCAGGATAACCTATTACCTAAATATCAGAGAAAAAATGGTCACGAAGTTACTATTATAACATCCCATTGGGTTTGGGGTAATGATGGAAAGTTACACCGAGATGAAAGAGATGAATATATAAATGAAGATGGTGTTAAAATAATTAGGATTGAAATGAGCGGTAAAGATAATTTTAAAAAGAAATTTAAAAAATATCCCGAACTTTATAACACCATTAAGGAGACGAACCCTGATTTTCTATTTGTTCACGGATTATCTTTCCCAGACACAAAAGTAATTGCAAAATATCTAAAAAAACATACTTATGTAAAAGCTAATGCTGATAATCATGCTGATTTTTCTAATAGTGCTACTAATTGGATTTCTAAAAATATATTGCATAGAGTAATACGGAAACGATATGCTCAAAAATTAATGCCTTTTGTAAATACATTTTTTGGAGTTCTACCTGCCAGGGTTGATTTTATGACTGAGCTGTATGGAATACCAAGAGAAAAATGTAAACTACTTCTCATGGGTGCAGATGATGATTTAGTGGATAAATATAGTAATAATGAAAAAATAAGAGAAGTAAGAGATAAATTTAATATTAAGGAGACTGATTTTCTAATAGTAACAGGTGGTAAAATCGATAAAGCGAAGTCACAAACTCTTTTGCTTATGAGAGCTATAAACGAGTTAGATGAAAATATAAAATTATTAATTTTTGGATCAGTAGAAGAGGAATTGATGCCAAAGTTTTCTAGATTATTAAGTGATAAAGTTAAATTTGTCGGCTGGGCTAATAATGACGAATCATACTCCTACCTATCATCGGCTGACCTTGTAATTTTTCCAGGAAGGCATTCTGTTTATCGGGAACAAACAGTTGGATTAGGAAAGCCAATTGTGGTTAAAAAACGGAAGGGTACGAAACATATAGATATTGGAGGAAATGTTATTTATTTAGAACAAGATTCAATAGAAGAAATTACTACAACGATTAAAAGCATTATTCATAGTAAATTAATGTATAACAATATGAAAAGTTCTGCTCTAAGTAAAGTAAGATTCGATTTCCTTTATAGTAACATCTCAAAAAAAAGTTTAGAGATGTTTAGAAATCTAAAATAAATTATTAGTCTGAATAATTAAGTATTATATATTAATTTATTACAATTCAGCATTCATCATTTTAATTAAATATAAAGGAGTTCATTGGAATGAGTTTATTTAAAAACAAAACGCTTATGATTACAGGAGGAACAGGATCTTTTGGAAATGTCGTTCTAAAGAGATTTTTAGAAACAGATATAAAAGAAATAAGAATATTTTCACGTGATGAGAAGAAGCAAGACGATATGAGGCATGAGTTTCAATCTACAATGCCAGATGTCGCTGACAAGATAAAATTTTACATTGGTGATGTTAGAGATTTAGAGTCTTGTAGAAATGCAATGCGTGGTGTAGATTATGTATTCCATGCAGCAGCTCTTAAGCAAGTGCCTTCTTGTGAGTTTTTTCCGATGGAGGCTGTTAAGACTAACGTAATAGGTACTGACAATGTACTTACAGCTGCGATAGGTGAAGGGGTAGAAGCCGTAATATGTCTATCGACTGATAAGGCGGCTTACCCAATAAATGCTATGGGGATGTCGAAAGCTATAGAAGAGAAAGTTGCAATTGCAAAATCTCGTAATTCAGGAAGAACAAAAATATGTTGTACTAGATATGGTAATGTGATGTGCTCCAGGGGATCTGTTATTCCTCTATGGATTGATAAAATCAAATCCGGGAATCCTATAACTATAACTGAACCATCTATGACTAGATTTATTATGAGTCTAGAAGAAGCAGTTGATCTAGTTTTATTTGCTTTTGAGCATGGAGAAAATGGTGATTTATTAATAAAGAAGTCACCAGCTTGTACCATACAAACTCAGGCTGAGGCAGTAGCGGATTTATTTGGTGGTGATAAAGAAGATATAAAGATTATCGGTATTCGTCATGGTGAGAAAATGTACGAAACTCTTCTTACAAATGAAGAATGTGAGAAAGCTGTTGACATGGGTGATTTTTATAGAGTTCCAGCAGATAATAGAAGTTTAAACTATGATCAGTTCTTTGTAGATGGGGATGAATCTAGGAACACTCTAACAGAATTTAATTCTAACAATACAAGAATGTTGACTGTAGATGAAACAAAAGAAAAAATTGCTGCACTTGACTACATTCAGGAAAGATTAAGAGAAGACAAGTAATTTTATGATGAAAGAAAATACTATGGAACACAAATTTGAATGGAAGAATGATGGAAGACTTAAGGTTTGCATTGGACTTGGAACAAGACCAGAAATAATAAGGCTTGCTGCTGTTATCAAAAAATGTAGGGAATATTTTGATACTTGTGTGATATATTACAATCAGAACTGGGATAAAAATTTGAGCACAGTTTTTTGGGAAGATTTTGAATTAAAGAACGCAAATGGTGAATATGGACCAGATATACTTGTTCCTGTTGTAGGGGAGAATCTTGGACAAACTTGTGGGAATATTCTTGCAAGAAGTTATGAACTATTAAATGATTTAAAGCCTGAAGGATATTTGGTTTTAGGTGATACAAACTCATGCTTATCTGCTATTTCTGCTAAAAGACTCCATATTCCACTGTTCCATATGGAAGCAGGGAATAGGTGCAAAGATGAATGTCTGCCTGAAGAGACTAATAGGAGAGTAGTAGATGTAATATCTGATGTCAACTTGCCTTATTCTGAACGAGCCCGTGATTATCTAATCGAAATGGGTATGCCAAAAGAAAGAACATTTGTAACAGGCTCACCAATGGCGGAAGTTCTCAGTATGAATCTAGAGAAAATAAAAGCAAGTGATATTTTAAATAAATTAGGACTCAAGAAGGACAATTATATCTTATTATCTGCCCATCGCGAAGAGAATATAGACACAGAAGAAAATTTCTTTAGCCTTTTTAGTGCAATAAATTCACTTGCTGAAAAATACGATATGCCAATACTATATTCATGTCATCCTAGATCTAAAAAAAGACTAGAAGATAGTGGATTTAAATTAGATGAGAGAGTAAGAGTAAACGAGCCACTTGGTTTCAATGATTATAATAATCTCCAAATGAATGCCCTTGCTATAGTAAGCGATAGTGGAACTCTGCCAGAAGAAAGTAGTTTCTATTTATCTATAGACCATCCAATTGCAGCAGTATGCATTAGAACATCTACAGAAAGACCAGAAGCACTTGAATCAGGTAACTTCATCCTTGCAGGTATTACTACAAATGAACTTCTACAAGCCACTGATATGGCAATTAAAATGAAGCAAAATAATGTTCTTGGCAAACCATGTCCAGACTACGTTGATCAAAATGTTTCAATGAAAGTAGTAAGAATAATTCAAGGATATGTTAATGTTGTAAACAAAATGGTATGGAGAAAGGATCAGTAGAAATAGTATGAATATATTAGTAACTGGTGCTAAGGGTATGGTAGGTACATCTTTAGTAAATAATTTGAAAAATATTAGAGATGGCAAAAATAGAACTAGACCCAATATTACAATTAATGAAATATATGAATATGATAAGGATAGTACTCAGGATGATTTAGATAAATATTGCAAAAATACTGATTTTGTCTTTAATCTAGCTGGTGTCAATAGACCAGAAAATGAAGAAGACTTTATGAAAGGTAATTTTGGCTTTGCAAGTACACTCCTTGATACCCTAAAGAAATATGATAATAAGGCTGGAATAATGTTATCTTCATCTATTCAAGCTACACTATCTGGAAGATTTGGTGATAGCGAGTATGGTAGGAGCAAAAAAGCAGGAGAAGATTTATTTTTCGACTATCAAAAAGAAACAGGAGCTCCAGTATATGTGTATAGATTTCCAAATCTGATGGGCCATTCTAGACCTAAATACAACAGTGCAATAAGCACATTTTGTTGGGCGATGGCAAATGATGAAGAATTTACAGTAAATAATAGACAAACTGAATTAGAAGTATTATATATTGATGATCTTATTGAAGGTATGTTTGATTTACTAGAAGGCAGAGAAAAAAGATGCAATTTTGATGGTATGGATACTATTCTTGATGATGATGGAAAATTTTCGTGTATCCCTATGACTCATAAGGTTACTTTGGGTGAGATTGTAGACTTGCTTGAAGAGTTTAAATCTCAACCAATCAACTTGATGATGCCAAAAATGCCTGAGGGTTCTTTCGCTAAGAAACTTTTTAGTCTCTATCTTACATACCTACCAAAAGATAAATTTAAATATGCTATGAAAATGAATGTAGATGATAGGGGAAGTTTTACAGAGCTTATGCACACAGAGGATTGTGGGCAAGTATCAATAAATATTAGTAAACCAGGTATAACTAAGGGACAGCATTGGCATAATTCAAAATGGGAACAATTTATTGTTGTACATGGTCATGGGCTAATTCAAGAGAGAAATATTAATACTGGAGAGTTTGTCGAGTTTGAAGTAAGTGGAGATAAAATTGAAGCAATATATATGATTCCTGGTTGGACTCATAACATAATTAACTTATCAGATTCTGAAGATCTAGTGACTGTTATGACTTGTAATGAAATATTTAATCCAGAAAAGCCTGATACATTTTTCGAAGAAGTTTAAATTGATATATACATTATTTAGGAAAAATTTAACGAGATATAATTATTTATGATTTAATATAAAAGTATTATAATATACTATAGTTGAATCCAAAAAAGGATGTGTTTATGACTGTTAAGAGAACGAATATAAAAAAAATATTAGTTATTATTTTTATAATCTTTTATTTAGTAATTTTTAGTAACGTTGATACAATGAAAATTGATGCTATCTTGTTGCTTCTATTTTCAATTGCCTTTACATTAAAAAATAGGAATAGTAATTTATTGTTTATTATGTCTTTTTTTATTTTTTACTGTAATTATAGCATTGCGTTAGGCGAATATATTTACAAACCTGAACTAGGTGTTCCGATGAGTGAAGTGAATAACACTTATATCTATAGTAAATCTATCCAAATCTTGTTGTTGTTTACAATTGTTTTAACTTTATTTATAGAAAAACCTGATGATAGATTTATAAAAATGTGTTACGAGGATAATAGTGTTATTTTTTATGTTTTAATATTAGTTATTTTAATAATAGGGATAGCTGGCGTAAATAGAGAGAGGGGACATTCTTACAGTGTAAATATAACATCTATATATGAATATTCTTATATACTATTTTTATTTGGTTATCATAGCTCTGGTAACAGTGTTTTAAAAAAATACATATTAAGTTTAATTTTATTTTCTTTTGTTATACAAGACTTTTATTTAGGGGGAAGAATAACATCGCTTCAGCTAATAATAGTTTTTCTAATCTGCTTGTTTAACGATATAATTAATAGTAAACGAATTTTTATTGGTTCAATACTTGGAATATTAATTAATACTTTAGTAGGAGCGTATAGAGTTAAATACACTTTCAAAGGGATTATCATTAATGATTTAATTAAAGATTTATTTCGAAATAAATTTGTTTTTGATACAGCTACTTATTCATATTACGCATCCGCAACTCATATAGCAACTGTTGATTATCATCTAGTAGATAATAAAACTCGCTTAAGATCTCTGTTTGAATTTTTAAAATCAATATTTTTAGGCGGAGGAAACTCTACTGGTAATGTGACAAGATATGTATCTGAAAATTATTTTTTAAATATAGGTGGGGGAGTTTTTCCATCGCATTTTTATTTTTGGATGGGGTGGATGGGAGTTCTAATTGGAGCTTTCATACTAGTCTATTTGATTAATAAAATGATTAGAAAAAATTCGGAATTTGGGATATTATCATTAGTTATAATTGTAGCCAGTTCTCCAAGATGGTATTTGTATAATCCTCTATTACTATTCAGGTCTCAATTTATACTTTTTATACTATTTATAGCTTATATATATGGAACTAAGATTATTTATAACAAGTAGATAAGACTATTTAAAATTGTTGTTAATTTATGTCTAAAATTTCATACCATAAATTAAAATTCCACTGGTATGAATTTTAGACATTTAAATTTCATATTATCTATTTCAATCTCTCTTAAATATATCTCTTGTGTAAACTTTTTCTATTACATCATCTAGGGATACATCATACCTATTTGCAATTATAGCTTGACTTATTTTTTTAAACTTATCAAGGTTGTTTACTATTTCTGATCCAAAGAAGGTCTCACCATTTTCTAAGGTTGGTTCGTAGATTATTACCTTGGCTCCCTTTGCTTTTATTCTTTTCATGACACCCTGGATAGATGATTGGCGGAAATTGTCTGAGTTTGATTTCATAGTTAGCCTATATACTCCGATAACACATTCTTTTTCTTTGTCAGGCTGATATTGATCATCTGTATTATAATCATAATAACCAGCGATATTTAACACTTGGTCTGCTATGAAGTCTTTTCTTGTGCTATTTGCATCAACTATTGCTGATATCATGTTTTGTGGGACTTTGTTGAAGTTTGCTAGAAGTTGCTTGGTATCTTTTGGTAAGCAATATCCACCGTAGCCAAAGGATGGGTTATTGTAGTGGTCGCCTATTCTAGGGTCTAGGCAGACTCCCTTTATTATTTTTTCAGTATTTAGGTCCTTGCTTTCTGCATAGGTATCTAGTTCATTGAAGTAAGAAACCCTAAGAGCGAGGTAGGTATTTGCAAATAGTTTCACTGCTTCAGCTTCTGTAAAGCCCATAAAAAGGGTCTCTATATCTTTTTTGATGGCACCTTGTCTGAGCATGGCAGCAAAGATTTCAGCCTTTTCTCTACTTTCTTCATCGCATGACACTATTATCCTTGATGGATAAAGGTTGTCGTAGAGGGCCTTGGATTCTCTTAAGAATTCTGGACTAAAGATGATATTTTTTGTATTGTATTTTTCTCTAATAGCCTTGGTATATCCTACTGGTATTGTTGATTTGATAATCATCATAGCATTAGGATTTGATTTTAAGACTAATTCTATGACACTTTCTACAGCAGATGTATCAAAGAAATTCTTTTTGCTATCGTAGTTGGTTGGAGCTGCTATAATTACAAAATCAGCTTCTCCATAGGCTTTTTCTCCATCTAAGGTAGCCTTTAGGTTTAGATTTTTTTCTTCAAGATATTTTTCTATATAGTCATCCTGAATAGGGGACTTTTTATTATTGACTAGGTCAACTCTTTCAGGAACTATATCTACAGAAGTGACTTCATTGTGTTGGGCAAGGAGGGTAGCTATAGACATACCAACATAGCCAGTACCAGCTACAGCTATTTTATATTTTTTATCTATAATCTTTGATATCTCTGCCTCATGATTTTCCTCAAATAGGTCGACTATATCAAAATCTAAGACTTGACTAAGCGTTTCAAGTTGCTCTATAGATGGCTTATAGTCGCAGGATTCGATTCTGCTAATCATTGCTCTATTGATAGATGTTATCTCAGCTAGTTTTGCCTGGGTTAGATTTTTTTCTTTTCTTTTATTTATAATAATATCAGCAAGTTTGCTTGTTGAAAATTTCTTCATTATATCTCCTTATGATATTTATTTATTTATTTATATTATTAGTTGGAAGTTGTCATTATTTCTATGAAATTAGGACAATCCATAGGTGCATCATCTATCGTGTATCCTAAAAATCTATCCATATGAGTAAAATTTAACCATGTATAAATTTTTTTACGTGTTTCATCATCTAAACTCATATAAATATTGTAGTTAAAAAAGTAATTTCTTATTGATCCAACCTTTAATAATTCTTGAGATAAGTACAACTCAAATTTTGTTTGATTTAAAGATTTTAAATATTCAAAAAAATGATTTTTGTCGAAAATATTTCTCCCTTTCAATGATGATACTAATATGTAGCTTTTTTTATTACTTGGGATAATAGTTATATAAAAAACTTCATTATTATAAATTATTCTCAAGTTACCGGTTATATTTATGTTATAGTTGTAAACATATAATTTATAGAGTAATTTATTCTCAATATCATTATCTATTAGATAAGATTTAAAAATATTTATATCATTTTCCAATGCTTGTTTATCATTTAAGATTGATTTGTAAATATCGTTCGTTCCTGTTAAGTCTATGTGCTTCTTACTATCAAATATTTTTTTTCGTGATACTACCCCTTCAAGGTTCGATAGTCTATCATAATAGCTAAATACACAATTTCTTAATGTATATTCAAATATATTATTTTCAGAATTAAAATTAAATGGGTCTTTATCAATATGTCTAAATAAAATATTATCATGGTATTTACATAGTCCGGTAAATACTGATGCAGATTTTATATCCTGATAGGCTACATCAATATTTTGGTTAAGTGGTATAGGGTCGTATAGATCTTTTCTTATAAATCTTCCAACTACAATTTTATTATTGATCTTTGTAGAAATTTCTTTTAATCCTTTAGATTTAGAGATAGAGTGAGCTTTTATTATTTTTGAAACACATTTATCATCAAAGTCATCCATTACGCATTTTTTCATTTCAGTTAAACCTAAATATTTTCTAAAAACAATATATAAAGCTGAAGCAATTTCATAATTGCTCATTATGTTATTATATATTAATAAATCTTGATAGTCGATAAGATAACCTCCACTAATAAAATTTTTTTAAAATGATTACTTATATTAAGATTTTTCATATAAAACTTGTTTTAATTAATCGTAATAAGAGAATCATTGTTTAAAGTTATTTGTCTTTAATTCCAACTTTGTTATATTGATATGATATCCTATATATATGAATTATCAATTTAAATAACATTTTTATAGGAATAATATTTAAATAACTGAATGAATGATTTTTATAATAACATATGATATCTTATAAGAGTATACAATAACTATTTCTACCTGGTAAAATTCAAACCAAAACCCCAATGCCTTCGATTACGTTCTTTGAAAGCTATTGCTATAGCTGAATATGCACCTTATTTATATAATTAATTTTTGATATTAAATAATTAAAGTCAAATGTACTCGTGGTACTATAAATGTAACATGATGATTTTCATATGAAGAAAACACCGGTGTAATTACAAAAACCTAGATATAGATATAACTAAGAGTTCTTTCACATTCGTTCGAGAAGGGGCTGTTTATTAGGGATAATTGTATAAGGTTGGGCTACTTGACCAGATTTATTAGTTTCTATTAGAGGTGGTTTTCTTTGAAAACTTTTTTTGAAAATATATGATTTTTAAAGACTTATCACCGGTGTAAGTACGGAACCAAATATTGAGATAACAATGAAATCTCTCACTTCGTTCGAGATGGTTGGTGAGGGTTTATGTTTTAGTATGGAAGCGAATATTTTTTATGTTTTATAAAGTTTTTATGTTTTATAAAGGATGTATTACAGACTAAGCTCAGTATGTTTATGGTACTATAAATGTAACATGAAGATTACCATATGAACTAAAATCCGGTGTAATTACAGATCAATATATGGAGATAACTATGAGTTCTCTCACATTAGTTTGAAAAGGTTGATGAGGATTCAGGTGGTGGTTGGGAAATAAATGTTCTAATTATGAAGTATGACTATTCAATTAAATTAGTCAAAAGAATTCGTGGTACTATAAATGTAACATTTTATTATTTACATTTTTCAATATTAAATTTGTATATTTTCTTAAGACGTATTTTATGGATTTATGGTTATCTTCTCCAATCTTAAGGGATTATTATGATGTATAACGGAAGTATGTATGCTGATTATTTGAAAATAATCATTCTAATATAGGTGCATTTTGATACTACTATGTAAATAGAGAATATTGGTCTCTATTGAATGATAGGAATTATTACATTTTGGATTATATTCAAAGATATATATTGAAATTTAGCCTAATATAGTATAGAATATAAAGAGAATATGTGTATTTTTATATTTACTATTAACAAGGAGAAAAAATGAACGAACAAGAAATTGATTTAATTGAGCTTGCAAAAAAATTGATCAAGCACCTGCCTTTGATGATTTTGCTTGCTATTTTAGTAGGGGGAGGTAGTTTTGCCTTATCTAAGTTTGTTATCACACCTAAGTATGATTCAAACGCTACTATGATTGTAAGTAGCTCTAAGCAAAATACTGATCCAAACAATCCACAAGCAGCTGTTGAGTTAAGCCAAATTAATGCTAATAAGGCCCTTATTTCGACTTATTCAGAGATTGTAAAGTCTAAGGGTATAGCTGATAGGGTTATAGATAATCTAGGGCTAGATATGGATTATGAGGAGTTTTCTGAGAAGGTATCTATAGAGCCTGTGAAGGATACTCAGATAATATCTGTGAAAGTGGTTGACACTATCCCAGAAAGGGCTCAAGATATAGCAAATGAGACTGCTAATATTTTTAAACAGTCTATAGGTGATATTATGAATGTGGACAATGTCCAGATCCTAGATGGAGCGACTTTACCAGAGGAACCTTCATCGCCTAAGGTTATGAAAAATACTGCTATAGGTGCTATACTAGGGTTTATCCTTGCTGTAGCTATAGCTATGATCAAAGAACTTTCTGATACTAGGATAAAAACATCTGAAGATGTTACAACTGAGTTTGATATACCTGTTTTAGGTCTTATACCTGATAGGAAGAAGTTTAAGTAGGAGGAAGAAATGGCCAAAAAACATTCTTATTATAATGCGTCTATCTATGAAGAGGCTATGCGTTCTGTAAGGACCAATATACAATTTTCTGATATAGACAATAAAAACAAAATAATAGCTATCACATCTTCTACACCTAGTGAGGGTAAGTCTACAGTTATCTATAACCTTGCCAAGTCCTTTGCGGAAAATGGCGAAAAGGTGGTAGTCCTTGACTTTGACCTGAGAGCACCAAAGCTAAATCTAGTAGCTGGTGTGGAGTCTAATGTGGGTCTTACTAACGTGATAACAGGTAAGGTTGACCTAAACAAGGCTCTTTTAAGAGACCCTAGTGAGGGTAATCTCTACCTACTTTTATCAGGTCCAGTCCCACCAAACCCAGCTGAGATATTAGCTTCAAACCATATTAGAGACCTTATAGATGAGTTATCTACAATGTTTGACTATGTCTTTATAGATACTCCTCCAGTAGGCTTATTTACAGATGCATCTATAGTATCTACCTATTGTGATGGGATGGTCTTTGCCATTAGGTCTAATAAGACTAAAAAAGAAGATGTAGCAAAGGCTCTTGACAATCTAAAGAAAGTAAATGCCAAGGTCCTAGGTGCTGTCCTTACTTTTGCAGATGTAAAAGAATTTAACTATAAGGGCTATTATTAATGATTGACATACACAGCCATATCATTTACGGTGTGGACGACGGGTCAAGGTCTCTTGAAGAGTCCATGGAGATGGTAAGGCTCTATGTAGCTAATGGATTTACAGACCTAATAGCGACTAGCCACTTTGATAGGTCAAGGTATATGGTTGATGCAGGAGAAATTAGAAATAAGACTCAGATCTTAAATGATGAAATAGAGAAAGAGGGTCTTGATTTTAAGATTTATCCAGGTCACGAAATTCAGGTTGAGCCCAATACCCTAAGGCTTATAAAGGATAAGACCCTAAATACCCTAGCTGATAGCAGGTATGTGCTCTTAGAGCTACCTTTTATGAATCCTGCTATGTATTTAAAAGACTTAATCTACAATATCCAGCTAGAAGGGATGGTACCCATAATTGCCCACGCTGAAAGATACATCTACGTTAAAAAAAATATTGATTATCTATTAGAATTTATAAAGATGGGGGCCCTTATCCAGGCAAATTATTCATCAATCAAGGATGATACCCTAAAGACCATGCTTGAAAGAAACATGGTCCATATCCTAGCAACAGACTCCCACCAATCAGAATGGAGGAGTCCAGAGATTGGCAAGGCTAAAAAAGCTATCATAGATATAATAGGGGAAGATAAGTTTAATACCTTATCCCAAGTAAACCCTGCTAAAATAATAGCTGATGAGTATATCCCAAGTTCTTATGATGATATAAAGATGGTAGAAAAAAAGAAGTCTATATTTAATTTTTGGAGAAAAAGATGAAATTTAGAAAAATACTTTTATCCTTCCTGGCTATTATTCTCCTAGCCTCATGTAACAAAGAAACAGAAGTCTACGAGAAAAAAGACGTCAAGGTTGATTCGGTTTTTGATAATATAGAGAAGAAAGAAGAAGACAAACCTGAAGAGAAAAAGGAAGAAAAGGCCGAGGATAAAAAAGAGGAAGAAAACAAAGAAAAGCCTGAAGAAGAAAAGGCTGACGAAAATAAAAAAGAACAACAAAACCAGGAAGACCAAACTCCTGAAAATCCTCAACAAAATCAAGTAAATATAAAACAAGCAGCTGTTCTTGTAAATATGAGAGAAACTCCAACAACCAACGAAGAGAATTTCATCCTATCAATACCAGAAGGCGATAGAGTAGAATTTCTCGAGGAAGTAAACCAAGATGGTATATCTTGGTCAAAGATTAGGTATCAAAACACTATTGGTTTCGTAAGGTCAGATTTATTAAGATAAGAGAAAAACTCCCCAAGTCATGAGAATTGGGGAGTTTTTAAGTGGGTAAGCAAAGAAATTATGCCATTGTGACTCGAGAGAGAAATAATGTTTGATATTATAACTTATGACAAGATTAGTTTTGAGTGAGATTGTATATTTATGTTGGACCAAAGAAGTCATTAGTTAGGAACTTTATGAGTACAATGTGTTCGTGGTACTAGAAATGTAACATCGCTAATTAAGTATGTTTTTTAGATCGTACTAAAGGTCAGGCAGGTTTAGGGTGATTATTATATAGACTTATCACCGGTGTAATCGCGGAACCCTAGATAGAGATAACCATGAGATCTCTCACTTCGTTCGAGATGGTTGGTGAGGGTTTATGTTTTAGTATGAAACGAATATTTTTTATGTTTGATAAAGGATGTATTCTAGACTAAGTTCAATGTATTCGTAGTACTAAAAATGTAACATGGCTAATTTTGTATGATTTTAGATTTGTACGAAATTTTCTGCAGGTTCAGGGTGATTATTATATAGACTTATTACCGGTGTAATCACGGAACCCTAGATAGAGATAACCATGAGATCTCTCACTTTGTTCGAGATGGGTGTTGAGGGTTTAGGTTTTATTATGGAGATGAATATAATTTTATGTTTGACAAAGAATTTATTATAAAACAGACTAAGCACAGTTTGTTCGTGGTACTACAAATGTAACATAGCTAATTATGTAAGATTTTTAGATTTGCACGAAATTTTCTGCAGGTTCAGGGTGATTATTATATAGACTTATTACCGGTGTAATCACGGAACCCTAGATAGAGATAACCATGAGATCTCTAACATTCGTTCGAGATGGGTAGTGCGGGTTTAGGTGTCACTTGAGAAATGAATAATTTTTTGTATAAGGCAAGTAATAAAATTATTGGAAGATAGTTTATTAGATTCTTTATATAACCCTTAAGGATATTCTGACGGAAAGTTCTAGATAAGTTAATACTAAGTTATGAATTAATTTTGTTAAGTGTGTTCATGGTACTATAAATATAACATACTTATATTATGAAACTCTTAAAATTTTGATCGAAAAATATTAATATGTGACTTAGCAACATAAGAATTGACGCTACGTATATATACGTAGTATAATATAAATATGTCAGGAGGTAATTATAAATACCGATGACACAAAAAGAAATGGTCAAACTACTTAAAAAACATGGTTTTTTAAAAGTAGATGGAGGCAAGGGTAGTCATATAAAAATGACTAAGCCAGGTCTTCAAAGACCTATCATAATACCACATGGTGAACTTAAAAAGGGAACTGAGCGTGGTATTTTAAAGGAAGCGGGACTTTTGTAGTCCCAATTCCTTAAAAAAGAGAGGTGTATTATGTTAGTTTCTTATCCTGCAATTTTTTATTATAGTCCATCAGAGATTGGGTATTATGTATATTTTCCTGATATTGATGGTTCAGGTACACAAGGTGATACTATAGAAGATGCTTTATTTATGGCAAGTGATTATCTTGGTATAATCGCAAGTGACTTGTTAGAGACAGAGGGGAAACTTCCTAAAAAGTCATCAATTAAGGATCTGTCTATTATAGATGATTTTCCTTTTAAGGATGATGCAGACTTTGAAGGTTATTATGATGAGGATAAATCTTTCGTTTCTATGGTTTATGTGGATTTAAAAGATTATTTCTCAAGCCAAGAACTTGTCAAAAAGACCTTATCAATACCTAAATGGTCTAATGATCTGGGTAATAAATTAAATATTAATTTTTCTAAAGTGTTAACTGAAGCAATAGTAAATGTTGCAAATGGTAAATAAATTATTAAGGGCTATTGAAGCCCTTTTAAGTTGCTCTATTTGTATTGGATAAGCTTAAGGACTATTAGATAAATTGATGTAAATAGTTCTAGTTAATTTATACTTAATTCTCATATAAACTAATCATCGGTGCAATCACGAAACCCTAGATAGAGCTAACCATGAGATTTCTTACATTCGTTCGAGATGGTTGGCGTGGGTTGTAGGTAGGTCTATAATAAAGTAAATGATTTAAAATGTTTGTTCGGATATATTTGTTTTAGAGATTATATTATATGACCATAGTTTGTTGAAAAGTAATGATTATGTGTGTTTAGTTTATATATTAATATTATTTATAATGCGGATTTGCAGAAATATTGAGTCTTTATAATGCGTATTTGCAGAATATATGGGGTATTTATATTGCGGATTTGCGGTATAATGATATAAATTATAATGCATATTTGCGGAATGGAGTGCTGAGTATGTTTAAAAGAAAGATATATGAGGATATTTTAGATTGGAAAAATACTTCGAATGGTAGGACAGCCTTACTTGTTGAGGGTGCTAGACGTGTAGGCAAATCAACTATAGTTAAGGAGTTTGCTCAAAATGAGTATAAGTCATATATTTTGATTGATTTTGCTTTTGCTCCAGATTATATTCATGACTTGTTTAAGGATATAAATGATTTGGATTACCTATTTTTGCAACTTCAACTTCAATATGGTATAGACCTACATGAAAGAGATTCTCTTATAATATTTGATGAGGTCCAGTTTAATAAATATGCTAGACAAGCCATTAAAAAACTTGTGGAAGATGGGAGGTATGACTATATAGAGACAGGGTCTTTGATTTCTATAAATAAAAATGTAGCAGATATTCTGATTCCTAGTGAGGAAAGAAAGATTGAAATGTTTCCTATGGATTTCGAAGAGTTTTTGTGGGCCATTGGAGAAGACCATATAAACAACTTGCTTGAAAAGATTTTTGCTAGCAAAAATCCTCTAGGCGATGATCAGAATAGAAATATGATGAGGTTGTTTAGGCTATATATGCTTGTTGGTGGTATGCCACAGGCTATAAAGGCATATATAGAAAGTAATAATTTTAGGATAGTTGATCTGGTCAAGAGAGATATTATTAACTTGTATGAGGAAGATTTTTACAAGATTGATCCTAGTGGCAAAATATCTCTTCTATTTGATTTTGTACCAGCAGAACTTGCTAGGGCTTCTTCTAGGTATCAAGTATCAAGTGTTATCAAAAATGCGAGAGCAAGTGATTTATTAGAAGAAATATCAGAACTTAAGGCGTCTAAAACTGTCCTTATTGCCTATAATGCTAATGATCCAGGTGTTGGTTTATCTGGAAACATAAATATTGATAAGTTTAAGGTATATCTAGCTGATACTGGACTTATGGTCACACTAATGTTTAAAGATAGAGATTTTACAAACAATGTAATATATAAGAAAATCCTATCTGATAAGTTGTCATCAAATCTAGGTATGGTTTATGAAAATATAGTTGCTCAAACTTTTGCTGCAAAAGGATATAAACTATTTTATCATAGCTATTATGACAAAGATGCTAAAAGAACATATGAGATAGACTTTTTGCTATCTGAAACTAATAAAATAAGTCCTGTAGAGGTAAAGAGTTCAAATTATAGAAAACATAGATCTTTGGATGAGTTTTCAAAGAAATATTCAAAACAAATTGCAAATAAATATGTAATTCATAATAAAGACTTCAAGAAAGAAAAGGATGTACTATATTTGCCGTTTTATATGGCTCAATTTTTGTAAATCAAATTTCTAATGCGGATTTGCGCCAAAACTGGTTTATTTCTATTGCGGATTTGTAGAAGGCACAGACAATAGACTGGGGAGGGATGTATGAGACCTAAGATTAAGATTACTTTTGTAGATAAGAAGTGTGACTATGTATGTAACAATGGTTATGAGATTGGGAAGAAACTGGCATTTTGATAAGGATAGGGGAGGATTTTTTCTCTTGCCACGCACACACTTTTTCTCATGGTAGATATACTCAGGTATTGTTGGGACGTCTAGAGTCTAAGTCAGGAGATATTCGATTTGGTTTCCCTGATGCAGATGTGATTAATATTTTCAGGATAGAGAAAGTTGGTGAATAATATAATAGGTTTCTGGATTTATCTTTTATTAGTAAATACTATAGGCTTTATTTTTTACTTGATTTATAAAGTTTTAAGATCAGGATTAATTAAAAAAATAATTAATATATTCCTCTACCTAGTAGCAATAGGTGGGGGATCTTTTGGAATGGTCCTTGCTATACTAATTTTTGATAGTAAGGCTGATAGAGATGAGCTGACTTTGAAAGTTTTTGCTGTTATAGTTCTTTTTATAGAGTTAATCCTCTATTTGATAATTAACAAGGATATGGGTGGTTTAAACTTAGAGTTTATAAAGTTTTTTAGTAGTCGTTTGTATTTATTAGCTTACATTGTAATAATAAATATTGTAACTTTTCTAGCCTTTGCCTATGATAAGTATAGGGCAAAAAATGATGGGTGGAGAATAAAAAACTTCTTTTTACTTGGCCTATCTTTCATAGGTGGGTCTCTTGGTGGGCTTTTAGGGATGAAGCTATTGAGGCATAAGACGAAGAAATCTTATTATAGGCTGGGTCTTACTTTGATGGTTTTGATGCAAGTCTTGCTATTAGTATATTTTATGAATTAGTAAATTACTAGAATTTTAAATAAATAAAGATATTTATGGAGAGGTAATCTTTTCATAAATATTACAAAACGTCTTTGAGCATAAGCTAGAAGGCTTTTTTTAATTAGAAATTTATAAAAAACTTGTAATGTTTTCTTGTTCGTGGTACTATAAATGTAACAAAACCTGTACCAGAAATAGTACATGGTATACAAGATGTCTTATAGTGAGGTGGTATGGTTTGGACGTTGTGATTGAAAATAGGATTAGGGAGTTTAGGAAGGAAATGGGGCTTTCGCAAAGTAAACTTGCACAAATGGTAGGGCTTAAACGTAGGTCTATTATGGCTTATGAGGCTAATACCATAAGCCCAACTCTTGAGACAGCTTATAAGATTTGCAAGGTTTTTGACAAGGATATTAAGGAAGTATTTATTTTTAAATAGGGGAAATTATGGGATTATTATTTAACAGTAGTGATGATATTGATAAAAAAGTAAGGGAAAAATTTGGAGATGATAGGTCTTATTTAATAGTTTTTAAGCACAACAGCCCAGCTAAGGGTCTTGGTAAGCTATTCTTATCAAATCTCTATAATACTCTTGATAGTTCTAGAACATATATTTTGTATTTTGATCCAAAGGGAGTTTATGAATCAGAAATATCAAATACTGATAAAAAAGATTTTCTCTTTATGGCATGGAATGAGATAGAGAATTTCGAGCTTGTAGAAGGAAATAAGAAAATTTTAAAAATAAATCACCTTGGAAAAGTTTATGAGTATGAAGTAGAGCTAGATGGAAAATTGTTTAAAAATAATTATAAAAACCTAACTGAACTTATGGAAAATAATTGGAATAGGATTGATTAATAAATGGTAGGTTCATGGAACTAATAAAAGTCAATGAAAATAATTTTGAAGAAATAATTAAGCTTAGAACAAAAGCGGAAAAACTAAGATATGTAGATAGCGCTCTTTATTCCTTGGCGGAATGTTTTGCAGACAAGGATCATATGGAAGCATTTGGGATTTATAATGATGAGATATTTATCGGTTTTGTATCTATATATTTTGAAGGTAATTTTGGCCAGATTATTAATTTTTTCATAAAAGATGACTACCAAGATAAAGGCTACGGTGGAATTATAGTAGAGAATTTGCTCGAAATATTTAGTGATACTTACAAGGTAGATACCGTTTCTGTTGGTGTTCATAAGGAAAATATAAGATCCTTTAATTTTTGGAAAAAACTAGGATTTATAGATACTGGGAATATTGAAGGTGTCTATAGATTTCTTAGAAAACCCCTAAATACGATTCTTATTTCAGATGACTTGTATCTTACAAAATACTTTCCAGCCCACAAGATAAGCTTAAATTGGTATTTGGATAAAGAAACCGTGAAAATGGTTGATAATTCTGACACAGTCTATGATTTAGACCAGCTTAAGAAAATGTATGAATATCTTGATAAAAATGGCATTTTATTTTATATAGTTTATAAGAATAAACTTATCGGAGATTGTGCAATTTTTGATGATAAGATGGTCGCTATTGTTATTGATAAAGAATATAGGAGAAATGGTATAGCTAGCAAGGTTCTAGAATTTCTGATATCCTATGCTAGAAATATGGGCTATGAAAATCTAAATGCTGAAATTTACGAATTTAATATAGTATCCAAAAATCTTTTTGCCAAATATGGATTTAAAAATACTAGAGGTAATATTTATTCTTTATCGTTAAATTAATATTTAAAAACGTCCCAACTTGGAGATTTTGATTACTCTATGGCATGGGACGTTTTTCTAATATTACTTATTTTCTTTTAGAGAAAATTCTAACAAAACTGGATTGTGGTCGCTATGGACGAAGCCTATGGATTGGCCTTTTACTGATTTTACTTCAACATTATCTGATACTAAGAATCCATCTATTATACTTTCGTATGACCTATCTGGGTCGTATGGTTTGTCGTTTACTCTTGATGAATTGGTATTTTCATCGAAGACTGGTTTGATATTATCAGTTAGATAATCATATGGAAATGGTGAAGGATCCCAGATTCCCTCTGGAACTTCTGCCTTATATCCTTTTCTTAATTCTTGGTTAAAATCACCGCCAACCATTACATAATTTCCCTTATTATATTCTTCTGTCATAAAGGCTATGATTTGCTTGGTTTGGGCAAGTCTACCGTTTGAGCCAGATTCGTAGGCGTCAAGATGAACATTTACTAGGACTAATTTTTTATCATTACCGTCTATAGGAAGGTATGACGCATTAAAGCCCCTTTTTAAATTTGCAAGCTTTACGGGCCATTTGTGTGGAATCGGCTGTTGATACCTGTAAGAATCTTCTATAACAAATTTTGAATTAGTGTAAATGCCGGAATTAATTTTTCCCATTGGTGGTAGTGGGAAAGGTACGAAGTTTACTTTATAATTGTAAGCGAAGGTTGATGCTCCATTAAAATTTTTATCGTAGAAGGCTACTTCATTTATATGGAAGGTTCTTTGTGAATCGCTGTCTACTTCTTGGAGTAGGAGTAGGTCTGGATTTTGTTTTTTTATCTCTTTAGAAATTCCATCTAGGGCATTTTCTACGTGTTCTTTTGATATAGGATCTACCATTTTGCCGCCATCCATAAAAAAGTCGGTATCCTTATCCAAACCGCCGTAACCAGTGTTCCATGTCATCAGCTTGTAATCTTCTTCGAGTTTAATTTTATCATTTGATGATCCTGCTATGGCTACTTCTTCTATATCCTTTGGTTTATATTCTGTTACCATCAGGTATACAATCATACATACAAAAGCAATTATCAATATTAGAAATAAATAAGCTATAAATTTTAATACCTTTTTCATATATACCTCACATTCTTATGTTAAGGATATCATTAAATATCATTTAAGTAAATAGTTTTATAAAAAAATAGGTGTAGTAAAATAATATAAAGAGGAGAGTATATGAAAAAAATATTATGGGATATAGATGGAACACTTTTAAATTTTGATTTTGCAGAAACTGCAGCTATTAATAAATGTTTTGAAATTTTTGACTTAGAAAAGCCTAGCGATGATATGCTTAGGACTTATAAAAAAATAAATAATATGTATTGGGAGAGGCTTGAAAGAAATGAAATAACAAGGGATGAAGTTCTTTTGGGCAGATTTCAAGAATTTTTCACTAGGTATGGGATAGATACCAAAATTGTGGATGATTTTAATTGTAATTATCAGATAGAACTTGGAAAAACCTATGTTTTTAATCCGTATGGTAAGGAAAGTGTTGAAAAACTTAGCAAAAAATACGATCAATATGCGGTTACAAACGGATCTTTGACTGCTCAAAAGGGTAAGCTTGATGGTTCTAATTTAAATAAGATTTTTAAAGACTCTTTTATTTCAGAGCTTATAGGTTTTGAAAAACCAGATAAAAGATTTTTTGATTATGTTTTTGATAAAATTGGTTCAGATAAGAGAGATGACTATGTTATAATTGGAGATTCTTTAACTTCGGATATGCTCGGAGGGAAAAATGCTAAGATAAAAACAATTTGGTTTAATCCAAATAAAAAAGAAAATCATTTAGATTTAGCTGTTGATTATGAAATTAGTTCTTTGAAGGAAGCCGAAGAAGGTGTAATAAAAGTTTTTGAATGATTGCAGATAAGTTGTAAAAAATGTATAGTAGTTAAGGATATTTGTGTCTTATTTGCACAAATTTATTTTAATTTCAAGAAAAGAGGAGGAATAAATGGATAAGGCGTCGCCCTATCGAAGGTATAAGAAAATTAGATACTAGTATAGTGGTGGATTTCTATTTGCCATTATACAGAGAATATTCTTTGGAATATTTTATAAAATTTAGGAGAAATTGATGGCAGAAAGAAATTATAACGTTGATAATCTAATCCAACTCCAAAAGGAAATCAACAAGATGAACCCTGTTGATTTGGCTGATAAGCTTGAAGTCTTGCCAGAAAAGTCTGTAGCTATTTGGATAAAGCTTTTAAACAAAGATTTGTTGGCTGATACCTTTACAGAGCTTAGAGCAGAAAATAAGGATAGAATACTAAGGATTTTATCAGAAGAAAATATCAAAGACTTGGTTAAGGAACTAGACGAAGATGAGCTTGTAGATACCTTGCAAGAGTTACCTGCTAATATGGTTAAGAAATTGATGACAAGCCATATTGATAGTGAGAGAAGGGAAATAATTAATGAACTTCTAGGCTATCCAGAAGACTCAGTCGGTTCTATCATGACAGTTAATTTTTTGTCAGTGAAGTCAAGTGAAACACCAGCCGAAGCTATGAAAAAAGTGATGGAAAGTGATCTTGATGCGGAAAAGCTTGAACAAATCTGGGTAACTGATGATTCTTTGATATTAACAGGTTTTGTCTACATAGCAGATTTAATTAGAAATAAAAAAGCAACCATAGATTCGATTACAGAGCAAATCACAGCGGCAGTAAGTCCAACTGACGATCAAGAGGTAGTAGCTAAGCTATCTATCAAATATGATCTTGGGGAAGTACCAGTTACAGATTCTGAAGGAAGACTTATTGGTATCGTACCAGCAGAAGATGTAATCGACGTAGTTCACGAAGAGTTGCAAGAAGACTTCACAAACGTTACAGGTATATCGGAACAGTCAGAATCATATATAGCTGAATCTTCAGCGAAAATTGCGAAAAATAGGACAACCTGGCTTGTTATTTGCTTGATAACAGCGACAATGACAGGTTTTATCATCAAAAGATATGAAAGTCTTCTAGCTCAGGCGGTAGCTCTAACAGCCTATATACCAATGCTAATGGACTCTGGCGGAAATGCAGGAAGTCAAGCCTCTACTACAATTATGACTCAACTATATTCAGGAGAATTATCAGCAAAAGATTTTATGAAAGTTATTTTTAAAGAGGTAAGAGTGGGTACCTTAGTATCTTTGGTCCTTGTCGCAATTAATTTTGTGAGGATTCTTTTTGTAGATAATGTAAGTCTAGCAGTTAATTTAACAGTTTCTTTGACTTTATTTTTAACTATAGTTATTTCAAATATCGTAGGTGGTCTATTACCACTTTTAGCTGATAAAATAAATGTCGACCCAACAGTAATGGCAGGCCCACTAATAACAACAATAGTGGATACTGGTGTACTTTTAATATATTTTGAGGTGGCATCACTTTTATTAGGTTTATAAATCTGTTAATTATTAATATGTACAAGGATTAAAGAAGATATATTAAAAACAAAATAAGTAGAAAAAATAAGCTGTTTTTTGTAATTTAGATTTACAAAGATGGCTTATTTTTATTTAGATTAGCCTATGATATCTTGGGGTATGAATGATAAATAGGAGGATATGATGAAAATTATTTGTTATAGCAAGTGTTCTACTTGCAAAGGTGTTTTAAAAACTATGGATGAGAAAAATTTATCCTATGAACTTAGAGATATCAAGGAAGATAATCCAAGTAAGCAAGAAATCAAAAAATGGCATGAGGCTACAGATTATGATATTAAGAAGTTTTTTAATACTTCTGGCATGATCTATAGACAAGAAAATCTTAAAGACAAGCTAAAAGATATGACTCTAGATGAAAAATACGAGAAGCTTGCTAGCGATGGAATGCTAGTAAAAAGACCGATTCTTTTTCTTGATGATGGAAAGATTTTAGTAGGTCCTGATGTAAAAAAATACATTGAATCACTATAAAGCGTTGCAAAATTTCTGATAAAGGCGTATCATATAAAAAACTTACGAGGTATAATTATGAAAAAAAATTTAACTTTATTAGAAAAATTATTGGTTGGCTCTTTACTTTTTGGCCTATTCTTTGGGGCAGGAAATTTAATTTTCCCACTAGAATTAGGTCAAAGGTCTGGGTCAAATATAACACCTGTGACTATAGGATTTTTGTTATCGGCAGTTAGTCTTCCTATTCTAGCTGTAGTTGCAACAGCAGCAAGTGATAGCGAATCTTTATTCGATTTATCTAAAGCAGCAGGAAGTAAATTTGCATATTTTTTTACAACTCTTTTGTATCTTACAATAGGACCAGGTTTTGCAATTCCTAGGACGGCTACAACTACATATGAAGTTGTATTTGAAGGTAATGAGGCCTTTTATAATTCATTTGGTCTTCTTATATTTTCGTTGGTATTTTTTGCGTTGGTATTGTTTTTTTCTATAAAAAAAGCAAAACTTATTGATACCATTGGTAAGTATATGACACCTATATTTTTGGTATTATTATCATTCTTATTAATTCTTACCATATTCAAGCCAATGGGTACTGTAGGTGTGAGTGAACCGGCTCCAAAATATGTGGCTAGCCCTGTTGCTGTGGGTTTTGTTGATGGATATAACACACTAGATGCACCAGCTGGTCTTGCTTTTGCGATAATAATTATTTCTAGCATCAAGGAATTTGGCGTTACCGATAAGAAATCTATGGCGATAGAAACCTTAAAATCAGGTCTTGTTTGTTTATTTGCAATGTCTTTAATCTATGCAGGTCTATCTTTTATGGGAGGAGCTGCGGCAAACATCTTAGACGATTATGAAAACGGTGCGGTTATCTTAGCTAAGATTTCAGAACATTATTTGGGAAATCTTGGTCATATACTTTTATCAATAATAGTATTTATTGCTTGTCTTAAAACAGCGATAGGTTTAGTTTCAGCTTGCTCAGAGATGTTTGAAGAGATGTTTAATCACAGATTAAACTACAAAACATATTGTATAGTCTTTTCTGTGGTTTCATTACTTATAGCAAATCTAGGCCTTAAGCAAATAATAGCCCTATCATTACCTGTTTTGATGTTTATTTACCCAATTTCAATTGTTTTGATAGCTCTATCAATTATTTCAATATTTATGGGCAAAAGAACATTTGTCTACAAAACAAGCTTGGCTGTTACTGGAATATTTGCTCTTTTAGACTTTTTGAAAGCTAGTCCAGAATTTATTAGTAAGTCATCTGCGGTTACAAATTTACTCGACTTTGCAAGTAAAAGTTTGCCGGGGTTTGAGATAGGATTTGCTTGGCTAATACCAGCTCTAATTGCTTTTTTCATAGCCTTTATTATAGATAAGAAGCGTATTAGAAATTGAATTTATTTTAATTATTAGTATGATATTATCTAGATTTATGAGAGGTAAATATGAGTGATTTTATACTGAGTGCAACATCTTCTGTTGATATTTCAATAGAAGAATTATATAAAGAAGATATTAAGTGGATTGGTTATCCTTATCAACTTGAAGATAAGGAATATATAGATGATTTAGGAAAAACTATTTCATTAGATGAATTTTATGAGAGAATGATTGATGGCGCAAGTGTTTCAACTAGTCAAATTACCTATGTTAGGTATATGGATTATTTTGAAAACTTATTAGAAGAAGAAAAAGATATCTTGCATGTATGTTTATCTTCTGGAATAACAGGCGAATATCAACAAGCTCTTATGGCAAAAAAAGAGCTAGAGGAAAAATATCCTGATAGAAAAATATTCGTTCTAGATAGTCTAGTAGGCACATCTGGTCAAGGAATGATTGTTCTTGCGTTAAATGAGTTGAGAAAAGAAGGTAAATCCATCGTAGAGGTCTACGAATGGGGCATGAACAACAGGTTAAAAATGAATACAATGATATTTACAACTGATTTAACTTATCTAGTTAGAGGTGGTAGATTATCTAAGGCAGCAGGTTCTTTTGGAAATCTTCTAAACATATGTCCAATAATTGAATTTAATATAAATGGATCATTAGTTGTAAAAGATAAGATAAGAACAAAGAAAAAAGCAATGAAAGCTTTAATTAACATTATAAAAAACGACCTAATCGAAGATTTTGATATTAGAAATGAAATCTATGTAATTCATACCCACGCTTATGAAGATGCATTAGAACTACAAAAAATGTTAAGCAAAAAACTCAATGATTATCAAGGCGAAATAAAGATTGCTGAAATTGGTACAACTATTGGCTCACATTTGGGACCGGGATCAGTTGGCTTAGCATTTTGGAGTAAAACAAGAAATACACAAGGATAGTCGTTAATCGGCTTCCTTTTTTTATGAGGTAAAATATGAGATTAAGACACAAACCACACGCCATTCCTACAATGAAGGAAAGCTCTTACATAATATTTGATCCTGAGAATTACAAAGGTTCTTGGAAGAAATTATTTAATAATGAAAATAAAATTGAACTAGAAATAGGAGCTGGTAAGGGAGATTTTATTGTTCAAAAAGCTCTAAATGATAAAGATACAAATTTCTTAGCTCTTGAAATGAACACAAATGCTTTTGTATCTGCCTGCAAAAAAATTGAAGAAGAAGAGCTTTCGAATGTTTATGGTATAGTAGGCAAGGCTGAAGAATTGCTAAATATGTTTGACCAAGGTGAAATTTCAAAGATATATTTAAATTTCTCCACTCCTTGGCCTAAAAAACGCCATAACAAAAGAAGGCTTTCTCATGAAAATTTCTTGAAATTATATGAAGTGATTTGTAAAAATGGCGCAGAAATAGAATTAAAAACTGATAATGAAGATTTTTTTGAAGGCAGTCTATCATATATGAAAGATTTTGGAATGGAGATTTTGAAGGTAGATAGAAATCTTTTAGAAGAGGAATCAATAGTTACAGAATATGAAAGAAAATTTAGGAATAGAGAAATGCCGATTTTCTATTTAAAAGCAAAATTTAAATAGAATTTATAGAAAAACAAAGTACAGTTTAAGTAAATAAAAAATAGGGAGAAAAAATGAAAAAAACTAAGAAATGGATTTTAAGACTCCTAGCGATAATTGTTATAGTTTTTGTTTCGTATTTTTTTGGAATGAAAGGCGGAGTGTTTAATTCAGAAACAAATATATCATCAGATATAATCAAAAATCAAATTTTATCTGTAAAGGAGTTAACAACATTAAAATATAAGTATACAAATGTTGGTTCTTTCGAAAACCAAGCAGAATTTTATGGAATGAAACTTCCTTTTACCCAAAAGAAATTTATTATTTCATACGATGGGGAAGTAAATGCTGGAATTAACCTAGAAGAAGCAGAAGTTACTATAAACAAAGAGGATAAAAAAGTAAGTATTAAAATCCCTAAAGCAGAGATTTTAAACCATGTGATTGACGAAGATTCTCTAACAATTTTCGATGAAAAAAATTCAATATTTAATCAATTGGAAGTAAAAGATTTCTCTGATTTTAGAAAAGATGAAATGAAAAAGGTAGAAAAAGACCTTAAAGAGAAGGGATTTTTAGAGGAAGCAGACCAGAAAACAAAGGATGCTATAGTAGAAATTTTAAAAATAAATCCACTTCTTGAAGAATATGAAATTAAATTTAATTAATTTAAGCTAGGCATTTTGCCTAGCTTTTATAGTGAAAAATTATATACGAAGGTAACTAAAGGATATAGAATTACTTGATGTACTAGATAAATTAAAAGAGAATGTCTGCCGATTTTGGCGAGAAAATTATCTCTAATATCTATATTATAAAAGTTTTTAGATAGTAAAAATCTTCCTAAAGATAAACCTGCTAAGAAAGCAAAAAACCAAGGTATCATAGGAAAATAGTCATTTGAATAAAATTCATTTGACGGAAAACCTAAAGGAAATAGGTTTAAGGAGTAAAGTTTATCAAAAAAATCAATATTTGATAAAAGCCCAGCTGGAATTTTGTAAGAAAAGCTAAAGGCAAGTAAAAACAATGGCCAAAGCTTAAAGCTAATTGATTTTCCTAAAAATCCTACTATTATCATTGATAAACTTAGTCCGTTTAAGACTCCCCAAATTATTAGTTGTTCTCGTGCGAAAAAATAAGTGATAATTGTGATCGAAAAGCCTATTAGACTGGTAATTATTCCTCTTTTTATATTTTTTTTAGAACTTATGAAGTTAGAAGTTATTCCCGATATCATAAAAAATGACAAGGCTATTGAAAGTTGCCAAATTTTATTAAAGACGGTTCCATCATAAAAATTTAATGGCCAGTAGTAGTTTATATTGTAAAATAAGTGAAAGAGAACCATTGAAATAATGGTAAAGCCTCTAAATGTATCTATTATTTGTATTCTTTTCATAAAAACTCCTCTTCTTATTATAACATATGGTAAAATAATCTTATAAAGTTTTGGAGGAAATATGAAAAATTTTGATGACTATTTAGATTATTTATATGGTAGAGGTTCTTCTGGAGGAGATCATACCCTTAAAAATATTAGGAAGGTGATGGAGGTTTTTGACAATCCTCAGGATAAAATAAAGGTAATTCATGTTGCAGGTACTAATGGTAAGGGATCCACAGCAAAAATGATAGCTAAAGCTCTTTCTAAAAAGGTAAAGTGTGGGATTTTTACCTCTCCATATATGGTGAAAATAAACGAAGAAATTTCTATAAATGGTACTGACATTAGCGATGAGGATTTTTGTAGGCTCATAGATAGGGTAAGACCTGTAGCAGAAAAATTTGACCAAGAAGGTTGTCACATAACATATTTTGAGTTTCTTACAGCTATGGTTTACCTTTATTTTTATGAAGAAAAAGTTGATGTGGCTGTAATAGAAGTAGGACTTGGTGGCAGTCTTGATTCAACAAATATAATAAAAAATCCATTAGCTTCAGTAATTTGCTCTATTTCAATGGATCATATAAATGTTCTAGGTTCAACAATTGAAGAAATTGCAGCAAATAAGGCGGGAATTATCAAAAAAAATTGTCCGGTTTTTGTATATCCACAAACAAAAAGCGAATCTTTTGAAGTTATAAAAGATAAAGCAATTGATGAAAACGCAAAACTATATAGTTTGAAAAAAAGCGATATAAATGTCAAGGAAATTTCAAATTTGGGAAATATTTTTGATTATAAGTCCTATAAAGATATAAAAACAACACTTAGAGGAAAACACCAAATCTATAACGCAAGTCTTGCTATCATGGTTTTAGATTATTTTAAAGAAAGATTTAATTTAAGTGATGAAGATATAAAAAGAGGAATATTTGAAACTTATAATCCTGGTAGACTTGATTTGGTGGATGAAAAACCAAAAGTTTTACTAGATGGATCTCATAATAAAGAGTCAATAAATGCGCTTTTAGAAAGTCTTAAAAATTTTGATTATGATAGGTTAATCGTTGGTTTTTCAATTCTTAAGGATAAGGATCACGAGGATATAATTAGTAAAATAGCAAGCCTTTCAGATAAGTTTATAATCACTCATATTGATGACAACCCTAGGGCTATGGATGTAAGAGATATTGAAAAAGAAGCTAAAGGTTTTTTATCTGACATCGTTATTATTGAAGATAACAAAGAGGCGTATAAATATTCCTTAGAAGAAGCAGGAGAAACAGATTTAGTTCTTTGGTGTGGTTCTTTATATCTAGTTGGGAAAATATTATCATTTGTTAAAAACTAAATTACAAATAAACTAGACAAGATTCTCTAAATATTATAAAATAGAAGTAAGTAACACATAAATTAAGGGGGATATATGAAAATTAAAAAATTTATGACAGGTGCTTTTGCACTTGCTATAGCAGTAAGTTTAGCTGCTTGTGGCGGAAATAAAGAAGGTGCAAAAGAAGAAGGTAAAAAGGCAGAAGAAGGCGGAGAAGCAAAAGTATCTGCAACAATGATTACAGACCAAGGTGGTATAAATGATAAGTCATTTAACCAATCATCTTATGAAGGCCTAAAAGCCTATGAAGAAGAAGGCAAGATTAAATTTGACTATATCGAATCTCATAAGGATTCTGATTATCAACCAAATCTAGAAAGTGCTCTAGATAGTGAATCTGATATTATCTTTACAGTTGGTTATGCTCTATACAAAGATACAGCTAAGGCTGCTGATGATAATCCAGATCAAAAATATGCTATAATTGATAATGCAAATATCGATGGTAAGGAAAACCTTGTAGGTATCACCTTTGCTGATAATGAAAACTCATTCTTAGTAGGTTATATCGCTGGTATGAAATCAGAATCAAATAATGTTGGTTTTGTTGGCGGCCAAAAATCTGACGTTATTGACAGATTTGAATATGGTTATAGAGCAGGCGTTAAACAAGCAGCTAGAGATAAAGGTACCGATATAGAAGTACAAGTTCAATACGCAAACTCTTATTCAGACCAAGCAGCTGGTAAAAATATAGCTAACCAAATGTACCAAAACGGTGCTGATGTAGTATTCCACGCAGCTGGCGGTGTTGGTATAGGTGTATTTGAAGCAGCTAAAGAAAATGACAAATACGTTATCGGTGTAGACCGTGACCAAAAAGACGAAGCTCCTGATCATATCCTAGCTTCTACAATCAAAGGTGTTGGAAAAGCTGTACAATTAACTCTTGATGATTTAATTGAAGGTAAATATGCTGGCGGTGAAACTGTTGCATACCACTTAAAAGATGGTGAAGCACTAGGTATTGCTTACGGTGATAATGACCTTGTAGACAAAGAAGTAAAAGACAAGGTAGAAGAATTAAGAAAACAAATTATCGATGGCGAAATAGAAGTACCTCAAAATGAGGAAGAATTTAAATCAATGGGATATGAAGATTAATATTCTTATATAATATTTAAAGTCAATATTCTAAAAAAGGGTAGGCTGTGTTCTACTCTTTTTTAGTCATAGTTAAAAGTGAGGAAATATGGATAAATATTTTGATCAAGATCCTGTAATAAGTATGAAAAATATCCATAAAAGCTTTGGCGACAAAAAGGTATTGAAGGGAGTAGATTTTGACCTCCATAAATGTGAAGTGCACGCACTTTTAGGAGAAAATGGTGCAGGCAAAACAACTCTTATGAATATTCTTTATGGTATGTTTGGCCAAAGTGATGGACAAATATTTATTAAAGGAGAAGAAATAATCAATAATTCGCCCAAAAAAGCGATTTCCATGGGTGTCGGCATGGTTCACCAGCATTTTATGCTAATAGAGCCTTTTACAGTTACAGAAAATATTATTCTTGGCTATGAGGGCACAAAGGGAATTTTTATTGATAGAAAAAAAGCAAGTGAAGATATCAAAAAGCTATCTGAAGAATATGGATTATATATTGACCCAGATAGCAAGGTAGAAGATATATCTGTCGGACAACAACAAAGAGTAGAGATTTTAAAGGCTCTTTATCATGGAGCAGATGTATTGATATTTGATGAACCAACTGCAGTATTAACTCCTCAAGAGATAGAGGAATTTATTGAAATTGTGGCAAAACTAACTAATCTTGGCAAGTCAATTATTATAATAACTCATAAACTTGACGAAATAAGAGCTATGGCTGATACCTGCACTATTATAAGACGTGGGGAATATATCGACAAGGTCAAAGTTAGTGAAGTTGATGAAAATATTCTTGCTGAGAAAATGGTTGGTAGGGATGTTTCATTTAACGTTAGCAAAGAAGACATTAAGTTAGGCGAAGAAGTCCTAAATATAGAAAATCTTTGGGTTAAGGATAATAGAAAAATAGATAAGGTTAAGGGTTTAAATTTATCTCTTAGAAAAGGAGAAATCCTTGGTATAGCAGGCGTTGATGGTAATGGTCAATCTGAGCTTATTGATGCAATTTATGGCATGAGAAAAGCTGAAAAAGGCAAGGTAACTTTTAAGGGAGTTGATATTACTGATAAAAAACCTAGAGAAATTCTAGATATGGGAATGACTCAGATTCCAGAAGACAGGCAAAAAAGAGGGCTAGTACTCGAATATTCGATAAAGGATAACCTTATTCTTGAAAGCGTAGATAAAGAAAATTTTTCTAAAAATGGAATCTTAGATTTTAATAAAATTGATAAAAACGCTGATGATTTAATTGATAAGTTTGATATAAGGCCTAGGGATAAAGAGGAACTTGCAGGATCACTGTCAGGTGGTAACCAACAGAAGGTAATCATAGCAAGAGAAATTTCATCAAATCCAGATTTACTAATAGCAGCCCAACCGACAAGAGGACTTGATGTAGGAGCAATCGAGTTTATTCATCAATATTTAGTAGAGCTTAGAAACCAAGGTAAAGCTGTACTTCTAATAAGTTTCCAATTGGATGAAGTAATGGATTTATCTGATAGGATAGCAGTAATTTATGATGGAAAAATCGTTGGCGAACTTAATCCAAAGGAAACTGATGAATTTGAAATAGGTAGACTAATGGCAGGAGGTACTAATGACTGATATAAATAAAAAAACTAAAAAAAGAGCATCACTCAAAAGCTCGCCATTGGTATTTACTCTTGTTTCAATATTGTTAGGGCTAATTGTTGGAGCAATTGTTTTAGCATTAGCTGGCTATAACCCAATTGAAGCTTATCAAAAGATAATTGAAGGAATTTTTAAATCTCCAAGAAATATGGGATGGGCTATAGTAAATTCTACACCTATTATCTTAACTGGTTTAGGAGTTTGTTTTGCTTTTAAAACTGGCTTATTTAATATGGGAGCTGAGGGTCAGTTTATAATCGGAACAACAGTTGGTTTTTTGCTTGGTTATTTAGTAGATTTGCCACCTGTTATTCACGTTTTTGTAACAGTTGTTGTTGCATTATTAGCAGGATTTATCTATGGAGGTATAGCTGGTTTTGTAAAGGCGAAATTTGGTATCCATGAGGTAATATCAACAATAATGTTAAACTGGATAGCTTTTTATTTACAAAACTTCGTGGTATATCGTTATCGTATGCCAAACTCCATGAGTACTTTTGAAGTAAACGAATCTGCTAAGATAACTTTGGTACAAAATGCGGCACAAAAATACGATGGATTTTTTGGCAAATTTTTTAAAGCTCCAATTCACATGGGGATAATATTTGCTATTGTATGTGCCATATTAATATATTTTATACTTGCTAAGACAAGTTTAGGATATAAGCTAAAAGCTGTTGGATTAAATAAAGAAGCTAGTGAATATGGTGGTATTAACGTTAATAGCAAAATTATTCAATCTATGGCTATTTCAGGAGCCATATGTTCTTTAGCTGGAGTTAGCCAAATTTTGGGCTATACTTATTCTCTACCAATACTATCAGCAATGGAAAATTTTGGTTTTGATGGTTTAGCAGTAGCTCTATTGGCATCTAATAATCCGATTGCTTGTATATTTTCAGGTATATTTTTAGGATCTTTAAAATATGCTGGAGGTAACCTACAAAGGTCAATGGGAGTTCCTAGCGAACTTATTTCTATAATTATTGGTACAATAATTTTATTTACTGCTATTCCGTTGATATTTAGAATTTTAAAAGCTAAAATGAATAAAAAATCTAGAAGAAAGGCGGGTAAAGTAAATGCTTAATCTAACAATATTAGGGTTAATAATTGGAAATACATTATCAAATGCTGCGCCTGTTTTGCTTGCTGGTCTAGGCGGAATGATGTCTGAAAAATCTGGTGTTGTAAATATCGGACTTGAAGGAATGATGACAATCGGAGCATTAATTGGAGCTACAGTTGGATACTTCACAAAAAATCCGTGGCTAGGATTTTTGTGTGGTGGACTTGCTGGAATGTTTTTTGGTTTAATCCACGCCTTTGTATCAATAACTCTTGCTGGTGATCAGACTATTTCGGGTATAGCAATAAATACACTTGCTCCAGGTTTGGCGTTATTTCTTTCTAGGATGATTTTTGATGGTGCGACTCAAACTCCATCAATCGCATTAGAAGATAAGATGCCAAGGCTTTTTGATGGCATGATAAAAAATCAAGCTTTAAAAAATATATTCTCTCAGTATGCAAATGTTTATATAGCTTTGATTTTTGTTGTATTAGTGTACGTATTTTTGTATAAAACAAAATGGGGACTTAGACTTATTGCTGTAGGAGAACATCCAGTAGCAGCAGAAAGTTTAGATATATCTGTAGTAGCTATAAGATATGCTGCTGTAATGTTTTCTGGCTTTATGGCAGGACTAGGTGGTGCGTCTATGTCACTTGCTGTGGTAAGTGTTTTCTCGCCTACATTGATAGCAGGTCAAGGATATATCGCCCTTGTTTGCGTCATTTTTGGTAATTGGAAACCACAAGGAGTATTGATTGGTTCACTATTTTTTGGACTAACTCAAGCTATAGCGACATATTTAACAGGGACAACAATACAAATTCCTATGGAATTCGTTTCAATGATACCATATGTATCAATATTGATTTTCTTAATTATATTTAATAAAAAATCAAATGCCCCTAAGGCTAGTGGCAAACCATATCTTACAGAAGATATTGGATAAAAAAATCGTCCAAAGACTTATGTCTACGGACGATTTTTCATTTGTTTAAATAGGAAGCTGTAGTGTAAAATTCAGAAGGGAGAGCTTTTTTATTATTTCTTTTTTTGGTAGATAAAATGAATAATTTTTCTTTCGCTCTGGTCATGGCCACGTAAAAAACCCTTCTTTCTTCTTCTAAGTTTTTTTCTGGATCTTTATCAAAATCTATTATAGGAAATTCATTTTTGTTCATGTCTACAATAAAGACTGTGTCATATTCAAGTCCTTTTGACCTGTGTATAGTCTCAAGGACGAGATTTGAGGGAATCATTAGTCGTAGTTTCTTTTTGAGCTTTAAAATCTTTTTATAGAAATTTTCTATAGAATTTACATCTTTAGTGAAATTTACAAGACTTTCTACGAAGAGATCCTTATTTATAACCTCTTCTGCAAATTTATTTGCTTTTAAGGCTGAATATTCTTTGTAGCCTAAATATTTATAAATATATGAAATTTTCCTAGAAAAAGGAAGTTTTTTTATATGCTTTAATTTTTTCTCTATATCATAGAGGGAGTTTTTTTTATCGTAATCTAATATTTCATAATAAAAGTCAAATATGTCCTGATTTAAAGGCTTAAAATTAAGTCTTTCTATCTCGGTTTTTTTGATGAAGGTTTTTATTTTATAGTAAATATTTTCAAAGGATTCTGTATCGTAAAAATCTTCTGAAAATCTAATAATATCAAAAAAATCATCTATGATTTGAGATTTAAAAAAATCTAGAAAATCTTCATTAATTGAAAAGTCAATCTCATCTTCAATAAAAAAACTGACTAGATTTATAGCTGAAATATTGTTTCTAAATAATATTGCTGTGCTTTTATTAGGTTCAAGATTATTTTTGATGAAATTATACTGGTCATAAGAATCTTTTAAGGTTTTAATTACAACTTTTTCTCCATAGTCTTTATTACTAATAATATTTTTTTCATAACGAAATTTATTGCTCTTGATAAAGTTACCTGAAAGTGTTGAGATATTCTTACTTGATCTATGATTTTCGTTCATAATTATAATTTCCGCATTTGGGTAGTGGGTTTTAAAGTTAAGTAGATAGTAAGGATCTGCCGCTCTAAATGAATAGATAGATTGATCATCATCAGCTACAACCATAAAATTATTGTTAAGACCAACAATTTTTTCAAGGATATTAAATTGGAGGAGAGAAGTATCCTGCCCTTCATCCAGCTGGAAATATTGGTATTTCTTATGGATGGATTGTAAAAGTTTAGTGTTTTCGTTTAAAAGTTTAAAGGCTAAAGTTTGCATATCATCAAAATCTATATAATGTTTAGATTTTTTGAAATTTTCGTAAGTTTGATAGACTTTTTCAATGTTTTTTATTCTTACTTTTTTAAGGTAGGATTCATCTAACACGGCATTTTTCATATAGGATGTTTCCGTAAAAAAATTTGAAATATCTTCCCTAGACATTTTCTTTTTATTGATATCAAGATATATTCTTCTAACTAAATCGTATTTATTATAAGTATCTTCAGATTCTAAAATTCTTAATTCTCTATTATATTTTTTTAGATAATTTCTAATTATTAGGTAGCAAAAAGCGTGGATAGTCATGATATTTGTATTATCTTTTCCATAGCGAGTTTTCATGTCAATAGCCTGGGTTCTAGAGAAAGTTAGGGTTAAAATTTTTTTTGTGTTTGTAATTTTACTTAGATTATTTATTCTTTCTAGAAGCATTGTAGTCTTTCCAGCACCAGGTATTGCAAGGACTAGACAAGGGCCATTTACATGATTTGCTGCCTTTTTTTGTATCTCTGTTAATCTCATATTTATATGATACCATATATTTTTTTGAAAAATATGATAAAATAGTAGATAGGTATAGTATAATAAAAGAAGTAGAATAAAAATATGGGGGAAAATATGCTTACAACACAATTTTTAAAATCAAGAACATCAACAAGAGATTTCAAAGATATGGATCTTAAGAAAGAAGATTTAGAAAAACTTGATAAGATAATTGATTCTGAAATTATAAAATTAGGTAAAGATGACCTAGCTTTTATAGTTCAAAGTGATGGAGATGCAGTTTATAAAGCTCTTGATGGTAAGGCTGGCTACAGGGGAATAATGATTAAAGCTCCATATTACCTAGCTTTAAATACTTTAAATGATAATCCAGCAAGTCTTGTTAAAGGTGCTTATGGTGTAGAAGAAATAATTACTGAACTTGATAAAATGGGTATAGGTAATTGTTGGATAACAGTAGAAGATGTAGAAGAATCTGTAAAAAAAGATGCATTTGGATACGATAAGGGAAATATAAGTCTTCTTTTAGCTATAGGATATCCTGTGGATGAGACTATTAGAGAGCATCAATTTGATGATAGAAAAGGAATAGGCGAATTTGTATTTTTAGATAAGCTTGGAAATAAAGCTACAAATGAGGATCTTGAACAAAGAGGTCTAGATGAAATCTTTGCCTATGCTAGATTTGCACCATCAGCTTATAATGCTCAACCTTGGAGATTTGTTATAGTAGAAGATATGATTAAATTATATATCGAAGACTATAAGGGAAAGGTGAACCTATTGGATGCTGGTATTATCATGTACTATCTTGATAAACTAGGAGAAAGCATTTCTATGGGATCAAACTGGGATATTAATCCAGAAATCAATGACGAAAAATACGTCTATATAGCAAGCAAACAACTATAAAATCAAGGGCGCTTAGGCGTCCTTTTTAGGAGAGTGATAGATTGATTAGAATATACAATGAAAGTTATTTTGAAAAAATGAGACAGGCAGCGGAGGTTCTATGCCAAACCCATCTTGCCTTAAAAGAAGTAATAAAACCGGGATTAACTACAAAAGATCTTGATAAATTTGCAAACATATTTATTACCGAGCATAAAAAAGCCATTCCTGCTCAATTGGGTTATGAGGGTTTTCCATTTACACTTTGTACATCAGTAAATGATGAAATTTGCCACGGTTATCCGAATGATAGAGTGCTTAAAGAGGGAGATATTTTATCAATTGATAATGTAGTTAACCTTGATGGTGGTCTTGCTGATTCTTGCTGGACTTACACCATTGGAAAGATGAGTAATGAAGATCAAAAGCTTGTGGATGTGAATTTAGAAGCTTTAAATAGAGCTGTAAAGGTAGCAATACCTGGAAATAGAATAGGTGATATAGGGGCTGCTATCCAAGAGTATGTGGAAGGGGAAAATGGATTTTCTGTAATAAGAGATTTTATAGGCCATGGAATAGGCAAAGAAATGCACGAAGATCCACAGGTTCCTCACTACGGAAAGGCAGGAAGAGGACCAAGAATACAAGCTGGCATGGTCTTTACTATAGAGCCAATGATTGCACTAGGTGATTGGCATATGAAGGTGGATGATAATGGATGGACTGCAAGGACTGTGGACGGTTCTAAAGTGAGTCAATTTGAACACCAGCTAATAATCCATGACGACGGTCTGGAAATAATTACAGACCAATCAAAGTACAAATTAACAGAAGAAGATATTGACTTTATTAAAAACTATAAATTTTAAAAAAGGGGCTGTTGCAGAATGAATAAATCGTCCCAATATCATCATAGGAACCTCTCGTGAAGTTTCGCCTCCTTGAGCCGGCGGGCTTCACATAAAACTTTGAGAGAGAACCCTATGATGATGGGACGATAATTATTCACAATTTGCAACAGCCCCTTTTTTTACTTATCTAAATTAAGTTTTATTTGATTTTTTGTTTTTTCTCTTTCACTCATTTTCTCATTGTAGCAAGATCTACAAAGAGGCTCGTATACATCTTCTGAACCGATTTGAATCCTAGAATCATCACTGGATTTTCTATATGATGCCCAAGCGTCTTCACCACATGAAGCGCATATTGCGTGGTGTTTTATTAGCTCATCTGCTAGTGGCATTATTTCTTTGATTATCTCAAATGGCCTAGTTTTGTAATCCATATCAAGGCCTGAGACTACAATTGTAATGTTTTTGGCCATCAGTTTATTAAATATTTCTACGACTTCGCTTGGCTGATTTGGGAAGAATTGGAGTTCATCAATCCCGATCGCATCTATTTCATTTCTATTAACGTAGGTTAAAATTTCGTTAAGGTCGTCAATTTTTTTTGCATCCAGTGATAGGTTGTCATGGGAGACTATTTTTTTATCACTATCTCTATTATCTACTGCTGGTTTAAAGGCGACAGTTTTGTAGTTGGCTATGGTCATTCTGTAAAGTTCTCTCCAAAGGGATGTAGTTTTGCCAGAAAACATGGACCCTGTGTGAACTATTAATTTACCTTGTTTTTTAATCATTTTTTTATACATTAAATTTAAATTCTACTACATCTCCGTCTTGCATAATGTAGTCTTTGCCTTCCATGCGGAGTTTGCCAGCTTCTTTAGCTTTGTTTTCACTTCCGGCTTCTACAAGGTCGTCATAGGAGATGATATCTGCCATTATAAAACCACGAGCTATATCTGAATGGATTTTGCCTGCTGCATCTTGGGCACGTGTGCCATTTGTAATTGTCCATGCACGTGTTTCAGTTTCTCCAGTTGTTAAAAATGACATGAGGTTTAAAGTTTTATAAGAATCTTTTATAACTCTATCTGTGCCAGATTCTGTAAGGCCAATCATTTCGAGGAATTCTTCCCTTTCCTCTTCTGTTTCTAGCTCTGAGATTTCTTGCTCGATTTTTGCTGATACTATAGAAACTTCTGCACCTTCACTTTTTGCAAAATCTCTTACTTTTTCTACGTATTTATTTCCCTTACCGTCATCTGCGGCGTCATCTTCGTTTACGTTACAAACGTAGATAATTGGTTTGGTTGATAAAAGTTGGTAGCTTCTTAGAAGTTTTTTCTCTTCATCATTTAAATCGAGAATTCTTGCCGATTTTCCTTCTTCAAGGACAGCCACGATTTTTTCTAAGACTTCTACTTCAGCACGAGCACTTTTATCAGCTCTTGCGACTTTTCTTTTCTTTTCAAGCACTTTCTCGACAAGCTCAAGGTCAGATAGTATAAGTTCTAGATTTATTGTTTCAATATCTCTAAGTGGGTCAACTGAACCATCAACGTGGGTCACATTTGGATCATCGAAACATCTTAAAACTTCTACTATAGCATCTGTTTCTCTTATGTTTGATAAGAACTTATTTCCTAGACCCTCACCCTTACTTGCACCTTTTACAAGGCCTGCTATATCATAAAATTCAACGACTGCTGGCACTATCTTTTTTGAATTACTCATCTTTGCAAGTACATCTAATCTATTATCAGGTACATTAACTAGTCCTACGTTTGGATCTATTGTAGCAAATGGATAGTTTGCAACGAGGGCACCTGCTTTAGTTATGGCATTAAATAATGTTGATTTGCCAACATTAGGTAGGCCGACTATTCCTAGTTTCATCTTTCTCACTCTCTCTTTTTTTTATTTTTATAACGCTTATATTATAATGGATTTAAAGAAAAAATCAATCGGGATTTATCTTATAATAACCCCTTATGTCTGGTATAATGGTATATAGAAAAAATATTAAACTATGATAAAATATTACTAAGAGCAAAGGCAGATATGGCTTGCCGAATTTTTAATAGGAGTAAAGGATGAATATAGATACAAGACTAGAACAACTAAGATCTTTGATGAAAGATAGAAAAATAGATGCTTATATAGTTGCGACATCAGATCCTCATCAATCTGAATATTTGGCTGATTATTATAAGACTAGAGAATTTATTTCTGGTTTTACTGGTTCTGCGGGAACTGCAGTAATCACTCTAAAAGAAGCAAGACTTTGGACAGACTCTAGGTATTTTATACAGGCACAAAAAGAACTTGCTTCATCAGAATTTGAATTAATGAAAATGGGAGTAGAAGGTTATCCAACAATAATAGAGTACTTGGATGAAAATATTGCGGAATTTGGAAAAATTGGCTTTGATGGACAGTGTTATTCTGTAACAAGTTATAAGGATTTATCTGAAAATATGGGATCAAGAGTTTTAGTATCAGATCTTGATTATATTTCACAAATCTGGACAGATAGACCAGAGCTTCCTAAAGACAAGATATGGATTCATGATGATAAGTATAGTGGACTAAATCTAAAAGAAAAACTATCAATATTAAGAGAAAAAATGGCAGAAAATAATTGCGATTATACTTTTATAGGAGCACCAGAAGATATATGCTATTTATTAAATATAAGAGGAAATGACGTTGATTATAATCCAGTAGTTCTATCTTATATGCTTATTTCAGAACAGAAGGCTTGTTTATGTATTGACGATGATAAGATTGATGGAAGTGTCCGTGAATATCTTGAAAACAATGACATAAGTGTTTATTCATACGAGTATATTTATACTCTACTAAAAAATATTCCTGGAAAAAATAGGATTTACCTAGATCCATCAAGGACAAATGTGGCTATATATGATGCAATTAATTCAAATGTCAAAATAAGCCAAGGCATAAATCTAACAACTTATATGAAAGCTGTAAAAACTGACACTGAAATTGAAAATATCAAGAAAGCCTATATTCTTGACGGAGTTAGTCTTGTGAAATTCTTTAATTGGCTAGAAGTTGGAGCTAAAACCGGTTCATTAAATGAGCTTGTAGCTTCTAATAAACTTCATGATTTAAGAAGTGAAAATGAAAGTTTTATAGAAGATTCATTTGAAACTATAGCAGGTTATAAAGAAAACGCAGCTATAGTTCACTATGCTCCTTCAAAAACTGGATCTAAAACCATTAGAGATGAGGGTATGATTTTAGTTGATTCGGGTGGACATTATAAAGAGGGCACCACAGATATTACAAGAACTCTTGCTTTGGGTAGTCTTCGTGAAGATGAAAAAATCGATTATACATTGGTCCTAAAATCATTCCTAAGTTTATTTTTAGCTAAGTTTAAAAATAAAACTAAGGGAAATAGATTAGATATGATTGCTAAGTATCCTCTTTGGAAAGCTGGTAAGGACTTTTTCCACGGGACAGGTCATGGAGTTGGTTTTGTTTTAACAGTACATGAGGGACCACAGGCAATTTCAGAAAGAAACGAAGAAGAGTTTGTAGAAAATATGACTACATCTATTGAGCCAGGTCTTTATATAGAAAATAGTCATGGTATCAGAATTGAAAATGAGGCTTATGTTAAAAAAGCTTTTGATAATGAGTTTGGACACTTTCTAGAATTTGAAACTTTAACATATGTACCACTAGATACCAGACCAATTAAAACAGAAATGTTAACTTCAGAAGAAATAGATTGGGTTAATGATTACAATAGAAAATGTTACGAACTTCTAAGTCCATTCCTTGAAGGCAATGACTTAGAATACTTGAAAGAGAGTTGTAAGGAAATTTGAGTCGTAAGGAACTTAAAGAAAAATTAAAAGAATTACCAGAAAAACCTGGTGTATATATAATGAGAAATGCTGAAGGCGAAATAATCTATGTTGGCAAGGCTATTTCCTTAAAAAACCGTGTAAGACAGTATTTCGATAATAATAAAAATAAGGGTGCAAAAGTCCTTGCCATGGTCAGCCATATTGCAGATTTTGAATATATTATCGTGCAGAATGAAGTAGAAGCCCTAGTTCTTGAGTCAAACTTAATTAAGAAAAATAGACCTAAGTACAACATTGTCTTGAGAGATGACAAGCAATATCCTTATATAAAAATTAATAAGGAAAAATTTCCTAGAATACAGAAGGTAAGGCAGGTAAAAAAGGATGGGGCAGATTATTTTGGACCCTATCCTGATGCCTATGCTGTAAATGATGCTATAGATTTATTTCATGACTATTATCCTTTTAGGACTTGCAATTTAAATTTTGACAAGGGTCAAAGGCTTGATAGACCTTGTCTAAATTATTTTATCAAAAAATGCAATGGTCCCTGCATAGGTGCGGAAGACGAAGACAGATACCTAGCAAATATGGATTATGTTAGGAAATTTTTAGATAAAAAAGACAGGACTATTCCAGATAATGTTCTTTTAAGAATGAACGCTGAAAGCAGTAAATTAAACTTTGAAATGGCTGCTAAGTACAGGGACTATTATAGAGCTTTATCTATAATTTCTGAAAGACAATATGTGACAGAAACTACAGGTGAAGATGTTGACATAATAGCTCTTAATAAGGGGATTTCGATAATTGTTGTCCAGGTCTTTTTTATGAGAAAGGGTCATATTGTTGATAGGGAACATTTTATAATAAAAAATGATTTTTCTGAAAAAGAAGCAGATATTATGTCTTCTTTTATCAAGCAATTTTATTTGGATTTGCTATTTATTCCAAAGGAAATTCTTGTTCAAACTATGCCAAATGATTTGGCTACAATTACTGATTATTTAAATCAGAAAAAAGGTTCAAAGATAAATATTCACCAACCAAAACTTGGTAAAAAATTTGAACTAGTCAATATGGCAGCAAGAAATGCTCAGGA